>Ga0102832_1000064_pt1 | contig 308060 bp, 281 predicted proteins | sample EBPBio282013_DNA_FD_88942 | JGI IMG/M metagenome (GOLD analysis project Ga0102832, IMG submission 88942) | Wastewater treatment Type I Accumulibacter community from EBPR Bioreactor in Madison, WI, USA - Reactor 2_5/28/2013_ DNA (Illumina Assembly) | ecosystem: Engineered > Bioreactor > EBPR >... | reverse complement strand
AGGGGCACGAACAGAAAGTGGTAGAGGGCGGTGAGCGCGAACTGGAGTCGCGACAGGTCTACGACAGCGGGGTCCATGGACAGCTCCAAGGCGAACGGCCGATGATCGGGCCGGTCGAGAGGCTTGCTCTAGACCCGCGCGACCGCCCACTCCTTGATCCGGATCAAGGTAACGGGATGATCGCACCCTACACTCAACCCATGGGCGCCCGCATAGTGCAGATTGATCGTCAGGCTTCGGCCAAGGCTTGGCTCAAGGGTTTCGAGCGGAACGCCGCGTCGGCGATCCGCCGCGCCGGCCTGCTTGGCCTGGCGGACGGAATCGCCGCGATCGCCTTCGCTGCGGGACTGGCCTTGAGCGTCGATGGGATCGCCCAGCTGCGCGGTTTGGCCGCAATCGCGCCCTGGCTGGTCGTCGCCGCCCTCGCCCTGGCCGCGCGCGGCGCGCTGGCCCTGGCGACAGGCGTGATCGGCGCAGAGGCGGCGGCCACGACCAAGGCGGCGCTGCGCTTCACCCTGGCCCGCGCCGTGTTCGCCGGCCCGCGCCGGCCCGCCGCCGAGGCCGCCACCGCCCTGGTGGAAGGGGTCGAGGCGATGGACGGTCATGTCGCCCGCTTTCTTCCGACGCGCCTCGCCGCCGGGGTCCTGCCGCTGGTCATGATCGCCGCCGCTGCGGTCGCCAGCCCGATCGCCGCCGCCATCATGCTGGGGACGCTGATCCCGTTCATCCTCGCCATGATCCTGACCGGGACCGCCGCGGCCGCAGAGGCCCGCGCCCAGTTCCAGGCTCTGGAGCGGCTGTCGGCCCTGTTCCTCGACCGCGTCCGCGCCTTGCCCGTTGTGCTGGCCTTCCAGGCGGAAGGCGCGACCACGACGGCCTTGACCCGATCGGCCTCCAACCTCGCCGAACGGACGATCCGTGTGCTGCGCGTGGCCTTCCTGTCCTCGGCGGCGCTGGAGTTCTTCGCCGCGCTGTCGGTGGCGCTGGTGGCGGTCTATTGCGGCTTCAACCTGCTGCGCCTGCTGCCCTTCCCCGTGCCCGAACAGCTGGACCTCAAGCGCGCGTTCTTCGTGCTGGCGCTGGCGCCGGAGGTCTATGCGCCGATGCGCCGCCTCGCCGCCGCCTATCATGACCGCCAAGCCGCCGAGGCCGCCGCCGCCAGCCTCTCGACCTTCGAGGCCCCCGCGCCCCAAGCCGCCCACATTCCGCTGAAGATCGCACCGTCGCTGCGCTTCGCCGGTGTGGAGATCCGCTATCCGGACACCGACGCCCCCGCCGTGCGCGGCTTCGACCTCGTCGCGCCCGCAGGCTCCGTAACGGCCCTGGTCGGCGCCAGCGGCGCGGGCAAGAGCTCGATCCTCAACGCCCTGCTGGGTCTTGCGCCGATCACCGCCGGCGACGTCTTCGTCAACGGTCGTCCGTTTACGGACGTTTCCAGCGACACCGCCTGGGCCGGACAGTCGCCGCTGATCCTGCCGGCCTCGATCGCCGACAATATCGCCCTCTCGCGCCGCGACGCCACCCGCGCCGAGATCGCGCAAGCCGCCGAGCGCGCGGGTCTTGGCCCCGCCCTCGCCGCCCGGCCGGGCGGGCTGGACTTCGTGCTCGACGAGCGCGGCTCAGGCCTCTCGGGCGGGGAGCGCCGACGGCTGTCCCTGGCCCGCGCCCTGCTTAAGCCCGCGCCGATCCTGCTGCTGGACGAACCCACCGCCAATCTCGACGCCGAGGCCGAGGCGGCGATGGTCGACGCCATCCGCGCCGCCGCGCAGGGACGCACCACCCTGATCGCCACCCACTCCGAGGCGGTCGCCGCCCTCGCCGACCAGGTGATCCGCCTGTGACCAGTCCGCTCGACGACCTGATCCGCGCCCAGAAGCGCCAGCGCGCCGGCGCCTTGCGCCTGGCCATCCTCAGCGCCGTGACGGTGGGCGCGGCCTCGACCCTGCTGTTGGGACTGTCGGGCTGGTTCATCGTGGCCAGCGCCATCGCCGGGGGCGCGGGCCTGGCCGCCGCCCACGCCTTCAACGTACTGCTGCCCAGCGCGGGCATCCGCCTGCTGGCCATCCTGCGGACCGCCGCCCGCTATGGCGAGCGGCTATCGGGTCACGCCGCCGCCCTGCGGGCCCTGGCGGCCATCCGCCCGGCGGTCTTCCAGAGCTTGGCCGCCGCGCCTGCGTCGGAGTCGCTGACGCTGTCGCGCGGGGAGGCCTCCGCGCGGCTCGTTCAGGACGTCGACGCGATCGAGACCCGCTTTGTCCGCCTGTCCGCGCCCTGGAACGCCGCCGCCGGCCTCGGCTCGGGCCTGGCCGTCACGCTTCTGGCGGGCTGGGTCCCGGCCTTGGTCATCCTGACCGCCGCCGGCCTGGCGATGCTGTTGGCCCAAATCCTGGCCAGGCGCGTCTCGGCTCCGGCCCGTGCGGAGATCCAGTCACGCACCGGGGCCTTGAAGGACTCGGTTGCGGCCCTGGTGTCGGCCTCGGCCGAACTGCGCGCCTATGGCCTGGCCGACTGGGCGGGCGAGGCGCTGAACGCCCGTGCGACCGCCTTGGACGCCGCCCGGCGCAACGCCGCCCGCGCCCAGGGGTTCATCGTTCTGGCGCAGGCGGTCATCACAGGCCTGACCGTCGCGGCCGCGATCGCCTTCGCCGCGCCCGCCGGACCGGCGCTGGCCGCTCTGGCCGGCTTGGCTGCGGTGATGAGTCTCGACGCCCTGACCAGCCTCGCCAACGCTTTCGACCAGGACGGCGGCGCCCGGCAGGCTCGCGAGCGGCTGGACGCCATCCTGCGCCATCGCCCGCGTCCGGCGGTTGCGATCGCATCCCCGACAGCGCCCCTCCGTCTGCTGGACCGCACGCTCGCGGCCGGGGACCGACTGGCGATCACTGGTCCGTCCGGTTGCGGCAAGACCACCGCGGTCGAGACGCTGCTGGGCCTGCGCGAGACCGCCGCGCCCGCCGCCCGCGACGCCTTCGCTTGGCTGCCGCAGGACGCCGGCTTGGTGGCCGGCACAGTCGCCGAAAACCTACGCATTGCCGCGCCCAAGGCCAGCGACGCCGAGCTCTGGGCCGTTCTGGAGGAGGCTTGCCTCGCCGAACGCATCCGGGCCGCGCCTGAGGGCCTTGCGACCTATGTCGGCGATGACGGCGAACGGCTGTCGGGCGGCGAGCGGCGGCGCCTGGCCCTGGCCCGCGCCTATCTGCGCGACGCGCCGTGGCTGCTGCTGGACGAGCCGACCGAGGGACTGGACCCGGAGACCGAAACCCAGGTCGTCGTGCGCCTCGACGCCCGTCTGAAACGGACGGGCCAGGGCCTGATCCTGGTCAGCCATCGCCCCGCGCCCGTGGCGATCTGCCCGAAGGTTGTGCGGATGGACGGACAAGAAAAAGGCCCGGCGATCAGGTCGCCGAGCCTCGTCCCCACACTATGATCGGATCGCTATTTCAGGTTCACGCGGATATGCGTTGTGAACAGCACGATCGCGAAGGTCGCGAAGGCGCCGATCACCAGCGCCAGATAGGCCGTTTGTCCGCCCGACATCGACAGTCTCCCTTGTTAGAGAGGCTCAGGCTGCGGGGTTCGGCGTGGGCTCGCCTTGACCTGGCTCAAATGGACGCGGCTATAACACCTTCGGACTCCAGGAGCCGCGCGCGACCATGAAACCGTCCAGGGGCCTGTCCTCGACCCTGTTCAGCGATCCCCACCCGACCGCCTATCTGGCCGCCTTCGCTGCAGTGATGGCGACGGCGGTGGCGCGCCTCTATCTGCCCGAAGCCTTCACCGCGCCCTCGTCCTTCCTGCTGTTCGTCCCGGCTGTGCTGGTCAGCGCTGCGCTAGGGGGCGTGGGACCGGGCGTGTTCGGCACCACCTTCGCCTGGGCGGCGGTCTGGTGGGTGACGCGGGACATTCCGTTCGATCTGGTCAGCGGCCTGTCGGCGGCGATCTTCCTGTCAGTCGGCTTTGGCATGGCCGTGGGCGGTGGCTGGTTCCATGCCGCGCGGCGGCGGGCGGCGGCGATCAACGACCACCTGAGCTCGATCCTCGACACCGTGCCCGACGCCGTGGTGGTCATTGATCGCGCCGGGATCATGACCTCGTTCAGTCCGGCGGCGCAGCGGATGTTCGGCTGGACCGAGGCCGAGGCGATCGGCAAGAACGTCAGCCTGCTGATGCCCGAGCCCTACCAGTCGTCCCACGACGCCTATCTGGCGCGCTACGCCCGCACCGGCGAGAAGCGGATCATCGGCGCGGGCCGCGTCGTCGTGGGCCGCCGCAAGGACGGTTCGACCTTCCCGATGGAGCTGGCGGTCGGCGAAACCCGAGGGCCCACGCCGTCGTTCACCGGCTTCATCCGTGACCTGACCGAGCGCCAGGAAACCGAAACCCGCCTGCAGGAGCTGCAGAACGAGCTGGTTCACGTCTCGCGCCTGACCGCCATGGGCGAGATGGCCTCGACCCTGGCGCACGAGCTGAACCAGCCGCTGTCGGCCATCGCCAACCTGCTGACCGGCTCGCGCCGGCTGATGGATCGCGGCCGCGAGGCTGACCAGGCCAAGGTCCGCGACGCCATCGACCGCGCCGCCGCCCAGGCCCTGCGGGCCGGCGAGGTGATCCACCGTATGCGCGACTTCGCCCGGCGCGGCGCCAGCGAGCGCGAGGCCGAAAGCCTGTCGAAGCTGATCGAGGAAGCCTCGGCCCTGGCCCTGATCGGCGAGAAGGAACGTCAGGTCGACGTGCGCCTGAAGCTCGACCCGAAGGCCGACGACGTGTTCGCCGACCGGGTCCAGATCCAGCAGGTGCTGCTGAACCTGATCCGCAACGGCATCGACGCCATGCAGGCCCAGGAGCCGCGTAAACGGGCGCTGCTGATCCGAACGGGCCTCACCGAAGAGGGGTGGTCGGAGGTCAGTGTCGCCGACACGGGTCCCGGCATCGCGCCCGAGGTGCTGGAGCGCCTGTTCCAGCCGTTCATGACCACCAAGCCGCAGGGGATGGGCGTGGGCCTGTCCATCTCGCGTTCGATCATCGAGGCGCACGGCGGCCGCATCTGGGCCGAGGCGAATCCTGGCGGCGGCGCGCTATTCCGATTTACGTTGCCGCCGGCCGAGTCCTTGGCTGGCGAGAAGGAGACGATCGATGACTGACGCCCCCGTGGTCCACGTGGTGGATGACGACGAGAGCGCCCGCGAGTCGTTGGCGTTCCTCCTGGAGTCGGCCGACTTCGAGGTCGTGACCTACGCCAGCGCGCCCGCGTTCCTGGACGCCCTGTCGCAGGCCAAGCCCGGCGTGATCATCACCGACGTGCGGATGCCCGAAATGAGCGGCCAGGACCTGGTCGCCCGCCTGTCGGCGTTGAAGATCAAGATGCCGATCGTCATGATCACCGGCCACGGCGACATTCCGATGGCTGTGGAGGCGATGCGCTCAGGCGTCGTCGACTTTCTGGAGAAGCCGTTCTCCGAGTCGCGGATGCTGGATGCGCTCAAGCGCGCCTTCGCCACCGTCGAGACCGCGCCGGTCTCGGACGACCAGCAGGTGATCCTGAAGCGCATCGAAAGCCTGTCGGAGCGCGAGCGCCAGGTGCTGGACGGCGTTGTGGCCGGCCACGCCAACAAGGTCATCGCCCGCGATCTGGGCATCAGCCCGCGGACGGTCGAAATCTATCGCGCCAAGCTGATGACCAAGATGCAGGCCGACAATCTGGCGGCTCTGGTGCGCATGACCCTGTCGGTGCGCGGCGGCTAGAGCCCCGGCGCGGCGCGGGCCAGCAGGGTCGAGAGCTCGCGGCCCAGCCGGTCGTCCAGCAACGGCTTTTCCACCAGCGTGACGCCGGTGACGCCTCGGCGGGCCAGACGTTGCGCATCGCCGGTCAGCACGATCGTCGGTCGGCTCGGCGTGGTTGGCGGCAGGGTCGTGTCACCGTCGTCGATCACCACGCAGGCCGCAGCCCGGCAATCCGAGCAGGACAGGCACCCATGGGTGTCGGCCGGCGCGCGCACAGCGTAGCCGTCCGTCTCCAGAGAAAACCGCAGCGCATCGCGCAGGGCCTCGTCCTCCACGAGGAGAAGGATCATGGGACGGTCGGTCTCGCCGTCCGACGGGTCGGGCCGGTCGCACATAAAGCGCAGAGAGCCACGAGACGGCTCTGCGAACCTTGATCGGCGTCAAAATCGCCGACCTCCGCGTTGGCCGCTAAGGGACTTCCCTTAGCGAGGGCCCCTTAGGCGCATGCCCCGAATTTCGCCGCGGTTTGAGATGGCGCAAAAAACCCACAACAACCGAGGGGGTTTCCGATGCTGTCTCCGATGCGCGCCAAGACGTTTGAAAACGATCACCTGTTCGACTCCGTCCTCCCGGCTCCGGGGGCGTGCGCGCGGTTCCATCGCGACGAGGAAATCTTCGGCGAAGGCGAAGCGGCCGACTACGTCTATCAGGTGGTCTCCGGCTCGGTCCGCACCTATCGGATCCTCCGCGACGGCCGCCGCCAGATCGACGAGTTCCACTTCGCGGGCGACTATTTCGGCCTGGAGATGACCGACACCCACCGGATCAACGCCGAGGCCATGTCGGACGCGACGGTGCGGATGATCCGCCGCGGCGCGCTCAGCGATCTGGCCGCCCAGCGCAGCGACGCGGCGCGGGCTCTGTTCCGCCTGACCGCCGAGGGCCTGCAACGCTGCCAGGACCACGTGCTGATGCTGGGCCGCCGCTCGGCTCAGGAACGCGTGGTGGGCCTGCTGCTGGACATCGCCACCCGCACCCACGCCGACGCCGAACTGGACGTGCCGATGAGCCGCCAAGACATGGCCGACTATCTGGGCCTGACCATCGAAACCGTCTCGCGCACCCTGACCGCGCTGCAGGACGAGGGCCTGATCGCCCTGCCGACCGTCCGCCACATGGTGCTGAAGGATCGCCGGGCGCTGGAACGCCTGGTGGCCTAGGACTAGACCCCGCCCTCGTCGGACCGCTCAAGGCCAGCGATGGCGGCCTCCTCGTCGGCGTCGCCCTGGTTGACCGAGCGCAGCATCACCTGGCGCAGGGCATAGACCAGCAGCCCGACGAGGATGGCGGTGTTGAGCACGAACGGCGCCCAGCCGATCTTTTCGTAGAGCAGCACAAACAGCGGCGCGACCACGACATTGAGGCCGTTGATCGCCGCGATCGCTCCGGCGGCGCCGGCCTGGTCCTTGGCCTCCACCGACAGCGACGCCCCCGCCGTGAAGCCCGGCCGGGCGAAGCCGTAGCCGAGGCTGGCGATCGCGTAACCGATCGCCACCGCCGCATAGTCCGGCGCGAAGGCCACGACGATATTGCCCAGAGCGGCGGCCGCGACGCCCCAGCGCATCAGCTCGCGCGGCCCCATCCGGAACATCCGGATCAGGCCCCATTGGGCCAGAAGGCCGGCCACCGCGCCGGCGGCCATGGCCAGGGTGATGAAACCCTGCGCCTTGATCGGCGACAGGCCCAGCTTGTCGATGATCAGAAAGCCCAGGGTCTGGGTCTGGGCCGTCTGGCACGAGGCGACCAGGAAGCCGAAGATCAGGAACGGCTTGAGCCGGGGGTCCTTCCACAGCGCTGCGCCCTCGCCCCGCCAGGGCAGACCCAGGCGGCGTCGGGGCGGGGTGTCGCCATGTCCGGGCTTGAAGGTCTCGGGCAGGCCGCGATGGACCACCGCCAGCATCACCGCGGCCAGGGCCGCGAACGCCACCATGGGACCGGCCAGACCCACACCCGGCAGCACGAACAGCGGCGCCAGCAGCGGTCCGACCACGGTGCCGAGGCCAAAGGCGCCGGCCAGGCTGGCCATGGTCTGGGTGCGTTCCTCGCGACTGGTCCGCTCGGCCAGATAGGCCTGGGTCGCCGGATTGGCCGCCGAGCCGAAGCCGCCGAACAGCGCCCGCGCCAGCAGGAACAGCACGAAGATCACCATCGGCGGCGCCAGATGGTGCAGCCCGGCCGAGACCACGATCGCGCACAGGGTCATCGACAGGGCGAAGCCGGCCAGGCCCAGCATGATCAGCGGCTTGCGCCCGCGAAGATCGGACTGCCGCGCCCAGAACGGCGAGGTCACGGCCCACAGCACCGCCGACAGCGAGAAGATCCCCGCCACCAGGGCGTCGGGAATGCCGATCTCGCGCCCGATCGCCGGAAGCACCGACAGCATGCCGGTGTTTCCCAGCGCGGTCGCCACCGACACGCCAAAGAGAATGGCGAAGGCCCGCCGGTTCGCCCGGCCGTTTTGAATATCCCCGGTCATCAAACAACCGTTAGACCCGCGCTCCGGCCCGCGCAATGTGTCGCCGATCACAGACGCTGAAACACGGCTGCGGGAACCTTGGATTAATCATTAATCGCGATGATGCGCCGTCAAACTCGGGGCGACCTACACCATGTTCCAGATCATCGGCATCGTTCTGCTCTTCGGCCTGGTGTTCGGCTCGTACATCATCTCGGGCGGCAAGATGGACGTGATCATCCACGCCGCGCCGCACGAACTGATGGCCATCGGCGGCGCGGGTATCGCGGCGTTCCTGATCTCGAACTCGATGACCGTGATCAAGGCCACCCTCGGCGGCTTCGGCACCATCTTCAAGGGTCCCAAGTGGAAGGCGCAGGACTATCGCGACCTGCTCAGCCTGCTGTTCCTGCTGACCAAGACGATGAAGTCCAAGGGCGTCATCGCGCTGGAAGCCCACATCGAAAAGCCGCAGGAAAGCACGATCTTCTCGCGCTATCCCAAGATCGCCCACGACCACTTCGCCGTCGACTTCATCTGCGACACCCTGCGGATGATGACCATGAACCTGGAGGATCCCCACCAGGTCGAGGACGCGATGGAGAAGCAGCTCGAGAAGCACCACCACGAAGCCCACCAGGCGGCGCACGCCCTGACGCAGCTGTCGGACGGTCTGCCGGCCCTGGGTATCGTCGCCGCCGTGCTGGGCGTCATCAAGACCATGGGCTCGATCACCGAGCCGCCGGCGGTGCTGGGCACCATGATCGGCGGCGCGCTGGTGGGTACGTTCATGGGCGTGTTCATGGCCTACGGCCTGGTCGGCCCGATGGCGACGCGCCTGGCCTCGGTGCTGGACGAGGACGCGGCCTTCTACAAGATCATTCAGGCCGTCCTGGTCGCCCACCTGCACGGCAACGCCGCCCAGATCTCGGTGGAAATCGGCCGCGGCAACGTGCCCACCGCCTGCCAGCCCAGCTTCGCCGAACTGGAAGAAGCCCTGTCGCAGATCCCGAACGAATAGGGTCTCGACACCCTACGGACTCGTAACTTGCGCGGCTGTTCGAACCGGTATTCCTTTCGAGCCGAAGACGTCGCCGCCAAGGCGACGCGGTAATCGAAGGGGAAGCCTCATGACCTCGACCATGATCCGTAAGCTGCTGATCGCCGGCGCCGCCGTCTCGGCCCTGTCCCTGGCCGCTTGCGGCAAGAAGGAAGAGGCCGGCGCCGATGACGCCGCCGCCAAGGCCGCCGCCGCCGAAGCCGGCACGGTGACCGACGCCGCCTCGGCCAAGGACCAGGCGGCCGCCGACGCCAACAAGGCCGCCGCCGACGCCGCCGCCGCCCCCATGGATCCGGCCGACGCCGAGGCCCAGAAAGCCGAAGACGCCGCCGCCACGGGCGCCACCTCGACGGCCGCCCCGGCCGAGGCCGCCAAGCCGGAAGAGAAGAAGGCCGCGCACTAAGGCTTCTCTCGATCTCAAGACCGATCTCCTCGGCGAATGCCGGGGTCCAGATCGAAGTTACCAGCGCCCTTCGTCGAACCCAGGCGAAGGGCGTTTTCACGTCCGACGCTCAAGCTGGATCTAGGCCCCGGCATTCGCCGGGGAGATCGGCGTACGGATTGTGACCTTGACGCTCGCCCCCAGCAGGCGCTGTAGACCCCCATGGACCCCACCGCCCCCTCCGAAGGATCGCTCGACGGCTCGCCGCTGGTCTGGCGCGAAGACGGCCTGCCGCAGTCCAGCCTGTACGGCGACGTCTACTTCTCCAGCGTCGATGGGCTGGCCGAGACGCGGGCGGTGTTCCTGGCCGGCTGCGGGCTGCCCGAGCGCTTCGCCGAGCGGCGGGATTTCGTGGTCGGCGAGCTGGGTTTCGGTTCCGGTCTCAACATCGCCGCTCTGCTGGACCTGTGGCGACGCGAGAAGCCTCCCGGCGGGCGACTGCACATCTTCTCGATCGAGGCCCATCCCCTCTCCCGCGACGAAGCGGCGCGGATCCTCGCGCACTGGCCGGAGCTGGACGAAGCGGCGCAGGTGCTGCTGGACCACTGGCCTGGCCGGGCGCGGGGCTTCCATCGCGTAGATCTGCCCGGCTTCGACGCGGTGCTGGATCTGGCGGTCATGGACGTGGTGGACGCGCTGGAGGCCTGGGACGGGGAGGCCGACGCCTGGTTCCTCGACGGCTTCTCCCCCGCCCTGAACCCCGCCATGTGGCGCGACGAGGTGCTGGCGGCGGTCGGTGCGCGGTCGGCCCCCGGCGCGCGGGCGGCGACCTTCACCGTGGCCGGCGCGGTGCGTCGGAGCCTGACGGCGGCGGGCTTCGAGATCGCCAAGCGCCCGGGCTTTGGTCGTAAGCGCGAGCGCCTGGAGGCCTGGCGACCAGGCGCGCGTCCGGTCGCGGTTCGCCCCGAAACCCTGGCGATCATCGGGGCGGGGATCGCCGGCGCGTCTCTGGCGCGGGCGGCGCGGGCGGCCGGGCTGTCGGTCGTGGTCGTGGACGATCCCGAGGCGCCGGCGGCCTCCGGCAATCCGGCCGCGCTGGTGACGCCGGCGCTGGACGCGGGCGGCGGCCCGCGGGCGGCGCTCTACGCTCAGGCGCTGACGCGCGCGGTCACGCTATACGAGGCCGAACCTTCGGCGATCATCGCCCGTGAAGTCGTGCAGCTGGCCACCGGAGAGCGTGATCCCGCCCGCTTCGCCACGGTGGCCGGCCAGGACCTGTTCGAGCCGGGCGCGATGCGGCCGCTGACGGCGGAGGAGACTTCGGCCCGGCTGGAGAGCGCGACCCCGGCCCTGGCCATGGCGGGCGCGCGGGTCATCGCGCCGGGCGAGGTCATCGCCGCCTGGTCGGGTCCGGTGCTGCGACGACGGGTCGCCGCGCTGGAGCGCGACGGCGAGGGCTGGCGGCTGCTGGATGCGACCGGCGCGCTGATCGCGCACGCCGATCGGCTGGCCCTGGCCGGAGGGGCCGACGGCGTGGCGCTGCTGACGGACGCGCCCCTGCGCCCCGTGCGCGGACAGGCCAGTTGGACCACCGGGCGCGATGTTCCGCCCGTCGCGTTCGGCGGCTATGCGATCCCCACCCGCGATGGCCTGCTGTTCGGCGCCACGCACGACCGCGACGACACGGGAACCGAGGTCCGGGCGCAGGACCACGTTCGAAATCTCGAGACCCTGGCCAAGGGTCTGCCGACTCTGGCGGCGACGCTGGCGGACGCCACCTTCGCCGGGCGGGCGGCGGTGCGCGCGACCACGCCTGACCGGATGCCGCTGGCGGATAGGCGCGAAGACGGGGTGATCGTTCTGACCGGCCTGGGCTCGCGCGGCTTCTGCCTGGCTCCGCTGCTGGCCGAGCACCTGGTGGCGCGGATGCTCGACACCCCGTCGCCCGTGCCGCGCCAATTGTCGCAGCCCCTCAAACTGATGCGTTTCGACTCGCCTGACAGGCGTAACCGCGTATAGTCGAACACGGTTATCGGAGCGTCGTCGGCGACGGCGGAACGCTTGGGACCCCACAAGAACACATCTGGCCGGCGCCCCCTTCACTGCCGGCCACGTGACGGCGGACCGCCGCCCTCTTGGCCCGCCGGATCAGACGCTCCCGACGCCCCATCGGGAGCGTCTTTTCGTTGAGCGCTCCCCCGCAACGAAAAAGGGGCCGGCCTTGCGGCCAGCCCCAACTTCTGTCGATCAGACGTCCTTATTGGAAGTTGATCGAGACCGTCGAGCGGCGGTTCAGCGGTTCCTTGACGCCATCGCCGGTGGCGACGGCCGGAGCGCTTTCGCCCTTCCAGTCGACCGCCACGGTGGTGGCGTTCAGGCCCATGCCGACCAGGCCGTCAGCCACGGCGCGCGCACGGCGCTCCGAGAGCTTGCGGTTGTAGGCGTCCGAACCCGAGGTGTCGGTGTGGCCGGTGACCACGACGCGGGTGGCGGAGCCGCCCTTGGCGTATTCGGCGGCCTGCTGGACCACGGCCTGGGCTTCCGGCGTCAGCACGTACTGATCGAACGGGAAGTAGACCACGAACTCGCGCGCCTCATAGGCCGGAGCGGCCGGGGGCGGCGGAGGCGGCGGCGGCGGAGCCGGCTCAGGCGGCGGCGGCGGAGGGGGCGGAGGCGGCGGCGGCGGGGGCGGCGGCGGCGGGGCGCCGAAGGTGTAGCGGATACCCAGGGTCACCGAGGTGTCCTTGTAGCGGCCGGAGAACGTCCCGACGTCGGTGATCGAACCGCCGGCCGGACCCACGTTCTGGGTGACCGAGCCCCAGTCGAGCTTCGAGGTGCGCAGGTAGCGGCCCGTCAGGTCCATCGACCAGTTGTCGGCGAAGTTCCACGCCACGCCCAGCAGACCCTGCATCGCGAACGCCTGGTCGACGTCGTCGAAGTTGGTGTTCTGGTAGATGGCCGCGCCCGCCGGAACGCCCGACAGCTGGCCATAGACCTTGTTGTGAACCCACGCGGTGCCGGCGCCGACGCCGACGAACGGGCTGAAGCGCGAGTCGCCGCCCATGTCGAAGATGACGTTGGCCATCAGGGTCGAGGCCTTCAGCTCGCCCTTGGGCTCACCGCATAGCGGCGAGGCCGAGGTGCGGGCGACGCCCGGCAAACAGAGGCCGACCGGCTGGGCGCCGTTGAGGCCTGCGCCACGAACGCCCTGCATGTCGCTGGGGCGATAGCCGTATTCGGCCTCGACACGCCAATTCGGCGAGAACTTGTAGCCGAGGCGGCCGAACGCGGCCCAATCCTTGTCGGCGTTGAAGTTCCACTGATAGCCGTTCGACGACGTCGCCTTGACGTCCTTCGGCTCGTGATAGCCAGCGTCACCGGCGACATACCAGCCGCTCAAGGCGCTTTGGGCCGAGGCGCCCGAGGCGGCGCACAGCGCTACCGCCGCGACACCGACCAGCAACCGCATGTTCATTTGAAAAACCCTCTTCCTACGAAAGTCGCGGACCCGACATGTTCCCCGGGACCTGGAGCACAAACGCGCCATGAGCGGATTCAGGTGTGGCGCCAGGGCAACAAAATGAGGCGAATTGCGAAAAATGTGGCGACGAGCGCCACACCACAGCGGCGCTGGGCCGCCGATCAATGCGCGAACATGTCGCGAACAGCCAAGATTGCAGAAGAATCCGGGCTTCTTCATACTCGCCTGATCGGTGAGTTGGAGCGTTGTCGTGTGTATTCAATGCCAGCGGTACGGGCTGAACCTGCACGGCGATGATGGCCTCGGCGCCATCTCGGGCGGCGGCGATCCGTTGGCCTTTGTCGACGCCGACTCCCGCACCGGAACCATCGACGGCAAAAAGAGCCTGACCGTCGAGCAGGCCGCCTCGCAATTGCTGCGCGGCGAGCCGGGCTGGTCGGCGGCGCTCTACGTGCCCGCGACCGTGACCTACGCCTACCGCTCGACGGCCCCGACCAACATGCCGACCGACACCGGCGGCTTTTCGCGCTTCAACGCCGCCCAGATCGCCCAGACCGAGAAGGCGCTGCAGTCCTGGGCCGATGTCGCCAACATCACGTTCGTCAGGGTCGGCCAGGGCGCGTCTGACGAGGACGCCTATAGCGACAGCGCCTCGATCCTGTTCGGCAACTTCTCGACGGGCGAATCCGACGCGGCCGGCTTCGCCTACTATCCGGGCAACACGGCGGCGACCAGCCGCTCGGGCGACGTCTGGCTGAAGTCGACCCTGAGCTACAACACCAGCCCCAGCGCCTCGAACTACGGCGGCATGGTGATCGTCCACGAGATCGGGCACGCCATCGGCCTGGCCCACCCCGCCGAGTACGACGCCAGCGAGACCGAACCGGTCACCTACGCCAAGCACGCCGAGTACTACGAGGACAGCCGCCAGTACACGGTGATGTCCTACTTCGGCGAGGGCAACACCGGTGGCTCCTTCCTGGGCGCCTATGCCTCGTCGCCCCTGCTGGACGACATCGCCGCAGCCCAGATGGCCTACGGCGCCAACATGAACACCCGCACCGGCGATACGGTGTACGGCTTCAATTCGACGGCCGGTCGGGACTGGTTCCTGGCCACCTCGTCCTCAAGCAAGCTGGTGTTCGCGGTGTGGGACGCCGGCGGCGTCGATACGCTGGATTTCTCCGGCTACAAGGTCAACCAGATCATCGACCTGCGCTCGGGCTACTTCTCCAGCGTCGGCGGCCTGAAGGGCAATGTCACCATCGCGATGAACGCGGTGATCGAGAACGCCATCGGCGGCTCGGGGATCGACACCATCAACGGCAATGCGGCCGACAATCGCCTGGTGGGCGGCGCCGGCGCCGATGTGCTGGACGGCGGCAAGGGGATCGACACGGCCGTCTATTCTGGCGCCTTCGCCAACTACAAGGTCACGGCGGGCGTGGACGGGGCCTGGTCGGTCGCCGACCGGGTCGGGGGCGACGGAACCGACAGCCTGCTGAACATCGAACGCCTGGCGTTCAGCGACCGCACCGTCAGTCTGGTCGACAGCCGCGTGGCCACGGCGGTCAGCAACATCCTGCGCCTGACCACCTTCAGCGCCGCCGCCGAGCCGATCACCAAGAGCCTGGGCGCGTCGATGGCCACGGGCGCCAGCTATACGGACGCCATCGGCCAGGTGGCCAAGGCCGCGCTTTCCACCAGCGGCGTCGCGGTGATGTCCTACCAGTTCTTCACCGGCAAGACGCCGACGGCGGCGGGCATGGACTATCTGGTCAATCCCGACGGCGTAAACGGCAATAATCTCAACAGCGCCTACTACCAGTCGTTCAACCTGGAGAACCGCTACATCAACTTCGCGGTCAACCTGGGCAAGGTTGGCGAAGGCGCGGCCAAGTTCACCGCCGACTACGGCGGGCTGACCCTGTTCGAGGCCACCCGAAAGGCCTACGCGACGATCTTCGGCCCGACCCCGACCGACGAGAAGATCCACGCCCTGATCGACACGCGCGCCGACTATTTCGCCGCCTATGGCCAGGACGGGCTGAACGGCCAGGGCACGAAGGCGGCGATGGTCGGGTGGCTGATGGCCGAGGCAGGCAAGGCCAATGTCGGCGTCTACGCCAAGTCGGCTGATGCGCTGTTCATGGATCAGGCGACGCAAGACGCGTTCGGCGTCGACCTCGTGGCGGTATACGCCAAGCCGGAATACAGCCTGATCTGACGCGCTTCCGGGGCGTTTCAGCGTTCAGCGAGCTTTACCTCGCGCGCCGAGCCCGCTAGCCATGTCGATGGAGGGATCACATCGATATCGGAGCATGACGCCGCATGAGCGACGCCCCGCCCCCTGTTTCCTCCCCTCCACCCCGACAAAAGGGACTGCTCGGCGCCGTCGAGCGATTGGGCAACCTGCTGCCCGAACCCGTGATGATCTTCGTCTGGCTGATCCTGGGCCTGATGGTCCTGTCGGCGATGGGCCAGGCCCTGGGCTGGTCGGCCTCGATCACCTATGCCGGCGACGAGGCCCCGCAGTTCGGCGAGCTCGAAAACGGGGTCCTGACCTATGCGGCCAGCAGCCTGTTCTCCGAGGCCAATCTGGCGCGGCTGTTCACCGAGATGCCCAAGACCCTGACCAGCTTCGCCCCGCTGGGCCTTGTGCTGGTGGTGATCCTGGGCGCGGCCGTGGCCGAGCGCTCTGGTCTGTTCAGCGCCCTGATCCGCGCCAGCCTGCGCGAGGCGCCGAAGCGTATTCTGACGCCGTTGGTGGTGATCATAGGCATGGTGTCGCACCATGCGTCCGATGCGGCCTACGTCGTGTTCATCCCGCTGGCCGGCCTACTGTACGCGGCGGTGGGACGCCATCCGCTGGCCGGCATCGCGGCCGGTTTCGCGGCGGTGTCGGGTGGCTTCGCCGGCAATCTGACACCCGGCCAGTTCGACGTGGTGCTGTTCGGCTTCACCCAGGAGGCCGCCCGGATCATCGACCCGAGCTGGACCATGAACCCGCTGGGCAACTGGTGGTTCATCCTGGCCATCGTCGTGGTGTTCACCCCGATCGCCTGGTTCCTGACCGACAAGGTGGTCGAGCCGCGCCTGGGCCGCTGGGGCGGTCAGGCCGACGATGCGCTGAAGGCCGAGCTGGCCAAGTCCGCCGTCACCCCCGAGGAAAAGCGCGGTCTGAAGTTCGCGGGCCTCGCCGCCCTGGCCGTCGTCGCCTTGTTCGCCGCGCTCAGCCTCACGCCCGGCTTCACGCCGCTGATCGACGAGACCAAGACCGGTCCCGCGCAGCTGACCCCGTTCTACGGCGCCCTGATCGCCGGCTTCATGCTGCTGTTCCTGGCCAGCGGCGTCGCCTATGGCGTCGGTGTCGGCACGGTGAAGACCGAAGCCGACGTGGTGACCATGATGGCTGACGGCGTGCGCTCGGTCGCGCCCTATATCGTCTTCGCCTTCTTCGCCGCTCATTTCGTGGCGATGTTCAACTGGTCGCGCCTGGGTCCGATCGCCGCCATCCACGGCGCCGAGGCGCTGAAGGCGTTGAACCTCCCCGCGCCGCTGCTGCTGGTCAGCGTGCTGGGCTTCTCGTCGGTGCTGGATCTCTTCATCGGCTCGGCCTCGGCCAAGTGGAGCGCCCTGGCCCCCGTCGTGGTGCCGATGTTCATGCTGCTGGGCATCTCGCCCGAGATGACCACCGCCGCCTATCGCATGGGCGACAGCTTCACCAACCTGATGACGCCGCTGATGAGCTATTTCCCACTGGTGCTGGCCATGACCCGCCGCTGGGATCCCAGCATGGGCGTCGGCTCGCTGCTGGCCCTGATGCTGCCCTACGCCCTGGCCTTCATGGTCGCCGGCGTGCTGATGACCCTGGCCTGGGTGGCCTTCGACTGGCCGCTCGGCCCGGCCGCCCAGGTCCATTACGCCCCGCCCGGCGGCCTGCTGAAATAGCGAATGGCGGGATCCATCTGAAACGACGGGCGGACCCTGGGTCCGCCCGTCTGGAGGATCAGAAGCGCTTGCGGACCTGGAAGCCGGCCGTGCGCGGACTGATGCTCACGACCTGCTTGGTGTTGTTGAACGCCGAGCTCACGCTCATCAGCCCGACCTCGTCGGTCAGGTTGTTGACGAACACATAGGCGCCCCAGTCGGCGCCCTCGACGCCGGCGCGCACATTGGCGTAGCCGTAGTCGCCCTGCTTCTCGTAGTAGACATAGGTCGGACGGAACTGCGAGGCGGACTCGCCGACATAGGCATAGTCGGCGCGCACCAGACCGTTCAGGTCACCGCTGACGGGCCAGGTGTACTCGACCGAGGCCGAGCCGCTGTACTTGGCCACGTTCGGAAACTTGTCGCCGCGCAGGCCGGTCGAGCCGGTGATCAGGATGGTCGAATTGGCCTGATCCTCGGTCAGCTTGGCGTCGACGACCGCCGCAGTCCCGCTGATCGTCAGGCCTTGGATCGGACGGGCCGTGGCCTCGATCTCGAAACCCTTGATCTTGGCCTTGCCGGCGTTGGTCAGATAGCTGAAGGCGCCGTTGGCGCTGGTGGCCGAGATCTGCATGTTCGACCAGTCGATCTGATAGACGGCCGCGTTCAGCGTCAGGCGGCGGTCGAACCACTGGCTCTTGATGCCGCCTTCGTAGTTCCACAGGCTGTCGGGCTGATAGGCGAGCAGCGCGCTGGCCAAGCCCGGCACGTTGTTGGCGCCGCCCGGACGGAAGCCCTTGGCCGCGACGGCGTAGACCATCACGTCCGACGTCACCTGGTACGAGGCGTTCAGCTTGCTGACCCAGCCGTCGGCGCTGGCGTCGACCTGGGCCGCCGGGCCCACATAGGACTGGGTGATGAAGTTGCTGATCAGCACCTGGCCCGAGACGGTCTTGTCGTACTTGAAGCGGCGCAGGCCGCCGGTCAGGGTCAGCTTCTCGACCGGCTTGTAGGACACCTCGCCGAAGAAGGCGGTCTGCTTGGTCTCGGTGCCGACGTGACGCCAGGCGGTCAGGTCGTTGGAGTTGATGATCCCGGTGGTCGCGTCGCCCTTGGCGACCTTGCTCTCGATGTAGTCGTCACGCTTTTCGAGATAGACGCCAGCCGTCCAGTCGACCTTGTCGTCGAACAGCGAGCCGTTCGCGCGCAGCTCGTGGTTCCACGAGGTCAGGCCCATCGGCTGATACAGAGCGCCGGGGATGCGGCTGTCGGCATAGGCGGTGAAGGCGGTCAGCTGTGTGGCCGTGCAGGCCGGGTTCGTCGAACCGGCGGGCGCCGGGCCGCCGGCCACCCAGTTGCGGCACGCCGTGGCGTTGGCGCGGCTGCCCGAGAGCGTGGGGCTGTAGTCGGAATTCCTCAGCAGCGTCCACTTGTAGTAGGACGACGTCGCCGTGACGGTGGCGAAATCCAGGTCCCACTTGCCGGTGACATTGTAGAGCCGCAGGTTGTCGCTGGTCGGCGCGATGACGCGGGCGTTGGTGGCGTGGGCTTCCTTGCCTAGCGCCGTGTACCAGCTGTTCTGGCCGTCGAGCGTCGTCTTCTGGAACAGGCCGGTGGCGTTGATCGTCAGCTTGTCGGTGGGGGTGAAGCCCAGCATCAGGCGACCACCGCTGGCGTGCTGGTCGTTGATGTCCTTCTTCTTCAGCAGGACGTCGTCGACATAGCCGCCGCCTTCGGTCTTGTAGAGCACCAGGCGCGCGGCCAGCTTGTCCTCGATCAGCGGCACATTGACCATGCCCTTGACCGAATAGCCGGTGCTGCCGCCCTTGACGCTTGTGCCCTGGGCCTCGACCGCGCCGGCGTAGCGGCTGCTGTCGGGCTTGTTCAGGATCACCCGAAGCGTGCCGCCCATCGAGCCGGAGCCGTACAGCGTGCCCTGCGGGCCGCGCAGCACCTCGATGCGTTCGGCGTCGAACAGGTTGACGTCGGCGCTGGTCGAGCTGGCGTCGGCGGTCGTGCCGGCCGGGCCCGTCAGCGGCGTTTCATCGTAGTAGAGGCCGACCGTGGCCTCACCGGCGCTGCGCACGCCGCGCAGGGTCAGACGGCGGCTGGTCGGCGAATTGCCGTCGACCTGCAGGTTCGGCACGGTCCGGAAATAGTCCTGGATGCCCGAGGCGCCCAGCGCCTGCAGCGACTTCTCGGTCACCGCGCTGACGCTGATCGGCGTGGTCTGGACGGTGGTCGAGCGCTTCAGCGCGGTGACGACCACCTCCTCGATCGTCGCGCCGTCGGACGCCTGCTGGGCGAGCGCGTCGCCCGCGACCAGGCTGCTCAGCGCGCTGGCGCCCAGGGCCAGGGCCCGGAGGCCTCGAAACTGCATCATCTTGATCCCCTCTTGTCGGTCCGCTCGACGGCGGCCTGTAGGATCAGACGCAAGCCCGAGGCGGTCCCTCACCCGCCGGACGGAAAAAGCCCGCCGCTCAGAAGCGACGCTCGAGCGTCACGCGCAGGGTGCGCGGCATGACGCCGAAGTACTCGACGGGTCCCGAGGTGTTGCGCGCCGCCGAGGCCCGTCCGGCCCGGTCCAGCAGGTTCTCGACCGCGAGGTCGGCGCTCCAGTCTCCCCGCTCCAGGCCTGCGCCAAGCCCGAACACCGCATAGCCGCCCATCTTCAGATAGTCGGCGTTGCCCGCGTTGAAGGCCGAGCGCGCCAGCCCGGCATAGGTGACGTCGAACCGCAGTCGCGCCCTCAGGGCGTCGCCAAGGGCCCAGCGCCGCTCAGCCGAGGCCGAGCCCGCGAGTTTGGGCACCACGGGCAGCCGATCGCCGCGCAGTCCCAGGCCGATGGCGCTGTTGGTCACCTGGTCGGCGGTCAGCCGCGCGTCGGTCAGGGTGAGGCTGGCCGCCCAGTCCCAGCCGGCGACCTTCCGCGCGGTTCCCTCGACCTCCAGGCCCTGGATGCGCGCGGCTCCAATATTGGTCACGTAGTTGAAGGCGCGGTTCGGGGTCTGGGCGGCGTATTGCATGTCGCGCCAGCGGGCCCGGTAGAGGGCGAGGTTCAGCGTGAAGCGGCGATCGGCGCTCTGGCCCTTCACGCCCAGTTCGACGTTGTCCAATCGGTCGGAGCGGTAGACAGCCACGGCTTCGGGAAGGCCCGGCACCACATTGACGCCGCCGGGTCGGAAGCCCTGCGAGACCAGGGCGTAGCCGAACAGGCCCGGGGCGAACTCGCGACTGACCAGGGCCTTCAGGCTCCAGCCGCGCTCTCGGCTGCTGGCGTCGATCGCATAGTCCATCCAGGTGCCGGAGATCACATTGGCCACCTGCACCGCGCCCCGGTCGCGCTTGACATAGTCGAAGCGCCGCGCGCCGACCGTCAGCTCGGTGGCGGGCGCGACGGTGTAGGCGACCTCGGCGAAGACCGCGCGCTGAGACAGATGGTTCTCGATGTCCCGCCGCCCGATCAGCACGGCGGGCTCGACCAGGCCGCCCGTCGCCGGATCGACGTGGCGAACCTGGCTGTCGATATAGTCCTCGCGCACCTCGCTATAGACGCCCAGGCTCCAGCGCAGCGGGCCGCCCCCCGCCGAAGCGGCGCGGACTTCGTGGATTCGTGCGGTCAGGTCCGCCGGCTGGTTCAGGATCGCCGGATAGACGCTGTCGACATAGGCCGAGTAGCGCGCCATCTGCTCGCCGCCACAGGCCGTCGAGATCGCGAACATTCGCATGCAGCCGGCGGCGTTGGTGCGCTCGCCGAGCAGCACGCCGCTGTAGTCGGACCGCCGCACCAGATCCCAACGATACCAGGACGAGACGGCGGTGATGTCGACCGCGTCGCCGCGCCACTTCACGACGGCCGAAGCCAGGTCGATGTCCCCGTCGAACGGCGCGCGGCCGGCGTGGACGGTCCGCCAGGGGCCGGCGGTATCGTTCCAGGCCGAGATGTCGCCGCGATGGCTGGACTGGTGCGCGCCCGAGACCAGGACCGAGAGCCGGTCGCTCCGCTCCCACAGCACCGCCAGCCGCGCGCCGCGCACGCGCGAGTCGTCGACGTTCGAGAGGCCCAGCCTTGCGTTGTCGATCACCCCCGGCTGGCGCTGGTCATAGGCGGTCAGGCGCACCGCCAGCACCTCGGGAACCGCGACGGCGTTCAAGACCACCGCGCCGCTGGCCGCGTGTTCGCCATGCGCCGCGCCCGCCAGCGACACCGACGCCGAGCCGGCGGTCTGGCTCAGGTCCGGCCGCTTGAACAGCACGCGCAGGGCGCCGCCCATGGCCCCCGACCCGTAAAGCGTGCCTTGCGGACCCCGCAGTAGTTCGATCCGGTCGAGGTCGACCAAGGCCAGCTCCGGCGCCATGACGCCCGGATCGGCCGTCGTGCCGACCGGACCGGTCATCGGGGTCTCGTCGTAGTAGAGGCCCGTCGTGGCCTCGCCCGCCCCGTAGACCCCGCGCAGCACCAGGCGCCGGCCAAAGGCGGTGGAGATCAGTTTCAGGCCGGGCAGCAGCGGCGCGGCCTGTTCCAGATTGGCCACCGCCAGCCGGCCCAGCTGCTCGCCTTCCACGACCACCATGCTGACTGGCGTCTGCTGGGCCAGGCTCGACCGCTTCAGCGCCGTGACGACCAGGCCGTCCAGATCGGTCGGGGGGACGACGGGCAAGGCGGGCGTCGACGGCGCCTCACGCGGCTTGGGCGCCGCCACCACCAGAAAGCTGCGCCCCTCCAGCCGGAAGGTCAGGCCTGAACCGGCCAGCAGTCGGGTCAGGGCCTGCTCGGCGGTGAAGGTCCCGCTCAAGGCCGGACTGCGTCGCCCCACGGTGAGGCTGGGCGAGAACAGGATTTCGCGATCGCTGCGCAGCGCCAGCTGGTTCAGCGCCTGGCTCAGGGGCTGGGCGGGCAGGTCGAAGCGACGCGAGGCGTCCGCCGGCCGACCGGCCGCCGCCCAGACGAGGGTCGGCGCGAAGGCCCCGACGGCCGCCGCGCAGAGCAGGGCCGTGAGGCGGCCGCGCCCATGCGACGCTCCCAACGCTCTGGACCTGACCACCCGCGACTCCCGACCTCCCCGGCGGCGTGGATTTCGCACCGTCGAGGGCGCGGACCATGCCTTATTTTGACGGACGGCCATGTCAAAGTCCGCAACGCCCGCCCCGTAGGATCGCGCGCTGCACAGGCTTTAGGCAACAGGTCAAAGCGCACGAGCGTTCGCGCTCATTGTCCGGCGGCGGGTTGACAGGGGCGGACGCACGATTTCACCTGACCGTCATATGTCGGGGCGAGCGTTATGATCTGGGGCGGCAAGACGCCGAAAACGTCGGGGGAGCCAACGGCCCTCGTCGACAGCGGCGCGCGCTTCATCCCGGCGCTGCGCGCCTTCTTCTCGCGACGGGCTCCGGCCGCCGATGTCGAGGACCTCGTGCAGGAGGTCCTTCTGCGAATCCAGAAGCGGCAGCCGGCGCCGGTGGTCAACAATGTGGAAGGCTACCTGTTCGAGGTGGCGGCCAATGTCCTGATCGATCGGGGCCGCCGCGATCGCACCCGCCGCCGCTCCGATCACTGCGAATTGCAGGAATCGCATCACCCCGTTGATGAAATGTCGCCCGAGCGCGTCTTACAGGGACGCGAACAGGTGGCGCGCATGATGGCGGCGTTGAACGCGCTGCCGGAACGTACGCGACGGGTTTTCATCCTCGTGCGCTTCGAGGAGATGAGCTACAAGCTCGTCGCCCAGCGCCTGGGTGTCTCCGTCAGCGCTGTCGAGAAACACGTGATGAAGGCGCTTCGGCACTTGCACGAACGCCTGCGGGACCAGGATGACGTCGACAACGTCGGAGCACGAGAGACCCGAAGACCCGGCTAGCGCCGCGGCGACTTGGTTCGCGCGGCTGCAGGCCGGCGATGTCTCCCTCCAGGAGCGACGCGATTTCCAGCGTTGGCTGAACGCCGACGCGCGGCACGCCGACGCCTGGAAGGCGGTGGACGGCGTCTGGAACGACCTGTCCCGCGTCGAGCACGATCCCGCCTTCGCCGCCCTGCGGGCCGACGCGCTGAGCCTGGATGCGTCGCGGCCGCGCCTGATCAGCCGGCGCGGCCTGGGCCTGGCGGCGGCCAGCCTCGTCACCGCCGTCGGCGGCGCGGCCGTGGGCTGGCGTTGGCTCGCCGACCGAAATCCCGCCGCGCCGGTGGCCGACGAGCCGGTGTTTTCGACGGCCGTGGGCGAGCGCTCGACGTTCCGCCTGGCCGACAATTCGGTCGTGACCCTCAGCACCGACTCCGCCGTGCGGGTCAATCATTGGGGCCGGGAACGCCGCCTGACCCTGGTCAGAGGCCAGGCCTATTTCCAGGTGGCCAAGGACAAGACCCGCCCGTTCATCGTCGCCGCCGGCGACACGTCCGTCACCGCCGTCGGCACGGCGTTCGACGTGCGCCTGGAGCCGGGCAAGCTGTCGGTGACCCTGGTGGAGGGCCGCGTCCGGATCGCCGGCGACTCGCCCAAGGGGCCGCGCCAGGTCGAGATGACGGCTGGGTCGCGCTTCGTGGCCGCCGAGCGGGCCGACTGGATCATCGCCGCCGTCGACACCGCCAAGGAGGCGGCCTGGCTGCAGGGCCGCCTCGTCTTCGACGGCGAACCGCTGTCGGCGGTCGTCGCCGAGATGAACAGGTTTTCGGCGCGCAAGCTGGACGTCTCCGACCCCGTGCTGGCCGCCACCCCGGTCAGCGGCGTGTTCAAGACCGGCCAGATCGACGCCTTCGTCGCGGCCTTGCGCACCTATGGCCTGGTGGAGGTCGGTCGCAGCGACGCCCAGCGCATCGAGCTGGTGCGCCCCGCGCACGGCGCCTAAGGCCCAGGGTCCAAGTTTTCTCGATCCGAAGGTGAGGTTGCGGCGGCGAGCTGCGTCTTATCGTTCGACCGCCTCCGTTCCATTGTCCGGTGGCGCGGTCTTTTGCAGTCCGGGGAAACGTCCAATGAAGCTGTCCGCCCTCAAGCTCGCCCTCCTCTCGGCCACGGTGGCCAGCGGGGTTCTGGCGCCGCACGCCTTCGCCAAGCCCGTCCCCGAGGCCGAGAAGGCGCAGATCCTCAAGCTCGTCGACGCCGACGCGGCCAACATCCAGGACGCCGCCCTGAAGATCTGGGGCTTCGCCGAGGTCGGCTACCAGGAGACCAAGAGCACGGCCCTGCTGCAGGACCAGCTGAAGGCCGCCGGGTTCGCGGTGAAGGCCGGCGTGGCGGGCGAACCGACGGCCTTCATCGCCAGCTACAAGAACGGCGAGGGTCCGGTCATCGCCATCCTGGCCGAGTTCGACGCCCTGCCGGGCTTGGCCCAGACCGCCGATCCGGTGAAAACCGGCATCCCCGGCCAGATCGCGGGCCATGGCTGCGGCCATAACCTGTTCGGCGCGGCCTCGGTCGGCGCGGCCGTCGCGCTGAAGGCGTGGATGGTCAAGAACAACATCAAGGGCGAGCTGCGCGTCTACGGCACGCCCGCCGAGGAAGGCGGCTCGGGCAAGGTCTATTTCGTGCGCGACGGCCTGTTCAACGACGTCGACGCCACGCTGCACTGGCACCCGGCCAACAGCAACTCGGCCGTCCAGGGCGTGTCGATGGCCAATATCAGCGGCAAGTTCCGCTTCCACGGCGTGTCGGCCCACGCCGCCGGCGCGCCGGAAAAGGGCCGCTCGGCTCTGGACGGCGTCGAGGTCATGGACGTGGCCACCAACTTCCTGCGCGAGCACACGCCGGACAAGACCCGCATCCACTACGTGATCACCGCCGGCGGCACGGCCCCGAACGTCGTGCCCAACTTCGCCGAGGTCTACTACTACGTCCGCCACCCCGATCCCGCGGTGGTCAAGGACGTCTGGTCGCGGGTCGAGAAGGCGGCAGAGGGCGCGGCCATCGCGACCGGCACGACGGTCGACAAGGAAATCACCGGCGGCGTCTACGCCCTGCTGCCCAACGACACGCTGGGCCGCGTGATGGACGCCAATCTGCGCAAGGTCGGCGGGATCACCTGGACCCCGGAAGAGATCGCCTTCGCCAAGAAGATCCAGACCTCGCTGGTCAATCCGCCCTCGATCGACTCGGTCAAGTCGGTCGAGCCCTACAAGATCGAGCTGGAGGGCGGCGGCGGCTCGACCGACGTGTCGGACATCAGCTGGGTCACGCCGACCGTGGGCCTGGGCACGGCGACCTTCGTGCCCGGCTCGGCCGGCCATAGCTGGCAGAACGTGGCCGCAGCCGGTTCGTCGATCGGCGTGAAGGGCGCGGTCAACGCCGCCAAGACCCTGGCCCTGACCGGCGCGGACCTGTTCGCCAACCCCGATATCGTCAAGAAGGCCAAGGCCGAGCTCAACGAGCGCCGGGGTCCGAACTTCGCCTACAAGGCCATGCTGGGCGACCGCCCGCCGGCCCTCGACTACCGCAAGCCCGCCGGGGCCGCGCACGAATAGCGATCGCCAGCCTCCCGGCGATCGTCAGCGGCCGGCGCGTCCCCCCCCCCCCTTGCGCCGGCCGCGTCCTCTTTCACACCTGGTTGGAGCCCCGTGTGAGCGACACCGTGGTCATCAGCGCTGAGCGCTTCGAGACGCTCAAGAACGCCCTGCCCGCCATTACCCGCGAGCACCTCACCCGCATCTACGGGATCAGCGAAACCACCTGGACCAAGCTGCGCCGCGGCGAGCCGATCAAGCGCAATACCTGGGAGCGGATGCAGGCCCGGCTCGCGCGCGTGAGCTGCGGCGCTTAACCGTCCTGACGCTGCGGGGGGCGTCACGCTCGACGTGTTTGATTTAGAGTCTCGTTATCGCCGGGAAGGTGAGGATCACCCGCAGCCCGCCGAGCGGCGCCTGGTCCAGCGCGACGTGGCCGTCGTACAATCCGACCAGATCCCGCACGATCGACAGCCCCAGGCCATGGCCGGGCGTCCGCTCGTCCAGCCGCTCGCCCAGGCCGAAGACGTGCTCATAGCTTTCCGGCGGCAGGCCGGGTCCGTCGTCGTCGATGATGATCTCGGTGAACTCGCCTCGGCGCCGCACGCGGATTTCGGCCCGCGACCGCGCCCACTTGCCGGCGTTGTCGATAACGTTGCCGAGAATCTCGCTGAGATCCTGGGCGTCGACCGCGACGATGGGCAGGTCCTGGTCGTCGACGACGAACGACACGTCCCGGCGCGCGTAGAGGCGCGACAGGGCTGCGACCACCGGGTCCAGCGTCGCCTTCACATCCGCCGCCACCCCCGGCGCGCGCTTCAGAGCCGCCGCGCGGGCGCGGGCGATCTGATAGTCGATCTGCCGGCGCATTCGCTCGCACTGCAGGATAACCACCTCGGCGGCCTCGCCCTGTCCGGCGGCGCGCATCCGCTCGGCCTCGTCGACGAGAATGGCCAGCGGCGTCTTCAGCGCGTGGGCGAGATTGCCGGCCTGGGTGCGGGCGCGCCGCAGCATCTCGAGATTGGCTTCGAGCAGGGCGTTCAGGTCGATCGCCAGGGGGCGCACCTCGCTGGGAAGGTCCTCCGGCAGACGGCTCGCCTGGCCCAGGCGAACGGCCGACAGCGCGTGACGCATGCGAGTCAACGGGCGCAGGCCAAACCAGACCTGCAGCATCGCCGCGCCGATCAGGCCTGCGGCGACGATCGTCAGCGACAGGAAGAGCGTCCAGTTGAATCGTCCCAACACCTGGTCGAGCAGACGTTGGTCCACGCCGATCCCCAGGCGCAGGGGCGCGCCGTGCGGGTTGGCGACCGAGCGCTCCACCAGCCTCAGCTGCCCGGAGGGACCGGCGACGAAGACGTGCCGCTCGACCCCGAGCGGAGGCAAAGGGTCAGGCAAAGGCAGGTCCCGCCCCGCCAGCGACGGCGAGGTGAGGGCCTGGCCGCCAGCCCCCTCCACCCGCCAGTAGAAGCCGGAATCCTTGGGCAGGAAGCGGGGATCGCTCAGACGGCGATGCAACGAAAGCCGCCCGTCCGGCGCGATGTCGATCAGCGCCGCCAGCTCGGCGGCGTGGCCGTGCAGCTCGTCGTCGAACTGCTGGGTCACATGAGCCTTGAACAGTTCCGACAGCAGAAAGCCGCTGACGGCGAGGCCGGCGATGATCCAGACGGCTGCGCCGACGATCAGGCGCGTGCGAAAGCTGGTCCACAACTGGCGCATCAGGCGAACTTGTATCCCAAGCCCCGGATTGTCCGGATCGCGTCCTTGCCCAGCTTCTTGCGCAGCCGGGCGACATAGACCTCGATCGTGTTGGACTCCCGCGTCTCGTCCAGGCTGTAGACGTGGTCGATCAGTTCGCCCTGCGACACCACGCGGCCCGCGCGGTGCATCAGATAGGCCAGCACTTTCAGTTCGCGGGCGGTCAGCTCCACGGCCTCTTCGCCGCGCTGGACGGTCCCGGCCTCGGGGTCGAGCACGATGTCGCCGCGACGCATCACCGGCGACGACCGGCCCGCCGAGCGTCGCGTAAGCGCCCGCAGGCGCGCCACCACCTCGGCGTTCTGGAAGGGCTTGCCCAGATAGTCGTCAGCCCCGGCGTTCAGGCCCTCCACCCGGTCTGTCCAGGCGTCGCGGGCGGTCAGCACCAGCACCGGCATGTCGCGCCCCTCACGCCGCCACTGCTTCAAAACCTCCAGACCCGGCAGGCGCGGCAGGCCCAGGTCCAGCACCACGGCGTCGAAGTCGTTGGTTCGCCCCAGCAGCAGGCCCGTCTCGCCATCGCTGGCGCTTTCGACGACGAAGCTCGCCTCCGCCAGCGCCGCGGCGAGGCGGCGGGCGATTTCCGGATCATCTTCGACGAGCAGAACGCGAATGGCGGGTCTCCTTCGGCTAGCGGGCGAGCATAGCACTCCCTGCTGAAACGAACCTGACAGGACGCTTTCAGCTTCGTTTCAGCTTCGCTTCAGACAGGCTTCAGGCTGGCGGCGCATCAGGGGCTGGTTCAATCCCCCGAGGAGCCCATGCCCCCCGCTCACCCCCTGGCCGCCGCCGCGCTCCTCGCCTGTCTCTTCAGCACCTCCGCCCTGGCCGCCGGTCCGATGGCGCTGAGCGCGGCGCAGGAGAAGGCCATGGGGATCGTCCTGACCACCGCCAAGCCGGCGTCAGGCGCGCCCGTGGCCGCGGTGCCCGGCGCGATCACGCCCCCGCTCAACGACCGACGCGTGGTCGCCGCCCCCTTCGCCGGGACGGTGACGCGGATCCACGTGCTGGAAGGTCAGTCGGTCAAGGCCGGCGCGCCGCTGGTGACGCTGTTCAGCCGCGAAGCGCTGGCGGTGTCCTCGGAGCTCGTCCAGAGCCAGGCCGAACTGCGCGTGGCCGAGGCCGCCGCCCGCCGGCTGCAGCAACTGGCCAGCGAAGGCGTCATCGCCGGCGCCCGCGCCGAGGAGGCGCAAGCCCGCCTCGCCCAGGCCCGCGCCATGGTCAACGAGCGTCGCCGGCTGCTCTCCGGCGCCGGCGGAACCAGCGGCGAGTACGTCCTGCGCGCCCCGACCGCCGGCCGCGTGGCGGCCGTCACCGCCCAGCCCGGCGGCGGCCTGGAAGCCATGGCCCCCGCCGTGACCCTGGACCGCGCCGATCGCCTGTGGGTCGAAGCGCGCCTCTCCCCCGAGGTCGCGCGCAAGCTGAAGGTCGGCTATCCGGTCCGGGTCGGCGACATCGGGGGACGGATCGTCGCCCTGGGCGCCAGCATCGATCCCAAGACCCGGTCCCTGCCCCTGCGCGCCCAGCTCGACACCGCCGCCGGCTTCGCGCCCGGTCAGACGGTGACCGTGACGGTGCTGAGCCCGGCCCCGGCCGGCGCCCAGGCCATCCCCCGCAGCGCCCTGGCGCAGGACAGCGCAGGCGCTCGCGTGTTCGTCAAGACCGCCGGCGGCTATGTCGCGCAATCGGTGACCGTCGTCGGGGCGGCCGGCGCGGAAGCGGTCGTGACCGGCCTTGCCCCCAGCGCGCGCATCGCCGCCTCGGGCGCGTCTCAGCTGAAGTCGGCTCTGGGCCACTAGCATGCGCAAACTCATCGCCCTGGCGCTCTCCCAGCGCCTGCTGGCCGCCGTGCTGGCTATCGCCCTGGTCGGACTGGGCGCGAACGCGTTCCTGAAACTGCCCGTCGACGCCTTTCCCGATATCTCGCCGACCCAGGTGAAGATCATTCTCAAGGCCCCCGGCATGACCCCCGAGGAGGTCGAGAGCCAGGTCATCACGCCGCTGGAGATGGAGCTGCTGGGCATTCCCAAGCAGGCCATGCTGCGCTCGACGGCCAAATACGCGATCGCCGACCTGACCATCGACTTCGCGCCAGGCACGGACGTCTACTGGGCCCGCCAGCAGACCGCCGAGCGCCTGTCCAATGCCCTGGGCGCCTTGCCGGCGGGCGTCAGCGGCGGTCTCTCGCCCATCTCCACGCCCCTGTCCGACGTCTTCATGTTCACGCTGGAGGGCGAGGGCCTGACGCTGGAGCAGAAGCGCACCCTGCTCGACTGGACCGTCCGCCCGGCCCTGCGCGGCCTGCCCGGCGTCGCCGACGTCAACGTGCTGGGCGGCCGGGCCAAGACCTTCGAGGTCTCGCCCGATCCCGCCGCCCTGGCCGCCTCGGGCCTGACCGCCCAGGCGATCATCGACGCCATTCCCGCTTCGAACCGCAACGACGGCTCGGGTCGCCTCAGCGAGGGCGAAGAGGCGCTGGTCGTGCGCGTCGCAGGGGCGATCACCAGCCTGGACGACCTGCGCGACACCGCCATCGCCCTGCCCGGCGGCGGCGTCGCGCGCCTCGGCGATCTGGCGGAGGTCAGCGAAGGCGCCCTGACCCGCTATGGCGCCGTCACCGAGAACGGCCGCGCGGAAGCCGTCCAGGCCATCGTCATCGCCCTGAGGGGCGCCGACGCCAAGGCGGTCGTCCGATCGGTCGAGGCGCGGCTCAAGGAGATCCAACCCTCCCTGCCCAAGGGGGTGACGGTCAGCCCGTTCTACAACCGCTCCGACCTGATCCAGCGCGCGACCGGAACGGTCAACAAGGCCCTCGTCGAGGCCACGGTGCTGGTGGTCATCCTGCTGCTGCTGTTCCTGGGCGATCTGCGAGCCGCGACGGTGGTGGCGGTCACCCTGCCCCTGGCGGCGCTGACCACCTTCCTCTTGATGCGAACCTTCGGCCTCTCGGCGAACCTGATGAGCCTGGGCGGACTGGCCATCGCCATCGGCATGCTGGTCGACGCCGCCGTGGTCGTGGTCGAGAACACCGTCGAGCGTCTCGACAATCCGAGCCTGACCGGTTCGCGCCGTTTGCACGCGATCTACGAGGCGGTCGCCGAGGTCGCCGCGCCGGTGACGTCGGGCGTCTTGATCATCTGCCTGGTGTTCCTGCCCCTGCTCAGCCTGCAGGGCCTGGAGGGCAAGCTGTTCGCGCCGGTGGCCCTGACCATCGTCTTCGCTCTGGGCTCGTCGCTGCTGCTGTCGTTCACGGTGATCCCGGTCCTGGCCGCCCTGCTGCTGAAAGCCCATCCGCACCAGGAATCCTGGATCATGCGGCGGATCGGGCCGTTCTATGACCGCCAACTGGCCAAGGCCCTGGCGCGTCCCAAGCCGGTGTTCGCGGCGGCGGGCGGCGGCATGGTGCTGGCAGCGATCGCCTATGTCCTGATCGGCAAGAGCTTCATGCCGACGATGGACGAGGGTGCGATCCTGATGCAGCTGGCCAAGCTGCCGTCGATCAATCTCGACGCCAGCGCCCGGCAGGACATGGCCGTTCAGCGCGCGATCCTGGCGCAGGTGCCCGAGGTGAAGCGGATCGTCGCCCGCGTCGGCTCCGACGAGCTGGGCCTCGACCCCATGGGCTTGAACGAGACCGACAGCTTCCTGGTGCTGGCCGACCGCAAGGACTGGCGCAGGAAGGACAAGGCCTGGCTGACCGAGGAGATCCGCAAGGTCGCCGCCCAGTTCCCCGGCGTGGAGGCCACCTTCACCCAGCCCATCGAGATGCGGGTGTCGGAGATGCTGACCGGCAGCCGCGGGGATCTGGCCGTCAAGGTTTTCGGCCCAGACCTGAAAACGCTGGGCGATCTGGCAGGCCGTATCGAGGAGACCCTCAAGAAGACGCGCGGCGCCTCCGACGTCTACACGGTCGCCGGCGACAGCGTGACCTACCTGCAGCTGGACGTCGACCGGGCCGCCGCCGTGCGGGTCGGCCTCTCGGCCCAGGCCCTGCAGCAGGAGCTGCGCGCTCAGCTGGAAGGCGCCCCCGCCGGAGTGGTCTTCGAGCAAGGCAAGCGCACGCCGATCCTGGTGCGGGGTCCCCAGGACCTGCGCGAGGATCCGGTCCTGTTCGAGCAGGCCCAGATCGCCACGCCCGACGGTGGCGTCGTGCGCGCCGGCGACGTGGCGCGGGTGGAGCGCCGTGAAGGCCCGGTCAAGATCGACCGCGAAAACGCCTCCCGCTTCGCCGTGATCCAGGCCTATGTCCAGGGTCGCGACCTCGTCGGCTTCGTCAAGGAAGCCCAGGCCAATGTCGCGCGCGACGTTCCCCTGCCGCCCGGCTATCGCATCGCCTGGGGCGGGCAGTTCGAGAACCAGAAGCGCGCCGCCGCGCGGCTGGGCGTGGTGGTGCCGATGGCGCTGGGCCTGATCTTCCTCGTCCTGTTCATCAGCCTGAAGTCCACGCGCCAGTCGCTGCTGATCCTGGCCAACATCCCGTTCGCGATGATTGGCGGTCTGGTGGCCCTGTGGATCTCAGGCGAGTACCTGTCGGTGCCCGCCTCGGTCGGGCTGATCGCCCTGCTCGGCATCGCGGTGCTCAACGGCCTGGTGCTGGTCTCGCACTTCAACGAGCTGTTGCAGCGCGGTCGCGACGTGGCCACGGCGGTCACCGAGGGCGCCCGCCGCCGGCTGCGGCCGGTGCTGATGACCGCCAGCATCACCGCGCTGGGCCTGGTGCCGCTGCTGACCGCCACCGGCCCCGGCTCCGAGATCCAGCGTCCCCTCGCCATCGTCGTGGTCGGAGGTCTGGTGACCTCCACCCTGCTCACCCTGATCCTGCTGCCCATCCTCTATCGCCGTTTCGGCGTCGAGCCCGGGGCCGCAGTGCTGGAGGCTTCATCGTGAAGACCCTTCTTCTCGCCGCCACGGCCGGCATGGTCCTGGCCACCGCCGCCAGCGCCGCCAGCGCCGCCGACACCGGCTGGACGCGCCCGGATTTTCTGCCCAGCGACGCGCGCATCCTGTCGGCGCTGGAGGGCTCGCCGGAGCTGGCCGAGGCGCGCGCCCTGCAGCGCGGCGCCGAGGCCGAGCAGCGCGGGCTGGCCGCCGGCCCCTATGAGACGACGTTCGGCCTCTCAAGCGATCGGCGCCGGGTGCGCGGCGAAGGCGACTTCGCCGAATGGTCCGTGCAGGCCAGCCGGCCCCTGCGCTCGCCGGGCAAACGGACCCTCGACCTGGCGGCAGGCGCGGCGGGCGCCCTGGCCGCGCGCGACAGCGTGGATGACGCCCGACACCAGGCCTCGCTGCGCCTTGCGGGACTGTGGATCGAGTGGCTGGAGGCCGAGGCCCGCATCGCGGTCGACTGCGACGAGATCGCCGTCGAGCAAAGGGAGGTCGCGGCTCTGCGGCGGCGGGTCGAGCTGAAGGACGCCGCCCTGCTTGAGCTGGAGCTGGCCCAGGCGGCCCTGGCCCGCGCCCAGGCGGCCCTGGCGGAGACACAAGGGCGCGCAGAGGCCGCCCGCTCGGCGCTCGACATGCTCTATCCAGGCCTAGCCCCGGCCCAGGCGCCGGCCCTGTCCGAGCCGGTGGCGCCGACCCGCGCCCTCGACGACTGGATCCCGGTGGTGGTCGCGCGAAGCCATGAGATCACCATCGCCAAGGCGCTGGCCGACCGCGATGGCGCGCTGGCGCGGCGCGCCAAGCTGGACCAGCGTCCCGACCCGACGCTGGCGCTCAGGGTGTTCAACGAGCGCGGCGGCGCCGAGACCGGCGCGGGGCTGACCGTCAGCATTCCCTTCGGCAGCGTCGGACGCTCGGCGACCGCCGAACGTCAGGCCGCGTCGGCCTCCGCCGCCGAGGCCCGCTACCGGATGGTGGCGCGCAATGTCGAGGCCGAAGGCCGCAACGACGTCGCCAAGGCCCGATCAGGCCTCGCGTCCTGGGCCCGGGCCCGCGAAGCCACGGCGGCTGCGGCCCAGGCTGCGGATCGGGTGCAGCGCGCCTACGCCCTGGGCGAACGGGACCTGACCGACCTGCTCGCGGCCCGCCGCCAGCTGTTCGACACGCGCCGCACCGAGGTCTCGGCCCGCGCCGCAGCCCAAGGCGCGTTGCTGCGGCTGGCCCTGGACGCTCACGAACTCTGGCTTTCCGAAGAGGAGGGATCGCAATGACGGCGATGATCAGTCTGGCGCTCGCCCTGGCGCTTTCCCAATCCACGTCGCCCGCGCCGGTGGTGATCGGCGACATCGGCAGCCGCGCGTTCGTGTTCCGGTCTCTCAGCCTCGACCAGCGGCGCGACGACGGCCCGGTGGTGCGCGGATGGATGTGCCGCCGCGCGCCAGGCGCGTCGATCCAGCGTCTCGCCGTCATCGCCGAAGACAGCGCCGGCGCGGTGATCTGGAAACAGGTCGTCGCCCCGCCGACCTTCGCGCCCGGACGAAGCGGAGAGTGCCGCGTCCTGCGGATCGGCGTCCCACCCGGCGTCGCCCCGAACACCGCCGTCTGGCGATTGGCGCGCCCCTAGGGCGAGACGCCGTCCCGCGCTCGCACCCCATCCAGCACCAGGGCCGTCACCGCCGCCACGGTCTCGTCCATGAAGCCTTTGTCGGACAATGATCCGCCCGACAGCGCACGCACCTGGACGGCGAAGTCGGCGTAGTGCTGGGTCAAGGCCCAGATGGCGAAGATCAGATGCGGCGGGTCGACGGAGGCGAGCTTGCCTGTCGCGACCCAATCCTCGATCACGGCCACCTTGGCGTCGAACACCGCCTTGAGCGGGCCCGCCAGGACGGGCTTCAATAGCGGCGCGCCGCGCAGCATTTCCAGCGCGAACAGCCGCGAGACCTCCGGGTGGTCGCGGCTCATGGCCAGCTTGGCCTGGATCAGGGCGCTGATCGCCTCGGCCGGATCGTCCTCCGGCCGGAAGCCGGCCAGCGGCGCCAGCCATCGCGACAGCCCCTGCTCCAGCACGGCCACGTAGAGCGCGTCCTTGGACGGGTAGTAGTAGAGCAGGTTGGCCTTCGACAGCCCCGCGGCGCGGGCGATGGCGTCGACGCTCGCCCCGTCCAGGCCCAGCCGCGCGAACACCGACAACGCCGCCGACAGGATCACCGCCTTGCGCGCCTCGCCGGCCTGGGCGCGACGGCCGGCTGGCGGCGGAGCATCCGACGTTTCGCCTGCCGATTGGGCGGCCTTGACCAGTGCGCGGGCGCCGGAAGACCTCGCGCCGCCGCGACCGGCCCCACGCCCGCGCGGCGACTTGACGGACTTGGCGGCGGGACCGGTCATCGGCTCTCGAACTTGGACCAAATGGTCAAACTTGAACCAGATGGTTCGGATTGCAGCGTTCGGCGGAATGGTATTCCATGCTGGCCGGACATCACAAGGAGCCGCGCCGATGAGCTCGCCGATCGCCCCGCTGTCGCCCGGCTGCGTGATGCTGCCCGCCCGGCCCGAGCCCCTGCCGATCGATCCTAAGACAACGGCGGTGATCGTCATCGACATGCAGAACGCCTACGCCTCGCCCGGCGGCTATCTGGACCTGGCAGGCTTCGACATCTCGGGCGCGGCCGGGGTGATCGACAAGATCGCCGAGATCCTGCCGGTGGCCCGCGCGGCGGGCATGACGGTGATCTATTTCCAGAACGGCTGGGACGACCAGTATGTCGAGGCCGGCGGTCCCGGCTCGCCGAACTGGTGGAAATCCAACGCCCTGAAGACCATGCGCGCCCGGCCCGAGCTGCAGGGCAAGCTGCTGGCCAGGGGCCAGTGGGACTATGAGCTCGTCGACGCGCTCAAGCCCGAGCCCGGCGACATCCAGCTGCACAAGACGCGCTATTCCGGCTTCTTCAACAGCCAGCTCGACAGCGTGCTGCGCGCCCGCGGCCTCCGCCACCTGGTGTTCGTCGGCATCGCCACGAACGTCTGCGTGGAGTCGACCCTGCGCGACGGGTTCTTCCTCGAATATTTCGGAACCGTTCTGGAGGACGCCACCCATCAGGCCGGCCCCGACTTCGTCCAGAAGGCCGCGCTGTTCAACATCGAGAGCTTCTTCGGCTGGGTCTCGAACACCGCCGACTTCAAGGGAACATTCGGCCAGCTGGCGCCGCAAAACTAACCCCATCCACCCGACCTCCCCGGCGAACGCCGGGGCCCAGGTCGAACCCACGAGCGTTTTAGGGACGGACCGACATCAAGGCGTGAATACCCCAACTGTCCCGGATGAATCTGGGTCCCGGCATTCGCCGGGAAGGTCGGACTTTTTGAGAATCTAGAGGACCAAATCCCCAATGCCCAAGACCGTCATCACCCCGCCCGGAACGGGCGTCCCTATCGCCCCCTTCTCGCCTGGCACGATGGCCGACGGCGTCGTCTATGTCTCGGGCACCCTGGCCTTCGACAAGGACAACAACGTCGCCTTCCCCGGCGACGCCGAGGCCCAGACTCGCCAGGTGCTGGAGACCATCAAGTCGGTGATCGAGACCGCCGGCGGCACGATGGAGGACGTGACCATGAACCACATCTTCCTGACCGACTGGGTCCACTACGCCCCGATGAACAAGGTCTATGCCGAATACTTCCCCGGCGACAAACCGGCCCGCTACTGCATCCAGTGCGGCCTCGTGAAACCCGGTTTCGTGGTCGAGATCGCCTCGGTCGCTCACGTCGGCAAGAAGTAGCGGGCCATGACCTCGGGCGTCGTCGACGGCATCTTCTACGAACTGCATGGCGGTCCCGTGGCTGGCCGCGAGGTCGTCTTGCTGTCGTCAGGCCTGGGCGGCTCGGGCGCGTTCTGGGCGCCGCAGATGCAGACCCTGACCCAGCGCTGGCCGGTGGTCACCTACGACCATCGCGGCACGGGCCGCAGCAGCCGCGACCTGCCGCCCCACTACACGCTCGCCCACATGGCCGAGGACATGGTCAAGGTCCTGGACGCCCTGGGCCTGGCCAAGGCCCACGTGGTCGGCCACGCGGCCGGGGGCAATGCGGGGCTGCAACTGGCGCTGGATCACCCGGACCGCCTCTCCAAGCTGGTGGTGGTCAATGGCTGGAGCCGGCCCGACCCGCACATCAAGCGCTGCTTCGACACTCGCATCCATCTGCTGAACGACACGGGGCCCGAGGCTTACGTCCACGCCCAGCCGATCTTCCTCTATCCGGCCGACTGGATCTCGCGGAACCACACCCGACTGCAGGCCGAGGAGGCGCACCATGTGGCGAGCTTCCCGCCGCGCGAGGTGATGCTGGCGCGGATCAACGCCCTGCTGGCCTTCGACATCGACGCACGGCTGGACGAGATCACGCACCGGGTGCTGGTCAGCGCCAGCGCCGACGACATGCTGGTCCCGATGAGCTGCTCCCAACGTCTGGCCGGCCGCCTGCCCAACACCGACTTCCAGCAGGTCGCCTGGGGCGGCCACGGCTTCACTGTCACCGATCCCGAGACCTTCAACGAGGGTCTGGTGAAGTTTCTGGAGGGGACGTGATGGCCCGTTCTTAAATCCTCCCCCCAGCGGGGGAGGTGGCGCGAAGCGCCGGAGGGGGAAGTCCTGCTGACCTTACCCCTTCCCCCTCCGTCGTCTCTTCGAGCCGACACCTCCCCCACTAGGGGGAGGATTTCCCATCCTAGAAGGTCAACACACCATGCAGGTCGGCGTCTTCATTCCCATCGGCAACAACGGCTGGCTCATCTCAGAGACCTCGCCGCAGTACATGCCCAGCTTCGAGCTCAACAAGGAGATCACCCAGAAGGCCGAGCAGTACGGCTTCGACTTCGCGCTCTCGATGATCAAGCTGCGCGGGTTCGGCGGCAGGACGCAGTTCTGGGAGCATAACCTCGAGAGCTTCACCCTGATGGCGGGCCTCGCCGCGGTGACCTCCAGGATCAAGATCTTCGCCACCGTCGCCACCCTGACCATCCCGCCGGCCATCGTGGCGCGCATGGCCTCGACCATCGACTCGATCGCGCCGGGCCGCTTTGGCGTGAACCTCGTCACCGGCTGGCAGAAGGCCGAATACAGCCAGATGGGCCTATGGCCCGGCGAGCAGCACTATACCGACCGTTACAACTATCTGGCCGAATACACGACCGTGCTGAAGGACCTGCTCGAGACCGGCGTCTCAGACTTCAAGGGCAAGTACTTCCAGATGGACGACTGCCGGGTCAGCCCGCACCCGAAGGAGACCAAGCTGATCTGCGCCGGTTCCTCTGACGAAGGCCTGGCCTTCACCGCGCAGTACGCCGACTACAGCTTCGCCCTGGGCAAGGGCGTCAACACCCCGACCGCCTTCGCCAGCGTCAACCAGCGCCTCGAAGCCGCCGCCGCCAAGACCGGCCGCGACGTCCAGTCCTTCATCCTGTTCATGGTCATCGCCGACGAGACCGACGAGAAGGCGCTGGCCAAATGGCAGAAATACCGCGACGGCGCCGACCAGGAGGCCCTGGCCTGGCTCACGCAACAGGCCGCCCCCAACGCCAAGGCCGGCGCGACCACCAACACCCAGCAGCTGGCCGCCCCGGAGTCGGCGGTGAACCTGAACATGGGCACGCTGGTCGGCAGCTATGAGAGCATCGCCCGCATGATGGACGAGATCGCAGAGGTGCCCGGCACCGCCGGCGTGCTGCTGACCTTCGACGACTTCGTGCAGGGCGTGGAGGACTTCGGGACCAAGATCCAGCCGCTGATGAAGAGCCGACAGGGCCAGCACGAAAAGTGACGTCGGCGTCATTTGATAGTTGAAACTATCATAATGTGTGTCACCTTCGCCTTGTAACCCGCAAGGAGGATTGCATGACCGCTGTCGAAAGCCCCGCTGACTTGAAGATTCAGCCGCGCGATGTCGCCTTCGGGCGAGGCGAGGCCTACCCGCGATGGTGGTGTGGGGGCGACCCTGTCGTCACCACGTTCTTCAACGCCCTGTCGCTGACCTTCCCTCAGGGCGAGTCCTTCTTCGTCAACAGCGTGCGGCGGTATCTGCCGGAGCTGCCCGAGCCCCTGCGCAGCCAGGTCGAGGAGTTCGCGCAACAGGAAGCGTTTCACTCACGCGAGCACATGGCGTTCAATCGGCAGGTCGCTGCGGGCGGTTACGAGACCAAGGAGATCGACGCGCTGATCCGCAAGGATATCCAGGCCAGCAAGGACGCGGGCCCGGAAGTCGAGCTGGCCGTCACGGCCGCGCTGGAGCATTTCACCGGCATCTTCGCGCACGCCTGGCTGAGCGACCCGCGCCACTTCAAGGACTTTCCCGAGGAGTTGCGCCGTCTCTGGGCCTGGCACAGCGTCGAGGAGATCGAGCACAAGGGCGTGGCCTTCGACACCTTCCTGTTCGTCACGAGGGACCTCTCGCCGTTCAAGCGCTGGCTCTTTCGCGCGATGGTGATGCGGAAGGTGACGACCGATTTCTGGAAGGAGCGCTTCCGGGACATCGGCTTGCTGTTCAAGCAGGACGAGATCGACAACGCCGGGAGCTGGTGGCGTCTGGTACGCTATCTCGTGTTCGCACCGGGCCTGTTCCGTCAGGTCCTGGGCCCCTATCTGGCCTGGTATCTCCCGGGCTTTCACCCCTGGCGGCACGACGACCGGGCGCTCGCGGCCGAGGTTGAGACGAAGCTCTCCCTGGCGCCCGCGACCTGATCGCCAGCTAGGGCGTCAGCGTCTGGTGTCTGGCGCCCTTCGTGACTGCAGCAACATCGCCCCTCTTGGCGACACGCTTGGGACGGTCTGTTCAGATCCCGCCGCGCGCTGGCCCCAGCTTTGCGGCGAGCGCGGACTCGGCGCGGCGACGGACACGCCAAAGCCAAAGCGTCATCGCCAGAAGGAACGAGACCATCAGGCAAGCGCCCGCCACGACCAGGGCGCCCCGCACCTCGTGGGCGCTGACGAAGAAGGAGCACAGCATCGGCCCACCGGCCGCGCCGACGGCCTGGACGCTCGGCGCCAGGAGGGCCGCGCGGCGCGAAGGATCAGATTCGATGACAAACGGCGCCTGCAAGGTCTGCAGGAATCCCCAAGCCAGTCCGTGCAGGGCGGCAAAGGCGATAAAGGCGGTGGGGGCCGGCAAGACCCACAGGCCCATCAGCACAAAAAGAAAAGCCGGAAGGCAGGCCATGAAGGCGCGATGATAGGGGATGCGTTCCGCCAGCGTGGCCCCGAGCCCCGAGCCGGCGATCGAGCAGCCCAGGGCCAGGGCGACAGCCAGACCGCCCTGCACGGGGCTCAAGCCCGACTGACTGGCCAACTGCTCAAGGTAGGCCAGAAACCCGATGAAGAATGAAAACAGGAAGAAAACAGCGGCGAGGCTGACATAGGCCGCCTTGGGTATAGGCTCGGCAAGCACGGGCTCGTCGATCTTGTTTCCCGCCAGCGGCGCAAGACGGGCTGGCAGGGCAAGCGCTGCGCCCCCCGCCAGGACAGCGCCAGCGCCCAGGGTCACAAACCCCGCATTGGCGCCGAGCGAAGGTGATATCAAAATTGGTATGCCGGCCGCACATGCGACTTGCAGGAGCGCCTGACTGATCAGGAAGATTCCGCTCCAGCGTCCTGGGTTGGGCGAGCGCACGATCATCAGGGTGGTCAGCCAGACGATAGCGCCCTCGGCGAGCCCGGCGAAACCGCGCGCCACCACGACGCCGAGCCCTGACACCTCCAACGCGGCGAAGTTGATCGCAGCCAAGGCGAGCGCAGCGGCCAGGCCGATCTGCCTGAGACGGCGCGGGGGCAACAGGGCGTCCGCCATGCCGACGCCCAGGCCTATGGCAAGAAACTCGACCGTCACGCTCCAGCCCAGTTGGCTGACATTGAGGCGCCCGGCCGAGACCAACCCGCCCAGCACCACCGGCTGAACGCCGGCCATGATCAGAGCGATCGAGCCCACCATAAGGAAGGCCGCGATCTGGATCGCTGTCGGGCGCTGGCCGATCCAGCCGCCATCGGCGTTTGAACCACGCGCTTGGATGACCTCGGCCGACATGCACTTCCCCCTAGGCTCTGGGTCGAACTTGCGCCGAACCCATACCCGCACATAGAGTTAGTTTTTACTATCACAAATAAGCCGTCAACCAGCTTCAGGGCGATGGCTCGTTATCCGTGGTCGTGAGCGGCGGAAGGGCGAGCTGAACACCATTCACGGACACGCCTCGCCGCGAACGGTTCTCTTCCTGCTTGGGTATTGCTATCTGACAATGGGTCGCTGGCCTGCGGCCCTCTTCAAGGACATCTGGTGAGCAAGCCCGAACTCGAAGCCAAGTCGCGACCCTCCCGGCGCAACGGCATCAATACCTTCGAAGCGATTCTGGCGACCGCCGGAGAACTGCTGGCCGAGGTAGGCTTCGAGCGCTTGACCACCAACCTGGTCTGCGAGCGCGCGGGCCTGACGCCGCCGGCCCTCTATCGCTACTTTCCCAACAAGTACGCGCTCCTGACGGAGCTGACCCGGCGACTGATGGACGCCCAAGACCAGGTCGTCTTCGCCTGGGTCGAGTCCGGCGGCGCCCACTGGACAACGCTCTCCGCAGCCGTTGAAAGCCACATCCGGCTGCAGAAGGACATCATCAGCGTCACCCGCGCCTTTCCCGGCGGCCTCTGGATCTTGAGGGCGATCCGGGCGCTGCCGCCGCTCCAGGACGTCCGTGTCCAATCGCGCACCGCAGTGCTGGACCGGATCTACGCGTTCCGACTGCAGGATGGTCCCGCAGTCGACGAGGAGCGTCTCAAGCTATCGATGCGGGTCTCCGAACTGATGAGCTACGCGGCCATGGAAATGCTGGTCGAAGACCCCGAGCTCGACGAAGACATGGTCATCGAGGAAGTCGCCTGGATGATCGGCCGCTACCATTTCGACCTCCCCCGTCGGGCGCAGCTGGCCTAGAACTGATAGCCCAAGGGCAAGGTCGGATCGATCCGAACGCCCGTGCTCGCCAGCGCCTCGGGCGCGGCTTTGCGCTGTTCTAAGAGCGCTTTTTACCCAATCCCCGCCCGCTAACTGGGCGCCATGACGGCCGCGCGTCGCGCGGTATTGCGACCGCTTGCGCGCGGCCCCCTTGCATCGAGATAGTTTTTATTATCGTAATGGCCGTCACCGGTCGGAGTACTGGATGTAAGGGGAGAAGAGTATGAAAGCGTCTATGTTCCTGGGCTGCGCCGTTCTGGCGCTGTCAGCCGGGGCCGCTGCGGCTCAGGCCCAGCAAGCCCCGCAGGACGACACGGCGATCGCGGAGATCGTCGTCACCGCCCAGAAGCGTTCCGAAAACCTGCAAGACGTGCCGGTGTCGGTGACCGCGCTGACCAGCGACGCGCTCGCCGCCCGCGGCGTGAAGGACGTCCTGGCCCTCAACAATCTGGCGCCGGGGATGCGGATCAGCTCCGCCGACGCGGCCGCCAACCCCAAGATCTACATCCGCGGCGTGGGCCTCAGCGACTTCAACCCCAACGCTTCCAGCGGCGTCGGCGTCTATGTCGACGGCGTCTATATAGGCTCGCCCCTGGCCCAGATGGCGGGCTTCTTCGATCTCGCCCAGGTCGAGGTGCTGCGTGGTCCGCAAGGCACCCTCTACGGCCGCAATACCAATGGCGGCGCGATCAACATCACCACCAAGCGTCCCAGCCAGACCTTCGGCGCCGACGCGTCGCTCGAGTACGGCAGCTTCAACGCCGTCAACGCCGAGCTCGCCGTGGGCGGCCCGATCGTGGCCGACAAGCTCGCCGTCCGGGCCGCCGCCCAGTACGTCAAGGACGACGGCTACATCCACAACCGCGTCACAGGTCACGATCTCGGCGCCGCCGACCATTGGGCGGGCCGCCTTTCGATGCTCTACACGCCGAGCTCGGACTTCGAGCTGCTGGCGCAGGTCAACCGGTACGTCAATCGCGGCGACGCCACCGCCCCGCAACACAGGGCGCTCTTCCCGAAGACTGCGGCCGCAACGGGTCCTGATGGCTTCTGCGCAAGCTCGGCCTATTCCAGCGGCCAGTGCGCGGACCTGTTCGGCTACGCCGACACCGACAAAAATCCACGCGCTGTCGACGCCAACCTGGAAGGCAAGGACAAGGTCGACCTGTTCGGAGCGTCCAGCCAGGCCACTTGGAAACTAGGCGGCATGTCCCTGATCGCGGTGACGGCATGGCAGTGGGCGCACCGCAACGACCTCGAGAACACCGACGCCAGCCCGGCGCGCATGCTTGAGATCAACTACCGGTCCCGCCAGCGTCAGTTCACCCAGGAGCTGCGACTGCAGTCCGACGACGCCTCCGCGCGCCTGAACTGGGTCCTCGGCGGCTACTACATGGACGAGCAGGTTCAGGACAACACCCGCCAGGACGTCCTGCGCGACCTGCGCCCGCTGTTCACAACGCCCGGCAATCCCACCGGCATCAGCCTTCAGAACAGCGTCGCGGTCTTCGGCTACCCCTACACCCAGAAGACCAAGGGCTACGCCCTGTTCGGCCAGGCCGACTACAAGCTGACCGACCGGCTGACCGGCACGGCGGGCCTGCGCTGGTCCGCCGACGACAAGTCCATCGATTACAGAAGCCAAGCCGATGACGGCCTGGTCGTCATTCTCACTTCAAAGCAGAGCAAGACCTTCTCGGCCGTGTCGGGGCGCCTGGGCCTGCGCTACGCCGTCAGTGACGATACCAACGTCTACGCCACCTACAACCGTGGCTATAAGAGCGGCGGCTTCTTCGGCGGGATGGCGACCACGGCCGCCCAGATGGAGCCCTACAAGAACGAGACGCTCGACGCCTACGAACTGGGCATGAAGTCGGAGTTCTTTGATCGTCGGGTGCGCCTGAACGTCTCGGGTTTCTACTACGACTACAAGAACCAGCAGGTCTTCGCGCAGACGGTCCGCAACGGCCTAACCGTGCTGGTGCTCAGCAACGCGGCCAACTCCAAGGTCTATGGCGGCGAGGCCGAGATCACCGCGCGGCCCATCCAGCCGCTGACCCTGACCGCAGGCCTGTCGCTGCTGCACGCCAAATACGGCGAATACGTCTCCGAGGGGAAGGACTACACCGGCAACTGGCTGCCGCAATCGCCGAAGGTGACGTTCAACACCGCCGCAACCTGGGTCGCGCCCCTGGCGAACGGCGCCGCGATCGTGGCCAATGTCGACGCCAACTACGCGTCGAAGATCTACTTCGACAACTCGAACACGCCGCGCCTGTCCCAGGACGCGGTCTGGATCGCCGGCGCCCAGCTCAGCTGGCGTTCGCCTGACCAGAGGCTCGAAGCCGGCGCCTTCGCCCGCAACCTGTTCGACAAGACCTATACGGTGGCGATCTCGAACATCGACAGCCTCGGCGAGGACCTTCTGAGCTACAACCGGCCCAGAAGCCTGGGCGTGTTCCTGCGCTACCGCTACTGAACGGTTCGGAGGCCGCCCAGTCGACGGCGGGGCGGCCCCTCAGGATCTGGATCGGGGTCACGCCCGCCGCCTCCGCTCGCCGCCGGATGAAGCAGCTTTGCGGAGACGGCGCGCGCCTCTGCGATCAGCGCTGTCCGTAGGATTTGAACCGAAGCAGGATGCGGTCCATTTCGTCCTCGGCCAGCAGGGTGGGCCCGCCGATCGCCAGAGTTCCCCAGTAAACGGCCGCCTGCTCTTCGACCTCCTCGGCGATGGCCAGGGCGAAGTCGAGATTGGGCGCGGCGACGATCTGCCCATGGTTGGCCATCAGCGCGGCGTAGCGGCCGTCCAGAGCGTCCACCACCGCCTGCGCCAGCTCGACCGAGCCGAACGTCGCATAGGGCGCGACCGGCACGCTGCTCCCGCCACTGACGGCGACCATGTAGTGCAGCGCTGGAATAGGCCGGCCGGCGCACGCCAGGATCGTCGCGTGACGGGAGTGGCAGTGCGCCACAGCGCCGACATCAGGACGACGATCGAGAATGCCCTGGTGCATCCGCCATTCGCTGGACGGTTTCAGCGCTCCTTCGGGTGAAGAGCCATCCGACCGGATCAGCACCATGTGCTCGGCCTTCAGCCGTCCGGCCGGAATCCCGCTGGGCGTGACCAGCATGTCGGGACCACAGCGTACGGAGACGTTTCCGGACGTGCCTCTGTTGAGGCCTCTCTCGTCCATCGCCTGCATCACCTCGACCATGCGCGCGCGCAGGGCGGCTTCTTGGGGAGCGCCGCTCATCACGCCGCCTCGTTCAGGGTCATCTGGCGCATCGCCGTCTCGGTGGCCTCGAAACTCTCCAGCTTGCCCAGCGTGGCCAAGCCCTGAGCGACCAGCGCGGCCGTGGCCGTGCCAAAGCGCGCGGCGTCCAGCGGCGACCAGCCGCGCGACAGGGCGGCGATAAAGCCGGCGCAGAACGAGTCGCCGCAGCTGGTCGTGTCGATCGGCGTAATCGCGTACGCCGGCAAGGTGCTGCTCACGCCATCCAGCGCCACGACCAAGCCTCGGGCCCCATTCTTGATAATGCACCCCTTGGCGCCCCACGACCGGAAGGTCTCGGCGGCGACGAACAGGTCCTGCTGACCGGTCAGGAACACCGCCTCGACGGCGCTCGGCAGGAAATAGTCGACGTACGGCAGCAGGCGGCGGACCTCTTCGATCGCGGAAGGCTGCGGCGCGATGAGGTCGCAGGTGACGATCGCGCCCGCGCGCGAGGCGGCCTGGACGATCGAGACCCCCTCCCCGCCATCGAGCTTGGGCCCGCCGATCCCGCCATAGTGCAGGAAGCCGACCTCGGAGACCGCCTGGAGGGCGCTCGGCGTCACACGGGCCAACATGCCCGCGCCCAACGCGTGAAAGCCGGGACGGACGCCGCTGGACGAAACCGCCAGCAGGGTCGTTGAGCTGGGCAGACCCGGCAGGATTTCCAAGTCGGAGACATCGACGCCGAAATCGATCAACGCCGTGCGGATAAATCGGCCGGTCAGGTCATCCCCCACAGCCGAGATCAGCCGGCTGGGCAAACCCAGGCGCGCGGCCAGCAGGGCTGGAGCCCCCGCGGTTCCGGCGGGCGCGCAGGAGACGCCCTCGATCAGCCCCGTTCCTTCCTCCTTTGGCAGCGCGTCGATCGCGCGCGCGACCACATCCAGGGTCGTCAGCCCAATGCATGCCAATCCGTTCTTCATCGAACACCCTCCCTACGCATTGACACGCAATATGCATCAGCCATTATAATAGTCAAAACTATCTTATAGGGGCTGAACTTGACCTGGACGAACAGCAAGAACGCGGCGCTGCAGGAGCGCGCCATGGCCGTGATCCCCAATGGCATGTACGGCCACCAGTCGGTCATGATGCTGCCTGACGACTACCCGCAGTTCTTCGGCCGGGCGCAAGGCGCATATCTTTGGGACGTCGACGGAAATCGCTACATCGACTTCCTCTGCGGCTATGGTCCGAACCTGTTCGGCTACGGTCACGCCGGCATCGACCAGGCCTATGTCGATCAGATGAAGCAGGGCGACACCATGACCGGCCCCGGCGAGGTCATGGTCGCCTTGGCCGAAGCCTTCACCGCCCAAGTCAGCCATGCCGACTGGGCGATGTTCTGCAAGAACGGCACTGACGCCACGACCATGGCGATGATGATCGCCCGCAACTTCAGCCAGAAGAAGACCATCGTCTTGGCCAAGGGCGCCTATCACGGCGCCGCGCCCTGGTGCACGCCGCTGAAGAACGGCGTCACGGACGCCGACCGCGCCAACCAGGTCTTCTACACGTACAATGACGTCGAAAGCCTCGAAGCGGCGGTGAAGGCGGCCGGATCGGATCTGGCCGCGATCTTCGCCTCGCCGATCAAGCACGACACCTTCGTCGATCAGGAACTGCCAAATCCCGAATACGCTCGACGGGCCCGTGAACTGTGCGACGAGCATGGGGCCTTGCTGATCGTCGACGACGTGCGCGCGGGCTTCCGCCTGACGCGCGATTGCAGCTGGGCCCTGGTGGGCGTGAAGCCCGATCTGTCGACGTGGGGCAAGGCCATCGCCAACGGCCACCCGATCTCGGCCTTGCTGGGGGCTGACAAGGCGCGATTCGCGGCCGCCACCATCTATGCGACGGGCTCTTACTGGTTCTCCGCAGCCCCGATGGCGGCGTCGCTCGCGACGTTGAAGCTGATCGGCGAGACCGACTATCTTGAGCGCACCATCGCCCTGGGCGAGCGCCTGCGGGAAGGCCTTCACGAAACCGCCGGCCGCCACGGATTTAGCCTACGCCAGACCGGCCCCGCGCAATTGCCGCTGATCATGTTTGACGAGGACCCGACGGGCGCCAAGGCGTACTTCTGGAACAACGCCCTGCTCAAGCGAGGCGTCTACTTCCACCCCTGGCACAACATGTTCGTCGCCGCCGCCATGACAGAAGCCGACATCGACCACACCGTCGAGGCCAGCGACGAGGCGTTCAAACTGCTGAAGGCGGCTGGTCCGCTGCCGCCGGTGGAGAAGTTGGCCTTCCTGCATTCCATGGTCGACTGACGGATCTCGAGGTTCTGGATGGAGCGTCGTCAGGCTTGCCCCGCGACGCGACCTGCGAACCATCCAGTTTCTTCCCGCACCGACCATGACAAAGGGCCCCTCCTGCGAGGGGCCCTTCTTTTTCGTCCAAGCGTTTCGGCTCAGGCCTGGGCGGGCGTGACGCCGAAGCGCCGCAGGACATTGTGCGTGATGACCTCCACGAACGGGTCGCTTGCGGCCAGGCCATGCGCCCACTCGGTCGTACCGCTGTTGAACACTTCGCCCTCGCCACGCTTGAAGCTGGCCAGCACGGCGTGTCCCCGCAGGACCTTGGCCTGGGTCTCGGGCGCGGAGTCGCCGAACGTGACCTCCGCGATCACGTCCAGCCTCTCGGGCGGGATGATCGGATTGTATCCTCGCCCCGCCTCCTCGCCGAAAGCGCAGGGCGCGATGCCGATGATCTCCAGATTGTCCGGCACGCCCAGCATCGGAACGGGTTTGGGCAGTCCGTCGTCGCCGAACTGGAAGCGGCAACCGTCGCTCTCGTAACCGATCAACGGCAGCTCGCCGCCAATCACGTCGCCGTAGAAGAGATCCGAGCCCTCCAGGGCCCAGTGCCGATCATCATAGATCGTGAACCCGGCTTGGCCGCGCGACACGCACAGGCCCAGGCGATGATAGCCGGCGAAGACAAAGCTAAGCCCGGTGAGCGCGGCTTCCGGGCGCTGGAACGCCGGGTGCGACCACAGGTGCGTGGCTTTCTCGGGCGGCGCGTCTTCGGCCTCGAACCCCTTCCACTTGTGGCAGACATAGGTCTTGCCGTCGTTCTCCCACCGGACCTTCCAGAAGCAGCTGTTGCCAGAGAAGATCGCCGCGTTTCCACCCGCGTCGACATAGCGCTCGACCTGATCCCGCTGCCGCCCGGACCAATACTCGCTATGGCCGACGAAGAGCGCGGCCGCGTAGCCTTCGAGCAGGGTCTGTTCGACGTCGAGATCATAGTCCGTGGCGAAATCGAGCGCGTAGCCGTGGCGCTCCGCCCAGACCACGAAGGCATGTTCCCATTTGTGCAGAAAGCCGGCGGATCCATCATAGGGGGAGGCGCCATGCTCGACCATCCAGGCCATGTCGGCGGCCCAGGGCGCCTCCTGGAAGCCTCGCTTGCGAAGATTGATCAAGCGCGGCGCATCCGCCGGCGGCGCGACGATCAATGGCGGAAACGGCCGCTGGGTCGACAGGATCCCGATCGCCTCGTCCATCGCCTGAGCGAAAGGAACCTGTCCGCTCATCAGTCCCGACACATTGGCGTAGGTGTTGGCGCCGCCCCAATAGTTGTAGGACTGGTAGGTGTTGGTCGAGAGTACCAGCAAGGCGCTGGCGCGACGCACGCCCACCGGCGGCTTCACCACCACGAAGTGATGAGCCTGGGCGCCGTTCGCGTCGGTCAGAACGATGTCGTAGTAGCCCGAAGCCCAATCCAGACCCACGTCGACCTCAAGCGCGACGGGCCAGCCACAGCCGTCCCGGTCGGCGTGGGCGGGCGTCGGATGGTGGCCGACCTGCACCTGGTCGCGCTCAAGAACGGTCAGATGCTGTGCGCCGATCCTGGTGACGGACAGGTGGCAGGGACCGGCGTCGGCGGTGGCGTGGAGAGAAAAGCGCTCGCCAGGACGCACGCTCAAGCGATCAGTATAGCAAGCCAGCATCGCGCTCCTCGTTCTCGCTAACGCCAAGCCGCACCGATCAAGAGGCGGCCCTGGCCAATGAGCTTGTCGCCACCCACGCGGCACGCGACCATCAAGTAGTTTTTACTATTTCAAACGCGACAACTGCAAGCGCAAACGGCGAGCTGCCCCTTCGCGCCGGCCACCGCTGCGAGGCGGTCCGCCCGCGCGGGTTTCCTGGACTCAGTGACTGGAGCCGATGCTCTCGACGCCCCGTCAGAGGACAGATGCGGCTTGGCTTCTAGTACAGGGGACGGCGGTCGTCTCCCAAGCAGCGCCGCGCGAGGCCGGGTAGACGAAGAGACACGTGGGCGAGCGGACGCCCGATGCATCGCGCAGGCGACCTCGGGCGCGCCAACGCCAGAGGGCGCCTCCATCGGTCTCCATGGGAAGGCTGGCGATCTCGCCGACGGCGAGCGCCAGCTGGCCGCTATGGGCTCAGCGAGCCTAAACTCGGGCCGATGGGCGCCGACTTCAGCGCAAGGGCGGATGTAAGGTCTCGGGATACGCCGGCTTCACAGGCGTTCCTGAATTCACGTGGCGACCGGCCGTACTGCTCGCGGAAGGCTCTGCTGAAATGCGCCGAGCCGTTGAACCCCCAGCGAAAGCAGATCTCCGAGATTGACAGCCGCGCATGTTGCGGACTGGCCAGGTCGATCCGGCACCGCTCCAGGCGACGCGAGCGCAAATAGTGGCTGAAGGTTTCGTTGGCCGATGCGAACAGCTTCTGCACATAGCGTGGCGAGACTCCCTCCTCGTCCGCCACGCGACGGAGCGACAGGTCCGGATCCGGCAGCAGGGTCTCGATGGTTTGGCAGAGGCGCTGCAGATGCGCCGTCGGTGTCGAGGGGTCCAGGGCGTCGGACGCGGCGGCGCCCCGCTCCAGCAGGCACTGAGCCAGGAATTCCGTAAGAGCCAAGTCGACCGGTCGCAACTGGTCGACCGACAAGTTCTCCAGTTCTTCGGCCGTACCGCGCAGCAGGTCAGACAAGATGCGTGGCACCCCTTCGGCCCCCTCCAGCCACCCCACGCGCAAGTTGAAGGGCTTGATCAGCCGGTGATCCAGGGCGACGCGCGGCGCGCGGACGAAGAGCAGGCGCGAGCGGGTGTCGAGGCGAAGCGCCGCCGCCTGGCCGGTGGGGCCGAAGGCGATGTCTCCGGGTGAGACGCCGACAGCCAGATCCTCGGTCACCAGGGTCGCTTCACCATGCAGCAGAACGGCCAGCCACACGGCGGCCGGCTGCCCGGTAAGCCGGCCCGAGATCGTCTGAGCGCCGGCTTCCACCAAGGCGAACTCGATGCCCAGCGGCGAAGTCAGGCAGATCACGGACGCCGCAGCCGGCTCGCCGGCCGACAGCCCCTCGATCGGCAGGCCCAGGCGTCCCATCGCATCCCGCCAGGCCTCGGCCCGTTCGGCGCGGGGGTGGCTTTCGGTGCTGAACGACCAAGCCTTCATCGTCCTATTCCTTGAGCTTGGGGAAGATGTCGCGGGGAATCCTGACGTGACAGCCCTGGGTGCCGTCGACCACCTGGGTCACCCCGAAATCGGCCGCTACGCTCATCAGCGAATAGGCGTCGTTCTTAGAGAGCCCGACCTGATCGCTGAGCAGGCTCAGCATCTTGGTCGAGGCGTCGCGCATGGCGAGATTCAGGTCTTCGTTGAAACCGTGGACGATCCACCACTTCGGCGTCTCCAGCAGGGGTCCGGGAGTCTGGATGTCCTGGCGCAGGACAATCTGCATCAGGACGTTCAGCGAGCTCTCGATGGCCGTGCCCGACAGCTCGCCGTCGCCCTGGCTGACATGGGGATCGCCGATGGAGAACAGGCCGCCGTCGACCTGCACCGTGTAGTACATCGTCGCCCCGGCCCCGATGCGCCAGTTGTCGATGTTCCCGCCATGCTCGCCGGGCGGGATGGTGCTGACGCGGCCGTCGACGGCGGGCGCGACGCCGGCGGTGCCCAGGTGCGGTCGGGCCGGGATCCGCACGCCCTTCAGCGCGGGCTGGCGGTCGCATTCGGGGCAGTGGGTGATCGTGCCCGGGATCAGGTACTTGCCTTCGAAGTCGTAGGCGTAGAGGGCGCTGGCGGTGTTGGTGTTCGGATCCAGTTCGTAGATCGTCACCCGCTCCTTCTCGTCGAACTCCTTGTAGAGATAGCCCCAGTTGGCCGCGAGGTTGGAGCCGTAGTTGTTGCGCGGGACCATGCGCAGATAGCGAACCTCCAGCACGTCGCCGGGCTTGGCGCCGTCCACATAGATAGGCCCGGTCATGATGTGGACGCCGGGATTGCGGTCCTCTTCCGGGATCTCCTTGAAGATCCGCGTGACGCCCTCGTCCATCATCAGCTCGGGCGCGTCGCCGGCGTGGTGGGTGATCGCCTCGGCCTGGATCAGGTCGCCGCTGCGGACCCGCAGGGCCGGGCGGGTGGACGGATCGAAATAGCCCCAGTGGACGGTCTCGGGCGTAGCCCTCAACGTGTGCAGGGCGCCGGGGATGACGTCGGGGCGGCTCTGGCCGGGTTCGCAGATGAAGGGCATCGGGATCTCCGGATCAGGCGGCGGCGGCGAGCGTCACGCTCGTCATGCTGAGCGAGCCGTGCTCGATATGGTCGGGAGCGAAGGTCGGGACGTCACCGGGCAGGCGCGCGCCCAGCACGTACAGCAGCGGCCAGTAGTGGTCGGGCGTCGGGACCGAGCGCTGGGCGTCCTGGCCCTGGCTCTCGAAGCCTATGGCCCGCTCGGGAGCGTCCTCGACGATGGCGGTCTTGATGTAGTCGTTGAAGCGCCGCGACCAGTCATAGGGCGCGCAGTTCCGGTCGCCCCAGTTCATGGCCGGCAGGTTGTGGACGATGTTCCCGGTGCCGACGATCAGCACGCCCTCATCGCGTAGCGGCGCGAGACGCTGGCCGATCTCGAAGTGCCACGAGGGCGGCTTGGCGGCGTCCATGCTCAGCTGGACAACAGGCACGTCGGCGTCCGGGAAGGCCTTGCCGAGGACCGACCAAGTCCCGTGGTCGAGGCCCCAGCTGCTGTCGTCCAGCGCTACCGGGATGGGCGCCAGGATATCGCGCACCCGTCCGGCCAGCTCGGGCGAGCCCGGCGCGGGATACTGCTGGTCGAACAAGGCTTGAGGAAACGAGGCGCCGAAGTCGTGGATGGTCCGTGGCCTGGCCATGGCGGTCACGGCGACGCCCCGGGTCAGCCAGTGCGCCGACACGCAGAGGATCGCCTTGGGCTTGCCGGCCGCCGCCCCCATCGCCCGCCAGGTGCGGGTGGTCTCGTTGGACTCCAGGGCGATCATCGGGCTGCCGTGACCAAAGAAGATGACGGGCAGACGGCTCATGCGGCGGCCTCCTGGTTCGTCTTGGTCGCCGCCCCAGCGGCCTTTATCGCCGCCCAGGCCTTCTGGTAACGCGGCGTGAGCCAGCGGTTGAACTGCACCTGCGCGCCCTCCTGCCAGGAATAGCGTCCGCGTATGGCGAAGCGCGAGCGCAGGCCCTGCTGGACCAGCGCGTCGACATGCATGTCTTGGGCGATGATCTTGCCGGCCGAGGTCATGATCATCTCGAGGCGCTCCTCGAAGCCGGGGGTCTCGGTCGCGCCGGGGGCCACCAGGATGCCGGTGTCCTGCTCCATGGTCTCGGGCCCCGTGGGGCGCAGGATCAGGTAGATGACCATGTCGCTGGTCATCACCAGAGACAGGGTCGGCGGGATGTTGGCGAAGGTCGCGCGGTTTCGGTCGGCGTCGGTCAGGTGCGGAAAGACCGGCAGCACCGCCTTCTGCGTCGGGTTGAAGCTGGCGTCGGCGTGCAGCGTGCCATTGTAACGCAGGAAGCCCGCGTCCGCCTCACCCGCGTCGGGGAAGCTGCACAGCTCGCTGGGAATGAAGTCGTGCAAAGGCCCGCGATGGAGCTTGCTGGCGTGGTAGCCGTCGTTGTTGTTCTCGAACATGACCTTCCAGTTCCAGGCGAACTCGCCGGTCATCGGCGGCGAAAGACCGACCGCGTTCGCAAGGTCGTAATTGGCCACCGCCGCTTCGACCGAAGCCAGGCGCGGGGCCAGCGGGGCAGCCTCGGCGTCGAAGTTGATGAAGATGAAGCCCAGCCAGACCTCGACCTTGAAGGTCGGCAGCTTGACCGCCTTCTTGTCGAACGCGCAGGTGCGCTCCATGGCCGGCGCGTTCACCAGGTCGCCGTTCAGCGAATAGACCCAGTGGTGATAGGGACAGACGAAGCCGCGGGTGTTGCCCCGCCCTTCGGCCACCAGCATGGCGCGGTGCTGGCAGACGGCCGACATCGCCTTGATCTCGTTATCGCGGTTGCGCGTGACGATGATCGGCTCGCCGATGATCTTGGTCGTGAAGAAGTCGCCGGGCTCCTTGACCCAGTCGACGCGGCCCAGGCAGAGCCATTCGTGGTTGAACAGCGCCTCCTTCTCGAACTCATAGAAGTCGGCGTCGACATAGCAGGCGGGCGGCAAGGTCTCGGCCGTCTCGACGCTCCCCATGGAGCGGGAGAGGTCTTCGAAAAAGGCGTCGCTTAAGACGCCGTTCGGCGGGCGCAGGCTCATCGTGAAGCGCTCTAAAAAAGTCGGAAGTCGGCCATCACGCTAGGACCGCAGCGTGAGCCGGTCTTGCTCCAGCGCGCACGAAGAGTTGGTCATCGCACGGCCCAACCGCCTCGACGCCGCATTCGCGGGCGATCGGCGCCTTGAGACCGCGCGCGGCGCCCAACGGAAGGTCAATCCAACCCTGGACGAGAAAGCCGTGGTGCGCGCTGGAGCAAGACGGCCGGTCCATGCAGGCCTAGCTTCGGGATCAGCACACCACGGAGGACGCCATGACGCTGACCGCCGATATCGCCATCCAGGACCTGAAGCCGGGTTTCGGGGCCGAGATTTCCGGCATTGACCTGGCGTCCGCCTCGGACGCGGCACTGGATCGTGTCGTCGACACCTTCCACCGCCACGGCGCGATCGCCTTACGCGACCAGAAGATGACGCCCGACGAGCTGATGCGCTTCATCACCCGGTTCGGCGAGCCCGAGGATCACACCCAAACCCGCTTCACCCTGCCCGGCTATCCGAAGATCTTCATCCTCAGCAACCGCGTGGTCGATGGAACGCCGATCGGCGCCCACAACGACGGGGTCGGTTGGCACACGGACTACAGCTACAAGCCCGAGCCGGTCATGTTGACGATGCTCTATGCGGTCGAAGTGCCGGACGAGGGCTCCGACACCCTGCTGGCGGACGGCTGCGCGGCCTGGAACGCCCTGCCCGCTGACCGGCAGGCGCTGCTGGAGAGCCTGAAGCTCCACCACAGCTACAAGCATTTCATGGCGACGCGGACCTTCGGCGAACAGCAGACCCTCTCGCCCGAAATGGAAGCGGCCAATCCCGATGTCGAACACCCGCTGATCCGCACCCATCCGGCCGATGGGCGCAAGGCGCTATGGCCCTCGACCGGCACCGTCACCGAGGTGATCGGCATGCCGGGGCCGGCGGGCCTGGCGCTGCTGGACGAACTGGTCGAGTTCATGACCCAGGAGCAGTTCGTCTACCGCCACAAGTGGCGGGTCGGCGACCTCTTGATGTGGGACAACCGCTGCACCCTGCATACCGGCACGCTGTACGACGACAGCAAGTACTTCCGGACCATGCACCGTCTGTGGGTCAAGGGCGACAAGCCCTACTGAGCATGACCAGGACCTGGATGATCACCGGCGTCTCCGGTGGCCTGGGCCGGGAGATCGCCCGCGCCGCCCTGGAGCGTGGCGACATCGTCGTCGGCACGGTGCGCCGGCCCGAGGCCGTCGCCGCGTTCGAAGCCCTCGCGCCCGGCCGCGCCCGCGCCGCCGTGATGGACGTCACCGACACGGCGGCCGTCGTCGCCGCCGTCGCCAAGGCCGAAGAGGTGACCGGCCGGATCGACATCCTGGTCAACAACGCCGGCTACGGATTAGTCGGCGCGGTCGAGGAGGCCTCGCTGGACGAGGTCCGCGCCCAGTTCGAGGTCAATGTCTTCGGCCCGCTCGCGGTCCTGAAAGCCGTCCTGCCGGCCATGCGCGCCCGCCGCGCGGGGCGGATCATCAACATCACCTCGGTTTCGGGCCTGGCCGTCTGGGCCGGCACCGGCGTCTACTGCGCCAGCAAATGGGCGCTTGAGGCCCTGACCCAGACCCTGGCCCAGGAGGTCGCAGACCTGGGGATCAAGGTGGTCAATGTCGCGCCCGGCGGGCTGCGCACGGACTTCGCCGCCGGCTCCAAGGCCGTCGTGGCGGGCAAGCTCGCCGACTATGACGGCCTGGCGCGCGACGCCGAGCGGATCATGGCCGACCAAGCGGGCCGGGAGCCCGGCGATCCGGCCAAGGCGGCCCGGGCGATCCTGACGATCGCAGATGTCGAGGCGCCGCCGATGCACCTGCTGCTGGGAGAGGACGCCCTGAAGTACGCCGGCTACGCCGCCCAGGGCCTGGCCGCCGACATCGACGCCTGGCGCCCCCTGAGCCTGTCCACCGGCTTCGACGCCTGAACCCCTAACGCGAGCGCATGCCTTGACCAACACCCTGATCTTCGTCGACCTGGCCTCCGACGACCCTTCCACCGCCGGCGACTTCTACGCCGAGGTCTTCGGCTGGCAGAACGACGCCCGCCCGCAAGGCGTCTACCACCGCATGGTGCCCGGCGGCTTCTTCAAGCAACCCGACGGGAGCGACAGCCAGATCGGCAACCTGCACCTGGGCATCTTCAAGGCCGCCAACGCCCGCCCCCATCCGGAGCCGGAGGGGGTCGAGCCCCGCACGCTGAGCGCCGAGGGCCGCAAGCCGCGCGTCTGGGTGCTGATCAGCGACGACGATAGCGCCGAACGCATCCTCGGGACCGCCGAGCGCCTGGGCGCAACCGTGCTGTGGAAGAACCACTACTGGAAGGAATTCAACGGCTACAATCACGCCTTCCGCGACCCGTGGGGCAACGAGATCGTGCTGTGGGGCAAGGCTGGACCTGACCCGCAGATCCCGACGGACTTCACCCGCGAATAGTAAAACGCCGCGCCATCGGGCGCGGCGTCGCGACAGGCCAGGCAGCGCCGCCGTTGCTCACGGCGGCGCTTTTTCATGTCTTGTCAGAACGGCTTGTCGCCGGCGACCGTGACGCGATAGCCGGTGCGGGTGTCCGGGAAATAATCCCAGATCGCCTGGTGCCAGGTGCAGCGGTTGTCCCAGAACGCCACCGAGTTCGGCCGCCAGCGGAAGCGGACCTGGAAATCCGGATTGCTGGCGTGCTGGTAGAGGAAGTTCAGGATCGCATTGCTCTCGGCCTTGGACACGCCGACGATGTGGGTCGTGTAGGACGGATTGACGAACAGGCTCTTGCGGCCGCTGACAGGATGCGTGCGCACGATTGGGTGGGTCGAGCAATTGTACTGCCGGTCGATGTCCGGGAAGATCGCCTTATAGACGGGGTTGGCGTCGTGGACGGCGTGCAGGCCTTCCAGATAGGCCTTCATCCTGTCGGACAGCGTGTCGTAGGCCCAGTACATGCTGGCGAAGCAGGTGTCGCCGCCATGCTCCGGCAGGACCTTCATGTAGAGGATGCTGCCCAGCGGCGGCTCCGGATCGCAGGTCAGGTCCGAGTGCCAGGTCTCGCCGGCCACGAACTTGGAATTGGCGTCGGCGTGGATGGCCACGATCTCGGGATGATCCGGCAGGCCCGGGACGCCCGAATGGATCGCCAGGTCGCCGAACTTGCGCCCGAGATCCTTGTGCGCCTCGTGCGACATGTCCTGATCGCGGAAGAAGATCACCTGGTGCTGGGTGAGCGCTTGGTAGATCTCCTCGAACTGACGATTCGAGAGCGGTTTGCCCAGGTCGACCCCAAAGACCTCCGCGCCGATCCGGCGGGTCATGGGCTTCACGTCGAGCACGTCGTAGGCCATGCGAAACTCCACTAGGTGTCCAGAAAGCCGCCGCGCACATAGACGAGCGGCGCCTTGGTCTCGTCGGTCGTCACGCGCAGCACGCGGCCGACCAGAATTTCATGATCGCCGCCGTCGTGGACAGCGTGCAGCGCGCACTCCACGGCCGCGACAGCTCCAGCCAGCAACGGGGCGCCGCAGACTCCCGCCTCGACGGCGGTCAGGGCGAAGCGATCGTCGGCGCCGCTCTTGGCGAAGCGGTAGGCGAGATCCCCCTGCTCGCGCGCCAGGATGTTGACGCAGAACCGCTGCGCCGGCTTCACGGCCGCCAGGGTCCGGCTGTCGCGCTTGAGGCAGACCATGACCAGCGGCGGGTCCATCGACACCGAACTGAAGGCGCTGACGGTCGTGCCGACCAGCCGCCCCTCATGGCAAGCGGTCACCACCGTGACCCCGGCCGCGAAACTGCCCATCGCCTTGCGGAAGTCGGCGGGCTCGGGCGCCTGCGATTGAAGCGCCGCGCTCATGCCTCGGCCCCGAAAGGATTGTCCGGATAGACGGCGGAGGCGGGGCGCGCCGCGCCCTCCTCCGGACTCGCCCGGCCGCAGACGGCGAGGGCCGTGAGCGCGTAGATCAGGGCGCTGTCGACCAGATCCTTCGGCGTCGGCCGCCAGCGACGGAAGCCTGTGGTGATGGCCGGAATGCGGTGCATGTTGAAGACATTGTGGTCGCGCCACATGCTCGAATAGACCGGATTGGCCAAGGCGACCGGATGGCCAAGACCCAGCTGGGTGGCCACGTCGACAGCGCCCACCAGCGGCGCCACCTCGGTGGCGTCGGCCTCGAAGCCGTGGCGCACGACCACCGGCTCGATCTCGATCCGACCGAGGCCGGCGTCCCGCACCATCTTCTCGAGCGAGTGCTGGGCGTCGGCCACGCGCTGTTTCGGGCTGAGCCCCACTTCCAGATAGAGGTTCACCAGCTCGGTGCCCGCCCCGAAGGCGTAGGGAATGCCGCCGCGCACCGAGGCGATCTGCGACTTGGGCTGGGCGACGCCGCCGGCGCTTTCGTAGCGGCTGGCCTTTTCCCATTCGCCGCTCCAGGCGTGGATGGCGTCGGTCAGCCGGCCGAGCTTGTAGATCGGGTTCGGATGCTCCGCCGAGGTCGCCGGCTGCTCCAGCAGCGGGGTGAAGACACCCTCGCCCCACACACGGAAGCGGAACACCGCATAGCCGCAGCCCACCCAGGTCAGGCCGAAATCACAGCCCTCGGCCGCGATGGCGTAGTCGGGCGCGACGCCGCCATGGTGAAACAGGTAATGGGCGCCGATGTCCTTGCCCATGTAGGCCACGCCCCGGTGCTCCTCGATCGGCTCGGGACCGATCTCGCCTGGACAGGCGGTCAGGTACATCTTGCCGGCCAGATCGTAGCCGGCCGTCTTCAACGCCTTGGCCGCGATCAGAAAGCAGCTCATGGGGCCGCGATCATTGGCGATCGGGTAGCCGAAGAGCTTGCCGTCCTCCAGCCAGCACTTTTCCCACTCGGGATTGGCCAGGGTCTCGGGCGCATACTTGTAGGCGTCGAGATCGGGGTTCCAGGTCGGCGCCTCGGTGTCGAGGTGCGCCGTGAACAGCAGGTTCTTGCCCCCAATGGTGTTTGGGCCCTTGCCGCCGTACGTCCCGATGACGTTCGGCCGCTCGGGCGTCGCCCCGACCTTGCGCGGCGAGAAGCCCTCGCGCGCCATCCAGTCGTAGACGTAGTTGGCGACCTCCAGCTCCTTGCCGGACGGCGCTGGGATGTTGCCCAGGGTCAGGGCCAGTTGGACGATCTCGTCCTCGTCGATGGCGGCGGCGATGGCGGCCCTGTCGGCCTCGGTGACAGTGTAGGGCGCGACGGCCTGGAGATTGGGAAATCCGTCCGCCATCTCAAACGCCCCAGGCTTCGGCGACCGCGTTCGCGTCGGTCAGGATGGCGCTGTTGAGCTCCATGACCTTCAGCGACGCAGCGTGGAGGTCCGCCTCGTAGGCCGCGCAGGCGTCGGCGGCGACGAAGACGTGGTAGTCTAGGCTGAAGGCGTCGCGGACGGTGCTGTCGACGCAGCACTCGGTGGTCACCCCCGCCACCACCAGCGTGTCGACGCCCAGCGCCTTCAAATGCAAGTCGAGATCCGTGCCGACAAAGCCGCTGTAGCGAGTTTTCCGCACGACACGTTCGCCCTCCAGCGGCCGAGGTCCGTAGAAGTCTGAGCCGACTTCGCCGGCGCGGCACAGGGCGCTCTCATTATCCGGGTCGCCCCCGCGACGACGCATGCGCTCAAGCCAAGTCGGAGAGTCGGTTTCGGGCGTCGTGAATAGGCCGATGAAGACGACCGGCACGCCGGCCGCTCTCGCGGCTCGGACCAGGCGCTCGGCCGCCGCGACGGCCGGCTGGACGCCCCCCATGTCGACATAGGCGCCCAAAGCGCCCTCGGGCGAGGCGAAGTCGACCTGGATGTCGATAACCAGAACCGCCGTCCGCGCCGGTGCGATCCAGGCCTTCAACCCATCGGTCACGCCCGCCGCTGTCGTCATCGCGTTCACTGGAACACCGCCCTCAGGCCCGGCAGGATCTCGGCGCCGAACATGGTCAGCCCTTCGACATAGTCCGGGAAGATCATCATCAGCCCGTCCAGCTCGCAGTAGCGCAGGAACTCCTCGATCTGCGCCGCGCAGGTCTTGGGCGACCCCACCACGGTCTGGGTCATGAACGCGCCTTGCGCCGCCGCCACGCTCGACAGCTTCTCGGCCGGCACGCCCCAGCTTTCCAGCATGGCCAGGATCGCGCCCATGTCCGCGCCGCTCTTGTAGTGCTCGACCCTGGCCTCGGCGTCAGCATCGGTGTCGCCATGGACCACCGTGCACATGGCGAAGGTCTTGATGGACTTGCCCATCGCCTCGGCGGCCTTCTTGGCGCGCAGCGAGGCGTCGCGACGCTCGTCGGGCGTGCGGCCGCCGATGAAGCAGATGTCGGCCTCGCGCACCGAGAACTGGAAGCCCCGGTCGCTCATGCCCGCGCAGACCAGGTCCGGGCGCGGCTTGGACAGCGGCTTGGGCTTGGACTGGCAGTCCTTCATCGTGAAGTACTTGCCGTTGAAGTCGACGCTGTCCTCGGACCACAGGCGCTTGACGATCGTGGTCCATTCCTCGGTCAGGGCGTAGCGGTCGTCGTGAGTCATTGAGTCGTCCCACGCGCCCATCTGGTCGAACTCGCCCTTGTAGGCGCCGGCCACGATGTTGAGGCCCGCCCGTCCGCCGCTGATGTGGTCCAGGGTGGCGATCATCTTGGCCGCTACGGCCGGGTTCTGCAGCAGGGGGTGGATGGTCGCCCAGATCTTCACGTTCTTGGTGGCCTCGGCGATGCCGGCCATCATGGTGACGGACTCCAGCGCGGTGCCCCAATGGTCGGTCTCGCCGCCGAAGCCACGGAACTTGCCCATCGACATCACGAAATCCATGCCGACTTCGTCGGCCTTCACGGCCGCCGCGCGGTTCTGGGCGTAGAGGCCGTCGAGCGTCGGGGCGGTCTTGGAGATGATCCATCCGCCGTTGGCGACCGGCAGGAACACCCCGAAATCCTTGTGCTGGGAAGGACGGTGGAACATGGCGTTACTCCCTGAACTGTCTTAGGCCGCGTCGCGCAGCAGGACGGGCGTCGGCGCCGGGATCGGCGCGGCGGTGGCTTCCTCGGTGGCCTTGCGCGGCGGACGCATGAACAGGGCCGCCACGAAGATTACGCCGATGATGGCCGCGAAGATCTGGAAGGTCGGAGCGAAGCCGCCCAGGCGGTCGCGCATGAACCCACCAATCACGGGGCCCAGGGCGGAGACGGCCCCGACCAGGCAGACCATCGAGAAAAGCTCGAGATTGTTCCGACGGCCATAGTAGTTGAGCAGAAGGATGCTGACGGCGAGCACGGTCATGCCGAAGCCGACGCCGACGCCGAGGGCGAAGATCACCATCATCGGCCAGGTCACCGCGTTGGCCAGGGCCAGCAGGCCCGCGGCCATCATCCCCTGCGCGCCTGCGAGCAGCCAGCGCGGGTCGATGCGATCGCCCAGCAGGCCACCGCTCATGCGGGCCACGACCTGCATCAAGGATTCCAGACTTAGCGCCGCGACCGCCACTGCGGAGGCCACGCCGATCTCGCTGAAGTGGCTGGGCGCGAGGCTGACGGCGGTGACCCCGCCCAGCAGATGCGCGAAATAGGCCGCGACGATCACATAGAACTGCGGCGTGCGGATCGCTTCCCTCACGGTCCAGTCGGCTTGGGTGCGATAGACGCGGGCGTTGGCCGGCTGACGGGCGGCGTCTTCGGCGACGGCCCTGTCCGTCTCGACGGCGGCCTTCTCCAGCCAAGCCTTGCCCCCGACCAGAGCTGCGGCGAGCGCGCCGACCACGGCCGAGGCGACGGCCTGCCAGATCCAGTAAGACCGCCACCCGCCGCCGGCGATCTCCATGCCGCCCAGCGCCATCCACGGCCCGGCGACGCCGCCCAGAGAGCCGATGGTGAAATAGATCCCGAACGGCAGGGCCCGCTTCTTGAACAGCATGGACAGCAGATGGGTGGACGGGATCAGGGCCATCATCTGATAGCCCACGCCCAGCAAGGCCGTGCCGACCAGATAGATCGCCAAGCCCTTGGCGATGGTCAGGCAAAGGAAGCCGGCGATCATCACCGCCGATCCGGCGAGGATCGTGGCCCGAACGCCAATCTTGCGGATCAGCAGAGCCGGCAGCCATGAAGAGCCGCCGCAAAACGCCCCGAGGAGGGTGAAGCCCAGGAACGCCGAGGCGAAGCTCCAGTGCAGCTCCTTGATCATCGCCGGCAGGATCACGCCCAGCGACGAGAAGGTCGAGGCGGTGATCAGGAACAACAAGAGCGAGAGCGCGCCCAGAAGGGTCCAGGAACGCCATGGGATTGTCGACATCGCCATCGAGCCTCCGTGTAAGCTCGCGGCGCGCTCCCTCGCGGGGCGCGCCGCAGGGGAACTAGAACTTCCGCGCCAGGGTCAAGCGCCACTCGCGGCCCTTGCTGGGCAGCACGCCGAGGTTGGCGTAGCTGTCGGCGTCGGGCGTGAAGTAGAGCTTGTCGAACAGGTTATCGACGTTGAGCGTGGCCGTGTACGGGCCGTGCTCGTAGTAGATGCTGCCGTTGGCGACCCAGTAGGCGGGATAGGTCACGGCGTTCTGAACCGTGCCTGAGGTCTTGGTGACGTGAGTCACGCCAAGGGCGCCGCCGACCTTGCCCCAGGCATGATCGTCGCTGGTGTAGGCGCCGTAGAAGCTGACCACCGATTTCGGGATCAGAGTGTAGTCATAGTCGCCCGAGCGGCCCGGCAGGCTGCTGAACGCCCAGACCACATAGGTCCCGCCATAGGCCTGAGCGCCCGGCACGCCGGCGGTGTAGGCCGGGATGTACTGGAACGAATTGTCCGGCCCCTTCACGGTGGTGTGCTGGGTGTTGCCCGAGAAGGTGAAGCTGAAGTTCTCGCTCGCCAGCCAGCGGACTTCCAGCTCGACGCCCTTGGCGCGCGTGCCGGTCGGTGTGCCGGTGATGCCGGTCAGCTGGGTGCGGTTCTGGCGATAGCCCGCCAGCGAGCCGACCAGCGTGCCCTTCAGCCACTGGAATTTGAAGCCGGCCTCGGCTAGGTCGCTGTTCGACAGCCAGGCGTCGCTGGGATCGGCCACCAGGCCAGGCGCGATGTCGCCCGCCTGGCTCATCTCCAGGGCGGAGGCCTTGGCGTAGGTGATGTAGGGCATGATCCCGCCCGGCGCCTTGTAGGTCGCGCTGGCGCTGTAGGTGAACTTGCCCTTGCTGGCCTTCTGCTGCCCGGCGATCTGGTAGCTGAGGAAGCCGCTGTCCTGAGAGGTGACGTCGTAGTCGTCGTAGCGGCCGCCCAGGATCAGGTTCAGGCGCTCGCCCACCGTGACGTCGGTCATCGCGAAGACGCCCGTCTGGGTCCAGTCGCTCCTGTTGTCGTTCTCCCACTGCAGGCCTTGCACGCCGGCGCCGGTCTCGGTTGAGAACGGGCTGTCGATGATGTCGGTCGGGGTCGCGCCGAAGCTGATGTCGCGGCGGTCCAGCGCGATCATGCCGCTGTTGTAGCTCTCGCGACGGCGCCCCTCGAAGCTGCGATACGACGCGCCGACAAACGACTTGGAGCTGACGATCCCGGTGTCGTAGGCGAAGTTGTAGGTCAGGCGCGCTTCCCAGACCGAGCTGTCGAACCAGGCCGGGTAGCCGTACGAGACAAAGCGCTTGTTCTCCTGGTCGTCATAGAACAGCTGCAGCTTGATCGTGCTGTCAGGCGTCAGCGCCTTAGCCAGGTCGTAGTAGAACGTGTTGGTGCGGGTCTTCGAGAAGTCCGCGCCGCTGATATAGACCGTGCGCGGATCCAGCTTGGTGGTCCCGACGCCGGTGTCCAGCGTGTGCAGGGCGTCGCTCGAGGGGAAGCCGTAATACGCCAGATAGAGGGCGCTGCCATAAGGATAGAACCCGACCTCGTTCGGCGTCAGGCGGCTGTTGCCGTCAGTGTCCTTCAGCGTGGTGTCGCGACCGGTGACATAGGTCTGGTTGTCGATCAGGGCCTGCGTCAGGCGGTTCCAGCCGGGCGTCTGCACGTCGCCGTCGGAGTGGTAGTACATGCCGCCGAACGCCGTGGTCCAGCCGTTGCCCAGGTCGAAATCGGACGAGGCCTCCAGCGTCTGACGACGCGGATAGATCCCCTTGTAGTAGCTGTGGCTGTCCTCGACCTCGCCATACAGGTGGACGCCGCCGGAGACCGAACCGAAGTTCGCCGGCAGACCCAGCTGGGCCGTAGCGTTCTTCTTGTTGTACGAGCCGTAGGTCAGGGTGACCTCGCCGGTCGGCTCGGTCAGGTAGGCGCCCTCGTTCTTGCCCGACTTCGGAATGAAGTTGAGCATGCCCCCCACCTTGCCCGAACCATAGATCGGAGCCGGCGGGCCGCGCACGACCTGGATCTGATCGGCCGCGCCGATCGGGGTCGAGTAGGTGCCGCGGTTCTCGATGCGCTTGAAGCCCCGGAAATAGTTCTCGGCCAGGGTGCCGCGGATGTTCAGTGCGCCGGGCACGCCGTAGAAGCTGGCCGTGTAGGTCCCGGGCGAGACGGCGGTCAGGCCGTCGATGGTCTCGATCCCATAACGCTGCAGCGTCACGTCGCTGACGAAGCTGGCCGAGCGCGGCGTCTCTAGCAGCGGCTTGTCGATGCCAAAGACAGTGTTGCTGGGCTGCTTCTCCAGCAGGCCCGCCTTGTCGCGCGCCTTGACGATGATCTCGTCAACCGTGTCGGACGGCGTCGAGGTCTTGTCAGCGAAAGCGAGTTGCGCGTGCGCCAGCAGCACAAGGGCGGAACAGCCCGCCATCAAAAACCGGTAGTTCGACATGCGGTCCTCATGCGAGGCCATCGCGCCCACCGCCTGTGGCGGTTATCCCCAAGGCCGACACCTCATGACCATCATCGACCGGTCAGACGCGCCAGCGAGGCAAACTGGCTGACATTTCACTCAAAATGTCCCTCCCGCATGCATCTTGAGCCGTAGGCGACTTCGAAATCAGCGTGATGGCTCACAAATTTGCTTCAGAGCGAACCAGACGCGCCTCAAAGGCGTCCATACCCGCGCACGATCGCTGCGAGATCGGAGCCGCAGCACGCGTTCTTTTCCCTCTGCGCGCCCCTCCAGAGCGCGCCGCGCCTGCGCGGGCCGGATCATGGGAAAGTCCATGACGCCGCTGCGCAGGTTCGAACCACGACACCCAGAATTGGTTTCGAGGCCTTTGGCACAAGGCCGCTTGGAGGCAAATAGCGGACACCCAAGTCGCCTGGCCAGGAAGGCGTCCTTGCGCCGGACGTTGCCGTTGGCGCATCTCTCTGCACAAGACAGTCGGCGGAGATGCTCGCAAGGCGGATGGCGCCAAGCCACACCGGCTATCGGACACCGGTGGTCTCAAGGGCGTCCGGCCAGCTCCTCGAAGCTTCCGCCCGGCGCTGCGCGCTCAATAATTCGAGCGAGCTGCGCCACAGCGCCCTCCATGCTGACTGCATCGCCTGTGAATGCGCGACCAAGCGTCATGCCGCGGATCGCCCAAACGACCATGCGGATCGTCGGCATATCCACGTCTCTGGCGCCAATCCGTTGAACGAAGTTGATCGCCCCGCTCCGCTCGACCTCGGCCTGCATGGGCATGACCAGCGCCGCCAGTTCCGGATCACTTCTGGAGGCCACCAGAATCTCGAGGACGGCAACGCCAGAGGGGCGGGAGAACACATCCCAAAGCAGCGCTGGCCAGTCGCTTACCCGCGTCCCGGCGCGCCCATCCTGGGTGAGCGTTCGGAAGATCTCGGTCTCGCGCTCGAAAACCCAGCGAACGACTTCAGCCATGAAGGCCGCGCGGCTGGCGAAATGGTGGTTGATCGTGCCGCGGGTCACCCCGGCTTCGTCGGCGATCAGCGCTGTGTTGGCGCCAGCATAGCCGTACCTGTCGATTGTTCGAACGGCCGCCTCGAAAAGGGCCGAGCGCGTTTCTGCGCTACGCTGCTCCTGGGTCCGACGCGGCCGTTTTGAAGGTCGCGCGCTTTGCGCCGTCTCTGAACTCATCCGGCTTTTCTACGCCACGTCGCAGAAGTCTGGAACCTCCCGCGCAGCCCTGCGCGCTCCGCTGCCTTGGGTGAGCGCCCCCAAACGGGCGCCCGCCACATCCAGGGACGAAACGCCGCTACCCCATGCCCAGCGGTGTCGCCGCGCGCAAAGGTGACGGGGCGGTCGTGGCCGAACCCGCCTTGGCGACACCGATGGCGCCGGCGCGCGCAATCGCGCCGTAGGTCAAGGCCGAGGGCTTGATGACGCGCCGCTGCGTCGAGCGCTCAACGCCAACGATGCCAAACTTGGGACCATAGCCGGACATCCATTCGTAATTGTCCAGCAGCGACCAGTAGAAGTAGCCCCGCACGTCGACACCATCGGCGATCGCCCGTTGCAGGTGATCAAGCGACTCGCTCACGAAGGCGCCGCGCCGATCATCATCGTCGCCGGAAAAGCCGTTCTCGGTGACAAGCACCGGCGTTGCGGTCCGCTCCCAGACATAACGGCACACCGCGGCAAGCGCGTCCGGGCGGTCCTCATAGCCCATCGCCGTCAACGGCGCGCCAGGCCGAGGGCCGTGACCGCCATCGCGCCGGGAGGTGGTGCGCGTGTAGGTCTGCACCCCAATGAAGTCGTCGCCTTTCACAAGATCCAGGAATGGATCGACCATCCGCGCACGGCGGGCGTCACGCACGGCTTCGGCGCCGGGCTCGGCCTGCTCGTCCTGCAAGGACAGCGTCACCCCCACCTGCACCTCGGGGCGAACGGCCTTGATCGCATCCCGACCAGCGGCGTGCGCGCCCAGTCCGTTGCGGACCAACGCGTCTGGCGGCGTGAACAGGAAGTTGCTGCTGATCGGCGCGCCAAGCGCCCGCTCCGCAGCCACGCGCCTGGCCTCCCCTTCGGGGCCGCACAGCAGGTCGCGCGCCACGTCCTGAATGATCAGCGGCACGTTCATCTCGTTCATCGAGCACACGACGACGAGACCCCGAAGCGATCGCGTCACGGTCTCGCAGTAACGGGCGAACAGCGCGGGAAACGCATCGCAAGTCATGCCGCCGCGGCGAGCGAGCCATAGCGGAATTGTAAAATGGTGGAACGTCACCACGGGCGTGATGCCGCGCTGATGGCAAGCGTCCAGGCAACGCTGATAGTGATCAAGCGCAGACTGGGCGAAGCAGCCCTCGTCCGGCTCGACGCGCGCCCATTCGATTCCAAACCGGTACGCTCTCAGTCCGATCGCGGCCAAGACCGCCATGTCGTCCTCGAAGCGGTTCCATTGATCGACGGCGTCTCCGGAGGGCTCGGCGAAGATCGAGGGCTTGGCTTGCTCCAGGGCCCAGCAGTCGTTGTTCCAGTTGCCGCCTTCAACCTGATGCGCGGCGGTCGCCGCGCCCCAAAGGAACGTGTCGGGAAAAGCTCGAGGATGGTTGGTCAACGCGATGGCCCTGATGGAGGAAAAGGCGGCGACGGCGCGAACCTGCGCCATCGCCATTAAGGCAAGACGTCAGAAGCGCCAGTCGAGCGCGATCCCCACTCGCCGGAAGGCGTTGTCGGGCAGCGACTGGACATATTGGCCCACCGAGAAATTGCCCGGATAGATCGTCGCGGCGTAGCGCTTGTCGAACAGATTGCGCGCGAACAGGCTCAAACGCGCGCCATCGTCGCGACGAGCCACACCCACCGTGGCGTTGACCAACGCATAGGCCGGCTGGACGGTGTTGGGGTCATTGATCGCGTAATAGAAGCGGCTGCGATAGCGCCAGTCAGCGCTCAGGAAGACCTTCAGGTCGTTGCTGACCGGGCGCTCGAGGTTGGCGGCCAAGCTGGCCGACCATTTGGACGCCCCCACCAGAGGCGAGCCGGCCGCGTCGAAGCTCGGTCCGGGCAGCGAGCACCCTTGCGCCGCGGTTTGTCCAAAGTAGCAGGAGACCCGATAGGCGCCGTACTTGGTGTCCAGATAGGTGACCCCGGCCGTCAGCGTAGCGCCCGGCGCAGGCCGTGCGAGGGCTTCGACCTCAACGCCGCGCGTCTTCAAGGTGCTTGCATTGCCAGTGCGGAACGCGCCGAGTCCGCCATTGAGCGTCGGATCGTAGACTTGAGCCTGAAAGTCCTTGAAGTCGTTGATGAAGGCGGCGGCGTTGACGGAAAGACGCCGATCCAGGAAGTCGAGTTTGGCCCCAAGTTCGTAGGCGTCGACGGTCTCAGGATCGACATTGAAGGCCACCCCGGCGGCGGAACTGACCGCAGGCCCCTTATAGCCTCGGGTGTAGGTGGCGTAGAGATTGCCATGGTCGTTTAGGGCGTACTCAAGGCCCGCGCGGGCAGAGAGCCCACTTTTCGTGCGCGAGGCGGCAATGGGCGCCGCAAGGGTTCCGACGCACCGGGCGCCGCCGCTCAAAAGGAAGGTCACCAGATTGCAGACGTTGGGCTCGACGCTAACCGTGGTTAGCGAGTCTATGCGGTCGTGGGTGTAACGCCCGCCCGCGAGCAACTTGAGACCTGGCGCTAGATTGAACGTCAGCTGCGCAAAGCCCGCATAGCTCTTGGTGGCGTAGTCGAAGTTTGAGCGTCCGTTGGTCGGTGAAAGCCGCGTCGCCACGCTGGCCGGAAAGACCCCGAACGTGCCCGCCTGAAGGATCTGGGCGTCGATCTGCTGCGAGAAATAGTAGAGCCCCGCCGTGTAATCGACCCGCCCCGGCTGGCGGTTGGCGATACGCAGTTCCTGGGAGACCTGATGGGATTGCGAGTTGGCGATATTGGTGTCGAAGAACGGGACCGGCGTCTGGTCGACGTCGTTGTTGGCCTTGGCGTCGAGCTTGCGGTAGGCGCTCACCGAGGTCAGGGTGACAGCCCCGGTCTCGTAACTGGCGGTGAGTTGCGCGCCAAAGCTCTCCTCATCGCGAACCACATTCTGGCTGCCGATGGCGGTGCTGTTGTTCGTCGGGCCGGCGACCACACCGAGCGCAGCATTTTGGGTCTGGACGAAGTTGAGCGGCGCCAGAGGCCGCAACGCCGCCGGGATCGGCGTAGGATCCGCGCCGCCGAACTTGCGGATCGTCGAGTAGGACTCGATGCCGCCGTTGGATTGATAATCGACGATGGCGTAGAGGCTCAGGACGTCGGTCGGCTCCCACAAGAGCTTGCCCGTGGCAAACCAGCGCTTGACCGGATCAAGACGCCCCGGCCCGACCACCTTGGTCGACGGATCTTGCGACTGATAACCGGCGACCACCCGCAGCGCCGCGTTGGTCGCAAGCGGCGCGTTCAGAGCCACATGGCTCTGGACCTGGTCGCGGCTCGCCACCTGGACACGGCCGCTGGCGCTGGCGCCATCCATTTGCGGCTTGGTTGTGGTGATCGAGATCAGGCCCGCGGTCGTGTTCTTGCCAAAGAGCAGCCCTTGAGGCCCCCGCAAAACCTCGGCTCGGTCGACGTCGGCCAAGGCGTTCAGCGGGACATAGCGCGGCAGCGTGATGTTGACGTCGTCGATCGCGACCCCGACGGCTGACTCGATCCCATAGTCGAACGAATTGGTTCCGACGCCGCGGATCGAGAAGTTGGGCACGCCCGGCGTTGCGGTGAAGTTCAGGCTCGGCGCGCGCTGGGTGATGTCGGAAAGCTGATTGGCTCCGGACTGTCGCAACGCAGCGCCGCTGACCACAGTGACGGCGATCGGCACGTCGCGCAGGTTCTCCGTTCGGCGCTGGGCGGTGACCACGATCTCCGCGATCTGCGTAACGGGATCAGCGCTTTGCTGATCGGCTCCCATCGGCGCGGTCTGCGCCTGCGCCGCCCCGGCCATCGCGAGCAGGCTCGCCCCGACCATGAATTTCCAAACTTGCATGAGCCGTCTCCTCCCCGCGATCTCACGTCACGTTCCCCTGACTTGACCGACACAAAACATACTGTCAAGTACGTAAGTTAATTGACAGGACCGTGCTAAGCGCGCCGAGAGGGAACATGAGGATGGGCTCGAAACCCGCACACCGTGATCGGTCTGGGGCGCTAGCGCCTCAACAAGGCTGGCCTTACGGCGAAGGCGCGCAGCCGTGACCCTTGCCCCAGCCACGATGATCCTCGCCGCAGATCCGCCTGACGCGTCCGCTGCGATTGACCTTGAACCCTCTGCCAAGACGACCGGCGCCTGCGAACAATGGTTTTCGCTGGCGGGACGAACGGGCGTGCGCAATGTCACCGCGCCTACCCTCACGCCCGTTCTTCCGACCGGCCAAGCCACCGGCGCGGCCGTAATCGTCGCAGCCGGCGGCGCCTATCTGATGCAGTCCATGGAGAATGAAGCCTGGCCCCAGGCGCGTTGGCTGGCGGACCGCGGGATCGCAGCCTTCATCCTGAAGTATCGACTTGAGCCTACGCCGCAGGCGGACAGCGCGTTCGCCGCGACCCTCTTCGAACGCTTCGTGGACGCGGCCCAACCAGAGAAGCAGGCGAGGTTTCAGATCCCGCCGGACATGGTCGCGGACGTTCAGACCGCCCTTAGCGTCGTTCGCGCTAGGGCCAGCGAATGGGGCGTTGACCCGGGGCGTGTCGGCTATCTTGGCTTTTCCGCCGGCGCGATGCTGGGTCTAGCCACATGCCGGCCGGACCACCTGGGCGAGCGGCCGGATTTCCTCGCGGCCATCTATCCAAGCCTGGCGCCGATGGCGGTGGCCAGCGCCCCTCCGCCGCTGTTCGTCGCGATCGCCGCTGACGACCCGCTCTGGAACGGCGTCGATTATGGGCTTGTGAAGGGCTGGCGAAGCGCGGGCGTCGCGCCGGAACTGCACGTCTACGCCTCAGGCGGACATGGCTTTGGCATGGGCGCTTCAGGAACGACGAGCCAAGCGGTGATGCCGACGTTCCACAGCTGGCTGCGCTGTGGGGGCTGGCTGGAGAAGCCGGGTATGGCGCATGATTGATCCGAGCAACGCCGAAGCCGGCCTGCCCCGACGGCTTCCGCGGCTTCGAACCCGCCAGAAGGTCGGTTACGCGGCTGGGGCGATGGTCGATGGCGTGGCCACCCAGGCCATCACCATTTTCCTGATGTTTTACGCCACAGCCGTCTGTGGCTTGCCGGCGGCCATGGTCGGAGCCGCCCTCGCCGCAGGCCTTGTGGTCGACGCGATCGTCGACCCGCTGATCGGATCACTTTCAGATGCTTGGCGCTCGCGTTTCGGACGGCGGCTGCCCTTCATGCTGATCGGCGCGCCGGCCACGGCCGCGTTCCTGGTGTTGATCTTCACCCTGCCCAGGGGATGGAGCGTGCCTGCCCTGACAGGCTGGCTGACCCTGATGTCCGTTGGACTTCGCGTTTCGATCTCCCTCTTCCTTCTGCCCTTCAACGCCGTTGGCGCCGAGTTGAGCGACGACTACGAGGAGCGCTCCTCGGTCGCGGCATGGCGCTGGGCGCTCGCCATGTTCGGGGCGGTCGCGACCGTCGTGCTTGGCTTTGCCGTATTCCTGTCCGGACCAAGCGGCCTCTCGCGCCGGGAGGCCTACCCCGCCTTCGCCGTGACGCTGGGCATGCTGGTCTTGGCCGCTGGGGCTCTTTCGATCCTCACCCTCAACCGGATGAAGGATCGCCTCCACCCGCCCACGTCGAGCGAGAGCCGCCTCCACGCGCGCCTGGCGCGCGAACTGGGCGAACTCTTCGCCAACCGCTCCTTTGTGGTGTTGTTTGTGGCCGCACTTTTGGTGTTCACCGCCTCAGCCATCCACTCGACCCTCGCCATCCACATGAACACCTATTTCTGGGGCATGCGCCCAGACCAGGTGCAGCTTGTCACGCTGGCCTTGTTCGCCGGACTGCTCTGCGGTGCGCCTTTCGCCGGCCCGCTGCTCCGGCGCATGGAAAAGCGCAATGTTCTGATCATGGGGATCCTGGGGTTGGGCGGCGCCTTCGCCCTTCCCCCGACCGCGCGCTTGCTTGGCGTCCTACAAGCCGGACCGCCACCGGTTGGGCTTTTGGCCAGCGGTGTGTTCCTGGGCGGCGCCTTGATGGCGACGGCCGCCATCGCCTTTGCGTCGATGATGGCCGACGCGGCCGACGAGCATGAGTATCTGTTCGGCGCTCGTCGCGAGGGACTGTTCTTCGCGGGATGGACGTTCGCCAGCAAGGCGGCCTCCGGATTGGGATCACTGCTGGCGGGCTTGGCCCTCCAGATCATCCGTTTCCCCGCCAGCGCCAGTGCGGGTCAGATCACGCTTCCAGAGTCGGTCAAGACGATGCTCGGGGTCATCTATGGCCCTGGCGCGGGGTGTCTCGCCCTGGGCGCAGCGCTGGTTTGCGCTCTCTATCGCCTAGACGTGCAGGCCCATCGCCGATTGATGATCAAGCTAGGCCGGGCCCCATAGGGGATAGGCAATCATCGTATGCGGCCGCCAAACTGAACTTCGGATAGGCCCTGCATCGCGCCAAGAGCGGCCGTTGGCGCGGCTCCGGGAGCGCGACGTTCGATCCGGCTAGCGTCGCCATAGCGAGCGCTATGGCTGCATGGCCCGAGACTCTAGTCTTGGCTGGGGCGTGAACCCAACGTCTCGGCCTGAGAGATGGCCAGCCCTGCGAGGCGCCACCTCCATGCGCCTCAAGCGAGGTCCGCACAGATTCCTTCGAACGCCTGCCTCGCCAAAGCAGACACTCAATATTCGATCAAAAACACGACAAGGAACCGGCGGAAGATGATCTTCGAAGCCTAAACCTCCCGTATCGAATGACATCAAGCTGAGTTAATTTGCCGTATACAAATATACTCAGAATGGGCAGGAAATTGACAATCGTTTGCATCTTGACGTTTTCCCCCAGTTTGGGGGCTAACATTCAATCGTAGAGGTCGCGTTTACCAGAACGACTTCAAGACGGTCGCACACACGCCGCCAATGTCATGGCGCGTCCCGGACACGACCCGAATGCAGCCTATCGCGCATTTCTTCGCCAACGACGCCTTGCCTCTGGGCCTCTGCCTGGCGGCCACGTTCGCAGCCTCTGTGAAGCTCGAATACGCCGTCCTACCGAGCGGCGAGATCGACAGGTTCAAGATCAATTTTGCGACCCTGACCTTGGGGTTTGGCGTTTGGGCCGCCCAGCTGATCGGTGCCTTGAGCGACAATGCGCTGCAGCCGATGCTGTTTTCCCCCTGGACCATGAGCCTGTCCCTGGCCTTGTCGCTTGTCGGTTGCGCCATTGGATTGCGCCTGCTGGCGGCGGCCGGGTCAGACCGTCGGCGCGTCCTGGCCGGCGGGCTGATCGGGCTGACCTTCCTGCTCTCCCACGCCTTGACCCTGATCGCCGCCCAGGATCTCGCCGTCACCCTCAACCCCGCCGCTGCCGTGAGCGGCGCGATCCTGGCCCTCGCCCTGTCCGCGGCTGCCGGCCGGGTTCCGCGGGGCGGCGGCCTTCGCGGGCAAACCCTCCGCACCGGGCTTTTGGTGGCGTCAGCCGCCATGATCCATCTCTTCGCCGCCTGGGCTCTGCCGCCCGCTGCGCCCCTGCGCCAAGCCTCGACAGCCCCCGGTCTCAGCAATGTCGTCGTCAGCCAATTGGTCGCTCTGATCAGCGCCATGGTCGTGATGATGAGCCTGTGGGCGGTCAGCCGCGAGACCCGTCGCCGGGTCCTGGAGGCGGAAGCCCAGCACCTGCGCACCTTGGCTGACGCGGTGCTTGAAGGTCTGGTGATCGTCGAGGACGGCCAGATTCTCGCGAGCAACCGGGCCTTCGACGCGCTTATCGGACGCCGGGTTAGCCATCTTAGCGAAGCCTTCGCGCAAGACGTTCTGGCTCAGCTGGACCTGGACGCGGCCTTGGAGACCGAACTCTTGGGAACGCGCGCGACGATTCCGGTCGAGATTGTGGCCAGTCCGATCCGCTACAAGGGCGCAGAACGCCGAGCCATCGCCGTGCGCGATTTGCGAAGCCGCCGCCAAGCCGAAGATCAGATCCGCTTTTTGGCGCACAATGACACGCTGACAGGCCTGCTCAATCGCAGCAGTTTCCTTCAAAAGCTGGATCTGGATCTGGCGCGCCTGCGTCGAAGCGATGATCAGCTCGCGGTCGTCTTTCTGGATCTCGACCGTTTCAAGCAAGTCAACGACGCCATGGGCCATGCGGCAGGCGATGCGGTCTTGCGACAAGTCGCGGTGCGGATCCAGGCGCAGCTGGGGCCGGGCGACAGCTTCGCGCGGCTGGGGGGCGATGAGTTCGCCATTATTCGGACCGAGGATCCGTCCCCGGAGGGCCTGGACGCCTTGTGTGCGTCCATCCTGGCTGCGGTGGCGCCGCCCATCGAGGTGTCGCCCGGCCGCACCGCCATGGTCGGCTCCAGTCTTGGCGTGGCGCTGTTCCCCCACGATGGATTGAGCGCGTCGGACCTGTTGGCGGGCGCGGATGCGGCGCTCTATCAGGCCAAGAACGCTGGTCGAAACACCTATCGCTTTTTCGACGCGGCGCTGGCCCGGACGTTGAAGACGCGACAGGCCCTCGAACAGGAGTTGCGATCGGCGCTGGCGCGCGACCAGCTCCGACTGGTCTATCAACCGCAAGCGCGGATGAGCGACCAGGTCGTGGACGGGTTTGAAGCCCTGGTCCGCTGGGACCACCCGACCGAAGGCCCCATATCGCCGGATCGTTTTATTCCGATCGCCGAAGAGTCAGGCTTGATCCTCGAGCTTGGCGAATGGGTGTTGCGCAAGGCGTGCGCGCAGGCGGCGAGCTGGAGTGGCGCTGAGACCATCTCGGTCAATGTGTCCGCCGTGCAGTTGCACGACAACAGCCTTCCCGAACTCGTCCACGTAGTCCTGATCGAGACCGGTCTGTCGCCAGCCCGCCTCGAGCTTGAAATCACCGAGACCGCGCTCATCAAGAATGCGCCCCAGGCCCTGCATGTGCTGCGACGTCTCAAAGCCTTGGGCGTGCGTATCGCCATGGACGACTTCGGCACCGGCTTTTCGTCCCTGTCGAACCTCAGAAACTTCCCGATCGACACGATCAAGATCGACGGATCCTTTGTGCACGGCGTGGACCGTGATGAACAATCGGCGACGATCGTGCGCGCGGTTCTCGGCTTGGGCGGCGGCCTTGGCATGAAGGTCATCGCCGAAGGCGTTGAAACCCGCGCTGAGGAAAACTTCCTCATCGATGAGGGCTGCGCCTACGCTCAGGGCTACCTTTACGGGTCGCCCGCCAAGGCCCCCGCGCCCGCCTCCGCCAAGGCTCGCGCCCATGGCTAGCGCTCAACGCGGCCTGCGCCTTGACTGCGAAATGCCTTGCCAGGTGGCGCAGGGCGGTCGATCGATCTGGGGCGCGGTGACCAACACCTCGTCCGGGGGCCTGCGCATCTCCGTTCCCGGCGGACTTCCGTTCGACGGTCTGGTCGGCGTCACGCTGCCAAGGCTTGGCCTTCGCCTGGACGCCTTGGTGCGATGGCGTCAGGACGATGACGCTGGCCTTCAGGTCTTAAAGCCCGGCGAGGCCGGCGCTGGCGACCAGCATCCGCCTTCGCCCTCCCCGGCGAAGCGCTCCAACGCAACGTCTTGGGGCGATCAACGCGAGGCTTTGCACAGCGCCATCCGGCCTCCTAGCGCCCCCCGCCCCCCTCAAATCAAAGCGGCTTCGATCGCGGCCGTCGCCACCCAATCCAATCTTCGGGTCCTGGCGGTTGCGCAGGCCGCCTATGGCAAGCGCCGCGCTCAGCAACTGCTGGCCACAGCCCATGAGGTCCAAGCCGCCGCCGCGCTATCCCGCGCCGCTCTAAGCGACATCGACAAGATCATAGCGCTGGTTCGTTACGGCGGGCCCACTGCAACCCTGCCTTTAGATCGGCTGGCGGAGCGACGCTGTGACGAGGCCTCCTCGCAACGGCAGACCGCGATCAGCGCCGCCCAGGATGGGTCCGACGCGGCGGTGACGCCGTTCGAAGGAGGGATTTGATGTCCGCAGCGGCAGAAGACCCGCTCGCCGAACGGCAGGCCCACGCCCGGATGATCCTGTGGCTTAGCGCGCATTATGTGATGAGCAGCATCGAGATCGCCAAGGTTGCCCATGGCGGCGATGCGATGCGCGCCATGATCTTCACGGCGATTTGGTCGGCCAATGTCAGTCACACGCGAACGAGCCGAACACCCCAGGCTGGATTGGTTTCCGACGGGCTTCGTCGGCCTGTCACCATTGCGCGCATCGCCCGACTGGTGGGCGCGCCGGAAGAAACCGTGCGGCGTCACGTCGTGCGACTGCTTGCAGACGGCCTGTGCGTCCGCGAGGGGCGTAAGGGCGTCGTGGTCAAGCGTGATGTGTTCCTGCGCGCCGAAATGATCGACGCCGCCGAAAAGCAGATTGAGGCCGCAAAGCGCCACTACCGAATCCTAACACCACTACTTGGACTCTAGTTCGCACTTTCATTGACTTAATCCAGTCAACCCAAAATCCTATCTCTTATCGATATCACTGCCGCCCGGCTTAAAGACAGATATAGAGACACGAACACGAATATTTCAGGACAATCGAGATGATGGATCGATTTTCTCTAAAGAAACGCGCTGCTCAAGCGCTCGACGCCGTCGAGGCGATGGTCATGATCGCCGATCGCGATCTGGTAATTCGGTACCTGAATCCGCCGCTGATCGGCTTGCTCCAAAGCTGTGAAGAGGCCTTGCGCCGTGATCTTCCGAACTTCCGGGCCGACAGCATCGTCGGCTCAAGCATCGACGTCTTCCATCGCCATCCCCAACATCAGCGCGACCTGCTGCGGGCGCTCAAGCAGCGTCACACCGCGACGATCCGCTTTGGCGAGGTCGCTTTTGACCTGAAGGTTTCACCCATGGCCGGCGGGGGATTCGTCGTGGAATGGGCCGACGCGCGCGCCCGTCTGCTGAACCTCGACTACGCGGCTCAGATGACGGCGATCGAACGGAACCTGGCCAAGATCGAGTTCACCACGGACGGTAAGGTGCTCGCTGCAAACGAGAACTTCCTAAAGGCGCTGGGCTACCGTCGCGAGCAGATTGTGGGTCGCCCACACAGCCTCTTTCTCTTCCCCGAGGACGCCGTCGCAAGCGATTATACGTCGTTCTGGCAGGCGCTCGGTGCGGGTCAGTTCCAGGCCGGGGAGTTCCGCCGCCGCAACGCCCAGGGCCAGGAGGTCTGGATCCAGGGTAGCTATAATCCGATCCTGGACGACCACGGCCGCGTGTCGAGAATTGTAAAGTTCGCGACCGTCGTCACGGGCCGCGTCAGTGCGGTGCGGTCCCTCAGCCAAGGCCTCGAAAAGCTGTCGGACAACGATCTTTCGACACGTATCGATCAACCGATCGAGGCGGAATTTGCTTTGCTGCGCGATAACTTCAACGCCGCTTGCCAGACCCTCGACAGCTTGGTGGGAGAAGTTGCGAGTCTGGCGCATTCGGTCGGGGCGGCCGCGCAGGAAATATCGCTGGCGTCCACTGACCTTTCCCGTCGCACCGAGAGTCAGGCGGCGACGCTGGAGGAGACCGCCGCAGCGCTTGATGAGATTACCGCCACGGTGAATCGCAGCGCCGAAGTTGCGCACCAGACGGCCGCCAGCGTGCGCACCACCCGCAACGAAGCTATTCGCTCCGGCGAAGTCGTGCAGCAGGCGACGCACGCCATGAGCCGCATCTCTGAGGCGTCGCGCGAGATCGGCGGCATCGTCACAATCATCGATGAAATCGCATTCCAGACAAACCTGCTTGCGCTGAACGCCGGCGTTGAGGCTGCTCGGGCTGGCGAGGCCGGTCGCGGCTTCGCCGTGGTCGCCCATGAGGTTCGCGCCTTGGCGCAGCGATCAGCCGAAGCGGCGAAGCAGATCAAGACCTTGATCACGGCCAGCAGCGGCGAGGTAGACACCGGGGTCAAGCTTGTCGTCGATGCTGGACGCGCGTTGGCCATGATCGTCGAACAGGTGGGCGCAATTGATGGCCTCACTCAAGAGATCGCTCTTTCGGCGAAAGAGCAGGCAGCCTGCCTGGGCGGCGTCAATGCCGCGATCAACCAAATGGACCAGGTGACCCAACAGAACGCAGCGATGGTGGAACAAGCCACCGCCGCCTCTGCGGGCCTGTCGACCGAGGCGGCCAATCTGCAATCTCTGATCGGCCGCTTCCGTTACACTGCTCCACCTCATATCGCCACGACGCCATCCACCGCCGTGGCGGAGTTAAACGGGTGGCAGCGTCGACGCGCGTGACCCTCAACCAAATCCCCATCCTGTCCAAAGCGCGGTGAACAGGCTGGGCGCCCGGGCTCTTGTCCGGGCGGCGTTTGGGAACGAACGGACCCCGCGCCCGGCGCCTGACGCGCCTAAATGCGAAGAAGCTGCGACAAGGTGCGATGAAGTTGCCGCGTCGCCAGATATTGCTCCTTGGCGGCGGTCACCATTTCCGGTCGCAGGAAAACCGCCTCCGGAACGATCACGCCCTTACGCCCCACCCTACGGCACATCCCAGCCTCCAGCATGCGGTTGACGTGGCGCCGAACGGTTTCGGGCGGAATACCGACCAATTGGGCCAGCCTTGCCACAGTCACGGGGCGCCGCAGGTCCTCAGGAATTGGCGCCTCATTGAAAGACTCCTGTCCCCGAATATGACTGATGTTGGCCGTCCAGATGGCGGTGAAGATCAGGGCCTCGACTGCAGCGCCATGATGGACGTCGTTGACCAAGGACAGGGACTTTATGAGAAAATATGACGCCGCGCGACATACTGCGCGGAAGTTCTTTAAAGCTTCAATCCGCGTCTCTGCATTATCAAAATAATCATCCGATCTATATTCTCTATCAGACATAGATATATAATCCGATAGGATGATTATTTCATGGGTTCGAAATCACATAAGAATTAACAAGACCGGATTTCGGAGTTTCCCAACCCATTCAGGACACCCACAACCATCAGTCGGCGGGCTCTCTATGTTGAGATCGCGCAACGACTGGCAGCCGGAAGCCAAGAATTTCAAGAATTCTCGCTTGAGTAGCGCTATGGCGTTCAATATTATTTCCCACGGTACAATATTATGTAGCGTCTTCTTCTTGCGCTTAGAGTAGTCGTCAGTCGCGCGTGCTTATTACGACCAAACGATCCGAACCCTACACTGATGTTTGCAGATCCCCCCCAATATGGGGGATAATTTTATCGCGACGCCGAATTTTTTGAAGACATTAGACAGCTCCACACTACGTTGTGCATATATTACCATCATGACTCCACAATTCTAATCGAACAACATCGCCCGAGAATTTTTATAATTCATAGCCTTTCGACGTAAAATGGAGTGATGGCGAGAACTCTATATTGATTTTAATCCTGCAAATTTCCTCGATCAAATTACCCTCAGACCTCTCTGCTTGGACGGATCGCCTTGCTCAACCTAGATGCGCGCAGAGAGGTGTTCGTCGAGCGCGTCGGAAGACGAACCTCTCTGCGATAAGTTTCGGTCACGAAAGATCAAGCTCAGTTGCAAGATCGGTCGCCTCCATCTCGTCCCACCAAGCCCGGGATGGGATGGCCCCGCAGCCCCGTGCCGGCGGGAGCCGCGCGCTATCGGGGCGCCTTTCAGCTTATGGGGCGCGGTTCTCTTGAAAGACACGCACTGTGGCGCTCGCGCGCGGTGGCGGAAGTCCACGAGGAAGGCGTCGTTGGCCGTGGCGTACAGGCCTAGGTCCGCCTTTACGGCCATGGCCAACAGCGCGCCGACATTGCGGCCTTAGCCCCTGATCGTTAACCGTTCCTGCGCCAGGTTCCCCTTTGTGGGATCCATCTGGCCCGCGTCTGCCAGCCGGCAGAAGGCGGACGCTCCCAAGCGCAGCGATGGGTCATGTGTGGAGGTAGCGGCGCCTCCAGTAAGTCGACATTTCTTGGAGCCACGCCGCACACCAGCAAGAAAACTGACGCGCTAAAGGTCGATTTGCCGGACATCCGCAACGCCCCATCGGGCGGCTCTTCACGCGCGGCGATCAGAACCGCGTCATCAGTTTTAGCTCCAACCCTTGGCTGGACCCATTTGATCCCGTCGCGCTGCGGTAGGAGGCCTCGATGTTGAGGCCGTCGCCGACCGTCCAGCGTCCACCCAGGTCGAGCGACAGGCTGTCGCGCGACCAACCTTCAAGTTTGACGCCATAGCGTGGGCTGGCCAGCCAATCGGCGTAGGTTATCGTCTGGCCGTCAGGTTCCTGGAATTCATGACGCCATTCCATCCTAACCGAAGGTGCGAAGACCGTTGTCGGAGCGTCGAAGATCCATTCCAGCTTGACGCCCAGATTGCTGGTCAAGGTCTCCGAGGTGATCGCTTGATAGCGCAGCGCGGACACCCCGGCCCCGGTTTCGGTGAAAGCCGCAAGCGAGGCGCGGCTGCTCTCCATCCGCCCATAAAGCGAGCGGGCGCTACGGCCGGACTGGCGATCATAGGCCACGCCGATCGAACCGAAGGTGAGGTCTCCTGAACGCTGGCCAAGCGCGAACCCGGATTCCTGGGCCGACCAGCGTCGGGAGTCGTAATTCAGCCGGCCGTGGCCGATCAGCCCTTCCAGATGCAGGTCTGATCCGGCCCGCCAGCTGCCATAGACCACCCCGACCAGGGCCTGGGTGTCGGTCTCCGTCCCTTTGACGCCAATCGACGTATGATCGTAGCCATAGCCGAGACCTCCTCCCAGGATCAGGTTGTCCTTGACCTTGAGGTCCGCGCCCCCACTGACGCCCGAGGTGCTGAACCGAGTGTCGCGCAGGCCCTGGGCGTCGCGGTGACCCCAGTCCAGACTTCCGCCCGCCCAGACTCCAACCTTGGACGGCGACAAAGCTCGCGCCCTGGGACCGGACGCCGCCTCCGCCAGTCCACCGCCGTCGGCCGCCGACGGAGACGAGGCCAGAGCTGTGTCGCGCCTCTTGAAGCCGTCGAGGAAGGCTCGCTCCTGAGCCTGGTAGGCTCGGTCACGCGGCGAGCGCCCCTGCTCGTCCACCTCCATGCCCAGTTGCTGTTAGTACTCGACATTGGGCGCACGCTTACCGTCCCTGAAGGCGGCCATGTTCACCGACAGGCCGTTGTGGCTGCGATTGTCGCCGCCGCGGATCTGCTCCAGACGCCGACTGAAATTGTCGGTCTGAGCGCGCGCGAAGCGGCGGGCCGTGTCGGCTTGTCCGGAGACAAGGGCGCGCACGTCCGGGTCGAGCGACGGATCGGGACGGGGCTCCACCGTGATCTGGACCACTCCCGCCGTGGTCGCGAAGCCGTTCGACAAGGTGAACTTGACCTCAACCTGGCCATCGAATTGGCCATCAGGCGTGAAGGTCAGATCGTAGGTCCGCGCCGCCGCCTCGCCCCCCGCCGTCAGAACTGCTGTCCCGGCGCTAGGAACTGACAGGCCGGTCACGGCGGCGGAGATGAACGGACCGCCCTGGGCGTTCGCCGTCAAGCTGACCGTGACGGGCCGGCCCGCTCGCGTCGTGACCTTGATCGGAGCCACAACCGGGATTGGATTGGACCGCAAATCGATGCGCCCCGCCTCCGAGGATCCGAACGGCAGTTCCACCACATAGTCCAGCGACGTCACGCCGCTGTTGGCTGCTCCGGGCGTGAACATCAGGGTCAGCCCCGAAACCGTCGCCGTTCCGAATGTCGGCGCCCGGGTTATCCGAAGGCCCTTGAATGGTCCCCCGACCACGCCTTTGGTTGGGGTGAGGGTCAATGCGTCGCTGGATAGGACCTGTGCGCTCAGATCCGGAGCCTTGCCCGGGACATTGAACGTGAACAAGATTGGCGCCGACCGCCCGCCCGGTCCCACGGCGACCACACTCACTGTATCGACGCCCATGAAGCCGGCGGCGGGCGTGTAGCGGAGGCGGTAGCTGCGGGCCAGGCTGGCGCGCGAACCGCCGCTACGCGCGCCGTCTTCGGTCAGCGCCATCGCCGGAGCGAGGTTCGCCTCCTCAATCGTCACCTGGCCATATTGGCCTGGAGCCGTCACTTCAAACCCGGTCACGGCGCCGGACGCCACCGCGCTCAGATCCACGATGACCGAAGTCCCCACGCTACCGCCGGCCGCGGTCGGGACGACGGTCGTCGTCGTGGTCGCGGGCAGGTTCACCACCGCAGGCGGCGGCGGCGCCGCCACCGTCAGAGTCACGGTCGCGGGAGCCGACACGCCCCCCGGGCCCGTGGCCGTGTAGGTGAAGCTGTCAGGGCCGAAAAAGCCCGGCGTCGGCACGTAGGTCGCCGTCGCGCCGTCGATCGTCACCTTGCCGTGCGTCGGTGCGGTCACGACCGTCAGCGCGGTGATCGCACCGACGAACGGCAGGCTGATCGCCTGGCCCGCCGAACTGAAGGCGACATTGGCGGAGGCCGCCGAAACCATCGGCGCCTCAGGCCGCGCAATTGTCAGAGTCACGGTCGCGGGAGCCGACACGCCCCCCGGGCCCGTGGCCGTGTAGGTGAAGCTGTCGGCGCCGAAAAAGCCCGGCGTCGGCACGTAGGTCGCCGTCGCCCCGTCGATTGTCACCTTGCCGTTCGCCGGTGCGGTCACGACCGTCAGCGTGGTGATCGCCCCGCTCGCCGGCAGGCTGATCGCCTGGCCCGCCGAGTTGAAAGCGACATTGGCGGAGGCCGCCGAAGCCATCGGCGCCTCAGGCCGCGCGACTGTCAGCGTCACGGTCGCGGGAGCCGACACGCCCCCCGGGCCCGTGGCCGTGTAGGTGAAGCTGTCGGCGCCGAAAAAGCCTGGCGTCGGCGCGTACGTCGCCGTGGCGCCATCAATCGTCACCTTGCCGTTCGCCGGTGCGGTCACGACCGTCAGCGCAGTGATCGCCCCGTTCGCCGGCAGGCTGATCGTCTGGCCCGCCGAGTTGAAGGCGACATTGGCGGAGGCCGCCGCGACCGTCGGCGCATTGGGCCGCGCAACCTCCAGGGTCACGGTCGCCGCGCTCGATGCGCCGCCTGGACCGCTGGCTGAATAGGTAAAGCTGTCGACGCCGGCAAAACCCGTTGTCGGAATATAAGTGGCCGTCGTGCCGTTGATCGTCACCTTGCCGTTCGTCGGTGCGGTCCCGACTGTAAGCGCGGTGAACTCACCACTCGCAAGCAGGCTGAACGCCTGCCCCAGCGAGTTGTACGCCACGTTCACAAAGACGGGCGCGACCGTCGGCGCCCCGGGCGGAACCACCCTCAGGGTCACAGTGGCTTGAGCAGAGACGCCACCGGGCCCCGTGGCCGTGTAGATAAAGCTATCCCCGCCAGAAAAGCCCGGCGTCGGCGTGTAGATGGCTGTCGCGCCGTTAAGCGTAACACTGCCGTTCGCAGATGCGGCCACGACCGCAAGCGCGGTGTATTGGCCGCCCACCGGCAGACTGATCACCTGTCCCGGTGAATTGTAAGCCACATCGACGGACATCGGCGCCACCGTCGGGGCTGGCGGCGGAACGACCGTCAGGCCGTAGGACTGAACGGCCTGGGCGTTGACGCCCGCCACCGCCGCCTGGGTCGCGGTGATGGTCGCCGTGCCGACGCCGACCGGGGTGATCACGCCGCCGGCGCCGACCGTGGCCACGGCCGTGTTGCTCGACGTATAGCTGATCGCGCCAAAGTTCCCGCCGCTCAAGGTCGAGGTCGCCGCGTTTGTCAGCGAACCGCCCATGGTCACACTGGCCGAGGTCGGCGTCGCAAAGGCCAGGGTTGGGGTCGGCAGGGCGTTGACGGTCAATGTGTAGGTCTGGGTCGCCTGGGCGTTGACGCCCGCCACCGCCGCCTGGGTCGCGGTGATGGTCGCCGTGCCGACGCCGACAGGTGTGACGACACCGCTGGCGCTGACCGTGGCGACGCCCGTATCGCTTGAGACATAGCTAATCGCGCCAAAGTTCCCGCCACTGAGAGTCGAAGTCGCCGCGTTGGTCAGCGTGCCGCCCATGGTCACGCTGGCCGAGGTCGGCGTGGCGAAGGTCAGCGTCGGGGTCGGGGTGAACGCCGCATTGACCGTCAGATCAAAGGTCGTGGTGCCGGTGATCGCTGTCGGGACAGACTGATCGGTCACCGTGACATTATAGGTGGTCCGAGCTTTCGTGCTCGTGGGTGTGCCACTGATCTGGCCCGTCGAGGTGGAGAAGATCAGACCGGTTGGCAGGGCGCCGCCGAAGGTGATCGCATAGGTCAGGGGTCCCGCGCCTCCCGAAGCGGTCACGGGCGTGAAGGGCGTCGCCGCGACATTCTGGGTCAGGACCGTGGACGCCACCGCTTGGGTGACCTCGAGGATGGGATTCACCGTGATCGCGAGAGGCGTGCCCTCCGTGCCCGCAGCAGCGTTCGTAGCGCTGGGGGCGCCCGTCGGAACGCTTACCGAACCGGCCGACGCGCCGCGAACCGTGACGGTGAAAGTGCAGGAACCGTTGGCGCTTATCCGCCCGCCAATGAGCCTCACCGAGCCGCCGCCCGTAGAGCCTAAAAGGGACGCGTTGGTGCAGGTGGTGGTGAAATCGGATCCTGAGTTCTGATGAATGACCAGCTCGCTCGGCAAGGTCAGCGTCGTCCCGACGCCGGTGATCAGAAATGCGTTTGGGTTGCTCAGCGTGAACGTCAGTTGGGTGGTCCCGCCGACGGCGATGGCGCCGGGAAATGTTGTCCGACTGACGGTGATGGTGGGTGGGGCGGGAATGCCCGCGGTAACGGTCAGATTCTGCTGACCGCTACTGGAGCCCGTGAGACTGAAACCACTGACGCCGTTCGCGGTCGTGGCGGTTGGAGACTGCGGATTGACGTATCTCGTCCCGGTCGGTTGGCCCGCGGGAATGTTGACGACGATGGTGCAGGAGCTGTTGGCGGCGAGCGTCTGATTACTCAGGGATACGGAGCCGGAAGAGAGGGTGGGCGCCGAGCAGGTCCCGGCGCCGAGGGTTGCTCCCGAAAAACTCGAAAGGTCGGTCGCGGGCAGCCTCACGCCGCCAAGCGCCACGGTGTTCGGGTTTGTCAATGTGATCGTCAGGGTCGTCGACTGATCCTGCCGGATCGAGCTGGCGGCGTAGCTGGCGGCCACGGAGGGCCCGCGCACCGAATACTGAGTCAGGGTTGATGATGCGGAAGCGGCATATCCCGTGCCGCCCGAGTAGTAGGCGACGATGCTGCGGGTCCCCATCGGCAGCCCGCTGCCCATCGAGCAACTCGCGACGCCGGACTGCACCTGGACCGACGTGCAGCCACTGATATCCGCGCCATTGTCGGTGAACCGGACACTGCCGTTGCCGCTGCCGGGATTGGGCGAGATCGTGACGTATAGGGTCACGCCGCTCGGCTGCCCGTAAGAGTTTACGACCGAAGGGTTCTGGGTGGACATCAATGTCGTCGTGGTGGCCGTCTGCGCCATCAAGGACGACGGCGACGCCAGCCCACCGAGAACGGCTACCGCAAGGACGATGGCGCCGCCGAACCCCGAGCGAGATCCGGCTCGAACGGCGGTCAGGGTCGACGGTTTTGATCCCCCCGCGCCGCCTGCGACTCGAACTAGGGCGCGCACCAGAAGCGCAGCCCCCATGGTCCCTCGCGATAGCGCCGCCCCCAGCCGCGCGCCGAATCGCTCAAGTCCTCTGAACACCCTCGGCAAGACGCACCCCGACCAAAACCCGACACGTTCCGCGCGCCGATCGCGCACGGAATTGGCAGGGGGCGTGGCATTTTATATTTAATGCGTGAGTAACCGCCCCCATTGGGTCAGTAAGAAAAAATCAGTCGCGCCCGCAACTGAACACATTTGACACACTTCGGGTCGGATAACTCACGTCAATTGAGAGTGCGCCCAGCGGTACCATCGATCTATTTCGATCAGATTTAACTTCACCTTGAAGTATTGTCTAAATGAACCGCCAGACTAGCGGGACCCTCGAAGCCTTTCGGCGCTCACATGGTGGACCGCCGCCAGCAGCGCGTTGAACATCCCAACAAAATAAACGTCCAAAGCCTCGGCGAAGGCGGGCATGAGGGTCACTGCGTTGGCTTTCTGATCGACAGACACCAGGCCTGCGTCCTGCAATAGAATCAAAACCCGACGGCAGTGCGGTCTCGATATGCCCAGACGCCTTGCGAGGCTGGACACCGTGATCTCAATCGGTCCCGCCGCGCGAGGCAGCCCCGCCTTGAACGCCGCCTCCGCCAGAGCGTAGCTGAGCATCAGACCCATGGATCGGCGACCGACGCCCCCCATCGGGTCGATGAGCTCCTGATCCAAGGTCGGCGACGCTAGATGGCTGCTGGCCAGAAACGCGATGATCCCGTCGAAGATGGCGGGGTCGTCGAAGACTTCGACCAGCGCGCCGGCGCGGGCGTCGATCATTGCGAGGCTTTGAAGTTCGATCAAATAGCAGGCGCGGAAGGCCTCGATCATTGCTGGCGCCGGGCTGTAGCGCCGTTGCCGCCCTTTCTCAAAGGCGTCGATCGGTACGATCAAGCCTATCGTCTGCATTCGCGAAAGAATGGCCGTTGCGCGGCCGGGACTAAAAAGATCCTTGGCGACGTTTCGAAGACCCCGGTGGTACAGCCGGTCGGTCGAATGCAGATAAAGCGCGAGCACACCCAGCGCGTAGCTCGGGATGTCGCCGATACAACGGTAGAAGCTAGGGTCACGGTCGAGAAGCGCCAGCGGACCGGTCGTAGAATGGCGCACGGCCGCAGCGAAACCAGGATGCGCGCTGATGGGACAGATGACCGGCCCGTCCGGCGCGCTCGAGACTCGTGATGGGGTGTTCACGTCCTGGTCCACGTCAGCTCCATGTCGCCCACTTCTAAAGAGCAAACGTCACCATGTCGTTCTAGCCGCTGCCCTGTGAGAGCGGGAACGGTGAACGTGTCTCAAGTGAGCTCGGCCGCCCATGACGAACATGCGAAACTCGTCGATGACGACGCGGATAGATTGAAGCTCCACTGAGACTCTTTGCGCCTTCCGGTCTGGCGCGCAGGAAGCCGACACGCTCAAGGTCAGCGATGTGTCGGGGCTGCGTGAAAACGCGACGGATCAACTAGACTCCTGAGGGGCGTCGGGAGGTGTGCGTGAGCCGCTTCGTTGAAGGTGTTGATCGCTAGGCCGGGAGGATTGGCGCACGAGCGTCGGGGTGATCGTTGGGACGGTGAAGTGGACCGTTGGCGTAGCAAGCCTGCGCTTTCGACCGCTGGAGGGCGGTTTCTTCAACGCTTTGAATATGTTGAGGAAGGATGGTGGACGCGACAGGGATTGAACCTGTGACCCCTACGATGTCAACGTAGTGCTCTCCCGCTGAGCTACGCGTCCGCCGAAGCGATCCGAAGCGTCTTCGTGAAGACGTCCCGGCCGGGAAGGTGTGGGGGTATAGCGGCGGCTCGCGGACTGCGCAAGCCGCCTTTCGCAACTTTTTACGCGGTCAGGCGGCCATCATCTTTTCCACCTCGGCGACGAGGTCGCGCAGGTGGACGGGCTTGGACAGCACCTTGGCGCCGGCGGGCGCGCGGTCCTGGGCCGAGAGGGCCACGGCGGCGAAGCCGGTGATGAACATGATGCGCAAAGACGGGTCGCGGGCGGCGGCCTGGCGGGCCACCTCGATGCCGTCCATGCCCGGCATGACGATGTCGGTCAGCAGGAGGTCCCAGGGATGTTCCAGGTGCTGGACGGCTTCCTCGCCGTCGGCGCAGGCCTGGACTTCAAAGCCGGCGCGTTCCAGCGCGCGAGCCAGGAAGCCGCGGAGGGAGTCGTCGTCTTCGGCGAGGAGGATGCGGGCCATGAGGTCACGTGTCCGGGGTCAAGGTCGTCGATAGAGGATCCACCTTAGCGCCCCGTCCGTAAATCGGGGATGAACCTAAACGTCGCGGCTGTGGACGGATTATTGACGACGATTGAGGTTTGACCCCGCGCCGCGACGCTTCGATGATGAAGCATGAGCGCGTGGCGCCCCCTTCCCGACGATTCGAGAGCCGGCGACGCGCTCTCGAGCCCGCCGCTGGAGACCTTCGCGGGGCCGGCGTTCGAGGTGCTGCGCGCGGCGCCGGTCGGGGCGCCGCCGCCCACGGCCCTGGTGTTCGCCTCGCCGCACTCCGGAAATGTCTATCCCGACGAGATGGTCGCGGCCGTCCGCCTGCCGCTGGAAACGCTGCGCGCCTCGGAGGACGCCTTTATCGATCAGGTGATCGCCCGCGCGCCTGCGCTGGGCGCGGCCGTGGTGCGGGCCCGCTTCGCCCGCGCCTATGTCGATCTCAACCGCGAACCGTGGGAAATGGACCCGGCGATGTTCGACGGGGATCTGCCCGACTACGCCCAGGGTCGAACCGCGCGCGTGGCGGCCGGGCTGGGCACGATTCCCCGCGTGGCCGGCGAGGGCCGTCCGATCTATGGCCGCAAGCTGGCGTTCGAGGAGGCCAGGGCGCGGGTCGAGCTCGCGCATCGGCCCTATCACGACGCGCTGGACCGCCAGCTGGCCGCGGCGCGGGCCGCCCACGGCGCGGCGATCCTGATCGACTGGCACTCGATGCCGGCCGTCGCCGCGCGCGGGCAACGCACCAAGGGCGGAGGCTCCTGCGACATCGTGCTGGGCGATCGTTTCGGCGCGGCCTGTTCGCCCAAGCTGACCGCGCTGGTCGAACGCGAGCTGGAAACGCTGGGTTACAACGTCACCCGCAACGCGCCCTATGCCGGCGGCTACACCACCGAGCACTACGGCCGCCCCGCCCGGCGCACCCACGCCCTGCAGATCGAGATCAACCGGGCGCTCTATATGGATGAAGTGACCCGCGCGCCCACCGAGGGCCTGGCGAAGCTGACGGCGCACGCCGAAGCCCTGACCCGGGCGCTGGCCGGACTGGATCTGGCGACGCTGAAGTAGCCGCCCAGCGACACGCCGCTCAGCGTTGTCCTTGATCAACGACGCCTGTCGCCGCTCAGGCCAAAAAAAAGCCCGGTGAAACCACCGGGCCAGTTCATTAGGGAGGAAACGCCCAGGAAGGGCAGAAGCGGCAGCGCCGCCTCACAGGATTGTTTCTAGAGTGCGGCGCAAAATTAGGCAAGCGGAAAACAAGCGTTTGATGTCTTTTTTTTGCAGCGCACCCGCCACAAACCCCTTTGATCACGGGGATTGCGGAACAGCGCTCTGCGAAACCGCCCAAAAAGCGGGCATATTGCACTGCACAATTTGTTGCGTATGAAACCGTCTCGGATGAGAAGACACCGCAAACTCAAGCGGAATGAGACTTTCGCAATGACACCGGTGTCCTGCGACAAGTGTTTCCAATCGTCGGGGGTGGATAAATTGTACGCGTTCGCGTAAAAGCCGCGCGCCTGACGCGATGCGTCATCCCTATTCCTCCCGAAAGTCCGCCCGCTCCCATGAACATGCGAAATATCGCCATCATCGCGCACGTCGATCATGGCAAGACCACCCTCGTCGACCAGCTGCTGGCCCAGTCGGGCGTCTTCCGCGCCAACGAAGCCACGACCGAACGGGCGATGGACTCCAACGACCAGGAGCGCGAGCGCGGCATCACGATTCTCGCCAAGTGCACTTCTGTGCTGTGGAACGGCGAGGCGGGCGAAACCCGCATCAACATCATCGACACCCCCGGCCACGCCGACTTCGGCGGCGAGGTGGAGCGGATCCTGGGCATGGTGGACGGCTGCGTCCTGCTGGTCGACGCCGAGGAAGGCGTCATGCCGCAAACCAAGTTCGTGCTGACCAAGGCGCTGAAGATGGGCCTGCGCCCGATCCTCTGCATCAACAAGGTCGACCGCGCCCACGCCGATCCGGACCGCGTCCACAACGCCGCCTTTGACCTGTTCGCCGCGATCGGCGCCACGGACGAGCAGCTGGACTTCCCGCACATCTACGCCTCGGGCCGCGCCGGCTGGGCCACGCTGGACCTGAACCAGCCCAGCGACACGCTGGCCCCGCTGTTCGACCTGATCGTCCGCCACGTTCCGCCGCCCAAGGTGGCCGAGAACAAGGACAAACCGTTCCAGATGCTGAACGTGCTGATCGAGTCGGATCCCTTCCTGGGCCGCCTACTGACCGGTCGTATCGCCAGCGGCAAGGCCGTCCCCGGCATGGCCATCCACGCCCTGGACCGTAACGGCAACGAGATCGAGCGCGGCCGCATCACCAAGGTGCTGGCCTTCCGCGGCCTGAAGCGCCAGCCGGTCGACGAAGGCGCCGAGGCGGGCGACATCGTCGCCATCGCCGGTATGAGCAAGGCCACCGTGGCCGACACGCTCTGCGCCATGGACGTGACGGAAGCCCTGCCCGCCCAGCCGATCGACCCGCCGACCATCTCGATGACCGTCTCGGTCAACGACAGCCCGCTGGCCGGCCGCGAAGGCGACAAGGTCCAGTCGCGGGTCATCCGCGACCGCCTGCTGAAGGAAGCCGAGAGCAACGTGGCCATCCGCGTCACCGAGACCTCGGAAAAGGACGCCTATGAAGTCGCCGGCCGCGGCGAACTGCAGCTGGGCGTGCTGATCGAGAACATGCGCCGCGAAGGCTTCGAGGTCTCGATCTCGCGTCCGCGCGTGGTGTTCCAGCAGGATCCGGAGACCGGACAGCGCCTGGAGCCGATGGAAGACGTGATGATCGACGTGGACGACGAGTTCACCGGCATCGTCATCGAAAAGCTGTCGGCCCGTAAGGCTGAGCTGAAGGACATGGGTCCGTCGGGCGCGGGCAAGACCCGCATCACCCTCCTGTCGCCGTCGCGCTCGCTGATCGGCTACCAGGGCGAGTTCCTGACCGATACGCGCGGTTCGGGCGTGCTGAACCGCGTGTTCAGCCACTACGAGCCGCACAAGGGCCCGATCGACCAGCAACGCAAGGGCGTGCTCGTCAGCAACTCGGACGGTGAAACGGCGGCCTACGCCCTGTGGAACCTGGAAGAGCGCGGCGTGATGTTCGTCGGCGCGGGCGAGAAGACGTACCAGGGCATGATCATCGGCGAAAACAGCCGCTCGGACGACCTGGACGTCAACCCGATGAAGGCCAAGCAGCTGACCAACGTCCGCGCCTCGGGCAAGGACGAGTCGATCCGCCTGACCCCGCCGCGCCGCATGACCCTGGAACAGGCCATCGCCTATATCGAGGACGATGAACTGGTTGAGGTGACGCCGAAGAACATCCGCCTGCGCAAGCAGCAGCTGAACCCCTCGTTCCGCAAGAAGCGCACGAAGGAAGACTAGGGTTCTCGATCCGACCTGAAGGGCCGCCGTTCTCCGGAACGGCGGCCTTTTTGCTGGCCCGCGTCATCTTGTCGCCCGCAGGCGACTTAACCCCGGATTTACCGAAAAGAACGATGTTCTGGCGGGGAAATCTCGGTTCCGGAAGACCAAGGATCGCGCGTGCGCGCCACCATCAGTTCGCTGCTCCATCGCGCCGTCGCCTCCCTCCAGGTCCCCGCGCTGGCGGACGCCCCTGAGGCGCTGGCCGGCCGTGTGCGCATGGAGCAGGTGCAGAGCATCCTGCGCATGACGCCGGTGATGATGAGCGCCAACATCGCCATCGCCTTCCTGGTGTCCATGGCGGGCCTGACTCACCCGCACCGCGTCGCGATCGGCGTCTGGGCCGCGCTGGTGATGAGCTACGCCCTGCTGGGGCTTCGCGGCTGGGTGGCCGCTCAACACCGCAAAAGCGGAAAGGCCGCGGTCTCGGCGCGGGGCGTTCGTCGCATCGCCCTGCAGGCCGGCGTTCTGGGCTGCCTCTGGGGCGCCCTGCCCCTGATGACCCTGCGCCCCGGCGACAACAGCGCCATGCCGATGATGGTCGCCTCGGTGACGGCCGGGATGGTCGGCTGTGGCGGCTTCGCCCTGCTGACCCTGCCCGCCGCCGCCATGGCCTACTCGACGCCGATGGTGCTGGGCTCGTTCTACATGCTGGCGAAGAGCGGCGATCCGATCCTCTACGCCTTGGGCGGCCTGCTGCTGTTCTGCTACGCGGTCGTCACCGTCTCGTGCCTGTCGCACGCCCGGATTTTCGTCGAGCGTCTGATCGCCTCCGATGAGTTGGAAAAGCAGAAGCAGGTCGTCAGCCTGCTGCTCTCCGACTTCGAGGAAGGCGCCAGCGACTGGCTTTGGGAAGTCGACGCCTCGGGTCGCCTGACCTACGTCTCAGACCGCATGGCCGCCGCCGCCGGCGTGCCGAAAGAGGCCCTGCTGGGCCAGCCGATGTCGGACCTGTGCAGCGCGGCCGAGGGTCCCGGCGGAGCGTTCGCCGCCCTCTCGGCTCTGTTCGCCGAGCAGAAGACCTTCCGCGACATGGTCGTCTCGATCACCAGCGGTCCGGACACCGAGTCCCAGACGGCCCACTGGTGGTCGCTGTCGGCCAAGCCGGTGCATGACCTCGACGGCTGCTTCATCGGCTTCCGGGGTGTCGGCGCCGACATCACCCAGGCCCGCGAAGACCAGGAGCGGATTTCGCGCCTGGCGCACTACGACGTCCTGACCCAGCTGCCCAACCGCCTGTCGCTCCTGCAGTCGCTGGGCCAGGCCTGGCTGGAGCACGGGCGCGAGGCGGGTGCGGGCTGCGCCGTGATGTGCCTGGACCTCGACCACTTCAAGGGCGTCAACGACAGCCTGGGCCATCCGGTGGGCGACGCCCTGCTGGTGCAGGTGGCCTCGCGGCTGCGGACCTGCGTCGGCGACGCGGGCATGGTCGCCCGCCTGGGCGGCGACGAGTTCGCGGTGATCTGCGCCCCTGCGCCGAACCGCGAGGCCCTGGCGACCCTGGCGCTGTCGATCGTCGAGACGCTCTCGGCGCCCTACGACATCTTCCGCCACAACGTGCTAATCGGCGCCAGCGTCGGCATCGCGGTGGCCCCGCAGGACGCCCACGATCCCGACAGCCTGCTCAAAAACGCCGACCTGGCCCTCTACCGCGCCAAGGGCGACGGCCGAGGCGCCTATCGGTTCTTCGAGACGGCCATGGACGTCCTGGCGCAGGAGCGCCGCGCCCTGGAGCTGGACCTGCGCGAGGCCCTGGCGCGCGACGAGCTGAAGCTGTTCTTCCAGCCACTGATCGGCCGCCGCGACAATGAAACGACCGGCTTCGAGGCGTTGCTGCGCTGGCAGCACCCCACCCGGGGCCTGGTGCCGCCGTCCGACTTCATCGAGTGCGCCGAGCAGTGGGGCCTGATCGGCAAGATCGGCGAGTGGGTGCTGACCGAGGCCTGCCGCACCGCGGCCACCTGGCCCGCGCACCTGACGGTCGCGGTCAACCTGTCGCCGAACCAGTTCGCCTCGGGCGACCTCGTCGACCAGGTCCGCGCGGCGCTGGCGACGTCGGGCCTGGCGCCTTCGCGCCTGGAACTGGAGATCACCGAGGGCCTCTTGCTGCACGACAGCGCCAAGACCCTGGAACAGCTGGCGGCCCTCAAGGCGCTGGGCGTCAAGATCGCCATGGACGACTTCGGCACCGGCTATTCCAGCCTCGCCTACCTGTGGCGGTTCCCGTTCGACAAGATCAAGATCGACCGCTCGTTCGTGGCCGAGATGCAGGACAATGCGGCCATCGCCGACATCCTGCGCACCATCGCCCTCCTAGGCCAGACCTTGAACCTCGAGGTCACCGCCGAAGGGGTCGAAACCCAGGCCCAGGCCCAGTTACTGGCCGAAATGCGTTGCGACCAGTTCCAGGGCTTCCTGTTCGGCCGCCCGATGCCGGTCAGCGACATCCCGAGCTTTCTGGTCTCGAACCTCGCCCAACGCATGCGCAGAGAGCACGAGGCGGGGGCGGACGACGCAGAGCTGCTCATTTCCAAGGCCCCGGGCTGAACTGTCAGCAAACCGTCACAAATAAAGTAACATTCTGCATACTTAGCGCAGTACGGGGCAGGTTAGCCGCCCCGACTCTCAGGGGTGGCCAACCTGAGGGGGTTCCATGTCTTTCGCTCGCAAGCTCGCCGCGGGAGCGGCGTTCGGTGCGTTGTCGTTCGCGTTCGCCGCGCCGGCTGTCCACGCCCAGCAAACCACGGCCGCCGTGCGCGGCGTCACCGTCGATGACAAGGGCGCGCCGATCGCCGGCGCCACCGTCACCGTCACCCACGTGCCCAGCGGCACCGACCAGGTGGTCGTCACCAACGAAGCCGGCGCGTTCGACGCGCGCGGCCTGCGCGTCGGCGGCCCCTACAAGATCACCGCCACCGGCCAGGGTTTCGCGTCGCAGACGCTGGGCGACCTGTTCCTGAACGTCGGCGACGCCCAGCGCGTGCGCCTGACCCTGGTTCCGGCCAGCGAAGTGTCGGAAATCGTCATTACCGCCGCCAAGAACGCCACCACCAGCCAGCTAGCCAATGTCGGCTCGCGTACGACGCTGGGCCGCGACCAGATCGACGCCGTGGTGTCGGTCAAGCGCGACATCCGCGACATCGGTCGCCGCGACCCGCTGGCCAACCTCGACTTCGTGGCCCGCGGCACGGGTCCGTCGGGCGGTCTCTACATCGCCGGTTCGGCGCCGCGCGCCAACCGCATCACCATCGACGGCGTGCGCTCGGCCGACAGCTACGGCCTGAACACCGGCGGCCTGTCGACCAACCGCGGCCCGATCTCCTTCGAGGCGCTGGAGCAGGTCGCGATCCAGGCCGTGCCGTTCGACGTCGAAGACGGCGACTTCACCGGCGGCGCGCTGAACCTGATCATGCGCTCGGGCGGCAACGACTTCCACGGCTCGCTGTTCTCCAACGAGCGCACCACGCGTCTGGTCGGCAACAAGCTGCCGATCGTCGGCTTCACCAACAACGACGTGCTCCAGGCGCCGCTGAGCGGCTTCCGCAAGGTGAAGAACCAGATCGCCGAGACCAATTACGGCTTCTTCCTCTCGGGCCCGATCATCAAGGACCGCCTGTTCTTCGCGGCGTCGTACGAGAAGTTCTCCAGCTCCGACACCACGGGCGTGGGCCCGGTCGGCGGCGGCTTCGCCAACACCTTCAACCGCATCCCGGGCGTCTCGACCGGTACGGGCGCTAGCCAGGCCGACATCGACGCGGTGCTCGCCAACTGGAACGGCTACGCGGCCTCGTCGCTGCTGAAGCCGGGCTCGGTGGCGCTGGTCGAGCCGATCCTCGACGAGAAGTCGTCGATCAAGATCGACTACAACATCACCGACAAGCACCGCCTGTCGGCCACCTACCGCCACGCCTTCAGCTCGGTCTGGAAGCGTAGCCCCTCGGCCACCGCGATCAGCCTGGACACCAACTGGTACGTCCAGCCCGAGAACGAGGACAACTACGCCCTGCAGCTGAACTCGCGCTGGAGCCCGGACCTGGCGACCGAAGCGCGCGTGGCGTTCCGCGGTTATCAGCGCGGCCAGCTGCCGCCGGTGGGCCAGGGCTTCGCCAACGTGTCGATCTGCACGGACGCGGCTTTCGGCACCGGCGCGGCCTTCTCGTGCTCGTCGGGCGTGCCGTCGATCAACTTCGGCCCCGACCAGTTCCGCCAGGCCAACGTCCTGAAGACCAAGGACACCTCCGGCTCGTTCGTCGCCAACTACACCCGCTTCGACAACCACCAGATCAAGCTGGGTTACCAGTATCGCGGGATGGAGATCTACAACCTCTTCCTGCAGGCCGCGCGCGGCGTCTACTACTTCGACAGCGTCGCCGAGTTCCAGGCGGGCCAGGCCAACCAGCTGTCGTACGGCAACTCGCTGACCGGCACCGCCACCGACGCCGCCGCCGTGCTGGACTACAAGGTCCACTCGCTGCTGGCCCAGGACACCTGGGACGTCACCGACGCCCTGACCGTGAACTTCGGCGTGCGCTGGGACCACTACGCCGCCGACAAGAAGCCGACGCTGAACACCAACTTCGTCAACCGCTACGGCTATTCCAACCAGACCACCTATGACGGCATCGACGTGGTGATGCCGCGCGTCTCGGCCAAGTACAACAGTGACTGGTTCGAGCTGTCGGGCGGCCTGGGCCTGGTGTCTGGCGGCCTGCCGGACGTGTTCCTGGGCAACAGCTACGGCGGCACCACCGGCGCCCTGACCAACAGCTTCGCGATCCGGCGCACCACCAACGGCACGCTCTCGACGGCCGACGACACCTTCGTCGATACCGCCACCAACCAGGCCATCGACCCGTCGATCGGCAACGCCTTGCTGACGATCAACAAGGCTTCGCCCTCGTTCATCACCAGCCCGGCGGCCGTGGCCCAGACCCTGCTGACGGCCGACAGCGCCAGCCGTCGCAACGCCTACACCAACTCGCTGGCCCCCGGCTTCAAGATGGCCGCTGACTGGAAGGCCAACCTCTCGTTCAAGACCACCCAGTTCGGCATCGATTGGGGCGTCGACGCGGTGGCCAGCTGGTCGGACGTCAATGTCGCCTTCCGCGACGCCCGCGCCCGTCGCCTGACGATCAACGGCGTCCAGCAGCTCACGCCGGACGGCCGGATCCGTTACGACGGCCTGGTGATCCCGGGCGCCAACGCCACGGCGATCAACACGGCCCGCACGGCCCTGGGCCTGCCGGTCGTCGCCAACGCCGACCTCGCCAACCTGGGTCTGTTCGGCGACATCCAGGCCTACAACCCGTCGACCAAGAACTGGACGCGCACGGTCGCCCTGTCGGCCCGCCGCAACATCTTCGGCGTCGACACCTGGGCCGCCTACACCTGGCAGGACGGTCGCCAGTACGGCGGCATCTCGGAGTTCGGCACCACCGCCGGCGGTAACGCCACCAGCGGCAACTACTATGCCGACCAGGGCTTCGACCTGGATCCGAACGGCGCGGCCAAGGGCAAGTCCAACAACCTGCTGCGCAACTCGGTGAAGCTGAACCTGAGCTACAAGCTCGAGCTGCGTCCGGGCTGGGTGTCGCGTTTCACCCTGTTCGGCGAGCGCCGCGACGGTCGCCCGATCAGCTTCCTGATGACCGATCCGGCCGGCGGTCGTAACCCCACCTTCGGCGTGTCGCGCGACGACGCCCTGGCCTATATCCCGAACCTGAACAGCCCGGATGCGGCCAACCCGCTGAAGTTCGTCAGCGCGTCGGGCACCACGGTGTTCTTCGACAGCCAGGCTTCGGTCGACAAGCTCAAGGCCCTGGTCAACCAGTTCGGCCTGCCGATGGGCAAGATCGTGCCGCGCGGCTTTGGCAAGAACCCCAGTGTCGACCGCATCGACTTCCAGTACGCTCAGGAGATCCCCTCGCCGATCCGCGGCCACAGCCTGCTGTTCACCGTGGACGTCCAGAACCTGGGCAACCTGCTCGACAAAAAGTGGGGCGTGGTCAAGGAGTACACCAACAGCCGCTCGGGCGGCGTGGTGGTCAACGCCCAGTGCGCCAAGGCCGACGGGACGGCCGCCGGTTCGGCGGACCCGACCTGCGCGGCCTATCGCTACAGCTACACCACCGCCTCGCCGGCCAGCCTGGCCGTTCCGACGGTCGACCAGGCCGCCAGCCTGTGGTCGGTGGGCATGGGCCTGAAGTATCGCTTCTAAGGTCCAGCTTTCCGCAAGGATCGCGAAGGGCGCGGCTTCGGCCGCGCCCTTTTTCGTGGTCGATGCGCGGGGCGGGATGCTACCCCTTGGCCATGGTCCACCCCGTCTTCGACAACCTGCCCACCACGATTTTCGAGCGCATGAGCGGCCTGGCCCGCCAGCACGGCGCGATCAATCTGGGACAGGGCTTTCCGGACGATCAGGGGCCCCTGCCCGTCCGCGAGGCCGCCGCGCGGGCCCTGATCGAAGGCTCCAACCAGTATCCGCCGATGCGGGGCCTGCCCGAGCTGCGCGCCGCCGTGGCGGGTCACTATGGGCGCACCCAGGACCTTGTGCTCGACCCTGACACCGAGATCGTCATCACCTCCGGCGCCACCGAGGCCCTGGCGGCGGCGTTCACGTCGCTGATCTCGCCCGGCGACGAGGTGGTTCTGTTCCAGCCGCTCTACGACGCCTACCTGCCGCTCGTGCGTCGGGCGGGCGGCGTCCCGAAGCTGGTCCGGCTCTCACCGCCCCACTGGCGCTTCGACCGCGCCATGCTGGAGGCGGCGTTCTCGGAGCGCACGCGGATGGTGGTGCTGAACAGCCCACTGAACCCGGCCGGCGTGGTCACGCCCGACGAGGATCTGGCGCTGCTGGCCGAGTTCTGCGTCCGCCATGACGCGGTGGCCGTCTGCGACGAGGTCTGGGAGGCCGTGGTCTTCGACGGGCGCCGCCATCGGCCACTGATGGGTTTCCCCGGCATGCGGGAACGAACGGTCAAGATCGGCTCGGCCGGCAAGCTGTTCGGTATGACCGGCTGGAAGGTCGGCTTCCTCTGCGCCGCCCCGCCCTTGGCCAAGGCCCTGGCCGCCGCCCACCAGTTCCTGACCTTCACCACCCCGCCCAACCTGCAGGCGGGCGTGGCCTGGGGTTTAGAGCACCATCGGGCCTGGTTCGACGAGATGCCGGCCACCCTGCAATGCGCCCGCGACCGCTTGACCGCCGGCCTGCGCGCGGCCGGCTATGTCGTGCTGGAGAGCCAGGGCACCTACTTCCTCAATGTCGATCTGGCCGCCTCGGGAATCACGCTGGACGACGTCACCTTCTGCGAGCGCTGCGTGACCGAGCACGGCGTCGCGGCCATCCCTGTCTCGGCCTTCTTCGCGGAAGATCCGGTGACCACCGTAGTCCGTCTCTGCTTCGCCAAGGCCGATGCGACGCTGGACGAGGCGGTCCAGCGGCTGGCGGCGGCGAAGGCGGCGTTGGGCTAGACCGCAGGCGGTCAGATCATCCGCTTGCGTTGATCCGCCGAGGTGGGCTTGCCCGCCTGGAAGGCCTCGGCGGTGGCGCGCAGAAACGTCTGAGCCTGTGGGTCGAGTTCCCGATCAGCGACGAGCAGAAGCGCCGCTTCCAGCTCCTCGCGCAGGATCACGCCCTTTCCCAGCAGCACCCCCGATAACGCCGTGAACAGCGCCATCTGATAGCTGACCAGCGTATGGAGGTCTTTCTGCTCCAAGCTCAACGCTCCCCGGGACTAGGCGGCTAGAGAGACGTTCGAGCGTCTGGAGAGCTGGAAGTTGTCGATCAGCGACTGAAGCCGCGTCGCCTGCTCCTTCAGCACATGGGCCGACGCGGTGGCCTCCTCGACCATGCCGGCGTTGGTCTGCAGCAAGCGATCCATCTGGGTGACGGCGGTGGAAACGTCGTTCAGGCCCGCCGCCTGTTCCTGGGCGGAGTGGGCGATATCGCCCACCAGCGTGCGGATCTCCGCGACCTGGGCGAGGATGGCTTTCAGAGCCTCTCCTGTGTCCCCGACAAGCGCCACGCCCTTGTTAACGTGCTGCGAGGACGCCGCGATCAGCGCCTTGATCTCCTTGGCCGCCTCCGCCGAGCGCTGAGCCAGAGCCCGTACTTCCTGCGCCACCACGGCGAAGCCGCGGCCGGCCTCGCCCGCGCGCGCGGCTTCGACCCCGGCGTTCAGCGCCAGCAGGTTGGTCTGGAAGGCGATCTCGTCGATGACGCCGACGATCTGGCCGATCTGGGCGGAGGACTGCTCGATCCCGCCCATCGCCTCGATGGCGCTTTCCACCACCCTGCGCGACGCGACCGCGTCCTTGCTGGCGCGCTCGACGACTTCGTCGGCGTGCTTCGCGCCCGACGCCGTCCGCGCCACGGTCGCGGTGATCTCTTCCAGGGCCGAGGCGGTCTCCTCCAGGCTGGCGGCCTGTTGCTCGGTGCGATGGGCCAGACCCTCGGCGTGACCGGCGATCTCGTCGGCGTTTTCGCTGACGCTGGCGGCCGAGGCGGCGACGGTGGACATCGCCGCGTTCAGCGCATGGATCGACTCGTTGAAACTGATCCTCAGACTGTCGAGCGAGGGCATCAGCGGCTCGCGCACCTCCGACCGCAGATCGCCGTGCGCGAGGCTTTCCAGAGCGCAGCCCACCAGACGCACCTGGCGCATCCGTTCGGTCAGGTCGGTGGCGATCTTGATCACGCTGACGATCTGGCCGTCGCCGTCGAAGGTCGGATTGTACTGGGCTTGCAACCACACAGATCGCCCGCCCTTCCCGACCCGCTCGAACTCAGCGGAGGCGAAATCGCCGCGGCGCAGCGCCGTCCAGAAGGCGGCGTACTCAGGCGACTGCGCATAGTCAGGCTTGACGAACAGGCTGTGGTGGCGACCCACGACCTCGTCCCGACTGTAGCCGACCGCCGTCAGGAAGTTGTCGTTCGCATCCAGGATCGTACCGTCGAGGCTGAATTGGATAACCGCTTGCGAGCGATGGATCGCCTGGATGAACGACGTGTTCTGGGCGGCGCGAACGGTCTCGGCCGTGATGTCGAGCGCCAGCTTGATCACTTTCAGAACCCTGCCCCGGTCATCCGCCACCGGGGTGTAGGAAGCGCGGATCCACAGCGGCGTCCCATCCTTGCGCAGCCGCTTGAACTCGCCGGACACGAATTGACCGGAGGCGAGATTTCGCCATAGCTCGGCATAGGCGGGCGACGCCGCCACCTCGGGGCTGACGAAGGTCCGGTGGTGGCGGCCGACGATTTCGGAGGACGCGTACCCGATCGCGCTGCAGAAGGTCTCGTTGGCGCGCAGCACCTCGCCCTTAGGCGTGAACTCGATAATGGCGAAGGAGCGCTCCAGGCCTTTCAGCGCATAATCGGCGACCGAACGACTTCCCAAGCTCAAGCCCATGACACGATCCCGCTCCGCCCTTCTACGGAAACGATTGCGCCTGCTTGATTATTGGGAACTTAACGCGCCCTGCGGCATCGGCGCGCACGGCTCCAATTTGGGTTCAACCTTACAGAGCGCCCTGGCCGACCGCCGCCTCGCGGGCCGCGCCGCGGGCGAGGCAGCGGTCCATCACTGACAGCAGGTTGCGTAGGTCGATCGGCTTGGCCACATGGGCGTCGCAGCCGGCGTCGAGGCAGGTCTTGATCTGGGCCGACATCACGTCGGCGGTCAGGGCGATCACCGGCAGGTCCTCGAAGCGAGGATCCAGGCGCAGGCGCCGGGTCGCCTCCAGGCCATCCATCACCGGCATGTTGACGTCCATCAGGACAAGATCGACGGCCGCGCGCTCCAGGGCCTCCAGCGCCTGCTGACCGTTTTCGGCCTCGACAAGGTCGCAATCGAACGGCTCCAGGAACAGGCGGATGACCCGGCGGTTCACAGGATGGTCGTCGACCACCAGCACGCGACGCCCCTGCAGCGCGGCGAAGCGCGCATCCTCTTCGGCGCCGTCCTCCTCAAAGGCCTCGGACGCGGTCGCCTGGGCGCGGTCGACCACCATCTCGATGGTGAAGATCGACCCGACGCCCTCCTCGCTTTCGACCTTGATGTCGCCGCGCATCATCTTGACCAGCCGGCGCGTGATGTTGAGACCAAGGCCCGTGCCGCCGAAATTGCGGGTCGTCGAAGCGTCGGCCTGGGTGAAGGGGCGGAACAGCTTGGCGACCGTGGCCGCGTTCATGCCGATGCCGGTGTCGGCTACGCGCAGGCGCACGCGCACCCGGTCGTCGCCTTCTGGATAACAGGCCAGCGCCACCTCGACCTTGCCTTGGGAGGTGAACTTCAGGGCGTTGGAGACGAGATTGGTCAGGCACTGTCGCACCCGCACCCCGTCGAACATCAGAGGCCCTGGCGCCGCGCTCTCCAGGCGGAAGGTCAGGGCCACGCCCTTCTCCAGCGCGGTCGGCTGATAACCGCCCACGAGCCGCGCGCAGGTCTGGACGATGTCGCCGGCCGTTGGCGCGATCTCCAGCTTGCCCGCCTCGATCTTCGACAGGTCGAGAATATCGTTCAACAACACCAGCAGCGTGTCGCCGCTGTCCATGATCAGCTCGACCTGCTCGCGCTGCTCACGGCGCAGATCGCCGGCCCGCAGCGCCTGGGCCAGACCGAGCATCCCGTTCAGCGGCGTACGCAGTTCGTGGCTCATCATCGCGAGGAAGGCGGACTTGGCGGTGTTCGCAGCCTCGGCCCGTTGCTGGGCGCGCTTGAGGCGTCCTGAGGCCTGGCGCTGATGGAAGGCCCAGGCCACCGCCCCGGCGACCAGAACGCCCAGCAGCAGCGCGATCACACCCGACGCCCGCGCCAGGCTGCGCGACAGGCGCACCTCCTCGGCCAGGCGGCGGCTCTCATCGCGCTTGGCCTTCAGTTCGCTTTCCAGCGCGGCCGACATCTCCGCCACGCCCCGCGCATAGGTCTTGCGGGCCGCGAGGCTGTCAGCCTTGCGCCAGGCGTCCAGCTTGCGGAAGGCCTCGGCGTCCCGGCCTTCGCCCCGGTCGATATAGGCCTCGATCAGGGCCTCCAGAGATCGGTCGCGACTGACCAGGCTTTCGGGCAGAGCCTTCAGCTGCTCCAGATCGCGCCGCGCAGCCTCGGACTGGCCCAGTTGGGCCTGAGCGAGCGCGCGCTGGCCCAGCATCCGGGCCTGCAGGCGGCGGTCCGGCTTGACGAGCAAGCTGGCGGCGGGCGCCAGACAGCTCATCACCTTGGCGGGGGCGTCGCGCAGGCCGGCGATCCGAGCGCAGAGGAAACGGTCCCAGGTCAGGAGGTCGGGATCACCATCGGCGATGGTAAGCTTGTGGTGCAGGGCCGCGAAGCGTTCGGCGGCGTTCAGCTCGCCCAGATCGGCGGCGGTGAAGGCGATGTCATACACCCGCTCGATCTTGCGGACATAAAAGGCGTCGCGTTCGTCCAGCGCGGCCGCCTGGGTCATGTGGTCGAGCGCGCCTTCCTTGTCGCCAAGGTCGGCCAGCGTGTAGCTGTGAACCTGATGCAGTTCCGCCAGCAGCGGCTTGGCGATGCGACCGCGCCGCTCCAGTTCGCCCGTCAGCTCGGCCGCCAGCCGGGCGGCCTGGGCCCACCGGCCGATCTGGGCCAGATGGCGAACCCGCTCGATCCCCGCCATCAGCCGGATGTCGGGGCCCGACCGCGACATGAAGCGATCCCAGTCAGCGTCTTGGAAAGCCTGGAAACCACCGCTCTCGTGGCGATAGGCCAGGGTCTCCAGATCGACCAGCGCCATCAGGGCGGCGTCGTTGTCCTGCTGAGCGACCTCGCGCGTCCGCGTCGCCCATGTGTCGAACGCCCCACGAATCTGGTTGCTCTTGAACGCGTAGAGCACGCGCCAGAGACCATAGAGCCGGGCCTGGCCGGTCTCGCGCAAGGCTCGGGCCCCGGCGCGCTCGATATCCTCGTTGTCGCGGGACGGCGCGCGCAGCTCATGCGCGCCGATCTCCTCGCTCAGTTGCTCAAGCCGCTGCCCAAGAGGCGCGTTGCTCTTGGCCCAGGCGCCTTGCGCGCCCAGGAGCAGAAACAACACGATCAGGATCAGTCGAAGCCGCAAGCTGTTACCCTGGAGTTCAGGCCCAACCCTTCGCGGCTAGAAATGTAAGACGGGTTAAGCCTACCGGCTCGATTGCGCGCTAGATCGTCGCGCCGCCGTCCACGACCATGGCTTGCCCGGTCATGAAGCTGCCGGCCTTGGAGGCCAGATAGACCGCCGCGCCGGCGATCTCGTCCGGCTCGCCGATGCGGCGCAGCGGCACGCCGGTGGTCGAGCGCTTGAGGGTTTCGGGATTGTCCCAAAGCGCCTTGGCGAAATCGGTCTTGATCAGGCCCGGCGCAATGCAGTTGACGCGGACGTTGTCGGGTCCGAACTCGTGAGCGAGGTTCCGCGCCAGCTGGAAGTCGGCCGCCTTGGAGATGTTGTAGGCGCCGATGATGGCGTTGCCGCGCAGGCCGCCGATCGAGCTGATGATGATGATCGAACCATCCTTGCGGGCCTGCATCTCGGGCGCGACCATCGAGATCAGCCAGTGGTTGCTGATGATGTTGTTGTCCAGGATCTTGCGGAACTGGTCGTCGGCGATCCCGGCCAGCGGACCGTAATACGGATTGCTGGCGGCGTTGCAGACGCAGATGTCGATCTTGCCGAACGCCTTGCGGGTCTCATCGACGAGAGCCTGAAGCTCTTCCTTCGAAGCAATGTTGGCCGGCACGGCGATGGCCGTCCCTGCGCCGTGCTTGGCGTTCAGTTCGGCAGCCACCTCTTCGCAGGGGCCCGCCTTGCGCGACGAAATCACCACCTTGGCCCCGTGCTCGGCCATCCGCTCGGCGATCGCCTTGCCGATCCCGCGCGAGGACCCGGTGATGATCGCCACCTTGCCGGAAAGGTCGAAGAGGTTCATGTGGCGCACCCTAAACGTTTGTTTGAATTTCGGACACAGTGCGGCGGGGGCGGCGGTCGGTCAAGCGGGCGAAAATCCTCGCCCGCTGGGGAGAGGATTTTTCTCGCCCGACCTGTCGGCCACCGCGCCATTCGCGCGTCCTTGAGGCAAGATCACGCTAAAATGGAGACCGCCCATGCCGCACGAGACCACACCCGGCGCCGAAGACCGCGATCTGGTTCTGGAGCGCATCATCGATGTCCCCGCCGAGACGCTCTATCGGTGCTGGACGACCCCGGACCTTCTGCCCGAGTGGTTCTGTCCCAAGCCCTGGTATGTCTCGGACGTGCGCCAGGACGTTCGCACGGGCGGCAACAGCTACATGGTGATGAACGGTCCGGGCGGCGAGCGCGTCCCGCAGCCGGGCGTCTATCTGGAGGTGGTTCCGAACCAGAAGCTGGTCTTCACCGACGCCTTCACCGAGACCTGGAAGCCTTCGGACAAGCCCTTCATGGTCGGGATCGTCACCTTCGAGGATCTGGGCGACGGCACGACCCGCTACCGCGCCGTGGCCCGTCACTGGACCGCCGAGGACAAGGCGACCCACGAGCAGATGGGCTTCCACGAAGGTTGGGGCGTCGCCACCGACCAGCTGACGGCGCTGGCCAAGACGCTCTGAGCGGCCAGCGATGGAGACCGTCCGTGAATTCCTGGCGAGCCTTGATCCCGAGACTCGAATTACGGTCGAGCGGCTGAGAGAGATCATCGCCACCGCCGCGCCTGGCCTCAATGAGCGCATCAAGTGGAACGCGCCCAGCTTCGCGCTTGGCGAAGACGATCTGATCACCCTGGGCCTGGAACGGCGGGGCGGCGTGCGCCTGGTGCTCCATCGCGGGGCCAAGCCCAAGGATGTGAGCGCCTTCCGTTTCGATGATCCGGCGGGTCTGGCGCGATGGGCCGCGCCAGACCGGGGCGTGGTGGTGTTCCAGACCGCTGGCGACATGGACGCCAGATCCGAGGCTCTGCGCGACCTCTGCGCCCGCTGGGTTCGCTGCGTCGCGGCGCGCTGAGCCGCGCGAAACACCCTTGGCTCGGGCGGCGAAAAGGGCCATGTGCGCCGCCATGAGCTCCGCCCCCGCCCCCGCGCGTCTGGTCGACAAGGCCCTGGTCCCGCGCTTCGCCCTGCTGTGCCTGGGCATCTGGCTGAACGCCGCCGACACCCTGGTGACGGCGACGATCATGCCCAGCGTGGCCAAGGAGATCGGCGGCTATCAGTATTTCGGCTGGTCGGTGGCGGCCTATCTGACCGGCTCGATCGTGGCCGGCGCCTGTTCGGGCAAGCTGTCGGCCGGCCTGGGCCTGCGGACGGCGACGGCGCTGAGCGGTCTGGTCTATGCGATCGGCTGCGCCATGAGCGCGGTCGCGCCGGAGTTCGTCACCTTCATCGTCGGACGGCTGGTGCAGGGCCTGGGCGCCGGAGCCGTGGTAGCCCTCTGCTATGTCGCCATCACCGCCCTGTTCCCGCAAAGCCTGTGGCCGCGCGTCTACGGCGCGATCGCCGGAGTCTGGGGGGCTGCGACCTTGCTGGGTCCGACCCTGGGCGGGCTGTTCGCCGCCGCCGGCTTCTGGCGCGGCGCGTTCTGGATGTTCGTGGTCCAGGCGGCAGTCTTCGTCGCGGCCGTGATGGTCATGCTGCCGGGCGGCAAGCGCGAGGCAGGCGGCGCCCGGATCCCCAGCCTGCAACTGGCCTTGCTGGTGGTCGGCGTCAGCCTGATCGGCGGCGCCGGGGTTGTGACCTCGCCGCGTGCGGCGGTCATCCTGGCCGTCGGCGGCGTCATCGGCATGGCCGCCATGCTGGCCGCCAACAGCCGTACTCAGGACCGCCTGCTGCCAAAGTCCGCCGCGGACCTGCGGACCGCCACGGGGCTCGGGCTCCTGACCATCTTCGCCTGCGAGGCGGCGGTGATCGGCTTCACCGTCTATGGACCGGCCTTCATCCAGGCTCGCCACGACGCCTCGCCTCTGCTGGCGGGCTATGTCACCGGGGCCATCGCCGCGGGTTGGACGACCTGCGCCTTGGTCTTCGGCCATGTGCCGGCCCAGAAGGACGGCCTGTTCGTGCGCCTGGGCGCCGGCGTCATCGCCCTGGGCGCGGCGCTCAGCGCCTGGGCGGTGCCGCGCGGGAACCTCATCGAGACCGCTCTGGCCTTCGTCGTGCTGGGCGCGGGCTTTGGCCTTTGCCACGCCTTCATCGCCCGCCGCACCATCGCCGGCGCGCCGGCCGAAGAGCAGGCCATGGCCTCGGGCGCGGTGCCCACTTCACAGCTGATCGGCGGCGCGGTCGGCTCGGCCGGCGCCGGAGCCATGGCCAACGTGCTGGGCTTCGGCCACCACGGCATCGACGCAGCGCTGGCGACCAGCCACGGCGTCCTGCTGTTCGGCGCCTTCCTGCCGCTGGCCCTGATCGGCTTCGCGGCGGCCTGGCGGCTGGGACGGGGCTAGGCCTCCGCCAGCGCCGCCGCCTCAACCAGCTTCACCACGTCGCCCATGATATCGGTGATCTTGAAGTCCTTGGGCGTGTAGATCCGCGCCACGCCCATCTGCTTCAGGATCAGCGCGTCGTCGGGCGGGATGATGCCGCCGGCCACCACGGGGATGTCGCCCAGGCCCTCGGCGCGCATGACGCGGATGACCTCCTGCACCAGATCCAGGTGCGAACCCGACAGGATCGATAGCCCCACCACGTGGGCGCGGCTTTCCTTGGCGCGGCGGACGATCTCTTCGGGCGTCGAGCGGATGCCGTCATAGACGACCTCCATGCCGCAGGCGCGGGCGCGGGTGGCGATCTGCTCTGCGCCGTTGGAGTGACCGTCCAGACCCGGCTTGCCGACAAGATAGGTCAGCGTGCGGCCCAGCATCTGCGAGACGCGCTCGACCTCGGCCTTCACCGCCTCGACATCCTCGGCCTCGCCCGTCGAGACCACTACGGCGACCCCGGTGGGACCGCGATATTCGCCGAACACTTCGCGCAGGGCGCCGGACCATTCGCCGGTGGTGACGCCGGCCTTGGCGGCCGCGATCGAGGGCTCCATGACGTTGCGGCCCTCGCGGGCGGCGGCCTTCAGCTCGGCCAGGGCGGACTCGACCGCCGCGGCGTCACGGGCCTCGCGCCAGGTCTTGATGCGCGCCACGACCTCGGCCTCCAGGCGCGGGTCGACGGTCTCGATCGCGCCTTCGCCCGCCGACAGCGGCGAGGCCTCGGTCTCGGTCCAACGGTTGACGCCGACCACCGTCATGTCGCCGGTCTCGACCGCGCGCACCCGCTTGGCGTTGGAGGCGACGAGTTCGGACTTCATGTAGTCGATCGCGCTCGCGGCCCCGCCCATTTCGTCGATCAGCGCCAGTTGCTCCAGCGCGCCCTTCGACAGTTCGGCGACCTTGGCCTCGACGACGTGGGAGCCGTCGAACAGGTCTTCGTACTCCAGAAGGTCGGTCTCATAGGCCAGCACCTGCTGAAGGCGCAGCGACCACTGCTGGTCGAACGGGCGCGGCAGGCCCAGGGCTTCGTTCCAGGCCGGTAGCTGCAGGGCCCGGCAGCGGGCGTCCTTGCTGAGCGTGACGGCCAGGGCCTCGATGAGAATGCGGTAGACGTTGTTCTCAGGCTGCTGCTCGGTCAGCCCCAGAGAGTTGACCTGCACCCCATAGCGGAAGCGGCGGGCCTTCTTGTCCTGAACGCCGTAGCGCTCCAGCAGGATCTGGTCCCACAGCTTGGTGAAGCTGCGCATCTTGCACAGCTCGGTGACAAACCGCACGCCCGCGTTGACGAAGAAGCTGATCCGCGAGGCGACGATCTCGAAGTCCTCGTCCGGAACCTGGCCGCCGGCCTTGACCGTGTCGAGCACCGAAATGGCGGTGGCGAGCGCGAAGGCCAGCTCCTGCTCCGGCGTCGCCCCGGCTTCTTGCAGGTGGTAGCTGCAGACGTTCATCGGGTTCCACTTGGGAACCTCGCGGTAGCACCAGGCGATCATGTCGCCGATCAGCCTTAAGGACGGACCCGGCGGGAAGATGTAGGTGCCCCGGGAGAGGTACTCCTTGATCAGGTCGTTCTGGGTGGTGCCCTGCAGCAGCTTGCGGTCGGCGCCCTGCTCATCGGCCAGCGCCACGTACATGGCCAGCAGCCACGCCGCCGGGGCGTTGATGGTCATGGAGGTGTTCATCTTCTCCAGCGGGATCTCGCTGAAGAGCTGGCGCATGTCGCCCAGATGGCTGATCGGCACCCCGACCTTGCCGACCTCGCCGCGCGCCAGGATGTGATCGGGATCGTAGCCGGTCTGGGTGGGCAGGTCGAAGGCCACCGACAGGCCCGTCTGACCCTTGGCCAGGTTCGCCCGATAGAGCGCGTTCGACTTCTCCGCCGTCGAGTGGCCGGCATAGGTGCGGAAGATCCACGGCGGATCGGGCGCGTGCTGATACGGCTTGGCGGACATGACGAACTCCCGGCGTTTCTCGTTCTTGATTATCGCCGATCATGAGCCGGGATTTGTTGCGGCGCAATATGGATTTCGCGGATGCGAACCGGCCGCCTCAGCGCTTTACCCAGACCTTGACCCACCAGTCCCCCGACGCGTCGTCGAGGGCCGAAGTCGTCCAGGCCAGAATATCAGGGTGGGTCACCCAGAAGCCGAGCGGCGGCGCATGGCCGCTGTTCTCGAAACACAGGTCGGCTTCACGATCTTGGGGAACGTTGGCGTTCGGCATCGCCCATTGGTCGTCGGGAGGCACGGCCGCGCCATCTCGGAAATGCAGCGCCGTCTCGATCAGCCCTGCCTGCGAAGGTGTTGTCACCACCTTGTGGGTCGCGGGATGGCGCTCGAGGAACGCGACACCTCGGGCGTCGGTGAGAACGATGGGCTTGAAAGACGAAGGCGGAGGCGTGGTCATGGCGGGAGGCTAGGCGCCGTTTAACGCCCCGTAAACACCGCCGGCCGCTTGCCGATGAACGCCGCCCGCGCCTCGGCGTGGTCCGCCGAAGCGGCGAGGGCCGGGATCTCGTCAGCCGTCGCACAGAGGCCCGACGCCACACGCTTGGTCGCCTCGATCGCCAGGGGCGCGCGGGAGGCGATGATGCGCGCCATGTCCAGCGCGGCCGGCAGCAGCCCTTCCGACGGGTGGACCTCGGCCACGATCCCGTCGGCCAGGGCCCGCGCCGCGTCGAACGGGGCGCCGGTCAGCAGGTGCGGCTTGGCGCGGCTCTCCCCGACCAACTTCGTCAGGCGGTCGGCCGAGGCGGTCAGGCCCATCCGCACCGCCGAGCAGGCGAAGCTGGCGCGCGGCCCGGCCAGGCGGATGTCGCAGGCGAGCGCCAGCTCCAGCCCGCCGCCGATGCACCAGCCGTCGATGACGGCGATCACCGGGACGCGGACGGCGGCGATGCGGTCGCACATGTCCAGGAAATGCAGGATGGCCGCCGTCTGGGTCGGGATGTCGCGCGACAGCGACTCGGCCAAGTCGTCGCCGGTGCAGAAGGCGCCGTGGCGCCCGGTAAGGATCGCCACGCGCACCGTACGGTCGGCGTCGATGGCGGCGAAAGCCTCCAGCAGGCGCGCGCGTTCGGCCATGGCCAGGACATTGGCCGGCGCGACGTCGAGCTCGACCAGAGCAACGCCGGCCTCGGGGTGGGACAGGTGGATCATGCCGCCAGCGTGGCCCGTCGCGCCGCGCGCCGCAACCTTCCCCCTGCGAGAGTCCGCCCCGATGTTGCGGCGCACAAAGATTCTGCTTGCCAGGTTTAAACACTTGTCTCAGCGTAGGGGCATTCCGGGATCAATTTTGCGCCCGGAGCCCAAAAACGACCCTGCGGCGGAACTTTTTCGCGTTTCGACCGCCGGGCAGCGCAGCCGAGTTTGACCTTTGCGCGTTGTTGCAGCGCGGAAGGACGGGGAGTGAGATGACGATTCAGACGCTTGAGAAGACCGAGCTGAAGGACCTGTACGAGATCGGTGAGATCCCGCCGGCCTTCCACGTGCCGAAAAACATGTACGCCTGGAGCATCCGCAAGGAGCGCCACGGCAAGCCCGCCACCGCCATGCAGGTCGAGGTGGTGCCCACCTGGGAGATCGGCGAGGACGAGGTTCTGGTCCTCGTGATGGCCGCCGGCGTCAATTACAACGGCGTCTGGGCCGCGCTGGGCGAGCCGATCAGCCCGCTGGACGGCCACAAGCAGCCCTATCACATCGCCGGGTCCGACGCTTCGGGCATCGTCTGGAAGGTCGGGGCCAAGGTGAAGCGGTGGAAGCTGGGCGACGAGGTCGTCATCCACTGTAACCAGGACGACGGCGACGACGAGGAGTGCAACGGCGGCGACCCGATGTTCTCGTCCAGCCAGCGGATCTGGGGCTACGAGACGCCGGACGGCAGTTTCGCCCAGTTCTGCCGGGTCCAATCGCGACAATTGCTGCCGCGCCCCAAGCACCTGACCTGGGAAGAGGCCGCTTGCTACACCCTGACCCTGGCGACCGCCTACCGCATGCTGTTCGGCCACAAGCCGCATGAGCTGAAGCCCGGCCAGAACGTGCTGGTCTGGGGCGCCTCGGGCGGTCTCGGCGTCTTCGCCACCCAACTGGCCGCCGTCGCCGGCGCCAACGCCATCGGCGTGGTCAGCGACGACGACAAGCGCGAGTTCGTGCTGTCGATGGGCGCCAAGGCGGTGCTGAACCGCAAGGAGTTCAACTGCTGGGGCCAGCTGCCGAAGGTGAACGGCCCCGAGTTCAACGACTACATGAAGGAAAGCCGCAAGTTCGGTAAGGCGATCTGGCAGATCACCGGCAACAAGGACGTCGACATGGTGTTCGAGCACCCTGGCGAGCAGACCTTCCCGGTGTCGGTGTTCCTGGTCAAGCGCGGCGGCATGGTCGTGATCTGCGCCGGCACCTCGGGCTTCAACCTGACCATGGACGCCCGCTTCCTGTGGATGCGCCAGAAGCGCGTGCAGGGCAGCCACTTCGCCAACCTGATGCAGGCCAGCGCCGCCAACCAGCTGGTCGTCGACCGCCGCGTCGACCCCTGCCTGTCGGAAGTGTTCCCCTGGGACCAGATCCCGGCCGCCCACGAGAAGATGCTGGCCAACCAGCACCTGCCGGGGAACATGGCTGTGCTGGTCTGCGCCCAGCGTCCCGGCCTGCGCACGTTCGAGGAAGTGCAGGAACTGAGCGGCGAGCACTGAGGTTCGTGGAGGCGGGCGGCCCGCGCCGTCCGCCCTACCCTTCCCGCGTCAGCCGCAGGTCGTGGTAGTCGTAGCTGAAGTCGGCCAGAGGCGAGACCGCCTTGACCAGGGCCGAAACCGCCTTGCCGTCCTTGATGTCGAAGGTGAAGAACGCGTCTTCCTGGGTGCGGTCCTCGAAGGTGGTGATGAATGTCTCGCCGTCGAACGGCGCGAGCTTGCCGCGCAGCAGCGGGGTCTTGTCGAACGAGACATAGAGCCCCTTCTTCTTGCCCTTGCCGGTCACGCTGATCGTCACCGTACCGTACCAGGGATCGCGATAGACGCCTGCATAGGCCTCCAGCGGCAGGCTGGGGGGCGCGCCACCGCCCTTGGGCGTGGTGGCGGCTGCAGCGTCCTTGATCGTCTTGGCGTCTGCCTCGGCCTGGACGCGCTTGGACGAGGCGATCCAGTCGAAGTCGCTGCGGCCCTGCAGCCGGTCCGGTCCTCCGAAGCGCAGTGACCGCAGCACCGGGTTCTCCTCGGCGTTGGTCATGACCATGATCCCGGACTTTCGACCGGGCAGCAGGCCCGTATAGGAGATGAACCCCGCTAGCCCCCCAGTGTGCCACAGCAGCCGCTCGCCGCGGTGATCCTGGACGTACCAGCCCAGCGCATAGGCCTGAAGCGACGGCCGCGCCGGATTCTCGTTGGACGGACCGTCCGACCAGCTGGTGATGGTCTGCGGCTTCCACATCTCGCGGGCCTGGGCTTCGCTCCACAGCCGCTTGCCGTCGGCCGAGAGGCCAAGGCCCAGCTGCGCCTGCATCCACTTGCCGATATCGGCCGGACAGGAATTGACCCCGCCCGCAGGCCCCGCCGCGTCGAAGCTGGCGTCGAACGGCAGCACCTTCTGCGGCCCCAGCCCCCGCACCGGCGGGCCCAGGCGCGCGTGCGGAAGGGCGCGGCGGGACTGGTCGACGAGGCGCGGGCTGGAGACGGTGTTGCTCATGCCCAGCGGGTCGAAGATCCGCGCCTTGATCACCTGCTCCCAGGTCTGGCCCGTGACCGCCTCGATCACCGCCCCGGCGACGACATAGAGGACGTTGTCATAGGCGTAGCCGCCCCGGAACTGTCCGCCGATCGGCAAGTGCTTCAGGCCGGCCACGATCTCGGCCCGGGTATGGGTGGGCGCGGGCCAGATCATCAGGTCCCCGGCGCCCAGGGACAGGCCGCTGCGATGCACGAGGAGGTCGCGCACCGTCAGCAGCTTGGTGACGATCGGATCCTTCATCTGGAAGTCCGGCAGATACTTCGTGACCGGCGCGTCCCACTCGACCCGTCCCTCGTCGACCAGAATGGCCAGCAGGGCGGCGGTCATCGCCTTGGTGTTGGAGGCGATGCCGAAGACGGTGGTGGCGTCGCAGCGGTCCTGGCCGCCCAGCGTCTTGACGCCATAGCCCTTGGCCAGGGTGATCTGGCCGTTCTCGACCACGGTGATCCCGAGGCCCGGCTGGTCGGGGAACGCCGCCATCACCTCATGGGCGAACCGGTCGACCGCCGCACCGACCGCGCCGGTCTCTTGCGCGAAGGCTCGGTTCCCAAACGCCGCCAGGCCGGTGGTGGCGAGGCCTGAGATCAGGGCGGCGCGGCGGGTTGTGGTCAGCATGGAGCGTCCTTCGGATGAGGACGCGAGGCTAAGCTGATGCTCCAGCGGCGGACAAGGGCGCAAGCGCCCCCTCCGTCACGATGCTGCGCATCGCGCCACCTCCCCCGCTTTGCGGGTGAGGAGGAAACTGGCCTCCTGCCCCGCTTGCGGGGGAGGTGGATCGCTGCGGATACGCAGCGAGACGGAGGGGGCGTCTTGGCGTTAGTTCCCGCCGTCCAGCAGGCGCCGCGCGATGACCTGGGCCTGGATCTCCCCCGCCCCCTCGAAGATGTTGAGGATCCGCGCGTCGGCCAGCAGGCGGCTGGCGGCGTATTCCATCGCGAAACCGTTGCCGCCGTGAATCTGCAGGGCGTTGTCGGCGGCGGCCCAGGCGACGCGGGCGGCGATCAGCTTGGCCATGCCGGCTTCGAGGTCGCAGCGCTTGCCCTCGTCCTTCTGGCGGGCGGCGAAATAGGTCAGCTGGCGCACGCCCATGATCTCGGCGGCCATCATGGCCAGCTTGTTGTGCACGCGCGGGAAGTCGAAGATCGGCTGGCCGAACTGCTTGCGGTCCAGCGCGTAGGACAGGCCAACCTCCAGCGCCGCCTGGGCCACGCCCACGGCGCGGGCGGCGGTCTGGATGCGGGCGCTCTCGAAGGTGGCCATCAGCTGCTTGAAGCCCTGGCCAGGGACGCCGCCCAGCAGGTTCTGCGCCGGCACGGTGAAGCCGTCGAAGCCCAGCTCATATTCCTTCATGCCGCGATAGCCGATCACGCCGATCTCGCCGCCGCTGATGCCCTCGGCGGGGAAGGGGTTTTCGTCCGTGCCGCGCGGCTTGGGCGCCAGCAGCATCGACAGGCCGCGATAGTCGGTGGTGGCCGGGTCGGTGCGGACCAGCAGGGTCATCACGTCGGCGCGGGCGGCGTGGGTGATCCAGGTCTTGGCGCCCGTCACCACATACTGATCGCCCTTGAGCTCCGCCCGGGTGCGCAGGGCGCCAAGGTCGCTGCCCGTGTTCGGCTCGGTGAAGACGGCGGTCGGCAGGATCTCGGCGCTGGCGATCTTGGGCAGCCAGTATTCCTTTTGGGCGTCGGTGCCGCCGGTCAGGATCAGCTCGCCGGCGATCTCCGAGCGGGTGGCCAGCGAGCCGACGCCGATCCAGGCGCGCGACAGCTCCTCGGAGACCACGCACATGGCGGTCTTGCCCATGCCGCTGCCGCCGAATTCCTCGGGGATGGTCAGGCCGAACACGCCCAGCTCGCCCAGCTCCTGCACCAGCTCCAGCGGGATCAGCTCGTCCTTCAGGTGCCACTCGTGGGCGAAGGGGGTGACCTTTTCCTCGGCGAAGGCATGGAACTGGTCGCGGATCATCTCGAACGTCTCGTCGAGACCGGTCTGCTCCAGGGTCGAGCGACCACGGGCCTCGGCCAGGCGCTGGGCGATGCGGGCCTTCACGGCCTGGGTCCCGCCCTCGACCATCAGCTTCATCAGGCCATTGGAATAGAGGCGGTTCAGCACCGCACGGTCCTCGACCAGATGCGCCGGGCGGACGATCTCGCCCTGGTTCATCGGGATGCCGCCGACCAATTGGGCGCAGTATTCGGAGAACAGGAGCTGGGCCAGCAGGGCCTCGATCTCGCCAAAGCGGCCTTCAGCCTCCAGCCGCTCGGCCCAGCCGGCGACCTGGTTCATCAGCTCGGCGTAGGAAGCGTACCAGCCATAGCCGTGGACGCGATGCTGGTGGACGTCGGCCAGCTTGCGGTCGACCTTGCCGCCATTTGGCGCAATGTGCGCCAGGACCGCCGGTTTGGCCTCCGCCACGAACAGCCCCGCCGCGTCGGCGGCCTCGCGCAACAGGCCCGTCAGGCCGGCCAGGATGAGAGTCTCGTTGGTCTTCTCGGCGACCGTGTCGGTCATGGCTTGCTCCCCGCGCCCAAACAGTTGTTTTCTTTCACTGTGGCTCTTTTCGCACCTGCGAGCAATGCCGCAATGCAGCATAACCACAAAATAGGGGATGAAACGTGCTCAAGGTCCACCACCTCAACGAGTCGCGCTCGCAGCGGATCCTGTGGCTTCTGGAGGAGCTGTCGCTCCCCTACGAGATCGTCCAGCACAAGCGCGATCCGCAAACCCGCCTGGCGCCGCCGTCGCTGACCGACGTCCACCCGCTGGGCAAGTCGCCGGTGATCCAGGACGGCGATCTCGTCGTCATCGAGTCCGGCGCGATCATCGACTACGTGATCCGTCGCCACGGCGGCGGTCGCCTAGCCCCGGACGCGGCCAGCGCCGACTATGACCGCTACCAGCAGTGGCTGCACTACGCCGAGGGCTCGGCCATGCTGCCGCTGATGCTCAACATGTATGTCGGCCGCCTGGGCGAGGCCGGCGCGCCGCTGCACCCGCGCATCCAGTCCGAGATCGCCAACCACCTGTCGTATGTCGACCAGAGCCTGGCCGGCCGTGAGTTCTTCGTGGGCGACAGCCTCACCGGCGCCGACATCCAGATGAGCTTCGTGCCCGAGGTCGCCAAGGCCATGGGCAAGCTGGCCGACTATCCGAACATGGCCGCTTGGATCGGCCGCATGCACGCCCGCCCGGCCTGGAAGACCGCGCTCGACAAGGGCGGGCCCTACGCGCTGGGGGCCTAGGGCGACCAAGCGCCCCCTCCGTCACGATGCGTATCCGCATCGCGCCACCTCCCCCGTGTCACGGGTGAGGAAGAACCTTCTCCTCCCCTGCTTGCGGGGGAGGTGGATCGGCGCGCAGCGACGAGACGGAGGGGGCGCGCCCGCCCCTCCCCAAAAAAATCCAACATGAACGAAATCTGCCAGAGCGGTCCGCGCAACCGTTCAGCTTGGTCCTGCCATGGTGCGTCTCACGGGGTTGCTGACCCCGGTGAGTTTTCAAAGGGACGAAGGACCAAGACCATGACCATCACGACCAAGATCAAGACGATCACCCTGACCCTGGGCGCCGCCGCCACCGCTCTGGCGATGACCGCCGCGCCCGCCGCCCACGCCATGGACGAGAAGCTGGGCGGCGTCGTCGGCTGCAAGGCCTCGGGCAAGAAGCAGGAGATCGGCGCCGTCGTCGGGGCCCTGCTGGGCGCCGCGGCCGGCTCGAACCTGGCCAAGAACGACCAGCGCACGGGCACGGCCATCGGCGCCGTGGTCGGCGCGGGCGCCGGTTCGCTGGTCGGCTGCAAGATGCAGAAGACCGACGCGGCCCAGGAGGTCGGCGGGATCTACAAGTCGGGCGGCTACCGCTACGCCCAGACGGTCCAGGCCGCGCCGCTGGTGAAGATCGAGAAGAAGATGGTCGCCCGCTCGACCGTCAACCTGCGGGCTTCGGCCTCCACCCGGGGCGAGCGCCTGGGCGCGGTGGAGTCGGGCACGACCTTCCAGGCCCTGGGCCGCACCGGTGACGGCAAGTGGATCCTGGTTGGCCAGGACGGCGTCGGCGTCGGCTACGTCTCCAGCGCCTACGTCTACCGCGCCTAAGCGGGGCTAGAGCGATCGAGGGCTAACCCCCTCGCCGAGCTTTCGGGGCGCGTCCGCTCCGTCCCTCTGGCCGCGTTCCGAGAAGAGAGCCCGTCCGGTCCCCCCATGACCGGGCGGGCTTTTTCGTGGGCGCGGGTCACCCCAGCGCGCTGACCCCGCCCAGCCAGGTCTGCCAGACCACCACCAGCGCCCAGTGCAACAGCACCGCCGGCCAGACCGAACCGGTCACCCGCTTGGTCACCGCGCAGCCCAGCCCCAGCACCGCGCAGCACAGCAGGAAGTCAGGCCGCAGGAACACCGGCGCGGCGTTGGGCAGGAAGGTCAGGGCCTCGACCACATGCCACAGCACATAGAGGCCGATGGCGACCCCGACCTCGACCCACGGCCGCCGCCCCTCGCCCGGCCCCGGCGTCAGGACGGCGCGGAAGGGCAGCTCCTCGCCCAGGGCCGGGATCATGATCACCGTTAGCATCCGCCAGGCTAGGCCCGGCTGGGTCGGCGTCAGCTGATAGAGCCCGGTCGAGAAGCCGATCACCGCCATGGTCGCCAGGGTGACGGCGGAGACCATCAGGCAGAACAGCCACTGCCGCGCGGTCGGCAGGGTGCGCAGGCTGGTGAGGAGGCGGTGGCGGTAGAGGTCCAAACTATGCGCCATCATCGCTTCCCGAACCTCAGCCAAGCTCCGTGATTCCCGCCCTGAAATGATTGGATAAACCGACGCTGGCAATGGGTCGGCGGCCGGCCCGGCAGCGGACATTGTAATCGGCTGTTCGGGGTGGATGTCGGTCATTGTTCCCTCTCCCAGAGGGAGAGGGTTGGGGAGAGGGGTTACAGCGTCCGACGGAGCGCCGGCACGCCGTCAGCCCTCGTAACCCCTCTCCCTCCCACCGCTTCGCGGCGGGCCCCTCCCTCTCCCTAGAGGAGAGGGAGGCAAAGTCCGCCCTGGGTCGCGAACTGTCTCCCACCTCCCCCCATATAGCCGACCTTCCCGGCGAACGCCGGGATCCAGATCGAGCCCACCAGCATCTATCCAACAGACGCCGCGTGATGTCGCATCATCCCCAGCCGCCCCGGATGAATCTGGGCCCCGGCGTTCGCCGGGGAGGTCGGGTTTCAGGAAGCCCTCACGTCCGCCAGCGCAGCGTCTGGTCCTTGACCGGGTTGACGAACGGCCGGCCCTCGCGGCGGCTGGCGTTCCATTCGCGCTTACACTGGTGGTACCAGCGGGCCTGCTGGTCGGCGTCGCCCACCCACATCAGGGGCGGGTTGCACTTGAGGCCCGGGGTCTGGTTCTCGACGATCTTGCCGTCCTGGCGCAGGAAGGCGCGGGCGGCGATGCGGATGAGCGGATAGAGCGCCGTAAACGCCCAGTGATCCGACCACATGATCTGGTTCATCCGGGTCTTGTGGGCGTTGATCGGGGTCATGGCCGACAGGGCCAGCACCTGTTTCTCGCCGACCGTCACATGCTCCCAGCGCAGGCCCGGCAGGCGGAAGGTGATCTCGGTCAGCGGCTCGCCGCCCAGGATGGCGTAGGCCTTGGAGTTCTTGGACGGCTCGTGCCGCACCATGGTGAAGCCGGCCTCGCTGGGCGCGAAGCACTTCTTCTTCTCGTGCTGGCTGGTCTTGGTGCGCCACCACCACTGCTGATGGACGTAAGGGCCGTGGGCCGGGTCGATCAGGCCCAGCACGGCGTGGTCGATATGGATGTCGTAGTCCAGGTGATCGACGAGCTTGGGCTTGCCGCCCACCACGCCCGGGATCACCGGCGGCGGCTCGGGCGGCTCCCCGTCGAAGCGCGGGTTGGACGACATCCAGATCCACACCAGGCCCTGCGCCTCGACGATCGGATAGCGGCGCACCCGCACCTTGGCGATGTCGAAGTCGCTGTCGGCGGTCAGGGACGGGATCGCGGTGCAGGCGCCGTCGGGTCCGAACCGCCAGCCGTGATAGGGGCACTCGACACTGTCGGTCCCGTCGGCCTCGCGCACCAGCCGGCCGGCCGACAGGGCGGCGGCGCGGTGGGGACAGATGTCGCGGATGGCGTAGACTTCGCCGCCGCGCGTGCGGCCCAGCAGCACCGGCTCGCCCAGATACTCGCGCTTGGACTTCGTGCCCGGCTTCAGGTCCGGCGACAGGGCCGCCACGTACCAGGCGTCCCAGACGAAACCTTCGCCGAACGTGTCGGCGGGGGCTTTGATCGGCTTGGAGGCGTCGTCGGGCATGGCCAGGCTGTGCATCAAGTTGATTGCGGTTTCACGACGCTACGAGCGGAGTAACAGCGTTCTTAACTTAGCAGCGCCCCCTCCGTCACGTCGCCTATCGGCGCCGCGCCACCTCCCCCGTTCCACGGGTGAGGAGGATGCGGCTCCCCCTCCTGCCCCGCTTGCGGGGGAGGTGGCGCGCGGCGCAAGCCGCGTGACGGAGGGGGCGCTGAGCTCAAGCCCCCTAGCGCGACCCCGCCGTCTCCACCAGGCGCTGATAGAAGCGGACCATGCGCTCAACATTGTCGAGGCTGATGTGCTCATCGGTGCCGTGGATCACCTTGGTGCCGTCGACGGTGAGCACCAGCGGCTGGAAGCGGTAGACGTCGCTCGAGACCCCGCCCATGTAGCGGCTGTCGGTGCCGGCGGTGACGAGGCCCGGCACGACCGGGGCCTTGCTCTCGTCGGCGGCCAGGCCCGCGAGGGTCTTCCAGGCGTCGGACTCGGTCGACGACACGGCCGAGGGCTCGTTACGGTTGCCCTGGAAGGCCAGTTCGACGGGCAGATCGCCGACCGCTTCCTTGGCCTTGGCCATCACCTTGTCGGAGCTGTCGCCCGGCGCGATGCGGTAGTTGATCCAGGCGGTGGCGTCCTGCGGCAGGACGTTCTCCTTGGGAGAGCCCTTGAGCATGGTCGGCGCGATGGTGGTGTGCAGCATGGCTGCGCCCGCCGGGCTCTTGGCCGTGACGTTCACCAGCAGCGACGAGAACAGCCAGGTGTTCGCCGCGAAGATCTTCACCACCGGCGAGGCGTGGGGCGCGATCGCCTTCAGCATGTCCGCGCCCGGTCCCTCGAACTTCATCGGGAAGGGGTTGTCGTGGATCGCCTGCACGGCCTTGGCCAGGGTGACGACGCCGCCGCCGTCCTTGGGCGGGGCCGACGAGTGGCCGCCGACGGCCGGGGCGGTGACCTTCAGGGTCGCATAGCCCTTCTCGGCCACGCCGACGATGGCCGCGGGCTTGCCGGTGACCGGATGGTCGGCGACCACCGCCATGCCCTCGTCCAGCACGAACTGAGCCTTGACGTTGCGCGACTTCAGAAGCGCCGCCGCCGCCCGGGCGCCCTCGCCGCGCACCTCCTCGTCATGGCCGCTGACGATGATCACGGTCCGCACCGGCTTGAAGCCGCCGGCCGCGACGTTTTCCAGCGCCTCGAAGATGGTGACCAGCGAACCCTTGTCGTCGATCGCCCCGCGCCCCCAGACCTTGCCGTCGGCCACCACGCCGGCGAAGGGCGGGTGAGTCCACTGGCCTTCGCTGCCGGGGGTGACCGGCACCACGTCCTGGTGGGCCATCAGCACGATCGGCGGCAGGGCGGGATTCGAGCCGGTCCAGGTGTAGACCAGGCCATGGCCGCCCACGACCTCGCGGGTCATGGCCTTGTGGGCCAGCGGATAGGTGGCCTGCAGCCAGGCGTGCAGCTTGTCCCACTCGGCCGGCTGGTCCTCGGCGCGGTCCTGGTGGCTGATGGTCTGGAAGCGGATGGCCTGGGCCAGGTGGTCGGCGGCCCTGGCGACGTCGACCGGACGGGCCGGCGCCAGCTTGGCGGCGGCGGGATCGGCCTGGGCCGGCGCCTGGAATGTCGCGGTGCGCACCGCCACCACGGCGCTCACGGCCAGCACCAATCCCACGGCCGTCAGCGCGACCTTGCCCCCGATACCCATAACACTCTCCCCGAACCATTGAGGGGACTGTGCGACCGGCGCGCGCGGCTGGCAATCCTGCCCCTGCGGCGGCGACGCAGCGAAAGTTATCCACAGGGTCGCGACGTGGACGGGCTCAATCCCCGTTCTTCTTCGGATCAGATCCAGGAAATTCAAGGCCTTACAGGAAAACGCAGGTTTCTTATCCCCGGCCTCCGGCGTGGCCTCATGCTGGCGCCATGACCCAGACGACCTCCGAAACCTGGTGCGCCCGGATACAGGCCAAGCTGATGGCGGCGATCGACGCCGCCTGGGCCATGATCGAGGCCAGCGATGACCCCGCCGTGCTGCGCAAGGCCCGTGACAAGGTCAAAGCGTGCGGGGAAATGGCCTCAAACGTCCGCAAGATCGCGGCGATGAGCGGCCAGAGACGGCCCGCGCCGCGGGCGGCGGCGGGATCGGCGCTGGACGCAGCGCTCGCCGCCGTCGCGACGTCTATGCCAGCGTCGAATCCGCCGACTGAGCGAAGGCTCGATCGCCTGAAAGGCGGCGGACGCGGGCGATTGTAGGGGCTGCACGCAACCCATGGCGAACGTTGGAAAATCCTCCCCCCAGAGGGGGAGGAGGCCGAAGGCCGGAGGGGGAAGAACTGACGAGCCGGCTTCTGCCCCCTCCGTCGGCTTCGCCGACACCTCCCCCGCTAGGGGGAGGATTGGTCCACAGCCTATCGAGGCGCCGCCAGATCAGCCGCCTACTTCTTGGCGTCCTTGATCGCGTCCTTGATCTCGCCCTGCTTGAGGTTGCCGGCCACCTTGTCCTTCTGGCCCTCGGCCTTCAGGTCCTTGTCGCCGACGATCTCGCCGACGCCGGACTCGACCTTGCCGATCGTCTCCTGCTTGCGGCCGGCTTCCTTGTCGCAGGCGGCCAGAGCGCCGGTCACGAACAGGGCCGCGAGGGACAGGGACAGGGTGCGTTTCATCGGACTCTCCATGGATTGTCCGGCCTGAACGCAAACGTGGCCGTAAGCGATCCGAGGGGGCCCGTGAAACAGCGCCCCCTACCGCGGCTTCCAGCCCTCGGCGATCAGCGCGATCTGTCGATCCATCACCGCCGACATCTCGGTGGCGGCGAGATCACCGCCCTTGGCGGCGGCCATGCGGTAGTTCCAGGCGTAGGCGGCCTTCAGGGTGTCGACCAGCAGGCCAAGGTCGAGATCGGACCGCACCTCACCCTTGCGCACGCCGTCCTCCAGCACGTCGATCAGCATCTGGCTGAGGCGCGGATTGCGGCCGTAGGGCGTGACGCCCGCTTCGTTGTTGGGATTATAGGACGCGGCGATGTGAGCCAGGAACAGCTTCACCCGCCGGGTCTCGAACGCGTAGTGAATGGCGAAGATCGAGCACAGGCGGTCGGCCGTGCTGCCCCGCAGGAACGGGATCACCCGGTCGAACTCGGCGTAGAGCTCGTCCAGGCGGTGGGTCATCACATGGCTGAGCACCTCCGCCTTTGAGGCGAAGGTCGTGAAGACGCTGCCGACCGAGACGCCCGCCCGCTCCGCGATGGCGCGGATGGTGGTCTCTTCGTAGCCAACGTCGTTGAACAGGTCTCTGGCGGCGTCGAGAACCTTCTCGCGCGTCGCCGCCTTCTGCTCGTCTCTTACGCCCAAGCCCGCCCCCCTCGAACACGCCAGCGTCAATCTTGAAATCGAAGGCGCTCCGCTCCCCCGAACGGAGCGCCCCCGTCTGTTTCTAAGCGCGGGCGCCCGCGAAGATGACCTTCAGCTGATCCGAAAGCCGCGCCAGCAGCGCCTCGACCGACCAGCCGTCGTAGACGGCGCGGCGATAGTTGGCGACATACACGTCCCAAGTGATTTCGGCCAAGAGCTTGGCGTCGATATCCTTCTTGAGCTGCCCCTCGTCGATCGCGCGCTGCAGGGTCACGCCGATGAGCTTGAAGATGTGCTTGAGATCGTTGCGGGCCCGGCGCTCGGCGGCTTCCGAACGGGTCCACGACTCCGCGATGCTGGCGCGCAGCAGCGGCAGTTGCTCCAGGTGGAAGCTGTAGGCCACGCCGAACAGGCCCAGCAGCGCCTCGTCCACCGTCTTGGCGGTGCGGGCGGCCTGGGTCATCTGGGCGTAGATGACTTCGTAGTCGGCCGTGAGGATCTCTTCGAACAGCTCCGACTTGTCGGCGAAGCTGGCGAACACGGCGCCGGTCGACATGCCGGCGGCCTGGGCGATGTCACGGATCGTGGCGCCCTCATAGCCGCGCTCGCTGAACAGGCGGCGGGCGGCGGCCAGGACGCGCTCACGGGTGCGTTGCTTGGCCAGCGCGCGGCGGGTCAGCTTCACCGGGGTTTCAGAGCCCTGGTCGATATTGACGGACACAAAGCTCATGCGGCGGCCTCCAGACGGGCGAGCGCGGCTTCGGCGCGCTTTTCGAACTCGACACAATATTCATCGACGACGTTCTGAAGGACGTCGGCGTAACGGCGGGCCAACTCACGGCCGTCCTGCGCGGCGTCGCGCAGGTCGGTGATCAGTTGGCGAACTTCAGCCATGGCTTCTTCGCGATCGGACGCGGAGAGCGCGGCGGCGGTCGCTAGGCGAGCGCTCATGCGGTGGTCTCCTGTCCCCCGATTGAGTGGGTGAAAAGCGATGAACAGACCGCAAGGGGGGAGGGTGATCATGTTCAACGAACGCGCACTGAAAAAACGAAAGCGGGGCGTCTAACGCCAGGAAGACATCGACGCAACCACCAAATGGAACAAAAGTCTTCGAACGACCGTGTCCCAGATGGGTACGCAATCGTTCTCAGCAAGTCACTGCGACAAAAGCCCTCACCGAACAGGTTCGGCGAATTCGCTCATCGGACGTTGATCGCTGATCAGGAATCCCCCGATCCCCCGCGACCGCGCCCTTATGGCTACGGTCGGTATGGCGCAGGGAGCGACCACGCCCTATTCTGAGAGGCATGTCGCACCTGTTTGACGTCCTCGTTCCCGCCGCGCTTCTGGCGGTTCTGATCGCCCTGGGGGCGGGCCTCTACGCCCTCTTTCGCGGGGGCGATTTCGGCCGCTCCTGGTCGAACAAGCTGATGCGGCTGCGCGTGCTCTTGCAGTTCATCGCCATCATCGTCCTGGTCGCCGCCGCCTTCTGGTGGCGGAAGGGCGCTTAACCTCTAGCCCCATTCGGCGAACGGGAGTCCGCGACTGATGGTCACGCTGAACCGCATCTATACGCGCACCGGAGATGGCGGTGAAACACGCCTGGCCACAGGGGCGCCGGTCAGCAAGGCCTCGCCACGCGTCGACGCCTATGGCGGGGTCGACGAGACCAACGCCGCGATCGGCCAGGCCCGCCAGCACACCGCAATCGATCCTGTGCTCGACGCGATCCTGGAGCGTATCCAGAACGACCTGTTCGACCTGGGCGCCGATCTCGCCACACCCGAGCAGAACGGCAAGCCCGAATGGGAGCCCCTGCGCGTTCTGGAAAGCCAGGTCGAGCGGCTCGAGCGCGAGATCGACCAGTTGAACGGCGAGATGGCGCCGCTGACCTCGTTCGTCCTGCCCGCCGGCTCGCCGGCCGCGGCCGCCCTGCACGTGGCCCGCACGGTCTGCCGCCGCGCCGAGCGCGGGGTCGTGGCCCTGGCGGAGATGGAGGGCGAGATCGTCGGCGCGCCGGCGGTCAAGTATCTGAACCGCCTGTCGGACCTTCTGTTCGTCGCCGCCCGCTGGGCCAACGACAAGGGTCAGGCCGACGTGCTCTGGAAACCGGGCGCGACGCGGTAGACGGGGGCGCTACTTCTTCTCGGGAGCCGCCGCAGCCGGAGCCGCCGCCGGAGCGGGCGCGGCCTTGGCCGGCGCGTCGGCGGTGGGCGCATCGGCGCTCTCGCCGTTCAGCGGCGGGGTGCCGCGCGGACGGCGGGTCCAGGTCTCGATCGGATAGACCGTGGCGCACTTCATCCACTTGCCGGCCCAGGCGCCGCCGCTCTTCTCGCAGCGATCCTTCGGCCACACCCACATCGCGTGGTAGGCCAGCACGCTGGCGCTGGCCAACAGGAAGATACCGATGAAGATGTACTTCAGGCGGTTGATGGTCTTGTTCATGGCGGCCCCATATCGCTTTTCAGCGCTTAAGGGAATTGTCGCGAGGGGGCCTCCCGGAGACAGACGCCCGCGAAAATCGTACAACCGTTTGAAGCCCGGCGCGTTTTCAGCCTTACGCTTACGCCAAGGGAAACTTGCATTGCGGCGCCGAAACGCTAAGTCGGTGCCCGAGCAGGAGAAACACAAGCCTGGAGGCGGTGGAAACCGATGAAGGTCCTAGTCCCGGTCAAACGGGTGATCGATTATAACGTGAAGGCCCGCGTGAAGGCGGACCAGACGGGCGTCGACCTGGCGAACGTCAAGATGTCGATGAACCCTTTCTGTGAGATCGCGGTCGAAGAAGCCGTGCGCCTCAAGGAAAAGGGCGTGGCGACCGAGGTCGTCATCGTCAGCATCGGTCCGGCGCAGGCCCAGGAAACCATCCGTACGGCGCTGGCCATGGGTGGCGACCGCGGGGTGCTGATCACCACCGACGCCGATCCCGAGCCGCTGGCCGTCGCCAAGCTGCTGGCCGCCGTGGTGGCCGAAGAGAACCCGAACCTCGTCCTGATGGGCAAGCAGGCGATCGACGGCGACAACAACGCCGTGGGTCAGATGCTGTCGGCCCTGCTGGGCTGGCCGCAGGCCACCTACGCCTCGGCGATCGAGGTCTCGGCGACCAGCGCCAAGGTCACCCGCGAAGTCGACGGCGGCCTGCAGACGATCGACGTCGATCTGCCCGCCGTGGTCACCGCCGACCTGCGCCTGAACGAGCCGCGCTATGCGTCTCTGCCCAACATCATGAAGGCCAAGAAGAAGGAGATCGTCAGCAAGACGGTCGCCGACTACGGCGTCGACATCGCGCCGCGCCTGAAAGTCCTGAAGGTCACCGAGCCCGCCAAGCGCTCGGCCGGCATCAAGGTCGAGACGGCCGCTGACCTGGTTTCCAAGCTGAACACCGCGGGGGTGCTGTAATGGCTGTTCTCGTCGTCGCCGATAACGACAACGCGCTGCTGCGCGACGCCACCCACAAGACCGTCACCGCCGCCCTGAAGATCTCGGGCGACGTCGACGTGCTGGTGCTGGGCAAGGGCGCCAAGGCCGTGGCCGACGCGGCCGCCAAGATCGCTGGCGTCCGCAAGGTGCTGCTGGCCGAGTCCGACGCCCTGGGCCACGGCGTGGCCGAGGCTCAGGCCGACGCCGTGCTGGCCCTGGCCGGCAATTACGACGCGATCCTGGTTCCGGCCACCTCGGGCGGCAAGAACTTCGCCCCGCGCGTCGCCGCCAAGCTGGACGTCGCCCCGATCTCGGACATCATCGACGTGGTCGCCGCCGACACCTTCACGCGTCCGATCTACGCCGGCAACGCCCTGGAGACCGTTCAGTCGAGCGACTCCAAGAAGGTGATCACCGTGCGCCCGACCGCCTTCGCCGCCGCCGCTGAAGGCGGCTCGGCCTCGGTCGAGACCGTAGGCGGCGCCGACGCCGGCAAGACCCGCTTCGTCAGCGAAGAGATGGTCAAGTCCGACCGTCCGGAACTGGCTGCGGCCAAGATCGTCGTCTCGGGCGGTCGCGCCATGGGTTCGGCCGAAGAGTTCCAGCGCGTCATCGAGCCGCTGGCCGACAAGCTGGGCGCCGCTGTCGGCGCCTCGCGCGCGGCCGTCGACGCCGGCTACGCCCCCAACGACTACCAGGTCGGCCAGACGGGCAAGGTCGTGGCCCCGCAGCTCTATGTCGCCATCGGCATCTCGGGTGCGATCCAGCATCTGGCCGGCATGAAGGACTCCAAGGTGATCGTCGCGATCAACAAGGACGCCGACGCGCCGATCTTCCAGGTCGCCGACTTCGGCCTGGTCGCCGACTACAAGACTGCCGTGCCGGAACTGATGGACGCCCTGACGGCGGCCGGCAAGTAAACCGGAAAACAGGCTTGAACCGCCAAAGGCCCGGAGGCGACTCCGGGCCTTTTTGCTGGACCCTCCCCCGACCTCCCCGGCGAATGCCGGGGCCCAGATCGACCCCATAAGCTTCGCGGGGTTGGCTAAGACCGTTGGCGCGAACACCCCAAACCGCCCCGAATGAATCTGGGCCCCGGCATTCGCCGGGGAGGTCGGGATTCTGAAGTACCCGCCTCCTTCCCGGCGTCCGGAGGGGGGATCTCGGTCGCCTTTTTGCTGGACCCTAGACTCCGGAAACCCTTTGCAACCTGTGCGGGCGCGGGTAGGAGTTGGATTCAGTCGAGCTTCCAGGACCTTGGTCGCCTTGCCCAGATTCGCCGAATGGCTGGACCAGGATGTCACCACGGTGACGGCGCGCAGCCTCCCGACCCTGGGCGTGCGCCTGGTCATCTGCGCGGCGACGGCGCTGCTCTATGCGTTCGCGATCGACCTGAACGGCGGCCTGCTGTGGGGCCTGGCCGTGGCCAGCGCCGAGGCGGCGGTGTTCATCTGCAGCAGCCCCCAGCGCGCCGAGCGCAAGATCAGCCACGGCCAGCGCCTGGCCTATGTGGCGGCCGTCATCTGGATGAACATCGTCTGGTGGGCGTTGGCGATCATGCTGTGGCGTCAGGAGCACCCTGCCCTGCGGCTTTCGGCTCTGTGCGTGGTCTGCGCCTTCCTGGTTCACGCCCAGGCCTTTACGGCGCGTTCCAAGACCCTGCTGCTGATCATCGGCGGCGGGGCCGCGACGGTGTTGCTGGCGATGTGCGGCGTGATGAACGACTTCCCGCCCGCCGAGCGCCTGGTGCTATGCGCGTCGGTCCTGATCCTGCTGACCTATACGGCCAAGGCCGCCCAGACCAACGGTCAGCAGGGCCGCGCCCTGGAGCTGGCCAAGAGCCAGGCCGAGGCCGCCAGCCAGGCCAAGTCCGAGTTCCTGGCCCTGATGAGCCACGAACTGCGCACGCCGCTCAACGGGATGCTAGGCCTGTCGCAGGCCCTGAAGCTGGAGCCGCTGGAGCCCGGCGAGCGCGAACAGGTCGAGCTGCTGGAGGAGTCGGGCCGCACTCTGCTGGCCCTGCTGAACGACGTGCTCGACATGGCCAAGATCGAAGCCGGCAAGCTAGAGATCGCCCCCACGCCGGACGACCTGGGCCGCTTGGCCGATCGGATCGTGCGGATCAATCAGGCCCAGGCCCGCGAGAAGGGCACGCAGATCGTGCTCGAGCTTGATCCGGCCCTGCCGCGCGCCCTGCTGTTCGATCCCCTGCGGGTGCGCCAATGCCTGGCCAACCTGATCTCGAACGCGGTCAAGTTCACGCCCGCTGGCCTGATCCGGGTCCGCGTCAGCTGTGAGGCCGGCGCCGAGCCCGACCGGATGCTGGCCAAGATCGTCGTCTCTGACACCGGTGTCGGCATGAGCCCGGCCGTGCTGGCCAGGATCTTCAAGCCGTTCGAGCAGGCTGACCCCTCCGTCGCCCAGCGCACCGGCGGCACCGGCCTTGGCCTGAACATCACCCGCCGCCTGGCCCAGATGATGGGAGGCTCGGTCGCCGTCCGCAGCACCGAAGGCAAGGGCTCGACCTTCACCCTGACCTTCGCGTGCGGCGTGCCGACCGCCACCGCGGTGCAGACCATCGCCGGGCTCGGCGGCGACAGGCCGCTGCGGTTGCTGGCGGTCGACGACTATGCGGTCAACCGCAAGGTCATCGCCATGATGCTGGGACCGCTGGGCTGCGAGGTCGTCGAGGCGGACCACGGCCAGCAGGCCCTCGACGTCCTGGCCGAGCGCGAGGTCGACGTGGTGCTGCTGGATTTCAACATGCCGGTGATGGGCGGCCTGGAGGCCACCCGCCGCATCCGCGCCGACGACCGCTGGCGCAAGCTGCCGATCGTCTGCCTGACCGCCGGCATGATGGACGAGGAACGCGCCGCCGCCTCGGCGGCGGGCATGGACGCCTTCATCGAAAAGCCGATCGAGATGTCGACCCTGGTGACCACGATCACGCGGCTGGGGCGGCGCTGAACCCATGAAAAAGGCCCGGCGGAGCGATCCGCCGGGCCTTTTGTCGTTTTGAACGCCGAGAGGACGCTTAGTCCTTGGCGCGCTCCACGTACGAACCGTCTTCGGTGAGGATGACGACCTTGGTGCCCGCGGTGATGTACGGCGGCACGGTGGTCTTCACGCCGTTGCTCAGCACGGCCGGTTTGTAGGACGAGCTGGCGGTCTGGCCCTTCACCGACGGTTCGGTGTCGACGATTTCGAGGACCACGGTGCGCGGCAGGTCGATGGCGATCGGCACGTCGTTGTGGGTCGACAGGATGACGGTCATGCCTTCCTGCAGGTAGGGGGCGGCGTCGCCGATCACTTCTTCGGTGGCCACGAGCTGGTCGTAGGTTTCCGGGTTCATGAAGTGGTAGCCGTCACCGTCGCTGTACAGGAAGGTGTGGTTGCGGTCGTCGACGAAGGCGCGCTCGACCTGCTCGGTCGTGCGGTAGCGCTCCGAAACCTTCACGCCGTCCGAGATGCGGCGCATGTTCAGCTGGGTCACCGGGGTGCCCTTGCCGGGGTGGATGTTTTCGGCGCTCAGGACGACATAGAGCTTGCCGTCCATGTCGACGACAGAGCCTTTGCGGAGCGAGCTGGCTGCGACCTTCACGTAGTTACGTTCCTTGGATGAAAGCGCGCGCGAGGCCGCGGGCGCGTTCGTGCTATTGATCCGTGAGCGCCCTCGTATAGCGAAAGGGGCGAAATCTCCAGCCTCTTCGGTTTTGCAGCCTTGTCCCTAGCTTCCTCGACCTGGTGGCGCGCCGGCGTCCACGCCGATCGCCGGCCGTTTCTGCTGGCCCGCAACCGCATCACCAAGGCCTTCCGCGCCTGGTTCGAGGCAGAAGGCTTCGAGGAGGTCGAGGCTGCGGCTTTGCAGGTCTCGCCCGGGAACGAGGCCCACCTGCACGCCTTTGCGACACAGGCCCTGACCATCGCCGGCGAGGCCAGCCCGCTCTATCTGCACACCTCGCCCGAGTTCGCCTGCAAGAAGCTCTTGGCGGCCGGCGAGGAGAAGATCTTCAGCCTCTCCAAGGTGTGGCGCAATCGCGAGCGCGGGCCGCTGCACCATCCCGAATTCACCATGCTGGAATGGTACCGAACCGCCGCGCCCTACCAGACCCTGATGGACGACTGCGCGACCCTGCTGGCCCTGGCGGCGGAAACGGCGGGAACCCAGCGCTTCGACTTCCGGGGCATGAGCTGCGATCCCTTCGCCGCGCCCGAGCGCCTGTCGGTGGCCGAGGCGTTTGACCGCCATGCGGGCGTCGACCTGCTGGCCAGCGTGGCGAATGACGGCTCGACCGACCGCGACGCCCTGGCGGACGAAGCCCGCAAGGCGGCAATTCGCGTCGCCGAGGACGACAGCTGGGCCGACATCTTCAGCCGCATCATCGTCGAGAAGGTCGAGCCGCGCCTGGGCGAAGGCCGGGCGACCATCCTCTGCGAATACCCGATCAGCGAGGCCGCCCTGGCCCGCCCCAAGGACGCCGACCCGCGCGTGGCCGAACGCTTCGAGCTCTATGCCTGCGGGGTGGAGCTGGCCAACGCCTTCGGCGAACTCACCGACCCGGTCGAGCAGCGCCGCCGGTTCCTGATCGAAATGGACGAGAAGGCGCGGATCTACGGCGAGCGCTACCCGATCGACGAGGACTTTCTGGCGGCCCTGGCGCACATGCCTGCGGCGTCCGGCTCGGCGCTGGGCTTTGACCGGCTGGTACTGCTGGCCACCGGCGCGCGGCGGATCGAGGACGTGATCTGGACGCCCGTGGCGGACTGAGCGTCGCATCGAAATTTTGCATACCCCTCTTGCGAATTGCACGCGTTCGCACAAAATGCAGACAGCGGGCCGGGCCCCTCTGACGATTTCGACGCCCCCACGTCGAACGTGATGTCGGACCGCATCGGGTGCGCTCGATGTCGGGTCCTGGCGGCTTACCCTCTCGCCAAACCCCTCTCCCGCCGTCGGGCGCGCCCCTTCTGAACAGAGGAGCTGGCGCTTGCCCCTTTTGACCGCCCGACAGATCCGCGCCGAGATCGCGCGGCTGACCCTTACCCTGCATGAAGAGGCCCGGAAGCCCGAGCCGGACCGCAGCCTGATGCGGCTGTGGGACCTGCGTCGCGAGCGCCTGAAGGAACAGCTTTGGACGGCGGAGATGAACGCCACCGCCGCGCGCTGGCGGTGACGTCCGCGTCCGAACCGGACGACCGCCGTCAGCAGATCGACGCTCTGGTCGCCGCCTGCGTGCTGATCGCCCAGGTCGACGGGGCGGTGACGCCCGACGAGCGCAGCCGCATGGTCGAGCGCCTGAAGTCGCAGCCCTTGCTGGAAGGGCTGGAGCTGGAGACCGCGCTGCAAACCTTCGAGGCCCTGGACGCCCGCTTCGACGCCCGGCCCGAGGAGACCTGGGTCGAGGCCGAGATGATGATCCGCCGCCTGAAGGGGCGCGCCGAAGCCGAGGCCGTGGCCTCCGCCGCGGTCGCGGTCTCGATCGACGGCGGGCTGGAGGCCGAGGAGCGCTCGGCGGTGCTCGACATCTGCGCCTGGTTGGATGTCAGCCCCCTGCGGGTTCTGCCGTAATCGCTGGGACTTGACCGCGATCAAGGCCGCACGCCCTGCTGTCGTCGAGCATGGCGCCAAGCAGGAGCGATTAATGACCCGGTTGAAGGCCCACGTCGAACGCCACGCGGTGTCACGCATCGGCTGGCTGCGCGCCGCCGTGCTGGGCGCCAATGACGGCATCGTCTCGACCGCGTCCCTGGTGGTCGGGGTGGCGGCCGCCGAGGCGACGCGCGGTCCGATCCTGCTGGCCGCCAGCGCGGGTCTGGTGGCCGGCGCGATGTCTATGGCGGCCGGCGAATATGTCTCGGTCGCCTCACAGGCCGACAGCGAGGCCGCAGACCTCGCCCGCGAACGCAAGGAGCTGGAGACCCAGCCCGCAGAGGAGCTGGAGGAAATGACCGCGATCTATATCTCGCGCGGTCTCCCGCCCGACTTGGCGCGGCAGGTGGCCGAGCAGCTGAACGCCGGCGACGCCCTGGCCGCCCACGCCCGCGACGAACTGGGCATCTCCGAACATGTCACCGCCCGGCCCGTGCAGGCGGCCCTGACCTCGGCCGCGACCTTCGCAGTCGGCGCGGCCATGCCGCTCCTGGTGTCGATGCTGGCGCCGCTGCCGGTGATCATCCCGACCATCTCGATCGCCACACTGGTGTTCCTGGCGGTCCTGGGCTGGCTGGGCGCCTGGGCCGGCGGCGCCAGTCCCTGGAAGCCGATGCTGCGCGTCACCTTCTGGGGCGCCCTGGCCCTGGGGGTCACCGCCGTGATCGGCAAGCTGTTCGGGGCCGTGGTTTAGGGCCCCTGTTTGCGTCGCGGCGGAAAATCCCGCATATCCCCGCGCCTCATGTTCCCCGCCCATACCCTCCGCGACGCCCGGTCCCTGGCCGAGGCCGGGCTGGTCCCGTCCGAGCGCCTGCCGGCGCTGGAGGCGGTGGCCGCGCGCTATGCGGTGGCGATCACGCCGGCCATGACCGCGCTGATCGAGGCCGGCGACGAGAACGACCCGATCGCGCGGCAGTTCGTCCCCTCCCCTGACGAGCTGGTCGCCAGCCCCGGCGAGGACGGCGACCCGATCGGCGACGCCGCCCACAGTCCGGTCGAGGGGATCGTCCACCGCTATCCCGACCGCGTGCTGCTGAAGCCGACCCACACCTGCGCGGTCTATTGCCGGTTCTGTTTCCGCCGCGAGATGGTCGGGCCCGAGGGGCTGTCGAACCTGACCCCCGCCCAGTTGGACGCGGCCTTCGCCTATATCGTCGCCCGGCCCGAGATCTGGGAGGTGATCGTCACCGGCGGCGATCCGCTGGTGCTGTCGCCCCGGCGGCTGGCCGACCTGATGGATCGGCTGGAAGCGATCGACCACGTCAAGATCGTGCGCTTCCACACCCGCGTTCCCGCCGTCGATCCCCAGGCGGTGACGCCCGAGCTGGTGGCGGCGCTGAAACGCTCGTCCAAGGCCGTCTACGTCGCCCTGCACGCCAACCACGCCCGCGAGCTGACCCCCGCCGCCCGCGCCGCCTGCGCGCGGATGGTCGACGCCGGGATTCCCATGGTCAGCCAGACGGTGCTGCTGCGCGGGGTCAATGACGATCCCCGGACCCTGGCGGACCTGATGCGCGCCTTCGTGGAGACGCGGATCAAGCCCTACTACCTGCACCATGGCGATCTGGCCCCCGGCACCGCCCACCTGCGGACCACGGTCGCCGAGGGCCAGGCGATCATGCGGGCCCTGCGCGGGACGCTGTCGGGCCTGGCGCAACCGACCTATGTGCTGGATATCCCAGGCGGTCATGGCAAGGTCCCCGTCGGCCCCAGCTACCTTGCCGAAGGCTCGGTGGAGACGCCGGACGGCGGCGTGCGGCCCTATCCGCCCACGCCCTGACGACGCCAGGGCGCCCCCGCCCCGTTGCGACGCAGCAAAGCCTTGGCGAGGCCAGGGTTTCTCGTGCTAGAAAAGTCGTCACAACAGATGGCCCGGACTGTCACGTTCGGCGCAAATTCAAGCGAAGGCTTGGCTTTTATGAGTGAAATCAAGACGGTCGGCGTGATCGGCGCCGGCCAGATGGGGTCGGGCATCGCGCATGTCGTCGCCCTGGGCGGCTATGACGTACGGCTTCACGACATCTCGCGCGAGCGGATCGAGGCTGGCATCGCCATCATCGAGAAGAACATGGCCCGCCAGGTCGGCCGTGGGATCATCGACGACGCGGCGATGAAGGCGGCCCTGGCCCGCATCCAGCCCGCCGAGGGCCTGGAGGCCGTCGGCGCCACGGACCTGGCCATCGAAGCGGCGACCGAGAACGAGGAGGTCAAGAAGTCGATCTTCCGTAGCCTCCAGCCGCACCTCAAGCCCGACACGCTGCTGGCCTCGAACACCTCGTCGATCTCGATCACGCGCCTGGCCTCGGCCACGGACCGGCCCGAGCGCTTCATCGGCCTGCACTTCATGAACCCGGTGCCGCTGATGAAGCTGGTGGAGATCATCCGCGGCATCGCCACAGACGTCCCGACCTACGAAACGGCCGTGAACTTCGCCCAGTCGCTGGGCAAGATCACCAGCAACGCCGAAGACTTCCCCGCCTTCATCGTCAACCGCGTGCTGGTGCCGATGATCAACGAGGCGATCTACACGCTGTATGAAGGGGTCGGCACGGTCGACGCCATCGACACGGCGATGAAGCTGGGCGCCAACCATCCGATGGGCCCGCTGGAGCTAGGCGACTTCATCGGCCTGGACACGGTGCTGAGCATCATGAACGTGCTGCACGAGGGTCTGGCCGACAGCAAGTACCGTCCCTGCCCGCTGCTGGTGAAATATGTCGAGGCCGGCTGGCTTGGCAAAAAGACCGGACGCGGCTTCTATGACTACCGGGGCGAGACGCCGGTTCCCACGCGCTAGATGAGCGGGCGGCGTCTCCGAGAAGGGGACGCCATGACCGACACCACCGCGTCGACGACGGGGGCCCTGCGCCCCGTCGCCAAGGCTGACCGCCATCTTAGCCTGGACGTCCTGCGGGGACTGGGCGTCATGGGCATCCTGGCGGTCAACGCCGTGGCCTTCGGCCTGCCGATGTCGATCTACATGTCGCCCGAGCTGTCGCCCTTCGGGATGGCCGGAGGCGAAGGCATGGCCTGGTGGGTCGTGCAGACCTTCTTCCACTACAAGTTCGTCACCCTGTTCTCGATCCTGTTCGGGGTGTCGATCCTGCTGGTCGGCGGCGAGCGGTCGGACAAGGCGCGTGGGGCTCTGCTGCGCCGCCGGCTCTTCTGGCTGCTGGTGATCGGCCTGCTGCATGGCCTGCTGATCTGGTACGGCGACATCCTGCTGCTCTACGCCTGCACGGGCTTTGTCGCCCTGCTGGCGCGCTCGTGGACGCCCCGGCGGCTGTTCACCGTCGGCCTGACGATCCTGCTGCTGGGCTCGGCCCTGGCGGTCGCGCCGCTGATCCTGCTGGAAAGCGCCCCGGCCGACATCCAAAAGTCGGTCCTGGCCCAGATGACCCAGCCCGGCGGCGGGGGGAACGTGGCGGCCGCCACAGCGGCGATGCGCGGCGGGCTGGCCTCGGCCTTGGGCGAGAACTTCAAGAGCTGGATGATGCTGCAACCCGCCAGCCTGATCGTGTTCATCTGGCGCACCGGCGCCCTGATGTTGCTGGGCATGGCGTTGTTCAAGACCGGCTTCCTGACCGGCAAGGCCAAGACCTGGGTCTATCTGCTGCTGATCGCCCTGGGCGGCGCGGGCCTGGCCTGGACCGGCTGGGAGAACAGCATGAAGCTGGCCACCGACTTCGCCAAGCCGCAGGCCATGGGCCGCTACAACCTGGCCTATGAGTTCGCCAGCCTGCCGATCACCCTGGGCTATGCCTCCCTGGCCATCCTGCTGATCCGCTCCCGCCTGGTCGCCAGCCTGCTGAGCCCCGTGGCGCGCCTCGGGCAGATGGCCTTCACCAACTACCTGGCCCAGTCGCTGATCATGACCACGATCTTCTGGAGCGGGCGGGGTCTGGGCCTCTTTGGCCAGTTCGACCGGGTCGAGCTGTGGGGCTGCGCGATCGCGATATGGGCGCTGCAGCTGATCTGGTCGCCGCTGTGGCTGTCACGCTTCTCGATGGGGCCGATGGAATGGGTCTGGCGGCGCCTGTCCTACGGCAGGGGCCTGCAACGCGACGCCTGACACCCCGGTCGTAAGGATAGGGGTCAAGGCGCGCGCCCCCTCCAGGCGCGCGCCTCTTCTCGTCGGTATGGCCTTTTTGCAAGGCCCTCCCCCCGAAGGCCGACGCGATAGGGGAACCGCGCCGGCTGGATCGCCAAATCCCGGCGGAGGAGTCGGCGACCATCCCCGCGCGCGCCAACTACCCCACCGGCGCACCCGAAAGACCGCTTCTTTTCGCGCTGCGGCGTCGCCCTGTCATTGCCCGCCCGTCCACGTTCTCTTGCCTCCCTGTCCGAAATCGGCGAGAGCTCGACGACGATCGAGGACCCATGGCAACAGAACATCCGCCCAGAGACCTGTGGGTCCTGGACGCCCGTGAGCAGCCCGACGCGGCCGAGCGCTATCGCGAGGCCTGCGCCCAGTTGTTCGACATCACCCTGCTCTGCCCCGAGGCCGAGTTCCACAATCGGATGGACGGCTACAATCTGGGCGGCGTGGTGCTGGCGCGCTGCGCCGGCGTGCCCCAGCGGTTTGATCGTCGCTACGCGCACATCGTCACCGACACCGCCGACTCGGCCCTGGCGGTTCTGGAGCTGAGTTGCGGCGGCTGGAGCGGCGTCTATGACGGGCGACCGGCCGATGGCGGCCAGGGTTCGATCCGCCTGGTCGACATGTCACGCCCCTTCGACATGACCACCGCCGCCTATGAGACGCTCTACCTGGCCCTGCCGCGCGCGGCCCTGGACGAGCAGGTCGGCCAGCTCGATTTTCATGGGCGTGTGATCTCGGAAGACAGCGCCGCCGGCCGCATCCTGAGCGCGCACATGCGAGCGGTGTGGGACAGCCTCGGGACGATCTCCGCCGCAGAGGCGGCGCTGGCGGGCAAGGCGGCGGCGGCGCTGTTCAGCGCTGCGATCCTGGCGCACGGCGAGCCGGCCAGCGGCGACGCGCGTCCCGTGGAAAAGATGCTGCTGGCCTCGGCCCGCGCCTTTGTCATCGGCCGGCTGGCCGATCCGGACCTGACCCCTGAGGCGGTGCGCCAGCATCTCGGGATCTCGCGCAGCCTGCTCTACAAGGTGTTCGAGCCGGCCGGCGGCGTCAGCGCCTTCATCCAGGCCCGCCGCCTGGACCAGGCCTTTGACGACATCATCCGTGACCAGAGCGAACGCAAGACCCTGGCCGAGATCAGCTATGGCCTCGGCTTCCGCTCCGACGCCCATTTCAGCCGCGTGTTCCGAGCCCGCTTCGGCGTCACCCCCGGCCGCCTGCGCCGCCTGGGCCCGTCCGCGCGGCAGGAGGGTCTGTCGGCGCTGGAGCGGCCCGACGACGTGTTCGTCTGGGTAGGGAGCTTGCTGTAGAGGCGCTCTGGCACGCGGGACTTAGGGCGCGGAACGCCCCCTCCGTCTCGCTGCGCATCCGCAGCGAGCCACCTCCCCCGCAAGCGGGGCAGGAGGGCGGCGGTGTCCTCCTCACCCGCATCGCGGGGGAGGTGGCGCGGCGCCGATCGGCGACGTGACGGAGGGGGCGCTCTGGCTACCCCGCCCCCAGCGCCACGGCGACGTGGTAGGTGATGAAGGCCGCGATATAGGCGAGGCTGACCATGTAGACGAACATGATCGTCGGCCAGACCCAGCTGTTGGTCTCGCGCTTGACCACGCCCAGGGTGGGCAGGCACTGCGGCGCGAAGACGTACCAGGCCAGGAACGACAGGGCGCTAGCCAGCGACCACTGGTTCTTCAGCAGGGTCGACAGGGCGCCGGTCTCGCCGTCCTCGCCGCCCACGGCATAGACGGTGCCCAACACCGCCACGGCCACTTCGCGGGCGGCCATGCCCGGGATCAGCGCCACGGTCATCTGCCAGTTGAACCCGATCGGGGCCATCAGCGGGGCCAGGAACTGGCCGATGCGCCCGGCGATGGAGTAGTCGATGGCTGGCCCGGTCGCGCCTTCCGGCGGATAGGGGAAGGTCGAGAGCACCCAGACCAGAACCATCAGCGGCAGGATGATGCGGCCGGCGCGGCTCATGAAGATGCGGGCGCGGGTCCAGAGGTTCATCAGGACGTTGCGCGGCTCGGGCCAGCGATAGGTCGGCAGCTCCATCATGAAGGGCTCGACGGCCCCGCGCCAGAAGATGCGCCGGATCACGAAGGAGACCAGCAGCGCGCTGATAATGCCGCTGGCGTAGAGGCCAAACATCACCAGACCCTGCAGCGACAGCACGCCCCACACCGTCTGCTGCGGGATGAAGGCGCCGATGATCAGGGTGTAGACCGGAATCCGCGCCGAACAGGTCATCAGCGGCGCGACCAGGATCGTCGTCAGGCGGTCCTGGCGATTGTCGATCACGCGCGTCGACATGATGCCGGGAATGGCGCAGGCGAAGCTGCTGAGGAGCGGGATGAAGGCGCGGCCGTGCAGGCCGGCGCCGCCCATGATCTTGTCCATCAGGAAGGCGGCGCGGGCCATGTAGCCGCTGTCCTCCAGCAGCAGGATGAAGAAGAACAGGATCAGGATCTGCGGCAGGAACACCAGCACGCTGCCGACGCCGGCGATCAGGCCGTCGGCGATGAAGCTGGTCAGCAGGCCCTTGGGCAGGCTGGCGTTGGTCAGTTCGATCAGGGCGGCGAAGCCCGCGTCGATGCCGTCCATGGCGGGCGTGGCCCAGGTGAACACCGCCTGGAACATCACGAACAGCAGACCGAGCAGGATCACCAGGCCCGCCACCGGGTGCAGCAGCACGCCGTCGATCTTGCCGGTCACGGTGTCGGGCCGCTCGGGCGGCTTCACGCAGGCCTTGAAGATGCGCTGGGCCTCGGCGTGGGCGGCGCGGATCTCCGCCGGGCTGGGCTCATGCCAGGCGTTGTCGGCGGTGAGGGTCTGGCGGTCGACCAGGGCCTCGACCTTGTCCAGCAGTTCGGGCAGGCCGCGCTTGCGGGTGGCCACCGTGGTGACGATCGGCGCGCCGATCTCGGTCGACAGGCGCTCGACGTCGATCCGCAGGCCCTGGCGCTGGGCGATGTCGAACATGTTGAGGGCCAGCACGAACGGGCGGCCCACCTGCTTCAACTCGAGCGCCAGACGCAGCACGAGGCGCAGGTTGGTGGCGTCGGCCACGCAGACCAGGGCCTGGGGGGCGTCTTCGCCGGCCAGCTTGCCCAGCACCGCGTCGCGGGTCACCGCCTCGTCCGGGCTGCGCGCGCGCAGGGAGTAGGTGCCGGGCAGGTCCAGCACGCGGATCTGGCGGCCGCTGGGGGCGGTAAGCACGCCCTCTTTGCGCTCCACCGTGACACCGGCGTAGTTGGCCACCTTCTGGCGGCTGCCGGTCAGGGCGTTGAACAGGGCGGTCTTGCCGGAGTTGGGATTGCCGACCAGGGCGATCCGGGCGGTGTCGGCGAGCGGGGAAGCGACGGAGGGCGCTGCGGCGCCGGAATCGGGGGTCAAGGTCTTAGCGTCCGTCGAACTTCACGCTGATCGCGCCGGCCTCGCGGCGACGCAGGGCCACGCGGGTGTCGTCCACCCGCACGGCGATCGGATCGCGCCCGAACAGGCCCTCGTGCAGCACCTCGATCGATGCGCCCTCGACAAAGCCCATCTCCAGCAGGCGGCGCTCCAGTTCCTCGGCGACCACCGCCTCGGCCGCGCCGCTGTGGCCGGTGACCTTGACGATGACGCCGCGCTCGCCGCGGCCGGCGCTGGCCAGCGGACGCACACCCGTCGCAGTCCCGGCGGGGTTGAATTCAGGCGACAAAACGAACGCTTCGGACATCATGGCTCCGATTAGATTGCGAACGATTATCAGTCGAAGCGCCCAATGTCGATTCAGCGATCCTCAGGTTCTGCGTTATGCTGCGCCCTTAAGGATCGTTGGGACGGAATGGCGCAGGGCCGTTAATCTATTCGACTCTTCGGGCCGAGACCGGTCTGATTGCGTGTAACGATTCGTGTGGACGGATTATGCGTAGACTGATGCTGGCGCTCCTGACGGGCGCTTATCTCTGTCTGGCCTTGATCGTCTCCCTCTTCCTATGGAGGACGGGAGCGACGCCGACCGTCGGTGTTTCCGCGTTCATCGGCACGCTGGGCCTGTGCTTCGCCTTCCACGGCCTGATCGCCCAGGCGTTCATGGGCGCCAATCTGCGCGTCGACATAGACACCATCCGCGAAGCCCACGCCATCCTGCTGGACCAGATCGAGAAGGTCGACGCCCGGGTCACCGACCTGGTCGACACCGTCGCCGCCGACGCCCAGCGCCGCTCCGAGGAGCTGTCGACCGAGGTGCATCAGCTGGAAGACCTGATCCAGCAGATGAACGACCGCCTGGAGCACCAGCTCAGCCACCAGGTCGCCGCCGCCTCGGCGCGCTCCAGCGGCCGCGATCGCGCCCCGCACGCCAGCCACATGCTGCAGGTGGTGCAGGACGCCCTGGCCGAAAACCGGGTCGACCTCTACCTGCAGCCGATCGTCAGCCTGCCCCAGCGCCGCACGGTCTTCTACGAGAGCTTCTCGCGCCTGCGCGACGAAACGGGCCGCGTGATGATGCCGGCCGAGTATCTGGCGGTGGCCGAGGGCGAAGGCCTGATGACGGCTATCGACAACCTGCTGCTGTTCCGCTGCGTGCAGATCGTGCGCCGCTTGGCCAAGCAGGACCGCAAGGTCGGGATCTTCTGCAACATCTCGCTGGCCAGCCTAGGCGACGAGAGCTTCTTCCCGCAGTTCCTGGAGTTCATGCAGGGCAACAAGGACCTGGCCGGCGCGGTGATCTTCGAGCTGGGCCAGGCGGCGTTCGATCGTCGGGGCCCGGTGGAGGCCCGCCACATGGCCCGTCTGGCCAGCCTCGGCTTCAGCTTCAGCCTGGACAAGGTCAACGACCTGGACGTCGACTTCCAGGACCTGGCCCGCGCCGATGTGAAGTTCCTGAAGGTCGGCGCCCAGATGATGCTGGACCAGCTGGAGGAGCAGGACGGCAAGCTCGTCATCGCCTCGCTGCCCGACCTGAACGCCAGCGACTTCGCCGCCCTCACCCGTCGCTACGGCGTCGAGGTGATCGTCGAGAAGGTCGAGGCCGAAAAGCAGGTCGCCGAGATTCTGGATCTCGACATCGGTTACGGCCAGGGCCACCTGTTCGGCGAGCCGCGCGCCATCCGCGACGCCGTGCTGGCCGAGGCCGACCCGCCCGCCGACTTCATCCGCGCGCCAATGCGTCGCCGCGCGGTGGGCTGGTAGCGCCAAGCGCCGCAAGCATCGGAATGACGCCGTCCCGCGCGGACGGCAGGGTCTCTCGTCAGAAGGAGACCGCCGATGACCTACCTCACCGACGAGGCCCGCTGGGCCGCCTGGGAAGCCCGCGACCGCGCCGCCGACGGGGCCTTCTTCGTGGCCGTGCGCACCACCGGCGTTTATTGCGTGGCAAGCTGTCCCGGCCGACCGCTACGCCAGAACGTCGTCTTCCACGAAAGCCGCGAGGCCGCCCGCGCCGCCGGGTTCCGCGCCTGCCTGCGCTGCAAGCCCGATCGCGTGGCCGCGTGAGTTTGGACTGGACCCGCATCGCCGCCGAGCTGGACGCGCGCGGCTGGGCCCTGACCGGGCCGCTGCTGAAGCCTGAGACCTGCGCCGGCATCGCCGACCTTTATCCGTGCGACGAAGGCTTCCGCAGCCGCGTGGTCATGGCCCGCCACGGCTTTGGGCGCGGCGAGTATAAGTATTTCAGCTATCCGCTGCCTGACGTCGTGCAGCGCCTGCGGGAGGGCCTCTACGGCCCGCTGTCGGCGATCGCCAACGCTTGGGCGCAGCGCCTAGGCGACGACCGCCGCTTTCCCGACACGCTGGACGAGATGCTGGCCCGCTGCCACGGCGCGGGTCAGGCCCGCCCCACGCCGCTGCTGCTGACCTATGGCCCCGGCGACTACAACTGCCTGCACCAGGACCTCTATGGCGAGCACGTCTTCCCGCTGCAGGCGGCGTTCCTGCTGGACGAGCCGGGGCGAGACTTCGAAGGCGGCGAGTTCGTCCTCGTCGAGCAACGCCCCCGCCAGCAGTCGGCGCCCCAGGTCGTGCCGCTCAGACAGGGCGAGGGCGTGATCTTCGCGGTCCGCGAACGCCCAGCCGAGGGGACGCGCGGCGTACATCGGCGGATGCTTCGGCACGGGGTCAGCGAAGTGCGGTCCGGGCGACGGCGGACGCTGGGGGTGATCTTTCATGATGCTCGGTAGGTCGTGATCCTACCAACCCGGGGCTTTGAGGGGATTAGCCGAGGAAATCCAATGCAAGGTCACGCCAATCAGGATTGCTCTCCTCAATCAGCATGAGCTTCCAGGACCGACGCCACTCTTTAAGGCGGCGCTCCCGGATCAGCGCGCTCTCGCGCGTTTCATGCTGCTCGAACCACACCAGCATCGTGCAACCGTACTTGGCGGTGAAGCCTCGAACCTGACTCTGATGCTCGAAGACGCGGCGAGCGAGGTCGTCGGTCGAGCCGATGTAGAGCGTTCCGTTTCGGCGGTTGGCCATGATGTAGACGTAAAAGGCCATGGGCGATCTTTGATCGCGCCGGCCACGATATCAACTGAAGATTGCATTTAATCCCGACCTCCCCGGCGAATGCCGGGGCCCAGATCGAGACCGCTTGCGTCTTGAGACTGGCTGAGGCCGCCAAGCGAACCCACCCCAACCGCTCCGGATGAATCTGGGCCCCGGCATTCGCCGGGGAGGTCGGGGAGTGTGAGGGTCCTCACTCCTCCTGCGGAGGAAAGGAAACCACGACGCCCCCTCACCCCATCGGCGACACGCCAAACAGCAGCCGGTGCAGCACGACCACGAACACCAGATAGAGCACCGTCCCGCCCAGTACGCCGATCAGGTCCGAGCGCGGCTTGACCACCACGGGGGCGGGCTCCTTGCGGCTGATGGCGGAGGCAAGATCGACCACCGCCCAGGCCAGGAACGATCCGAACAGCAGCGCCGAGGCCTGGTCGCCATTGGCCAGCAGGTGGCCGGTCGACCACAGGATCACGCCCAGCAGCATCGGGTGGCGCACCGTCGCCTTGATCCGTCCGGCCGGGGCGTTGGCGGTGGGCAAGAGGATGAAGGCCAGCCAGACCAGCAGCATGGCGGCGTGACGGCCCCAGGCCGGCGGGTCGTAGAGCTGCGGCGCGGCGGGGCGATAGACGATCCAGCCCCAGATGATCAGGCCAAGCCCTGCGGCGGCGACCAGAGAATAGAGCCCGCGCCAGCGCTTGGGGCTGGCGGCGACCTGGGCGTCGCGGATGGGCGCGGCGAGGATCCGCACCGAGTGGATTCCCAGGAACAGCACAAGGCCAAGAAGCAGAATCGTCATGACGCCCTCCCGTTAGCCCGGAGGATAGTCACGGAACACCGGTCTTCGATAGCGGGGGCGCAGAGGCCTTGAATCCCGGCCGGCAGGGCTCAGCTAAGGGGCCCGGCCGCATTGACGCCCCGTTCCCAGACCGCTACCGCCGAGCCCATGATGGATTTCCCCCCCGGCCTTTCAGCCCTTTCCGACCGCTACGACGTGGTGCTGAGCGACGTCTGGGGCGTGATCCATAACGGCGTGGCCAGCTTCCCGCAGGCCTGCGATGCCTTGACGAAGTGGGCGCAGAGCAAGGGTCCGGTGGTGCTGATCTCCAACTCGCCGCGTCCGTCACACGACGTGGTGGCGCAGCTGGACAGCCTGGGCGTGCCGCGCTCGGCCTGGCAGGGCTTTGTCACCTCGGGCGACGCCACCCGCGCGCTCCTGAAGGCCAATGCCCCGGGCAAGGTCTGGAAGATCGGCCCCGCCCGCGACGAGGTGCTCTATGAAGGCATCGACCTGGCGGACGCCGGGTGCGAGGACGCCGACTTCATCTCCAGCACCGGCCTCTATGACGACGAGAACGAGGTCCCCGAAGACTATCGCGACCGCCTGAAGGTCGCCGCCGAGCGCGGCTTGCTGTTCATCTGCGCCAATCCCGACCGCGTGGTGCAGCGCGGCGACAAGCTGATCTTCTGCGCCGGCGCGCTGGCCGATCTCTATGAGAGCCTCGGCGGCAAGGTGGTGATGGCGGGCAAGCCTTACGGCCAGATCTACGACCTGGCCGTCGCCGAGGCCGAGCGCCTCCTGGGCCGTCCGGTCGACCGCGCGCGGATCCTCTGCATCGGCGACGGCGTGATCACCGACGTGAAGGGCGCGCACGATCAGAACCTGGCCTGCCTGTTCGTCGCCAAGGGCATCCATGGCGACAAGGCCGTGGGCCCCGACGGCCAGCTGGTTCCCGACGCGGTCCACGCCCTTCTGGCCGCCGAGGCGGTGGGCGCGACCCACGCGATCGGCGATCTGGTCTGGTGAAGTCCGCCTGACGGGTTAAACTGTGTGCAACGCACAATAAAAACCGCAGGGGAGCGTGTGATGCAGGGCAAATTCCTGGAAGAGCTGAGCGTGGGCCAATCGGCCGAACTGGTCCGCACCGTCGGCGAGGCCGACATCGTGGCCTTCGCCAAGGTCACGGGTGACAACAACCCCGTCCACCTGGACGCCGACTACGCCGCCGGCACCAGCTTCGGCGAGCGCATCGCCCACGGCATGCTGTCGGCCGGTTATATCTCGGCGGTGCTGGGCACCACCCTGCCCGGCCCCGGCGCGATCTATCTGTCCCAGACCCTGCGCTTCAAGCGCCCGGTCAAGATCGGCGACGAAGTCACCGCCCGCGCCACCATTACCGAAATCGACGAAGCCAAGGCTCGCGTCACCTTCGCCACCACCTGCCTGGTCAATGGCAAGCCGGTGGTCGAGGGCGAGGCCACGGTCATGGTCCCCCGCAAGGCCGCCTGATGCCCCTGAAGACTGTTCACGCCTGGAAAGACCTGTCCCCCGACCAGCGCGGCGCCGCCGTGGCGCTGGGCAATTTCGACGGGGTGCATCGCGGCCACCAGCAGGTGATCGCCCAGGCCGCCAAGGCCGCCCTGGCCGACAAGACGCCGCTGGGCGTGATCAGCTTCGACCCGCATCCGCGCCGCCTGTTCCGGCCGACCGAGCCGGCGTTCAAGCTGATGACCCAGGGCCAGCAGGCCCGGGCGCTGGCGGGGCTGGGGGTGGGCGTCTTCTACCTTCTGCCGTTCGACTTCGAGATGGCCAGCTTCGGCGACCGCGAGTTCGTCGAGAAGGTGCTGGTCGAGGGTCTGGGCGTCACCCATGTGGCGGCCGGCTTCGACATCTCGTTCGGACGCGGCCGCACCGGCAGTCCCGACCTGCTGCGCGCCTATGGCCAGGAGTACGGCTTTTCGGTCTCGATCGCCGAGCCGGTGGCGGGCGGTGACGGCCAGAAGTTCTCGTCGACGGCGGTGCGCGACGCGCTGCGGGCCGGCCAGCCCGAGCAGGCGGCGGCGATCCTGGGCCGTCCCTTCGCCATTGAGGGCGTGGTGCGGCGCGGCCAGCAGCTGGGCCGCCAGCTGGGCTTTCCCACCGCCAATGTCGAGGTCGAGGATTATGTGGTCCCGAAACTCGGCGTCTACGCCACCCGAACCCGCCTGCCGGACGGCCGCGAGGTGCCCGGCGTGGCCAATCTCGGCAACAACCCGACCACCGGCCATGTCGAGACCCGCCTGGAGACCTGGCTGTTCGATTTCGACGAGGACCTCTACGGCCAGATCATCGAAACCCAGCTGGTCGCGTTCCTGCGCCCGGAGCTGAAGTTCGACAGTCTCGAGCTGATGATCGAGCAGATCCGCCGCGACGAACAGGCCGCGCGGGCGATCGTCGCGCCGGCGTTTTAAGGTCACGCGACGCCCCCTCCGTCTCGACGCTTCGCGTCGATCCACCTCCCCCGCAAGCGGGGCAGGAGGGCAGGGTCGTCCTCCTCCCCCGTGAAACGGGGGAGGTGTCGCGCGGCAAGGCCGCGTGACGGAGGGGGCGCTCATCGCCAACCGCCCCGCTCCCGCCACGGGAGAAGCCCTTTCCTCCCGTGGCCCCACCCGTTAACCTTGGTTAACTTCCGTGGGGGCCGGATGCTCAAGGGGCGCAAGTATCATCATTTCGCGCGGGCCCGGCGACCGGTCGCGCGGCGTCGGCACGAGATCCTGGCCTATCCGGACGGCGCGCAGTTCGTGTTCGACACGGGCAAGGCGGTCGAGGTCGAGGGCGGCTATTGCGCCCTGCCCGACGGCGATTTGCTGGACGCCTATTCCAACGCCGTGGTCCGCGCCGTCGAGCATGTGGGCCCCAGCGTCGTCCGCATCCACCCGATGCTGGAAGACCCCCGGATGCAGGGCGTCGGCTCGGGCTTTGCGATCGCGGAAGGCGGGCTGATCCTGACCAATAGCCACGTGGTCCAGGGCGCCAACCGCTTCATCGTCATCACCGCCGAGGGCCGCAGCCTGACCGCGCGCTGCGTCGGTGACGATCCCGACACGGACCTCGCCGTCATCAAGGTCGACCAGGCCGTCGAGATCCCCGTCGCGCGCCTCGGCGACTCCAAGAAGCTGCGGCGCGGCCAACTGGTCATCGCCATCGGCGCGCCGCTGGGCTTCGAGGCGACGGTGACGACCGGCGTCGTCTCGGCCCTGGGCCGGAGCCTCCGCGCCGAGCGCGGCCGGCTGATCGAGGACCTGATCCAGACCGACGCGGCGCTCAATCCGGGTAACAGCGGCGGGCCTCTGGTCAGCTCGACCGGCGAGGTGGTCGGCATCGCCACGGCGATCATCGCCGGCTACCAGGGCCTGTGCTTCGCGGTCGCGGCCAACACGGCCAGGTTCGTGATCGGCGAGCTGCTGGCCCACGGCCATGTGCGGCGCGGCTCGATCGGGCTCGTGGCCCAGCAGGCCCCGATCCCGCCGGCTCTGGCGCGGGCGACCGGCGTCCATCAGCCCTATGCGGTCTACGTGGCCCATGTCGACGCCGGCGGCCCGGCGGCCAAGGCCGGGATCAAGGAAGGCGACCTGCTGATCGCCGCCGGCGAGATGCTGCTGACCGGCCTCGACGACCTGTTGCGGGCGCTGGACAACCACAGCATCGGCAAGCCGACGGTGTTCACCCTGATCCGCCACGGGCGGCTGATGCAGGTGACCGTGACGCCGAGGCTGCGGAAGCCGGGGGCTTAAGCGGCGCACTCGCCCCCCCTCCGGGCCTTCGGCCCTCCTCCCCCGGAGGGGGAAGAAGGACGCCGCGCACCTTCCGCCCCCTCTGGGGGCGGACGACCTGCGAAGCAGGTCAGGTGGGGGCACTGGCCTTGCCGTCCCGCCTCTGCTATCCCCACCCCATGAGTTCCGTTCGGAAGATTTCGCGAATTATCCGCCCGGCGTGACGCCGCCGGACGATCCTCCAGCGCGCGCCGGGTTCTCCCGCCTTCTTCCGAAATTTCCAGAGCCGGATTTTCATCCCATGGCCGACGACGCCACGACCGCCCGCGACTATCGCGAAACCGTCTTCCTTCCCGACACCCCGTTCCCGATGCGCGCGGGCCTGCCCAAGAAGGAGCCGGAAATCCTGGAGGGCTGGGCCGCCCTCTCCGACAAGGGCCTGTACGGCGCAGTCCGCGCCAAGCGTCAGGCCGCCGGCGCCCCGCTGTTCGTGTTCCACGACGGCCCGCCCTACGCCAACGGCGCGATCCACATCGGCCACGCGCTGAACAAGATCCTCAAGGACTTCGTGGTCCGCAGCCGCTTCGCGCTAGGCTACGACGTCGACTACGTGCCCGGCTGGGACTGCCACGGCCTGCCGATCGAGTGGAAGATCGAAGAGCAGTTCCGCGCCAAGGGCCGCCGCAAGGACGAGGTCCCGGCCGAGGAGTTCCGTCGCGAGTGCCGCGCCTACGCCGCCGGCTGGATCGAGGCCCAGAAGACCGAGTTCCAGCGCCTGGGCGTGCTGGGCGACTGGTGGAACCGCTACGCCACCATGGACTTCACCTCTGAAGCCAAGATCGTCGAGGAGTTCCACAAGTTCCTGGCCACCGGCCAGCTCTATCGCGGCTCCAAGCCGGTGATGTGGAGCCCGGTCGAGCGCACGGCCCTGGCCGACGCCGAGATCGAGTACCACGACCACGTCTCGCCGACGATCTGGGTGAAGTTCCCGGTGGTTCAGGGCTCTGACGCAGCCACGGGCGCGAAGCTGGTGATCTGGACGACCACCCCGTGGACCATCCCGGCCAACCGCGCGGTCTCGTACAACCCCGACATCCCCTATTCGGTGTTCGAAGTCACCGCGCTGGAAGAGGGTCTGGAGTTCGAGCCCTGGGCCAAGCCGGGCGATCGCCTGATCATCGCCGACAAGCTGGCCGCCGATGTCTTCAAGGCCGCCAAGGTCGCGTCGTGGAAGAGCGTCGAGGCCGTCGACTGCGAGGGCATGGTTCTGGCCCACCCGCTGGCCGACCTCGACAGCCACTACGGCTTCGCCGTGCCGATGCTGGCCGGCGACCACGTGACCGACGACGCCGGTACGGGCTTTGTCCACACCGCGCCGGGCCACGGCGCCGACGACTATCAGGTCTGGCTGGCCCACGGTCACCGCGAGATCCCCGACACCGTCGATCCCGACGGCGCCTACTATCCGCACGTGGCCCTGTTCGCGGGCCTCAAGGTCCTCGAGACCGAAGGCAAGAAGGTCGGCAAGTTCGGGCCCGCCAACGGCGCGGTCATGGAAAAGCTGATCGAGGCCGGCAACCTGCTGGCGCGAGGCCGCGTGGAACACAGCTATCCGCACAGCTGGCGCTCGAAGGCCCCGGTGATCTTCCGCAACACCCCGCAGTGGTTCATCCGCATGGACCACGCGGTGGACAGCCTGGGCGGCAAGACCCTGCGCGAGGTGGCCGTCCAGGCCATCGCCGACACCGCCTTCTATCCCGACGGCGGCCGCAACCGCATCGGCTCGATGGTCGAGACCCGTCCCGACTGGCTGATCAGCCGCCAGCGCAACTGGGGCACGCCGCTGGCGATGTTCGTCGACAAGCACACCGGCCACCCGCTGAACGATCCCGAGGTCAACGCCCGGATCCTGGCGGCCATCCGCGAGGGCGGCGCCGACGCCTGGTTCACCCGTCCCGACGCTGATTTCCTGGGCGCCCACGACCCGGCCCAGTACGAGAAGATCACCGACATCCTCGATGTCTGGTTCGACTCCGGCTGCACCCATGCCTTCACCATCGAGGGCCGCGAAGACAGCGCCTGGCCGGCCGATCTCTATCTGGAAGGCTCCGACCAGCACCGCGGCTGGTTCCAGTCGTCCCTGCTGGAAGGCTCCGGCACCCGCGGCCGCGCGCCCTACAAGGCCGTCGTCACCCATGGTTTCACCATGGACGAGAACGGCGAGAAGATGAGCAAGTCGCGCGGCAACACCGTCGAGCCGCAGTCGATCACCAAGGAGTCCGGCGCGGAAATCCTGCGCCTGTGGACGGCCATGGTCGACTATCAGGAAGACCAGCGCATCGGTAAGACGATCCTGGCCACCACAACCGACGCCTATCGCAAGCTGCGCAACACCATGCGCTACCTGCTGGGCGCTCTGGCCGGCTTCGAAGAGGCCGAACGGGTCACCGACTACGACCAGTTCCCGCCGCTGGAGAAGTACATCCTGCACCGCCTGTGGGAGCTGGACGGCCAGGTGCGCGCCGCCTACGAGCGCTACGCCTTCTCGGACGTGATCCGGCCGCTGATCGAGTTCTGCCAGGGCGACCTGTCGGCGCTGTTCTTCGACGTGCGCCGTGACAGCCTCTATTGCGACCGCCCCGACGCCCTGAAGCGCCGGGCCTATCGCACGGTGCTGGACTATGTGTTCGACCGCCTGACCATCTGGCTGGCCCCGCTGGCCAGCTTCACGATGGAAGAGGCCTGGACCACCCGCTTCCCCGAGGCGGGCCCCGTGGCCTATCGCGTGATCCCGGAAACCCCGGCCGCCTGGCGCAACGACGCCGAGGCCGCGCGCTGGGCCAAGGTCGAAAAGGTCACCTCGGTGGTCACCGGCGCCCTGGAGGTCGAGCGCCGCGAAAAGCGCATCGGCTCGGCGCTGGAGGCCGCTCCGGTGGTGCATGTCGCCGACGCCGAGCTGCTGGCCGCCTTCGAGGGCCTGGACGCCGCCGAGGTGTTCCGGACCAGCGCCGCAACCCTCGTGGCGGACGACGCCGGCGCCTTCCGCGTCGCCGAGGTCAAGGGCGTGTCGGTCGATCCCAACAAGGCCGAAGGCCAGAAATGCGCCCGCTCGTGGCGCATCCTGCCGGAGGTTGGAACCGATCCGCGCTATCCGGAGCTTAGCCTTCGCGACGCCGACGCCGTGGCCTACTGGGACGCAGGACGCGGGGTCGCCTAAAGCTCGCGTGTCATCCCGGAAGCCTCGCAGAGGCTATCCGGGACCCAGGGGCGGCGCGCACGGCGTTCCTTCACCCCCTGGGTCCCGGCTCTACGCTGCGCTTCGGCCGGGATGACACACGTTTGGAATACGGCTTAGGTAGCTGAATGATCTCCATCACCCGCCAAGGCTGGATCGCCTACGCCGTCGCCGCCGCCACGGTGGTGCTGGACCAGATCTCGAAGGGCTGGATCCTGGGGCTGCTGGGCCGCGAGCAGGGCGCCAGCCTGCCGTTCCTGGGTCCGATCCACCTGACCATGGTCCATAACTATGGCATGAGCTTTGGCCTGCTGCGCAACAGCGAGTGGGGCCGCTGGCTGCTGATCGGGTTTTCGGTGCTGGTGGTGATCGGTCTGGCGATCTGGGTCCGCAAGGCGATCAGGCCGCTGCCGGCGCTCGGCGTCGGCATGATCATCGGCGGGGCGATCGGCAACAACCTGATCGACCGGGTGCTGTACGGCTATGTCGTCGACTTCATCGACGTCTCGCGGCTGCACTTTCCCTGGGTGTTCAACGTCGCCGACTCGGGCATCTCGGTGGGCGTGGCCCTGCTGCTGCTCGACAGCTTCCTGTCCGAAGAGAAGAAACTCTCGCACCAGACCGAGTAGTTTCGGCCGAATGACGCCGCAATCGCATGGGACATTGGCGCCCGCGCGATGATGTCGTATCGAGAGCGTCCGAATTTTGGGCCGGGGGTCGGCCTGCTGGAGCGTGGTTAGATGAATTTCAATCGGGTCGCGACCGTGAGCGCCCTGACCGCCGTGGCCGCCATCGGCCTGGCGGGCTGCCAATCGACCCAGAAGGCTCTGGGCATGAGCAAGGTGGTTCCCGACGAGTTCCGCGTGGTCTCCAAGGCTCCGCTGGCGGTGCCGCCGGACTACGCCCTGCGCCCGCCGGCGCCCGGTGAGCCGCGTCCGCAGGAACTGCAGCCGGAAAGCGCCGCCCGCGCCGCCCTGCTCGGCCAGAACGCCGCCGCCGGCCGCTCCGAAGGCGAGCGTCTGCTGGTGGCCCGCGCCGGCAGCGACAAGGCTGATCCGCTGATCCGCTTCGTCGTCGACGACGAGAACGGCGACCTTGCCCACAAGGACGAGAGCTTCGCCAGCAAGGTGATGTTCTGGAAGAAGGGTCAGGCCAAGACCAACGTCGCCACCGCCGCCGAAGCCGGCGGCAACGCGCCGCTGGAAGTCGACGCCGCCGCCGAGGAAGCGCGCCTCAAAAAGCTCGTGGGCACGGGCGGCGTGGTCATCAGCCGCGAAAAGAAGACCGGCATCAAGCTGCCGGGCCTGTAAGGCTCAAGTCTTCGCCGAGATACAGAACGGCCCGGAACCTCACGGTTCCGGGCCGTTTTCTTTGGCGTGACCGCCCTATGGTTAGAACGTCAGAGCGCGCGCTTCCTTCACGTGCGGCAGCGCCTGGATCTTGGCCAGCAGGCCAGCATCCGGCGCCTGGTCGATGCCCACCAGGGCGATGGCGTCCTCGTCGGCGGCCACGCGGCCCAGGTTGAAGGTGGCGATGTTGACGCCCGCTTCGCCCAGCATCATGCCCAGCGCGCCGATGAAGCCCGGCTTGTCCAGGTTGTTGACGTACAGCATGGCCGGCGAGAAGGCCGCGTCCAGCTCCATGCCCTTGACCTCGACAATGCGCGGCGCGCCGGCGATCACCGTGCCGGCGAAGGCGCGCTTGCCCTTTTCGGTGGTGATGGTCACGCGCATCAGGCTGTCATAGGTGGGGCTGACCTCCTGGCGGCTCTCCGAGACGGTGATGCCGCGCTCCTTGGCGATGGCTGGGGCCGAAACCATGTTGATCTCGGCCAACATCGGCTTCAGCACGCCGGCCAGGGCGGCCGAGGTCATCGGCTTGACGTTGAGGTTCGACACCTCGCCCTCGTAGGCGATGTCGATGGCCTTGACGCCGAAGTCGACCATCTGGCCCGCGAAGGCGCCGATCTTCTCGGCCAGGGCCACGAACGGCTTCAGCTTGGGGGCTTCCTCGGCCGTGATCGAGGGGCTGTTCAGGGCGTTGGTGACCGCGCCGGTCAGCAGATAGTCCGAAACCTGTTCGGCGACCTGCAGGGCGACGTTCTCCTGAGCCTCATTGGTGCTGGCGCCCAGGTGCGGGGTGGCCACGACCTTGTCCGAACCGAACAGCGGGTTTTCCTTGGCCGGCTCGACGGTGAACACGTCGAAGGCCGCGCCGGCGACGTGGCCGTCATCGAGCAGCCTGCGCAGCGCCGCCTCGTCGACCAGGCCGCCCCGGGCGCAGTTGACGATCATCACGCCCTTCTTGGTCTTGGCCAGGTTCTCGGCCGACAGGATGTTGCGGGTCTTGTCGGTCAGCGGGGTGTGCAGGGTGATGACGTCGGCGCGGGCCAGCAGGTCTTCCAGCTCGACCTTCTCGACGCCCATCTCGACGGCGCGTTCGGGCGAGAGGAAGGGGTCGTAGGCCACGACCTTCATCTTCAGGCCCAGCGCCCGGTCGGCGACGATGCCGCCGATGTTGCCGGCGCCGATCAGGCCCAGGGTCTTGGCGTAGAGCTCGACGCCCATGAAGCGGTTCTTCTCCCACTTGCCGGCCTGGGTGGAGGCGTCGGCGGCGGGGATCTGGCGGGCCAGGGCGAACATCATCGCGATGGCGTGCTCGGCCGTGGTGATCGAGTTGCCGAAGGGGGTGTTCATCACGACGATGCCCTTGGCCGTGGCCGCCGGGATGTCGACATTGTCGACGCCGATGCCGGCGCGGGCGATGACGCGGAGCTTGCCGGCGGCGGCGATCACGTCCTTGTCGAGCTTGGCGCCCGAGCGGATGGCGATGCCGTCATAGTCACCGATCACGGCGATCAGTTCGTCCTTCGAGAGGCCGACCTTGATGTCGAAGTCGAGGCCGCGGTTCTTGAAGATGTCGACGGCGGCGGGGCTGAGCTTGTCAGCGATGAGGACGCGGGGAGCGGTCATGGGGATTTCCTTGCGGAGAATGGGTGGGAAGCCCCCTCCACCGCCGTTCGGCGGTCCCCCTCCCCCGATGGGGGAGGAAGGGGGAAACGCGATCCTTCTTCCCCCTCTGGGGGAGGAGCGCGCAGCGCGGAGGGGGCCCGTAAAGGGCTTTAATTAAGCGGCGGCCAGTTCGGCGCAGACGGTGGCGAAGGCCCAGTCGAGCCAGGGCGTCAGGGCCTCGAGGTCCGAAGCCTCGACGGTGGCGCCGCACCAGATGCGCAGGCCGGCCGGGGCGTCGCGATAGCCGCCGATGTCGAGGGCCGCGCCCTCCTTCTCGAGCAGGCTGGCCAGCTTCTTGGCGAAGTCGGCCTGGGCGTCTTCCGGCAGCGCCGTGATCTTGGGATCCACCACCTTCAGGCACACCGAGGTGTTGGAGCGGATCTCCGGCGTGGCGGCCAGGAAATCGACCCACGGGGTCTTGGCGACCCAGTCGGCCAGGACCTTCAGGTTCTGGTCGGCGCGGGCCCGCATGGCCTGCAGGCCGCCGATGGACGAGGCCCATTTCAGGGCGTCCAGCGCATCCTCGACGCACAGCATCGAGGGCGTGTTGATCGTCGCGCCTTCGAAGATATCGGCGGCGATCTTCCCGTTCTTGGTCATGCGGAACAGCTTCGGCATCGGCCAGGCCGGCGTATAGCTTTCCAGGCGGGCCACGGCGCGGGGCGACAGGATCAGAATCCCGTGCGCGCCCTCGCCGCCCAGCGCCTTCTGCCAGGAGAAGGTCACGACATCGAGCTTGGCCCAGTCGAGGTCCTGGGCGAAGGCCGCCGAGGTCGCGTCGCAGATGGTGATGCCTTCACGCTCGGCCGAGATGAAGTCGGCGTTCGGCACGCGCACGCCCGAGGTCGTGCCGTTCCAGGTGAAGACGAGATCCTTGGCCGGATCGACCTTGGCGGTGTCGGGCAGCTGGCCGTACGGGGCGCTCAGCACCTCGACGTCGGGCAGCTTCAGTTGCTTGGTGACGTCCGTGACCCAGTCCTTGCCGAAGGACTCGAAGGCCAGCAGTTGCACGGGGCGCGCGCCCAGCATCGACCACATCGCCATTTCGACGGCGCCGGTGTCCGAGCCGGCGACGATGCCGATCAGGAAGTCGGCCGGGACTTCCAGCACTTCGCGCGTCTGGTCGATGGCGGCCTTCAAGCGCGCCTTGCCCAGCTTCGAGCGGTGCGAACGGCCCAGGACGGCGTTTCTGAGATTTTCGGGGGTCCAGCCAGGGCGCTTGGCGCAGGGGCCGGAAGAGAACTCGGGGCGAGCCGGGCGGATCGCCGGCTTGGCGAGGGTCGTGGTCATAGCGATGTCTCCCATCCTTACAGATGGACTGCGCCCCGTTGGGAGGGCGTGGCCCGCCGGCGAGAAACCGCGTCTGGAGCCGAATTGCAAGGAGAGATTTGTCGCGGCCTGCGGATTTATCCCGGCGCGAGGAAATTATTTTGCGGCGCGCTGCGTACGCCAGGCCAGCGCGACGCCGAACAGCAGGCTGGCCACGACCCCAAAGCTGACGAGGTTGTTCACCAGGATATACAGGTTGTCATAGCGCCTGGAGGCCACGAGGTAATAGGCGTGGAGACTGAACTGCACGCCCTGCAGCAACAGCGCCACGCCCAGCCAGCGGCGGACATAGCGCATGGCCAGTAGAAGCAGACCCAGGGCGAAAAGCCCGTCCAACGCCAGATAGAGACCGCGAACCAGCTCATCACCGCGGACGAGGCCAGCAAGGACAAACGCCCCCAGAACGACGAGCACCAGAGCAGCGCCGCCGCGTTCTGGCCGCCCGCCCCACCGCCACGCGCCATAGCACGCAACCGCGATCAGCAGCCAATCGACTAGAACCAGCAGTTGCAGGACAGCAAACATGACTTGGGCCTCTAACCTGAATTAGAGGCCCAAGACTATTAAACTATCGCAATGTCTGGTTGCCGGTCGCTCAGCCGACTTCCTTCAGTCCGGTCGCGCCTTCTTCGATCGGCTTCAGGACTCCGCCCATGCGGGTGCGCACGCCCAGGCGCAGGCGGGTTTCATCAAGCTGGCTGTGCACGTCGACCATCGCCGTACGGGCGGCGACCAGCGCCTGCATCGCTTCGGCGACCTTGACGCTGACGTCGTGACCGAAGGTCGCCGACAGGTTGAGATCCTTCCGCGCCTGCATCAGCTCGGCCATCATCTCGCCGACTTCCGCCACCGCAGCGTCAACCGCAGCTTCGGTTGCGTACAGCTTGGTAGCCACGCGCTTCGCAACAAAAACCTTTTCCACGCCCGCCTCCAGTTAATGAAACACTAATGAAGAAGGTAAACGGAATGTAAACGCGGAGGCAACGCGAAAATGTGCGTTAGCGTTGTTTTGTCGCGCTACTCTCGCGACCGATGGAAGCGAAACGTTAGGAACATTTGGGCATACTCTCGCTTCAAGTGAGTCCTGGGTGCGATGACCGAAATCCGCAACCATAACGTGTCCAGCCATGCGCCTTTGCAGGCGCGAATCGCCGGCGTGGCCCTGGCCACCACGGTGCTGGCGCTGGTCGCCGCGTGCCTGTGCTTCATGCTCCAGCAGTGGAGCGTGGCGCGGCAGGAAGCGCGCGCCAATCACGAGGTGCTCGTGCAGATGGCCGCCGCCGGCGCCGCCGCGCCTCTGGCGGATCACAACATGGTCGGCGTCTACCGGGCCCTGGAGGCGGTGGCCAAGGCGCCCGGCGTCGCCAGCGCGCGCATCATCGACGCCAAGGGCCGGACCGTCGCCCAATTGGGGGAGGTCAATCCGTCCGACGTCGACACCCTGCGCCAACCGATCAAGCTGTCGACCCAGACCATCGGAACGCTGGTGCTGGTGGCCAAGCACCCACGCCTGGCCCAGACCCTGGCCCGGGACCTGGCCCTGACCGGCGCGCTGTTCTTCGGCGCCGCAGGCTTGGCGATCCTGCTGGCCAACAGCCTGGCCCGTCGCCTGGCCGCGCCGATGGAGCGCCTTTCCGACGCCATGCATGAAACGGCGGTCGGCGGCCGCTTCAAGTCGGTGGAGGAAACCGCCGATGACGACGTCTTCCGCAGCCTGACCGAAAGCTTCAACCACCTGGTCGCGCGCCTGGAGTGCAATGACCAGGACCTTCGCGGCGCGATGGCCGAACTGGTCAAGGCGCGCGATGACGCCAACACCGCCAACGTCCTGAAGTCGCACTTCCTGGCGAACATGAGCCATGAGATCCGCACGCCGCTGAACGGCGTTCTGGCCATGGCCGACGTGATGGCCATGGACCAGCTCAGCGACGTCCAGCGCGAGCGCCTGTCGGTAATCCGCGAGTCTGGCGCCGTGCTTCTCGGCGTTCTGAACGACGTCCTTGATCTGTCCAAGATCGAGGCCGGACGCCTGACGATCGAGGACCGTCCCTTCGACATCGCCCAGCTGGCGCAGTCCATCCGCGAGACCTTCGCGCCGCAGGCCCGCACCAAGGGCTTGGCGTTCGAAGTCGCGGTGGCGCCGGAAGCCCAGGGCCTGTGGCGCGGCGACGCCGATCGCCTGCGCCAGATTCTGGGCAACCTGGTCTCCAACGCCCTGAAGTTCACGCTGGAGGGCGCGGTCGCGGTGCGCTTTGCCTCGGCCGAGGATGGCTCGGGCCTGCGGATCGACGTCGCCGACACCGGCATCGGCATCTCGGCCGAGATCCTCCCGCGCCTGTTCGACAAGTTCGTGCAGGCCGACAGCTCGACCACCCGGCGGTTCGGCGGCTCGGGGCTAGGCTTGGCCATCTGCCGCGAGCTGTCCGCGCTGATGGGCGGCTCGATCAAGGTGCAGAGCCGCGAAGGTCGCGGCTCGACCTTCACCGTGCTGGTCGCCGTGACGCGCGAAGAAACCCTGACCGACGTCCACTATATCGACGATGGCGACCCGGTCGCTGTCCAGGCCCCGACTGCGCCGCCTCGCCTGCGCGTCCTGGCGGCCGACGACAATCCGACCAACCAGAAGGTCGTCGCCGCTGTTCTGGCTCCCCTGAGCGCCGAGGTCACCCTGGTCGACGACGGCGCGGCCTGCGTCGAGGCCTGGAAAGGCGGCGACTTCGATATCGTGTTGATGGACATCCACATGCCCGGGGTGGACGGCGTGGAGGCCGCTCGGATGATCCGCGCCCTGGAGCGCGAGGAAAAGCGCGCCCGTACGCCGATCATCGCCGTCACCGCCAACGCGCTGGCTCACCAGGTCGAGGAATATCTGGCCGTCGGCATGGACGGTCACGTGGCCAAGCCTATCGAGGTCAGCAAACTCTACGAAGCCATCGAGGCGGCGATGGCCAACAAGCGGCTGTCCCACGCGGCTTGACGCAACGGTGGATCGCTCGGCCAGACGCCGCGCCAACATGAACGTAACATAACGAGGGTCTCAGAACCGCTTCAGGCGGGACGTGTTTCTCTGCAGTCAACGTCGCTTCCCCCTCGCGACGAAGACAGTTTGAAAGGAACCGAACCGATGAAGAAGATCCTGATCCCGATCGTTGCGGTCTCGGCCCTGGCGGCCGCCACCGTTCCCGCCGTGGCTTCGGCCCAGTCGATCAATGAGCGCCAAGACCGCCTGGAGCGCCGTATCGACATCGGCCTGCGCAACGGCTCGCTGACCCGTACCGAAGCCTATCGCCTGCGCGCCGAACTGCGCGAGACCGCCCGGCTTGAGCATCGCTATCGCTACAACGGCCTGAGCCGCTGGGAGCGCGCCGACCTGGATCGCCGCTTCGACCGCATCAGCGCCCAGATCCGCTATGAGCGCCACGATCGCGACTACGGCTACGGCTATGGCCACGATCGCGACTATCGCGGCGACCGCCGCTGGTAACTGCGCCTAGAAGGAGCCCGGCTCCAGTCGGAGCCGGCTCTCCAGCACCGTCACGCCGCGGCCGCGCAACAGAACGCGCGCGCCGCGGCGTTCGCATTCCAGATCACCGCCCCGGCCGGGGTAGGCCTGATGAAACTTGAGCACATCGGCGTTCAGCTTGTCGCCATAGAGCGGCGCCAGGATGCAGTGCGCCGAGCCGGTGGTCGGGTCTTCGGGAATGCCAAAGCCCGGCGCGAAGAAGCGACTGACCACGGCGTAGGGCGCTCCGGGATCGGCCTCCGCGACCACCACGACCTGGCCGGCGCCGCCCTTGGTCTCGCCGCCGATCGCCTTGAGGGCTGAAAGATCAGGCCGCAGGGCCCGGACCGTGGCCTCGTCCTCCAAAACCGCGACCAGATAGGCGCCGGCCCATACCTCGCGCGGCGTGACGCCGAGGGCGTCGGCCAAGCCCTCGGGCGCTGCAACCGGGTGGGGTGGATCGGCCGGGAAATCCATCTCCAGCCCCTCGTCTGTGCGTCGGACCGTCAATGGGCCTGAAAGCGTGTCGAACGTGAGCAAGGGGGCGTCCAAGCCCAACTCCGTGAACAGCGCGTGCGCCGCCGCCAGCGTCGCGTGACCGCAAAGCGGGACTTCCAGCGTCGGCGTGAACCAGCGCAGGCCATAACGCGCCGGGTCGGCGGTCTTCAGCAGATAGGCGGTCTCGGCCTGGTTGTTCTCGGCCGCGAGGGCCTGCAGCCAGCCGTCGGCGGGCCAGGCCTCAAGCGGCTCGAGCACGCAGGCGGGGTTGCCCTTGAAGGGCGCGCTGGCGAAGGCGTCGATAGTCCACTGCCGCATGAGAAAGGCTCCCGCGAAATCCAATGGACATCGCTGTTATGCCCGCCACGACGGCCCCGCAAAGGCTTTATTGTTCCGATGACAATAAGATTGTGCCGGTGACAATCCGCCCTCAGGGCTCGATCGAGATTTCCGGCCAGCGCGCCTTGGCCGAAGCCGTGGTCCGCTCCCAGCCGCCCGCCCCCTTTATCCGCAGGGGGTTCGGACGCAGGCGCAGCGCGAACAGATCCTCCAGCCCGAACGGCGCCCAGACGCTGAGACGATCGTCGGCCTCGAGCCGCACCCCGACACAGAAGGCCGTGGCGACGAAGCGCTTCAAGGCCGCGGCGCTGTTCTCAAGCGGCGGATAGGGCTCGTCGGCGCCGAACTTCTTGTTGAACCAGAGATGCACCCGCGCCTGGTTGCGCACCTCGACAAGCTCGCGCAACGGCGGTTCGAAGGCCGCCGCGACGCGCTTGATGACGACGTCCTCGGCCTCGTAGGAGGTGTCGGTGTCGTCGTGATAGGCGACGTCGTAGTCCTTGATGCCATAGTCGGGCGCGCGGCCCGTCAGATGGTTCCAGACCGGCTGATAGACCGCGCCGGAAAAGACCATCCAGTCGGGCAGGTCGAGCGCGCGGACCGTCTCCAGCACGCGCATCGTCGTCGGAACACCGCGCACGATCTCGATGAAGCGATCTTCAAGGTTCGTGGTCATGCCCGCAGCGTCCAGCCGTGGTCGAGCGGGCCATGGCCGGCGCCCAGCCCCGGCGCCCTCAGCATGGCCTCGTGCACATAGTTCCAGGCCTGGGCGACGGCGTCCTCCAGGCGCAGCCCCTGCGCCAGGCCCGCCGCACAGGCCGAGGCCAGGGTGCAGCCGGTGCCATGGGTGTGGCGCGTGTCGATGCGTTCGCCCTCGAACGTGGTCTCGCCGGCGGCGGTCATCAGGATGTCGACCACCCGGTCGCCGGCGACGTGGCCGCCCTTCATCAACACCGCCCGGGCGCCCATTCCCAGCAGGACCTCGCCGGCCCGGCGCAAATCGTCGGTGGTCTCGACGCCAAGACCCGTCAGCGCGGCCGCCTCGGGAGCGTTGGGGGTCAGCAGGGCCGCACGCGGGATCATCAGGCTCTTGACCGCACCGATCGCCTCCTCGGCCAGCAGCGGCGCGCCGCCCTTGGCGACCATGACCGGATCCACGACCGCCGGAACGCCGCCGGCATGATCAAGGCACTGCGCCACGGTCTCGACCACCGCCGCGTCGCCCAGCATGCCGGTCTTGAGCGCGTCCGCGCCGATATCGTCCAGCACCGCCCGGGCCTGCGCCGCGATCACATCCAGGGGAATGGGGTGAACACCCGTAACCCCCAGCGTGTTCTGCACCGTCACGGCGGTGATCGCGGTGGCCGCGTAGCCGCCCAGGGCGGTGATGGTCTTGATATCGGCCTGGATCCCCGCCCCACCGCCGGAATCCGAACCGGCGATGACGAGAACACGGCCTCTTGGAGCTTGCAGCATGCGACGTTCTTAGGGGTGAATCGCGCTCGAACAAAGCGTGATCAGCCCCGCGCGCACAGCTTATGCCGTGCGATCACGGATCGCCGCCAGGACGTCCAGCGCCTGGACCGTCTCGCGCACGTCGTGAACCCGTACGGCCGCGACGCCGGCCTGCGCGCCCGCCAGATGCGCGGCGATCGACCCGCCCAGCCGGTCGCTGGCCGCATGGGCCGAGGGATCCACACCCGCGATGAAGCGCTTGCGGCTGGCGCCCAGCAGGATCGGATAGCCGAGGGCGACGAAGCGCGGCAGGGCGGCCAGCAGGACCAGGTTATGCTCCAGCGTCTTGCCAAAGCCTATGCCGGGATCCAGCCAGATCTTCTCGCGCGCCACGCCGGCCGCCATCGCGGTGAGCGCGCGGCCTAGCAGAAACGCCTCGACCTCGGCGACCACGTCCTCATAGCAGGGCGCGTCCTGCATGGTGCCGGGCTCGCCCAGCATGTGCATCAGCACCACATCACACCCGAGCTCAGCAGCGACCTCCGGCGCCTCCGGCGAGAAGCGCAGCGCGGTCACGTCGTTCCAGATCGTCGCCCCGGCCTTGATCGCCGCGCGGGCTACGGCCGGCTTCATGGTGTCGACGGAGATGGGAACATCGCTGGCGCGCCGCACCGCCTCGATCAGCGGGACCACCCGCAGGATCTCGTCGAACTCCGAGACCGGCGCCGCACCCGGCCGGGTGCTCTCGCCGCCGATGTCCAGGATGTCCGCGCCTTGCGCGATCAGCCGTCGCGCGTGCTCGACCCCGTCGGCGGCCGACAGGAACTGGCCGCCGTCCGAAAAGCTGTCGGGCGTGACATTGACGATGCCCATGACACGAGGGCGAGTTGGCGCGGTCATGAGGGCGTTCTAAGCCCTTGCGGCCCCGGCGTCATGCCTGACGGCGTCAGCCCAAGCGGCCCGTCTTGCGGCACACGTTTTGGACGCGAACAGCCACGTCAAGCCCGCCGTTTCTGTCGTTCTGCGCCAGCGAGAGCGCTCGGTCGCATCGGCCGGCGTTGATCAGGGAGGCCAACTGACGCGCCAGCACCAATCGGCTCGCCTGAGTGACCGAGCGATCAGGCGGCCCTAAGGCCAAGGCCGGATCGGACGGGCCCTTCGGCGTGGTCAGCGGAGCGTAGGACGGATCGGCGCGAGACTGGGCGACAGCTTGGCCTCCAGCGGTGATGGCCAGGAGGACGGCGAGAAGCGTGGGACTGGCAAGGCGCACCACAAACTCTCCCTAAGGCTAAAACGGCCATCGCAAAGATCGTATTTCTCAGAAAGAATACTCCAAGTAGAAGCGGCTGTCTGCGTGAAATCGGGCTTGGCCTTATCGTCTCTCGCGCTCTACGCCTCGCGCAGCATCCGGTCGACCCGGCCGGCCAGATCGCCGATCGCGAACGGCTTGGTCAGCACCTCCATGCCCTGTTCGATATGGCCGTGGTTGAGCACGGCGTTCTCCGCGTAGCCGGTGATGAACAGCACCTTGAGGTCGGGCAGCACCGCCCGGGCGCCGTCGGCGACCTGTCGTCCGTTCAGCCCGCCCGGAAGGCCCACGTCCGTGATCAGCAGGTCGATCCTGCGGCCAGATTGCACGAGGCGCAGACCCGACGCGCCGTCCGGCGCCTCCAGGCAGGCGTAACCCAGCTCGGCCAGGGCGTCGACGACCAGCATCCGCACCGTCGGCTCGTCGTCGACGACGAGCACGGTCTGGCCGGCATGGGCCTGTGAGGTCGCGGCGATCGGGGCTTCGTCCTCAACCTCCTCCTCGCCCAGGTGTCTTGGCAAATAGAGACAGACGATCGTCCCGTGCCCCACCTCTGAATAGATCCGCACGTGCCCGTGCGACTGGCGGGCGAAGCCGTACACCATCGACAACCCAAGGCCCGTGCCCTGGCCCAGCGGCTTGGTGGTGAAGAACGGATCGAACACGCGCTCGAGCGTCGCCTTGTCGATCCCGGTTCCGGTATCGCTGACGCTGACCGACACATACTGGCCCGGGTCGAGCCCGTGCTCGCGGGCGACGCGTTCGTCCAGCCAGCGGTTGCGGGTTTCCAGAGTGATCCGGCCGCCGTCGGGCATGGCGTCGCGCGCGTTGATGCACAGGTTCAACAGCGCGTTCTCGAGCTGGTTGGCGTCGACCAGGGTCGGCCACAGCCCTGCTGAGGCGATTACCTCGACATGGATAGACGGCCCGACCGTGCGCCGGACGAGCTCCACAAAGTCGGCCATCAGGCGGTTGATGACCACGGGGCGCGGGGCCAGGGTCTGGCGGCGCGAAAAGGCCAGCAGCCGGTGCGTCAAGGCGGCCGCGCGCCGCGCCGCCCCCTGCCCGGCCGCCAGATACCGATCGACATCCGCCGCTCGCCCCTGGGCCAGACGCGAGGCGATCATCTCGAACGCGCCTGAGATGCCCGCCAGCAGGTTGTTGAAGTCGTGCGCCAAACCGCCGGTCAGTTGCCCGACCGCCTCCATCTTCTGGGCCTGGCGCAGCGCTTCTTCCGTCCTCTCACGCTCGGTGAGGGCCTGGGCGATCCGGCTCTCAAGCGTCTCATTGAGCCCGCGAAGCTCGGCCTCGGCGCGCTTGCGGGCGGTGACGTCCTGGAACAGCACGGCCACCTGCTTCAACTCCGGAGGCTCGATGCGGAACGACGACAGCTCCAGATGGCGACCGGTCGCCACCAGTTCCTGCTCGAAGCGGATCGGCTCGCCCGTCCGCAGCACCGCGCCATAGCGCGCCACCCAGGCGTCGGCCTCGTCGGGCACCATCGCGCGCAGCGTCTGGCCCACGACGTTGGGGATGCCCGCATGCCGCTCATAGGCGGCGTTGGCCATGATGTGGATGTAGTCGCTGTCGGGACCATGCGGACCGTCGAAGAACTCGATGACGCAAAAGCCCTCGTCCATCGACTCGAACAGGGCCTGGTAGCGAAGCTCTTCCGCCCGATGCGCGCGCTCCTGTCGCACGCGCTCGGTGATGTCATTGCAAAGGACCAGCACGCCGCCCACCGCGCCGTCCTCGTCCCGCACGGGCGAGAGCATCAGATTACACCAGGCGGCCTCGCCGGTGCGACGCGTGAACGCGACATATTCTCGAACAAGGCTCTCGCCGGCCCTGGCCGTGGCCAGCATCGGCAGGGCGGCGGGGATCGGGAAGACCTCTGCAAACGGCGAGCCCAGCGCGTCGGGCTCGAGCAGCCCGCTGGCCGCGTCGTTGTGCAGGAGAACGCCGTCCTCGCCCCACGCCAGAAACGACGGAATGGGCGAGGCCAGCATCATGCCCGCCGCCACGCGGAGCGCCGAAGGCCAGGCCTCAAGCGCGCCGAGGGGCGTCGCGGACCAGTCGCGCGCGGCGATCACCTTCCCCATCGCCCCTCCGGTGTCCAGGAAGGCCGGTCGGACCGGGCGGTCTGAAGAGCCCGAGGGCTCGTCGGTGGCGGACCAGGTTTCCAACGGCGGCGTCCCCTCGGCCGCCTCCTGACGGCCAAGCTTCTAACGACTCTTGCGGCTTGGGGTTGCAGGCGCGGGCAAGAAAAAAGCCGGCCCTTTCGAGCCGGCTTCTTCCTTGTCGTTCAGGAACGCGCCCGTCAGGCCGTGACGCTGGCGCCCGCGGTCGGGGACAGCGGCACCAGCGACGGCGCGACGACGGCCGTCGCGGCTTCCTCTTCCTCGCGCTTGGGGGCCTCGCCCTTCAGCACGCCGAGGATTTCCTCGCCCGAGAGGGTCTCGTACTCCAGCAGCGCCTTGCCCAGGGTGTGCAGGTCGTCGATCTTCTCGGTGAGGATGCGGCGGGCCTCGTCCAAGCCGTACTGCACCAGACGCTTGACCTCGCTGTCGATCAGGCGGGCGGTCTCTTCCGAGACGTTCTGCGTACGGGCGACCGAGTGGCCCAGGAACACCTCATCCTGATTGTCGCCATAGGCCACCGTGCCCAGAACGTCGGAATAGCCCCAGCGGGTGACCATGTTGCGGGCCAGATCCGTGGCGGCCTTGATGTCGCTGCTGGCGCCCGAGGTGATGTTCTCCTTGCCGAAGATGATCTCCTCGGCCACGCGGCCGCCCATCATGATGGCCAGGCGGCTGGTCATCTGCTGGTACTTCATCGAGTAGCGGTCGCCTTCCGGCAGTTGCATCACCATGCCCAGGGCCCGGCCGCGCGGCACGATGGTGGCCTTGTGCACCGGGTCGGCCAGCGGAACGTTCAGCGCCACGATAGCGTGGCCGCCCTCGTGATAGGCCGTCAGCTTCTTTTCTTCCTCGTTCATGGCCATCGAGCGGCGCTCGGCGCCCATCATGACCTTGTCCTTCGCCTGCTCGAAGTCCTGCATGGTGACCATGCGGCGGTTCTTGCGGGCGGCCATCAGGGCGGCCTCGTTGACGAGATTGGCCAGGTCCGCGCCCGAGAAGCCGGGGGTGCCGCGCGCCAGGGTCTTGACGTCGACGTCCGCCGCCAGCGGCACGTTCTTCATGTGCACGCGGATGATCTTCTCGCGGCCGGCGACGTCGGGGTTCGGCACCACGACCTGACGGTCGAAGCGGCCCGGACGCAGCAGGGCCGGGTCCAGAACGTCGGGACGGTTGGTGGCGGCGATCAGGATGATGCCTTCATTGGCCTCGAAGCCGTCCATCTCGACCAGCAACTGGTTCAGGGTCTGCTCGCGCTCGTCGTTGCCGCCGCCCAGGCCGGCGCCGCGATGGCGACCGACGGCGTCGATTTCGTCGATGAAGATGATGCAGGGGGCGTTCTTCTTGGCCTGCTCGAACATGTCGCGGACGCGGCTGGCGCCGACGCCGACGAACATTTCGACGAAGTCCGAACCGGAGATGGTGAAGAACGGCACGCCGGCTTCACCCGCCACGGCGCGGGCGATCAGGGTCTTACCCGTACCAGGAGGACCGACCAGCAGCGCGCCCTTGGGGATCTTGCCGCCCAGGCGCTGGAACTTGGCCGGGTCCTTCAGGAAGTCGACGACCTCCTGCAGTTCTTCCTTGGCCTCATCGACACCGGCGACGTCCTCGAACGTGATGCGGTTCTTGTTCTCGGTCAGCAGCCGGGCCTTGGACTTGCCAAAGCCCATCGCGCCTTTGGCGCCGCCCTGCATCTGGCGCATGAAGAACAGCCAGACGCCGACGACCAGAAGGATCGGCAGCAACTGGACCAGAATGGCCAGGAAGCTGATCGAGCCGCTCTTGAACTTCACGTCCGCGTTCTTGGCCACCATGCGGTTGACCAGTTCCTCGGAGTTCATCGGCGCGTTGACCGTCAGGGTCTTGTTGTCGGCGGTCTTGGCCAGCACCGTCTGGCCGGCGATCTCGGCCGACTTGATCTTGCCGGCGTCGACATCCTTGAGCAGCTGAGAATAGCTGATTTCACCGCCGCTTTTCGTGCGCGAGTTCTGGCTGACGACGAACACGCCGCCCAGCACCGCCACGATCACCAGCCAGATGGCCAGGTTTCTGAAATTCATACGCCTTGTCTTCCCAGCGAGTAGGGTCTTCCCGAATAGGGCTCTCGACCACCCAAGATAGGGGGTCGCGGGCGCTTGCGCCACGGACGTGACATCAGGTCACGGATTCTTGGTCGAAAAGGCCGACGGCGGCCTTGAACCGATCCAGAACCAGCGCGCGCGCGCCGGCTCCTCCTTCGACCGCAAGCTCGGGGACGTCAAGCACGAGGGACCCCGTATCCGCCTCCCCGGACCTTTGCAGCAGAGGCAGGGACGGCCGCGCCGCCGCCGGGACCTCGGACAGTCGCGCGCGCTGCTGGGCGCTGAGGCCCGACGCCCGCCCCTTCAGCGGCGTCACCGTCACCGGGACGTCGCCGGCCGTGATCTCCCAGCGGCCGTCCCACACACCGGTCTCGCGGGGCGCCAGGTCCAGCCGCGCAAGACCCCCACGCGCGATCTCGCCGGCGTCGCGGCAGATCAACACCGTCTCGGCCGCCTCCACGCGCGCGCCCGCCAGGGTGGCCGTGAACACCTCGCCGGCCCGGATCCGCTCGACCAGGCGCGTCAGCCGCTCGCCCCTCGGCGGACGCTCGGTTCCGCCGGCGCACAGCAGGGCCGCCGCCAGGTGGGCCGGCGCCGCTTCGCGGGTCAGGCGGATGGCGCCGGCCGCGTCGACGATGAAGCGCGACGGCGGAACGGGCTCGCTATCGACCGGTGGCGGCGCGCCGGTCCCTCGCGCGCGGGCGCGGGACCGGGCATAGCGCGGGTCCAGATTGGCGGGATCGTCCAGCCAGGTATCGCCCTCGGCCGCCAGGCCTTCCCGAATGGCCGCACGCGTGAGGGACAGCAGCGGGCGCAGCACCATCACGCCGCGCCCCTCGGGCCACACGGGCGACGGCGCCCATTCCCGAGGATTGGAGACCGACGAGCCCTCCGCGCGCATCGCCACGCCTTCGGCCAGATCGCTGGCGGTGTGGCCGAGGAGCAGGACACGCGCGCCGGCATGCCGGGCGGCCGTCGCCAGCAGCGCGTGGCGGGCGCGCCGGGCGGCGGCCGGCAAACCCGTCGCCGGTTTGGGGCCAGTCCAGGCCAGGGCCCTTGCGTCCGCGCCCAAGGTCCCAGCCTTGGCGACCGCCTCGGCCGTCCAGCGGGCGCTGTCGGGGTGCAGCTGGTGATCGACGACGATCGCCAGGACGGGCCGGCCCTGCGCCCAGTTCAGGACCGCCTTCAGCAGGAACAGGGAGTCGCCGCCGCCGGAAAAGCCAACGGCCAGCGGGGCGCTCGACGCCCGGTCCAGGCGTCGGTCGAGGACAGCGACAATCCCCTCTCGCATTGAGAGAGGGGACCCCGGCTTTAGGAGCACTTCGCCGCGACGCGGGTGGAGGTCGCTCGCGCGTTCACCTGGGCCGGGGCCTTGGGATAGCGCTTGGACAGCTCGTCCAGGGTGCGACACGCCTCGGCCGTCTTCTTCAGCGCCACCATCGAGCGGGCGAGCTTGAGCGTCGCGTCCGGCGCCCAGCTGGTCTGCGGCCAGCCGCGGATCGCGCTGATATAGCTGCCGGCGGCGTCGGTGTAGGCCTCGCGCACGAACTGCGTCTCGCCCAGCCAGTAGCGGGCTTCCGGCGCCTTGGCGCTGTCCGGATAGTTGTTCACATAGGCCGCGAAGGCCTGCTCGGCGTTGGCGTAGTCGCCCGCCAGCAGCAGGTCCTTGGCCTGCTTGAACGCCACCGCCGGGTCGGCCGGCGGCGCGGGCGGCGGGGGGAGGTCGCCCGCGCCGGCGCCGGTCGCCTGGGCGGTCGCGGCGGCCTGCAGGTCAGCCAAGGTGCGTTCGACCGCCGCCAGACGCTGCTCCAGCGAGTCCGCCCGCGCCTTCTGATCGGCGGCGGCGCGCTGGGCCTTGGTCAGTTCAAAGGTGACGGTCTCGTTCTGGCCGTTCAGGCGGGTGAGGGTCTGCTCAAGATCCGACACCCGGTCGTTCAGCGCCGCGATCTGCGCGTCGGTCTCGGCCGGCTGTACCACGACCGGCTTTCCCGTATCGCGCCCCTGGAAGACGATCGCGCGCAGCTCGCGGACAACCTTTTCCATGCGCTCGACCCGCTTGGCGGAGCGATCGTCCAAAGGATCAGCGGGCGGCAGGGGCGTCTGGGCGGCCGCAACGGCGGCGGTCGAGGCGAACAGGACGGCGAGCAGGGCGGATTTCAGCGTCATGGCCGTGATTTACCGATAGAGCCGAGACAAAACTAGGGCGGCTTCCCGCTTGAGAAGCCGCCCTGTCTGAACGCGTCTTAGCGAGCGCCGTCCGTGATGGCCGTGCGGCCGTTCCGGTTCTTGGCCCAGGCCTCTTCGCTCGAACCCGGATCGATCGGGCGTTCCTTGCCAAACGAGATGGTCTCGATCCGAGCGCTGGAAACGCCTTGGGCGATGAGGAAGTCGCGCACGGCGTTGGCGCGGCGAGCGCCGAGCGCCAGGTTGTACTCGCGCGTGCCGCGTTCGTCGGCGTTGCCTTCGATGCGGATGCGCACGCCCGGATAGCGGTTCAGCCACTGGGCCTGACCGGCCAGCACCGGCTGGGCGTCGGCGCGGATCACGTACTCGTCGGTGTCGAAATAGACCCGATCGCCGATGTTGACGACAAAGTCCTGCACCGAGCCGGGCAGAATGCCGCTGGAAACCGGCGGCTGGGCCGGCGGCGTGTAGGGCGTCGGCTGCGTGGGCTGCTGCTGCGCCGGCGGTGTGACGGGCTGGGGCTTCGGACGCGAAGCGCAGGCGGCGAGCGAGGCGGCGGCCAAGCCGACGAGCGCCAGTCTAACGGCGCGCTGGGTGTCGAAGCTCATCCAGTTTCTCCTCAAGTCTACGAACTCTGGACCTGATCCATACCTGCGCAACGCTTGGAATGGACCCTCTAAATGTCTGACCAAGCCTCACAATGATGTCAGATGCTCGTCAGACGATGTGGATTCACTTCCGGCGGGAAAAGCACCGCCGCGACCATCCTCAACCGGGAACGCACCGCTCCGGTTGAGGTTGCGCGAGGGCGGTCGCTTAGTCCAGCAGGGGCGACCAGGCCGGGTCGGAGGCCGAACCGCCATAGGCGGCCGGACGGAGGATCCGGCCGGTGATGTCGACGGTCCAAAGCCGCGGGTTGCCGCTGGCGCCCTCCCGGAAGAACATCAGCACCCGGCCGTTGGGCGCCCAGGTCGGACCTTCGTCCAGATAGCTGGTGGTCAGCAGGCGCTCGTCGCCGCCGTCGGCGCGCATGACGCCGATGTGGAACTCACCGCCCGTCTGTTTGGTGAAGGCGATGAAGTCGCCGCGCGGGCTCCACACCGGCGTGGTGTAGCGGCCGCCGCCGTAGGAGATGCGTCGCACGCCCGAGCCGTCGGTGTTCATCACATAGATCTGGGCCTGACCGCCGCGATCGGAATTGAACACGATCTTGCTGCCGTCGGGCGAGAACGACGGCGAGGTGTCGATGGCCGGATCGGTCGTGATCCGGGTCGTGGCGCGCGACCGCAGGTCCATCACATAGATGTCGCTGTTGCCGTTCTTCTCGACCGAGAAGGCGACCTTGCTGCCGTCCGGCGAGAAGCGCGGCGCGAACACCATGCCCGGGAACTTGCCGACCGTTTCCTGGCGGCTGGTCTCCAGGTTCAGCAGGTAGATCGAAGACCCCGTCGGCCGCAGGGCCATGTAGGTCAGCTCCTGGCTGGTCGACGAGAAGCGCGGCGTCATCACGATGTAGGAGCCGTCGGTTAGGTACTGCGGGTTGGCGCCGTCCTGGTCCATGATCGCCAGACGCTTCACGCGGTTCAGCTTGGGACCGCTCTCGGCGACGAAGGCCACGCGGGTGTCGAAATAGCCCTTCTCGCCCGTCAGACGCTCATAGACCGCATCGCTGATCTTGTGCGCCACCCGGCGCCAGTTGTCGGGCGTAGAGGAGAACTGCAGGCCCAGCAGCTGCTGCTGGCTGAACACGTCCCAGAGGCGGAAGTCCACGCGCAGGCCGCCATCGGCGCCGACCGTGACCTGGCCGTTGATCAGCGCCTGGGCGCCGGTGGCCTGCCAGTCGGGGAAGCGCGGCTGCACGTTCACGTCGGCCAGCTTGTCGGCGACGCCGGTGACGTTCAGCGGCTGGAACAGGCCCGAGCGCTCGAGGTTGCCGGTGATGACCTGGGCGATCTCGGCCCCGCGCGGCGATCCGGAGAAGGCGGGCACGGCGATCGGCAGCGGCTTGACCGCGCCGGCGTTGATGTCGACCTCGATCTGCGCGGCGGCCGGGGTGACGAGGGCCGCGCCGCTCAGCAGGGCGGCGACCATCAGCAGCAGGGCTTTAAGGCGCATCGGGGTCTCCTTGTTCGTCTGTCCGAACCTCAACGCGAACAAGCCTGTTTTGCGTTGAAGTTGAGGGCGATTTTCTGACCGTAAAGGTCGGAGGGCAGATAGGCGAACGGCGAGGCCGCGAACAGCGCGCGAATGGCGCGGTCCGAGGCGGCCTTGACCACCGGGTCGGGCGAGGACGTGCCGGGCGATTCCGGCTGGCCCACAACCCGCCCGCCTGGGCCGATCACGAACACGACCCGGACATTGACGTTAGCCCCGCCCTCGACCTCGCAGTTGGGGTTCCAGCGGTCCTGGACCTCGCCCTGCAGGCGTCCGAGCGCTGCGGCCGAAAGCCCGGTGGCCGCGCCCATGGCCGGGCGCGCCGAGACCGAGGTTTCCGCGCGCGCGGGGCCCTTGGCCGCATTGGCCGTGGGCTTGCCGGTCGCCTTCTTGGTCTTGGCGATCGACGCCTCGAGGGAGGCGAAGAAGTCGGTGTCGGTCTTCTTTTGCGGCGTCGGCTTGGCCGGTGTCGGGGTCGGGGCGGGCTTGGGAGTCGGCGTCGGCTTGGGCGGCGGCGCCGGAGCGGGCGTCGGCGTGGGCGCGGGCGTCGGCGCGGGCGGCTGAGGCGTCGCCTCGGGCGTCGGCTCGGGGGTCTGGGCCGTCTGCTCCTCCAGCGCCTCCTCGGCCGGGCGCACATTGGTGGGGCCGTTGGTGACGATGGTGACCGGCACCGACTCGCCGATGGTGATCGGCTTGGACTGCTTCCAGGGCAGGCCAAACGCGATCAGCGCCGCCACGGCCCCGTGCAGCGCGATCGAGCCCACCAGGCCCGGAGACAGAGTCTGTTCGCGGCGAGCGCTCATGCCGCTCCTACTGCGCGGGCCGCAGGTCGGCCGAGCCCTCGGGCTGGGCTTCACGCGGGGCCGCGCCCGTCGAGGGGCCGCCGGTCTCGGTGATCAGGTTGATCTTGTTGAAGCCGGCGTTTGAAAGACCCGCCATCACCTGGGCCACCACCGCATAGGTCGCGCCGCCGTCGGCTCGCACGAAGATCGGCTTGTCATAGCCGTCGCCCGCGATCGCGCCGATGCGCGGCGCCAGGTTTTCGAACGGGATCTGGGTCTCGCCGACGAAGATCTGGCCGTCCTTGCGGATCGACACGGTGATCGGCTCTTCCTGGTTCTGCAGGGCCGCGGCTTCGGTCTTGGGCAGTTCAAGCGGGACACCGGCGGTCAGCAGCGGCGCGCTGATCATAAAGATGATCAACAGCACCAGCATCACGTCGACCAGCGGCGTGACGTTGATCTCGGACAGCGCCCCGCGCGAGCGGCGGCCGCGACGACGGCCTCGGCGCCCGCCCGTGGCAAAGGCGTCGTTGGAGGACATCGCCATCGGTCAGACCCGCTCGGCCAGGCGACGTTGGATCGCGGTCGACAGGTCGTCGGCGAAGCCTTCCAGGCGGCCGGCGTACTTGCCCGCGTCGGTCGAGAACTTGTTGTAGGCGATATAGGCCGGGATCGCGGCGATCAGGCCGATGGCGGTGGCGAACAGCGCCTCGGCGATCGACGGCGCGACCACGGCCAGCGAGGTGTTCTTGGACAGGGCGATGTTCTGGAAGGCGTGCATGATGCCCCAGACCGTGCCGAACAGGCCGATGAACGGCGAGGCCGTCGCCACGATGGCCAGGCTGCCCAGCCCCTCTTCGACCTTGGTGGTTTCGCGGGCGATCTGGGTGTCGAGGATACGGTCGATGCGGGCGATCAGGAAACCGGCCTGGTTCTCGCTCATCGCGCCCTTGGCCTTGGCGTCGCGCCATTCCTTCAGCGCCGCCTGCAGCATGCGCGGCAGGGCGTGACGCGGATTGGCCCCGGCCTCTCCGGCGACGTCCTCCAGCGAGCGCCCGCCGCTGACCTGCTCCTCGAAGCGGTCGGCGGCGCGGTTCAAGGCCTGGAAGCGGAACAGCTTGTCCAGGATCACGGCCCACGAGCCCAGCGAGGCCAGGATCAGGCCGATCATCACGCCCTTCACGACCCAGTCGGCCTGCATGAACAAGGCAAAGAACGAGAAATTGGGGGCGGCGGCCGCGGCGTCCATTCGGGATAGGCTCCGTTGGGTCGTCTGATCAGGACTGGAGAGCGCCGTATGGCATGAAGCGGCGCTGGGGTGAAACTATGACAATCGCCGGGCGATCCCGAAAATCGACTTCGCTCAGCTCTGCGTCGGCGTCAGCCAGGGGGAAAGCTTGGCCAGCATCTCAGGCGTAGGCCGGCGCGGACGCCCCGACAGGCTGATGCACACCGCCACGCCCTTGGCCTCCAGCACCACATCCTCGCCGCGCGTGATCCTCTGGGTCACGAACAGCCGCGCGCCCTCGACACGGTCATAGGTGGTGCGAACCAGCAAGGCGTCGTCGATCCGCGCCGAGCGCTTGAAGTCCAGCTCCATGCGGATGATCGCAAAGGCGGTGTCCTGCTGCGCCAGCGCGGTGTGCGAAATGCCGGCCAGCCGGAAGAAGTCGCTCCGCCCCCGCTCCAGATAACGCAGGTAGTTGGCGTGATAGACGATCCCCGAGAAGTCGGTGTCCTCGTAATAGATGCGCACGGGCAGCTGGTGCTCGCGCCCCTCGAAGGCGCCGGCGGTGGGCTCGGTCATGACACGGGCGGGTCCTGGTTGACGGGGCCACCGAGCACCAGACCCAGGGACAGGCCCCAGGCCAGGATCGGCGCAGCGCCATACCCTAGAACGGGCGCGGGATAGTTTCCAAACAGGTTCCCGGCGATCCAGCCGGCCCAGAGGGCGGCCAGAGCCAGGGCTTCGGCGCGACGCTCGGGCCGCGCGCGGGCCACCAGCAGGAACGGCGCGGGCAGTGCGATCATCAGCACGCCGGCCAGGACGCCCAGCACCGGATGGGCGGCGAACGTCTGGTCCAGAAGACCCTCGACATAGGGCACAGCCGGCAAGGTGTCAGGTTCGACCCAGGCGCCGTAGGCCAGGAGCGCGGCGATGGCCACGCAGGCCCACGGCGTCAGCTGGCGCGGGCGCTCGACCAGCGTCGCAGCCGCCAGCGCCAGGGCGAAGGCCAGGGATGAGGCCGCGTCGTGCTGGTACAGCAACAGCAAGGCGATCAGGGCCGCGATCGGCGCCACACGACGGTCGCCAAAGCCCTTGGCATAGGCGAAGGCCGCAAACGGCAGGACGATCGATGCGGTGTGCAGCTGGAGCGGGCCCAGGGCCACCCAGCGCTTGGCGCCCTCCAGCGAGACGCCGTTCATCAGGGTCAGAACCAGGGCCAGGCCGCAGGCCGCTGTCAGCACCCAGAGCCGCCAGTTCGCCCGCCGCCAGAAGCGTCCGACCAGCAGGGCCACGCCCACGGCGAGCACGGCCGCGAGGCCCTGGACGATCAGGGCGTTGCGCGGCGCGCCGGCGACGCTGATCGCGGCCAGGGAAGCGGCGAGGCTCGCAGCGGCGAGGCCGGCGGTGAACAGACGGATCGCGCGCACGCTGTCAGCCCTCGTCGAACAGGCCGGCCTGCCCGGGCGGGGCGGCGGGCGGGTTCAGGCCCAGATGCAGATAGGCCTTGCCGCAGGCCATTCGGCCGCGCGGCGTCCGCTGGATGAAACCCTGCTGCATCAGATAGGGCTCGATCACATCCTCGACGGCGTCGCGGGCCTCGGCGATGGCATAGGCGATGGTCTCCACGCCGACGGGGCCGCCGCCGTAGTTTTCGATCATCGCGCGGAGGTAGCGGCGGTCCAGACTGTCGAGGCCGCTTTCGTCGACCTCCAACCGCGCCAGGGCAATGGCCGCGGCCTTGCGGTCGATGCTGATCGCGCCGTCGGCGGTGGCGAAGTCGCGGACCCGACGCAGCAGACGACCAGCGACGCGCGGCGTGCCCCGAGCCCGCTTGGCGATCTCGTCGGCGCCGTCGTCGGTCAGCGGCGCGCCCATCTTGCGGGCGGCGTGCTGTAGCACATGGCGCAGCTCGGCCGGGGTGTAGAATTCCAGGCGGATCGGAATGCCGAAGCGGTCGCGCAGCGGCGTGGCCAGCATCCCCGCCCGCGTCGTCGCCGCCACGAGGGTGAACGGCGCCAGGTCGATGCGGATCGACCGCGCCGAGGGGCCCTCGCCGATCACCAGGTCCAGCACATGGTCCTCCATGGCCGGATAGAGGATCTCCTCGACGTTCGACGACAGGCGATGGATCTCGTCGATGAACAGGACGTCGTTGGCTTCGAGATTGGTCAGGATGGCCGCCAGGTCGCCGGGCTTGTTCAGCACAGGCCCGGAGGTGGCGCGGAAGTTCACGCCCAGCTCGCGCGCGACGATCTGGGCCAGGGTGGTCTTGCCCAGCCCCGGCGGGCCGAACAGCAGCACATGGTCCAGCGCCTCGCCCCGGCCCTTGGCGGCTTCGATGAAGACGCGGAGATTGCCCTTGGCCTGCTCCTGACCGACGAACTCGGCCAGGGTCTGGGGCCGCAGGGCGCGGTCGGTCGGCGCGAGGTCGCCGTGCTGGGGCTCCCCGGAGATGACGCGGGTCACGCTTTTCTCCTGGCTTCGCGCTTCGCGCTCATCGGCCAAGCTCCTTCAGACCCGCCTTGATCAGCGCCTGGACGGTCGCGTCCTCACCCAGCTCGGCGGCGGCGGCCTCGACGACACGGCGAGCGTTCACCTCGGCGACGCCCAGGCCCATCAGGGCGGCCACGGCGTCGCCGGTCGGCGCGGGCTTGGCCGGAGCGGACGGCGCCGACGAAGCGCCAGGCGCGCTCATCAAAACCGGGCCGTCGGTGATCGGCTTGTCCTTCAGCTCGGTGACGATGCGCAGGGCGAGCTTTGGCCCGACGCCGTTGGCGCGGCCGACGGCGGCCTTGTCCTCGCGCGCCACGGCGCTGGCCAGTTCGGCCGGCGACAGCACGTCCAGCACCGCCATGGCGGCCTTCGGTCCGACGCCCTGGATCGCCTGCAGCAGCACGAAGGCGCGGCGGTCTTCGCGGGTGAGAAACCCGTAGAGCCTTAAGCCCGCGCTCTCGCTCCACTGGCTTTCGATATGCAGCAGGGTCTCCTCGCCCAGGGCCGGCAGGCGCTGGAGCGTGCGATGGCCGCAGCGGACCAGATAGCCGACGCCCATGACGTCGATCAGGGCCTCTTCCTCGCCGACCTCGGCGACGGCGCCGCGCAAACGCCCGATCATGCGACTCTCCGGTTGGCGACGCGCAGGTTGGCGTGGGTGATGGCCACGGCCAGCGCGTCGGCGCAGTCGGCCGTCGTCTTGCCCGCCGTCGGCAGCAGACGCGCGATCATGAAGCCGATCTGGGTCTTGTCGGCTGCGCCGGTCCCGACCACCGCCTTCTTGACGAGACGCGTCGAATACTCGGCGACCAGCAGCCCCGCGCGAGCTGGCGCGATCAGGGCCGCGGCGCGGGCGTGGCCCAGCTTCAGGGTCGACTGGGCGTTGGTGTTGAGAAACACCTCTTCCACCGCCGCCTCGTCGGGACGGTGCTGCTCGATCACGGCGGTGATCCCCTCGAACAGGTGCAGCAGCCGGTCGGCGAATTCGGCCTTCTCGTCTGGCGCGATCACGCCGTGGGCGACGTGAGTCATCCGCGAGCCCTCGACCGAGAGCACGCCCCAACCGGTGCGACGCAAGCCGGGATCGAGGCCGAGAATTCGAATGGGGGCGCGATTCGTGTTCATCATGTGTTCTCGCACCATCGCCTGTTCGCGCCTCCACGAAAAGCCAGTCCTTTGCTAACGCGCGGTTAACCGCGCCCCCTTGCGCGCAAGCCCGAGGCAAGCTCTGTTCCATCGAACATGTGTTTGGGGAGATGATTTCGATGAAGCCGATGGCATGGATGACGGCGGGCGCGCTGATCGCGCTGGCGAGCGCCGCGAACGCCCAGACGGCGGCGGCGCCCAAGACCGTTCGGCCAGACCAACTCGTCTTCCGCGACCTCTACAAGGAGCTGGTCGAGATCAACACGACCTTGTCGGTCGGATCCTGCACCGCCGCCGCCGAGGCGATGGGCGCGCGGCTGAAGGCGGCGGGCTATCCCGAGGCCGACGTCAAGGTCGTGGTCGAGCCCAAGCATCCTCGCGAGGGCAGCCTCGTGGCCGTCTTGCGCGGGACGGACGCCAAGACCCCGCCCATGCTGCTGCTGGCCCACATCGACGTCGTCGAGGCCAAGCGCGAGGACTGGACCCGCGACCCGTTCACGCTGGTCGAGGAGAACGGCTACTTCTACGGACGCGGCACGTCGGACGACAAGGCGCAGGCGGCCATTTGGGTCGATAGCCTGGTCCGGCTCAAGCAGGCGGGCTTCAAGCCCAAGCGCGACATCAAGATGGCCCTGACCTGCGGCGAGGAAAGCGAGGGCTATAACGGCATTGAGGACTTGGTGAAGAACCATCGTCCCCTCGTCGACGCCGCGTTCGCCCTGAACGAGGGCGCCTCCGGCGTGCTGGACGAGCAGGGCAAGGCCGTCGTCCTGGAGGTCCAGGCCGGCGAGAAGGTCTATCAGGACTTCACCCTCACCGTGACCAATCCCGGCGGCCACTCCAGCCGCCCCGCTTCGCCCAATGCGATCTATCAGCTGGCGGCGGCGCTCGACCGGATCGGCGCCTACAAGTTCCCGCCGCGCTTCAACGACGCGACGCGCGGCTATTTCACCCAGATGCAGCCGCGCGTGACGCCGGAGCAGGCGGCGGCGATGAAGGCCCTGGTCGCCGACGTCAACGATCCGGCGGCGCTGGCGGTGCTGACCAAGGACGCCACCTGGAATTCGATGCTGCGGACCACCTGCGTCGCCACCATGGTCAGCGCGGGTCATGCGCCGAACGCCCTGCCCCAGCGGGCGACGGCCAATATCAACTGCCGCATCCTGCCGGGTACGCCGATCGACGAGGTCAAGGCCAAGCTGACCGAACTGGCGGCGGATCCGGCGGTCGCCGTGACCCTGGCCCACGACTCCAAGCCCGCATCTCCGCCCCCGCCGCTGACGCCGGCGATCATGGGCCCCATCCAGAAGAACGCCGCCAAGGTGTGGCCCGGCGTTCCGATCCTGCCGGTCATGGCGACCGGCGCGACCGACGCGGTCCATACCAGCGCGGCGGGCATCCCGACCTACGGCGTCACCGGCCTGTTCCACGGCCCCGAAGGCACCGGCGCGCACGGCCTCAACGAACGCATGCGCGTCAAGTCGCTCTATGAGGGGCGCGACTTCCTGTACGGCCTGATCCAGGACTATGCGGGCGGGAAGTAGGGGGCCGGCGATGACCAGCAGAACCGGCGGCTGCCGCTGCGGCGAGATCCGCTATGCCCTGAGTGCGGCGCCGCTGTTCCATATCGCCTGCCACTGCCGAGACTGCCAGTACGTCGCCGGCGGATCTCCAAACCTGACGATGGTGTTTCCGGCGGACGCGCTCGAGGTGACCGCCGGGGACCCTCGCGTGTTCCGCGCCAGCGAGGCCAGCGGCGGCAGCTACTTCTGCGGGACCTGCGGCGTCCACGTCTTCTCGCGACCCGACAAGAACCGCCACATGGTCGCGGTGAAAGTCGGTGGGCTCGACGACGCCTCTGACTTCAAGGTCCAGGCCGACATGTGGATGGCCAGCGCGCCGCCTTGGCATCGCCCGCACGAGGACGCGCTTCAGTTCGAGCAGAATCCGCCGGACTGAGCGCCCTACTCCGCCAGATAGGCGTCCAAGTTCCGCTTCACGCGGGCCATCACCGGCTCGTCCGCGTCGGGCGCGTGGAAGGTCTGGCCCGTGATCGCCTCGAAGGCCTCGATATAGACGGCCGAAGTCCGCGCGATCAGGTCGGCGGGGATCTCCGGGATCGGGTCGTTGTACGGGTCGCACCGCTCGGCGACCCAGGCGCGGACGAAGTCCTTGTCAAAGCTGTCCGGACGCTGGCCGGCCGCGAAGCGGGCCTCATAGGTGTCGGCGCGCCAGAAGCGGCTGCTGTCGGGGGTGTGGATCTCGTCGGCCAGCACGATCGCGCCGGTCTCGTCGACGCCGAACTCGTACTTGGTGTCGGCCAGGATCAGGCCCCGCTCGGCGGCCATCTGCTGGCCGCGCGCAAATAGCGCCAGGGCGTAGGCGCTGAGCTGTTCCCACTGGGCGGGCGTGACCAGCCCCTGGGCCAGCACCTCGTCTGGCGACAGCGGGGCGTCGTGGTCGCCGTCGGCGGCCTTGCTGGTTGGGGTCAGGATGGCCTGGGGCAGACGCTGGTTGGCCTTCAAGCCGTCCGGGAGGGTCACGCCGTACATTTCGCGCTGGCCCTTGTTATAGAGCGTCAGGACCGAGGTCGAGGTCGTCCCCGCCAGATAGCCGCGCACCACCAGCTCGACCGGCAGCATCTCCAGACGCTTGCCGATCAGCACGTTCGGGTCCGGATAGGCGACGACGTGGTTGGGGCAGATGTCGGCCGTGGCGTCGAACCAGAACCGGGCCGTCTGGGTCAGCACCTGCCCCTTGCCCGGCACCGCGCACAGATTGCGGTCGAAGGCGCTGAGCCGGTCCGAGGCCACGATCACGCGGCGGCCGTCGGGCAGGTCGTAGTTGTCCCGCACCTTGCCGCGATAGTGGTTGGGCAGGTCGGGCAAGACGACCTCAGCCAGGGCGTTAGGGGCGGAAGAGGTCACCGGAGCCTCGGTCTGTCAGGGATACGCAAAGACGAAGGGGAGGTCCGTCCGGACCTCCCCCAAATGCATCAACCCAGCTTGGCCAGGTCTTCGTCGCTGATGTCTTCGTTCGAGTAGACGGCCTGGACGTCGTCGTCCTCGTCCAGCATGTCGAGCAGCTTCATCAGGGTGGCCACGGCGTCGCCCGTCACCGGGACCTGCATCTTCGGACGCCAGGCGATCTTGGTGTTCGACGCCGCGCCGAACTTGGCTTCGAGGGCGGCGGCCACGTCGTTCAGGCTTTCGAAGGCGGTATAGACCGTGTGGCCTTCGCCTTCCTCGTCCATGTCCGAGGTGACGTCATCGGCGCCGGCCTCGATGGCGGCTTCCATCATGTCGTCTTCCGACGCGGTCTTGGCCGGATAGCTGATCTGGCCGACGCGGTCGAAGTTGAAGGTCACCGAGCCGGTGGCCCCCATGTTGCCGCCCATCTTGGTGAAGTAGGAGCGGACGTTGGCGGCGGCGCGGTTCTTGTTGTCAGTCAGCACCTCGACGATGATTCCGACCCCGCCGGCGGCGACGCCTTCATAGCGGATCTCGGAATAGTCCGCCGCGTCACCCATCTGCGACTTCTTGATCGCGCGCTCAATGACGTCCTTGGGCAGGCTTTCGGCCTTGGCGTTGTTCACGGCCAGGCGCAGGCGCGGGTTCATGGCCGGATCCGGGAGGCCCGTCTTGGCCGCGACGGTGATTTCCCGCGACAGCTTGGAGAACAGCTTGGAGCGCGCGGCGTCGGCGCGGCCCTTGCGGTGCATGATGTTCTTGAATTTCGAGTGACCGGCCATTCGGAGGGCTCTGTCTCTAGTCTGAAGAGGAGTGTGGGCGCGCTTCTAACGCCCGGCGGCGGGGTTTGTCACCCCGCCTAGACGGTGGGCACCGTCGACTTCAGCCGACCGCCGACCCGGATCGGCTCGACCCGGACGGCCAGGCCCGTGCGATCGTCGGTCTCGACGAACACGCCGCACACCGTCGCCGGACCGGAAGCGGGCTGATAGCGGCCGCCGCTGATCTTGGTGGTGAAGCGCCGCAGCGGCTCTTCCTTCTGGTTGCCGATGACGCTGTCATAGTCGGCGCAGGCGCCGGCGTCGGTCTGGTAAGCGGTGCCGCCGGGCAGGATCTGGCAGTCGGCGGTCGGGACGTGGGTGTGGGTGCCCACCACCAGCGAGGCGCGGCCGTCGCAGTAATGGCCCATGGCCATCTTCTCCGAAGTCGCCTCGCAGTGCATGTCGACCACCACCGCATCGGCCACCTGGGCCAGCGGCGCCTTGTCCAGCTCGCGGTCGGCGGCGGCGAACGGGTCATCCATGGCGTCCATGTGAACCCGGCCCAAGAGGTTCACGACGAAGATCGTCTTGCCGCTGTCGGTCTGGAAGAGGTGGCTGCCGCGCCCCGGCGCGTCCGACAGGATCGGGTAGTTGGCCGGACGGATCAGGCGCGGCTCGCGCACGATATAGGTCAGGGCCTCGCGCTGGTCCCAGCTGTGATTGCCCAGCGTCAGGCAGTCGGCGCCGGCCTCGAACAGCTCACGCGCGGTGTTCTCGGTGATGCCAAAGCCCGCCGCGGCGTTCTCGGCGTTGATGATCACGAACTCGAGGCCGAGCTGACGACGAAGGTCGGGCAGATGGTCGGCCAGGCCGTCACGGCCCGACTTGCCGACGACATCGCCGAAGAAGGCGAAACGCATCGATAGTCCCAGAAGCGGAGTGTGAAGGCCCGTTACCCGGCCATCGCGTTGACCGCTATATATTCTTTTTCGGTGAGAATGGCGTCCAGCCTTTGATCGTGCGGCTCGTGCGGCAGATTCTCCATCTGCTGGCCGCTGTAGGCGAGACCCAGGACGAAGATCGACCGGCGCGCGCGCAGGAACTCAAGCGCCCGATCGTAGTAGCCGCCGCCCTGCCCCAGCCGCGTCCCGTCGCGCTGAAAGGCCAGCAACGGCGTCACGACGAGATCCGGGATCACCATCGGCTGATCGGCCGCAGGCGCGCGCAGACCGATCTCGTCATGCTTGAGCGGCTTTTCCATATCCCAGCGCCGGAACACCATCTTGCCGCCGTCACGGTCGACCACCGCCGGCAGGGCCAGGGTCCATCCGGACTCGGCCATCTGTTCGGCGAGAAGACGCGGGGAGATCTCCGATCCCAGGCCATGATAGAGCGCGGCGATCTTGCCTTTGGGGTTGGGAAACAGGCGCTCCAGAGGCGCGCGGGCGACCTCGGCGATCATCCAGTCGGCCTCGGGATGCTCGCGCGCCAGCTGCTTGCGCTGGTTGCGGAGAAACACGCGAAGGGCCGTCTTGGCCGCGATCGGATCGACGATGGTCATCGCCTGTCCATAACGCATGTCGAGGAGAAAGGGTGGCGGCGCCGCGAAGAACCGTGAAGACGTTTCAATCCACTCGAACCTGTCAGTAACAGGTGGGCCCCGTGTTCCCGCAGCCACGGCCACGGGAGGGAACAGGTCCCGATAGAGAGATTAAGGTCCCTGGGATAAGAAATCTTCGACGAGAGCCACAGCATGACCCGCCGCTGTGTAAGATAGGGACTTAGGTGGCGGAACGCCAGCGTCGCGGTGACGCGAGTGTTCGATCCGCCTATTCGATCGCGAGCTTTTCGATCTTCTCCGCCGCCGCGTCCAGCGCGCGGATGGCGGCGATCTCGGCCTTGGTGCCTTCCTGCTGCATGCGGGCGATCTCGGCGTTGGCGTGGGCCAGGCGCAGCTTCATGTCGGAGAGCTCGTCGGCCAGCAGCAATGCGCCCATCAGGAAGAGGCGCGTCTCGCCCAGCTGGCCGACGTCGGCGCTCACCTGGCGAACCTGGCGGTCGAACAGGCGGGCCAGTTCGGTCAGGTGCGGCTCCTGCCCGTCCTCGCAGCCGACCATATAGGGCCGGCCGTTCACCTGGATGGTCACCTGAGCCATGGGTCAGGCCTCCTCGGAGTCTTCGAACAGGTCATCGTCGTCGCCGGGCGCATGCAGGTCGTTGGCGACACCGTCTTCGCCCAAGGCGGCGCGGATCTCGGCGATGGCGCGGCCCAGCGCGACCGAGGCCTGCTCTCCGGCCTCCTCCAGCGCCTTCTCCCGTTCGCGGGCGGCTTCCAGGTCGGCGAGCAGGCGCGCGCGCTCCTCGTCCTCGAACAGGCCAGGCTCAGCCGCCATGGCCGGCGCGGAGGCGGCTGCGGCCTTCGCCGCGGCGAGCGCGCGCTCAGCCTCGGCCGCCTTGGCGGCCAAGCGTTGCTCAAGTTGGCTCACCGCCCGCTCCAGGCGGCGCACGGCAAGGTCAAGGGCCGTACTGTCAGCCGGCATCATCGGCGGAAATCCATCATGCGACGCAACATATAGATCGAACGGGTCTAAGCCAGACGCGGGGGCGATATTTGGGCGACGCGCAGCCCATAGCAGCTTTCTCAGGAAGGTTGTCAGTTTCTCGGGCTTGACTTCGCGACTTTCCCCCGCAAAACGCGCAGCAAAATAGGGAACGCCGGTCGATATCGTCCGGCGGCCACATATCAGGAGAAAGACCCATGGCTCTTCGCGTTGCCATCAACGGCTTCGGCCGCATCGGACGTCTGGTCCTGCGCTCCATCGCCGAGCATGGCCGTCGCGACATCGAGGTCGTCGCCATCAACGATCTGGGTCCGGTCGAGACCAACGCCCACCTGCTGCGCTACGACAGCGTCCATGGCCGCTTCCCCGGCGTCGTCACCTCGGGCGAGGACTGGATCGACGTCGGCATGGGCAAGATCAAGGTCACGGCGATCCGTAACCCCGAAGAGCTGCCGCACAAGGACCTGGGCGTCGACATCGCCTTCGAGTGCACCGGCATCTTCACCGCCAAGGACAAGGCCAGCGCCCACCTGAAGGCCGGCGCCAAGCGCGTCCTGGTCTCGGCCCCGGCCGATAACGCCGACAAGACCATCGTCTACAAGGTCAACCACGAGACCCTGACGGCCGACGACATCGTCGTCTCGAACGGCTCGTGCACCACCAACGCCCTGGCCCCGGTCGCCAAGGTCCTGCACGACCTGTTCGGCATCGAGCGTGGCTACATGACCACGATCCACAGCTACACCGGCGACCAGCCGACGCTGGACACCATGCACAAGGACCTCTACCGCGCCCGCGCCGCGGCTCTGAGCATGATCCCGACCTCGACCGGCGCCGCCAAGGCCCTGGGCCTGGTTCTGCCGGAACTGAAGGGCAAGCTGGATGGTTCGTCGATCCGCGTCCCGACCCCGAACGTCTCGGTCATCGACCTGAAGGTCGTCGCCGCCCGCGAGACCTCGATCGACGAGATCAACAAGGCCCTGCAGGCCGCCGCCGACGGCCCGATGAAGGGCGTTCTGGCCGTGACCACCGACCCGCTGGTCTCGACCGACCTGAACCACATCGCCGCCAGCTCGACCGCCGCCCTGCCCCAGACGCAGGTCATCGAGGGCAAGCTGGCCCGCGTGCTGTCGTGGTACGACAACGAGTGGGGCTTCGCGACGCGCATGAGCGACACCGCTCTTGAAATGGCGAAGTTCCTCTAAGGAATTGAAAGACCCAGCCCCCGCTCCTCAAGGAGCGGGGGTTTTCCTTGCTCAATATTCAGGACGACCGATGCCCTTCCGCACCCTCGACACCGCCGACCTCGCCGGCAAGCGCGCCCTGGTTCGGGTGGACTTCAACGTCCCAGTCGATAGCGGAAAGGTCACCGACGACACCCGCCTGCGCGCGGCGCTGCCGACCATCGCCTACCTGTCCAAGCAGGGCGCCAAGGTGGTGCTGCTGGCCCACTTCGACCGCCCCAAGGGCAAGGTCGTGCCCGAGATGAGCCTGGCCTTCGTCGCCGAGCCGCTGTCCAAGCTGCTGGAACAGCCGGTCGCCTTCGCCAGCGACTGCGTCGGTCCGGCGGCCGCTGAAGTGGTCAACGCTCTTGAGAACGGCGGCGTCGCTCTGCTGGAGAACGTCCGCTTCCACGCCGGTGAAGAGAGCAACGACGCCGACTTCGCCAAGGCCCTGGCCGCCAACGGCGACGTCTATGTCAACGACGCCTTCAGCGCCGCTCACCGCGCCCACGCCTCGACGGAAGGCCTGGCCAAGCTGCTGCCCGCCTATCCGGGCCTGTCGATGCAGCGCGAGCTGGAAGCCCTGGACGCGGCGCTGGGCAAGCCCAAGAAGCCGGTCATCGGCATCGTCGGCGGCTCGAAGGTCTCGACCAAGCTGGACCTGCTGCGCAACCTGGTGACCAAGCTGGACTACCTGGCCATTGGCGGCGGTATGGCCAACACCTTCCTCTACGCGGCCAAGATCGATGTCGGCGCCTCGCTGTGCGAGACCGACATGGCCGAGACCGCGCGCCAGATCATCGACCTGGCCGGCAGCGCGGGCTGCAAGTTGCTGCTGCCGACCGACGTCGTGGTGGCCCAGGAGGTCAAGCCCGGCGTCGCCGCCACCGTCCGCAATGTCTACGAAGTCCAACCCCAGGACCGGATCCTCGATGCCGGCCCAGAGACCGTGGCGACGCTGAACGCCACGATGGACCAGTGCCAGACGCTGATCTGGAACGGCCCCTTGGGCGTTTTTGAAGTGCCGCCGTTCGACGAGGCCACGGTCTCTGCGGCGAAACGTGCCGCTTCGCTCGCCAAATCGGGTAAGATCGTGGCGGTCGCGGGCGGCGGTGATACAGTCGCGGCGCTGAATCACGCGGGCGTGTCGGCCGATTTCACCTTCGTCTCGACGGCGGGCGGCGCGTTCCTGGAATGGATGGAAGGCAAGACGCTTCCGGGCGTCGCGGCCCTCGAGGCCTAGTTCGAATTGATCCTCCGCCCGTCCCGGCCTTCGCCGGGATGGGCGGGAAAGTTTAAGTACGTAGACTGACGACCTGGGCAGAGAGCGCTTCAGCGCCGGGCCCCAAAAACAAGAAACGACCCAACCACTTAAACGCTTGCAGGAGAAAATTACGTGGCTCGCATTACGCTGCGCCAGCTGTTGGACCATGCCGCCGAGCATGAGTACGGGCTGCCCGCCTTCAACATCAACAACATGGAACAGGGCCTGGCGATCATGGAGGCGGCCGACGCCGTCAACTCGCCGGTCATCATCCAGGCCTCGCGCGGCGCGCGGAACTACGCCAACGACATCATGCTGGCCAAGATGATCGACGCGCTCGTCGACATCTACCCGCACATCCCGGTCTGCATGCACCAAGACCACGGCAACGGCCCGGCGACCTGCGCCACGGCGATCCAGTACGGCTTCACCTCGGTGATGATGGACGGCTCGCTGATGGAGGACGCCAAGACCCCCGCCAGCTACGAGTACAACGTCGAAGTCACCCGCAAGGTCGTGCAGATGGCCCACGCCTGCGGCGTCTCGGTCGAGGGCGAGTTGGGCGTGCTGGGGAGCCTGGAAACCGGCATGGGCGAGGCCGAGGACGGCCACGGCTTCGAGGGCAAGCTCAGCCATGACGAGCTGCTGACCGATCCGGACCAGGCCGTGGACTTCGTGGCCCAGACCGGCGTCGACGCCCTGGCCATCGCCATGGGCACCAGCCACGGCGCCTACAAGTTCACGCGCAAGCCGGACGGCGACGTCCTGGCCATGAACGTGATCGAGGAAATCCACCGCCGCCTGCCCAACACCCACCTGGTGATGCACGGCTCCTCGTCGGTGCCGCAGGACCTGCAGGACATCATCAACCAGTACGGCGGCCAGATGCCCCAGACCTGGGGCGTCCCGGTCGAAGAGATCCAGCGCGGCATCAAGCACGGCGTGCGCAAGATCAATGTCGACACCGACAACCGCATGGCCATCACCGGCGCGATCCGCAAGCTGCTGGTCGAGAAGCCCGGCGAGTTCGACCCCCGCGCCTATCTGAAGCCCGCCAAGGAAGCCATGCGCAAGGTCTGCCAGGCCCGTTTCGTCGAGTTCGGCTCGGCCGGTCACGCCGACAAGATCAAGGCGCTGTCGACCGCGACCATGGCCAAGCGCTACGCCTCGGGCGAACTGCACGCCCGGTTCGGCGCCAGCCCGGCCAAGGCGGCCGCCGAATAACCGACTTCACGTCGGCGAATTCGTTTGGATTGGGGGAGGCCCTAGCCTCCCCTTTTCTTTGTCGATCAGACGCCCAGGCTCTCGACCGCCATGACGCGCGCACGCTGCAAGCGCGCAAACACACTGACCAGCAACAGTCCCGCCAGACCGCAAACCAGCATCCCCGCCGTATGCCAGGGGGCGATGAAGGCGAAGGTCGAGGAGGCGCAATGCAGGCCGAAGACGATGTCGGCCACCGCTCCGCACGCGACGCCTCCGGCGAAGCCGACCAGCCTCGGCCGCTCGGGATCGACGCTGGCGAGGCCATAGCTGGAGAACAGCAGCATCGGGGTCGCAATGGCCAGGATGCACGCGATGCAGACCAGCGCCTTGGACCAGGAAAGACTGGCCAGCGCCGCCGGAGTCATCGCCTGCGCCTGCACCGCGCCGAACACCAGAAACCCGCCCGCCACCACCGCCGCGACGATCAGCGGCGCCGGGGCCCAGGGCCGTCCCCGCGCCAGACGACAGGCCGACAGACCCGCCCCCGCCGCGATGACGGCGGCGTAGCCGAGTTTGGTCCAGAACACCGGCGTCCGCAGCGCCGCCTCGAGATCGGGCCGCGGCCCGAGCCAGGCCAGGATCATGAGGATCCCGCCCAGGAGACCCGCAGCGGCGACCTCAACCAGCCGCCACGACAGGTTTTCGACGGACCAAATGGGAAAACCGCCGCCTGCCGGGGCGGGGGTGTCGTCGATCGTCACGCGCCTCTCCCCCAAAGAACCGTATGGCGTTTATCGTTCCGCCATGCGCGTTCCAGTCGCGAAGGCTGCGGCACTTGATTGGCGTAACGTCGATTTGTCAATCGACCCTGGCGCGAGTTTTGGGTCTACCAGCGAAGCGCCCATCGGCCGACCAGCGCGCCGATGGCGGCCAGGGCCAGAACGCCCAGGCTGTACCAGAGCGCGATGAAGGTGAAGGTGTGCTCTGGACAGTGCAGGCCATAGACGGTGGCCACCACGCCGCCGGAGAACAGCCCCATGGCGAACCCCGCCAGACCCGGCCGGGTCGGCGCCGTCCCGCGCAGCGTCCATAGACCCAATCCCAGCATCGGCAGGCCCAGCAGCAGGATGCGGGGGCTGCAGGAGCGCCACGAATGGCCGTGGAGCATCTTGAGCGCGGCCTGCACATCGGGACTGACCAGCGCCTGGTACGCCCCCGCCGCCACGCAGAGCGCGAAGATCGCCGCGCCCAGCATCCAGCCGCGTCGACCCGAGCCGTCGGGTCGCGACAGGCGCTCGACGGCCAGGTAGCCCGCCGCGCCCAAGACGGCGGTATAGACCGCCTTCATCCAGAACATCGGCCCCAGAAGGGCTTGCGCCAGATCCTGGCGCGTCCCCAGCCAGGACAGCACCAGAACCAGCGCCGCCAAGGCTCCCAAGGCCGCCACCAGGGCGAGCCGGCGGGGCGGGGCGGGGTCGCGCGTCCCCTCCGCATCGCGGGCGAGGGCGTCGATCAGGTCATCCGTCCGCACGGCGCATCCTTTCAGCCAGGGCCTTCAAGGCCCGGTGCAGGGCGACCTTCGCCGCGCCTTCCGACATGCCCGCCCGCGCGCCGGCTTCGGCCAGCGAGAGTCCCGTCAGCTTCACGTCGCCGACCAGCCGCCGCTGCCGCTCGGGCAAGCTGGCGAGCGCCCGGTCCAGTTCCAGACCCACGCCGGGATCGGGCTCTTCGGCCGCCAGGAAGTCGATGTGATCCTCGATCGGCAGGGTCTGGCGAACGCGCCGACGTCGCCAATGGTCGATCAGCTTGTAGCGCGCCACCGCATGCGCCCAGGCGGTGAACGACTGGGCGCTGTCCCAGGTCGACCGCTTGAGATGCACCGCCAGCAGCGTTTCCTGCACAAGGTCCTCCACGTCTCCGGGCGCGCCGCTCATGCGCCGCGCGAAATAGGCGCGCAACCGAACGCCGAGCAGGGCCAGGCATGCGCGGTAGGCGGCGGCGTCGCCGTCCAGCCCGCGCAGCATCAGCGCCTTCAATCGGGTTTCGGTGTCCGTCACGCCAGCCCCTGATCCGCGCGAGAGCGCCCAATGGTTACATGCTGTCGCCCCGGGGCGAAAAGAGCGGTCGGCGGCGTCGCGAAATTTTGTTCGGCGAGCGGTGTAACCTTGGCCGCCTGGGCTCCGTAATCCCCATCGACCGGGCGGCGAGAGGCCGCTTCGGCGCGAACCCACCAAGGAGAGCCTCCATGACCCGCACCGCCACCACCGTCGCCCTCGCCGCCGCCCTGGCCCTTTCGGCCGGCGTCTCGATCGCCGCCGCCGACGAGCACAAGGCCGGCGCCAACACCGAGAAGTGCTACGGCGTGTCCAAGGCCGGCGAGAACGACTGCAAGGCCGGCGCCGGCACCTCGTGCGCGGGCACCTCGAAGGTCGACTATCAGGGCGACGCCTGGAAGATGGTCAAGAAGGGCACCTGCACCACGATCAAGACGCCCAAGGGCATGGGTTCGCTGACCCCGAAGGCCTAAGCGCCAGAACTGGTTCAAACCCCGTCACTCCCGGCCGCCCCGAAGCACGCCGGGAGTGACGCGCCTTGAAGATCGCCCGATGATCCCCACCGCCGGCCTTGGCCTGAAATCGCAGCACTATGACGACGCGATCATCTGCGACGCCGATGGTCTGTGGTTCGAGGTCCATCCCGAAAACTATATGTCGGCCGGCGGCCCGCGCCTGGCGGCGCTGGAAGCTGTGCGCGAGCGTCATCCCGTCTCGCTGCACGGCGTAGGCCTGTCCCTGGCGGCCGACGCCGATCCGGATGCCGATCACCTGCGCGCCTTGAAGCGTCTGGCCGATCGCTTCGAGCCGTTCGTGGTGTCCGAGCACCTGGCCTGGTCGACCCATCGCGGCGCGCACCAGCCCGACCTGTTGCCCTTCCCCCGGACGCGGGCGGCCCTGGATCGCATCTGCGACAATGTCGGCCGGATGCAGGACGCCCTTGGGCGCCGCGTGCTGGTCGAGAACCCGTCGCTCTATCTGCCCCTCCAAGGCCATGCGCTGGACGAGGTCGATTTTCTGACGGCCCTGGTGGCCCGCACCGGCTGCGGCCTGCTGGTCGACGTCAACAACGTCTTCGTCAGCGCCAGCAATCTGGGCTACGCGGCCGAGACCTATCTCGACGCCCTGCCCGCCGAGGCGATCGGCGAAATCCACCTGGCGGGACATGCGCCTGACCCGGGCGGCTCGGGCCTGCTGATCGACACCCATGGCGCGCCCGTCGCCGAGGCGGTCTGGGCGCTCTTTGAGCGCTTGATCCGCCGCATCGGACCGCGGCCGACCCTGATCGAGCGCGACGACGACATCCCCGCCTTCGCCACCCTGCTGGCCGAGCGCGATCGGGCCGCCGCTGTCCTGGCCTCGATCAACACCGCCGAGCTGCATCATGTCTGAGCTGCTCGCGTTCCAGGACGCCTTCGTGGCGGCGCTGGCGGGCGACGGCGCCCGGCTGTCGCCCTGGCTGGTGTCGTCGGACGCCGACGCGCCGGGCCTTGCGGTCTATCGCAACACCATCGCCAAGGGCTGCGTCGACGCCCTGGCCGACAATTTCCCGACCGTGCGCGCCCTCGTCGGCGAGGAGTGGTTCACCGGAGCGGCTGTTCTGTTCTCGCGGGAGCGTCCGCCCGAGCACGCCGCGCTCCTCGACTACGGCGCGGCGTTCCCGGCTTGGCTGGAGCGGTTCGAGCCGGCCGCCGACCTGCCCTACCTTGCGGGCGTAGCCCACCTCGACCGCCTTTGGACCGAGGCCCTGTTCGCCGCCGAGGCGCCCGTCCTCGAGGCGGCTGCGCTGGCGTCGCTCCCGCCGGACACCCTGGCGGCGGCCCGCGTCAGGCTCCACCCCAGCCTGCGGCTTGCAACCTTCGACGCCGGCGTGCCCGGTCTTTGGCTGTCCGCGCGCGCGGGCGACGACGCGCTTGAGCTGGGGGAGTCGCCCCAGACCCTGCTCCTGATCCGCCGCGCCGGCGCCGTCAGCAGCCGTATCGCCGACGACGCTGAAGCCGCGTTCCTCCGCGCCTGCCGCGAGGGCGACGCGCTGGGCCGCGCCGCCGAGCGCGCGGCCGAGGCCCAGCCCACCTGTTCCATCGCCTCCCTTTTCGCCGGCCTGATCGCCGACGGCGCTTTCAGTGGCCTAGACCTGGACCCTCCCGCATGACCGCCACCCCCGCGCCTTGGCGCGCACCGTTCGTTCACCTGGCTCAGATCGCCGGAAAGTTGTTGCCCGAGGATGTCCTGGCGCTGGTCGCGCGCCTCGGCGTCGCGGCTATCTTCTTCCAGTCGGGGCGCACCAAGGTGGACGGCTTCCTGCACATCACCGACGGAACCTACGCGCTGTTCGAGAGCGAGTATCACCTGCCGCTGATCCCGCCCGTATGGGCCGCGCACGCAGCGACCTATTCGGAGCACCTGTTCTCGATCCTTCTGGTTCTGGGCCTCTTCACCCGCGTCTCGGCGCTGGCCTTCCTGGGCATGACGGCGGTGATCGAGATCTTCGTCTATCCCGACGCCTGGCCCACGCACCTGTCCTGGGCGGGTCTGCTGCTCTTTCTCATCGCCCGCGGCGGAGGCGCATTCAGCCTCGACCGCATCGCGCGACTGCCCTGAGCAACACACGCCCTGCGACAATTCGCCCCACGCGAGAGGCGTTACAGTTTATGCCCGTTAAGAGTGTTTTCGCTCCTTCGGATCATCGTTCCTAGAACGTTGTTCACATACCGAGGGTGCGACGTGGGCAAGCACGAGAATACGTTCAGGTTCCAGGACGCCTCGGTCCTGATCGTGGACGAGAACACCGGCTTCATGGATCTCACCGCGCAGATCCTGATGGGCTTTGGCTTTCGGAAGCTGGAGCGGCGGGGGCTCAAGCACGCCGAGCCGGCCGCCGCCTCCGACCCGGACCTCATCATCCTGGACCCGTTTCCAGACCTCGAGGCGGGCCTGCGGCTGATCGAGGATCATCGCCGCCGGCAGTCCGCCAACGCGCCCCCGGCGGTGGTGATCGTGGTGACGGGTCACACGCCCCGCCCCCTGATCGAACAGGCGCGGCGCGTTGGGGCCGACTACATCGTGGCCAAGCCCTTCTCGGCCAACACCCTGCTGGACCGCATCCTCTGGAGCACGTCCTCGGTGTTCGCCAATCTCGCATCGACCGAGATCGACGCCGAAGACGCTGAAGACGCCGAAGACGACGCCTATCGGGCGTCGATCCAGGGCGCGACCGCGGCGCTGCTCCAGTGAGCGCCAGCCGTCTGACCCGCTTCGTGGACCTGCCGGGCGGGATCGACCCGCAGACCGCCCTACTCCGCGCTCAGGCGAACACGGAGGCCTATCGCGAGTCGGCGATGGCGCTGATCGATCAGGCCATCGACGCCCTTGTCGCCGCCGGACCGGACGTCGATGCGCGCACGGCGGCTCGTTTGGCCGAAAGCGTTCGCTCGCTGGCGGGCATGTTCGATCTGTCGGTTCTGGAGCAGTCGGCGGGCGGTCTCTGCGACATGATCCGGGCCTTGGTGGAGCGCGGCGCCTGGGACGCGACGGCGGTGCGGATCAACGTCCAGGCGCTGAAAATCATTCGCCAGCACGGCGACAGCGAGCATCTCGAAGAAATTCTGGACGGCCTGCGTCGGCTGAGCGCCAAGACGGCCAAGGGCCAGTCCTGACGTCGCTCGAAAACGCGCGGCCTCAGTGCAACGTCGGGCCGCGCGGGATGGGACGACGCCACAGCTGGCTCGTCAGGGCGTTGGCCACGCCGACCCAGCCCAGGTCGGGCGCCGTGCCGCCGCCGACCTTGCGCGCTTCCAGCGCATAGGCCGCCGAAGCCGCGAGCGACGCCGTCGCTGCGCCCAACTGACCGCCGACCCGCTTGGCGCCAAGGCCCAGCCACAGGGCGTTGAAGCCCTGCACGAGGCTCCAGATCGTCAAGGCCCGCGTGCGGGCGGGGCTGGACGGCGCGTTCCAGGTGCGCAGACCCGACAGGGTCATGGCGATGAACAGGGGCGGCAAAAGAAGGCTGGTCAGCGGCTTGGGCTGATGCGCCACCGGCTCATGCATCTCGGCGAACTCGACGGCGTACATCTCATCGTCCAGGGCCCGCTCATGGCGCCGGCCCATGATCATGGCGGCGATGATCGCGCCACCGGCCAAGGCCGCGCCGACAGCCACTTGGCCCACCGGATGATGACGTTCGCCCTGGTCGAGCTCGAACGCCTCGCGACCAGCCAAGGCGCGGTGTCGCGCGGTTCCGTTGGCGATATGCATGCGGCGCTCCCTGTGAACTCTACGGGTTCAAACAGTCCAGTTCGGCCTTGGTTCCAGGCCGGTCTGGACCTCCGGGCGCATCATGCCGGGATCAACGGAGCGAAGCAAAGGGAAGCCGCCTCACCCCGACGTAACCGCCCGCCTCTCGGCCCAGGCGCTTTAGGCCGGCAGTTCGCCCATCGCCGATTGAAGGTAGTTCGCCTCGCCCAGCGACTTCACCAGCGACAGCTGGGTTTCCAGGAAGTCGATGTGCTCCTCGGTGTCGCTGAGGATGACGCGCAGCAGTTCGCGGCTGACATAGTCGCGCGCCTGCTCGCACTGGATGATGCCGGGGATCAGGGTTTCACGGCCGGCCAGCTCGACCTGCAGGTCGCTGTTCAGGCACTCGGGCACGGTCTCGCCGATCTTCAGCTTGTGCAGGTCCTGGAGGTTGGGCAGCCCCTCCAGGAACAGGATGCGGTTGATCAGCATGTCGGCGTGTTTCATCTCGCCGATCGACTCGTCGTAGGTGATCTTGCCCAGGCGCTTGAAGCCCCAGTTGTCGTACATCCGCGCATGCAGGAAGTACTGGTTCACCGCCGTCAGCTCGTTGGTGAGCACCGCGTTGAGCAGTCGGATGATGCTGGGATCGCCCTGCATGGCGGCCTCCTTGGGCGTCTGGGATTCGCGTTGGCGGCGACCGTGGGGCAAGCGCAAACGGCGTTCAACCTGAATGTGTGCAAGTGTTTCGCGGTCTCACGGAATTCCGAGAGAACGATTCTCGGTCGCGAAAACTGCCGCGCTCGGAAGACTTATTCGGCGGCGTAGGCCAGCGCTTCGCGGCTTTCCTGGATCATCTGCCGCATCTCGCACACGCACTTGGCGCACTGGGCCTGGCAACCCTTGTGACGGAAGATATCGGCCGGCCGCGTCGCGCCCGCGTCGATGGCGGCGCGCACTTCGCGCTCGCGGATGCCGTTACAGTTGCAGACGTACAAGGACAGAACGCCTTACCCGATTGAGTGTCATTCTCATCTAGCGCAGGGCGCCGGCTTTTGCAACTGACTCTCACTCTGGTTCGCAGCGACAGGAGGTCGCAAGCGGCGGCGAATTGGCCTAAAGCGACGGCATGACGCTCGACTGCCGCCTCTATCTGATCACGCCGCCCACGCTGGATGACCTCGCCGCCTTTGGGCGTCAGCTGGCCCGGGCGCTGGACGGCGGGGACGTGGCCGCCCTGCAGATCCGCCTCAAGGACGCGCCCGACGCGGTGGTGGCCGCCGCCGTGGACGCGCTGGCGCCGATCGCCCAGGCGCGAGACGTCGCCGTCATCCTCAATGACCGCCCTGATCTCGCGGCCCGGCTGCCGGTGGACGGCGTTCATGTCGGCCAGTCGGACATGTCGTGCAAGGACGCCCGCAAGCTGATGGGCGACCGCATGGTGGGCGTGACCTGCCACGACAGCCGCCACCTGGCGATGGAAGCGGCCGAGGCCGGCGCCGACTATGTCGCCTTCGGCGCCTTCTTCCCGACCACGACCAAGGACGCCCCGACCAAGGCCGAGCCGGACATCCTGACCATCTGGCAGGAAACGATGGAGATTCCGTGCGTGGCGATCGGCGGGATCACCGCCGCGAACGCCGCAGGTCTCGCCCAGGCGGGCGCGGACTTCCTGGCGGTGTCGGCCGGCGTCTGGTCTCACCCCGAAGGCCCGGACGCCGCCGTCGCCGCCCTGAACGCCGCCATCGCCGAGGGCCTGGCCGCCCGCGTCACCGCCCGTAAGTAGTTCCAGGTAACACCGGTCTCTTGTGACGCACCGCACATCGTCCTAGCGTCTGCCCCAGCGAACAAAAGCAGGGGGAGACGCTGACATGAAGCGGCTCGTAGTGTGTTTGCTTAGCGTACCGATCCTGGCCCTCGCCACGGCCGCGATCGCCGAGGACTGGAAACTGGCTCCGGGCGAAACCAAGACCTATTACGACGCGGAGTTCAGCCGGGTTGACCAGTCCACCGGGCTGATCGTCACCCGCATCGCCGAGGGCAAGGCCAACGGCCCCTACAAGAACTGGCCCGCCTCGAAGGGCCCCATCCTGATCTTCGCGCTCGATTGTGCGGCCGACAAATGGATGGACCTTGGCATGGACTTCGACGGCTCCAAGGGCCTGCCGAAGGGCTGGCGCAAGGAAGGCAAGATCGACGACATCTCCGGCGCCGTCGGCAAGGCCGGCAAGCTGCTCTGCGAGACCAAGGACAGCCTCCCGAAGGTCGAGTTGCCTTAACCCTTCATCCGGCTTCCCCGGCGAATGCCGGGGAAGCCGGCTTTGGGAGCGGACTCGCCCGTTAACCCCAGTGAATCCGCCGCGCCTTGCCTTCCGCGCGTTCGGCGACTAGGTTCCGCGCCCGTTCTTTCACACCGTCGACCTACCGCTCCGCCGCCGGACTATCCGGCGGGCGTCGACGGCATCTTGAGGATAGCCCGCCCGTGCCCACGCCCTCCGCCCTGCTGAACGTCATGATCGAAGCGGCTCGGAAGGCCGCCCGTGGCCTGGCTCGTGACTTCGGCGAAGTCACCGAACTGCAGGTCTCCAAGAAGGGCGCGGCGGATTTCGTCACCAACGCCGACATCAAGGCCGAGCAGACCCTGTTCGAGCTGCTGACCAAGGCGCGTCCGGGCTACGGCTTCCTGGGCGAAGAGCGCGGGATGGTCGAAGGCACCGACAAGACCCACACCTGGATCGTCGACCCGCTGGACGGCACCACCAACTTCATGCACGCGATCCCGCACTTCGCGGTGAACATCGCCCTGCAGCGCGAGGGCGAGGGGATCGTCGCCGGCGTCACCTACAACCCGATCACCAACGACCTGTTCTGGGTCGAAAAGGGCAAGGGCGCGTTCCTGGGCGCCGAGAAGCGCCTGCGCGTCGCCGCCCGCCGTCACCTGGACGAGGCGGTCCTCGCCACCGGCGTCCCGTTCGCCGGCAAGCCGGGCCACGGCCAGTTCCTGAAGGAGCTGCACCAGGTCAGCCAGAAGGTCGCCGGCGTCCGTCGCTTCGGCGCGGCCTCGCTCGACCTGGCCTGGGTCGCCGCCGGTCGCTTCGACGCCTTCTGGGAGCGGAACCTCAACAGCTGGGACGTCGCAGCCGGCGTGCTGATGATCCAGGAGTCGGGCGGCAAGATCACCACGATCGACGAGAACGACCACGACGTGGTGCAGGGCAAGTCGATCCTGGCCAGCAACCAGGACCTCCACCCGCAGATCCTGGAGCGTCTGCGGGCGGCTTAAGGCGGAGCACCATCGTGTCATCCCGGAAACCTCGCAGAGGCTATCCGGGCCCCAGGGGCAAGCGGCGATGCGGCGCCCCCTGGGTCCCGGCTCGGCGCGCTGCGCGCTTGGCCGGGATGACAGTTCTCAAGGTCTAGCCAAATCGTCACATCCGCGCGCTAAATCGCGGCCCATGACCCTGCTGACCCGTCGCGCCCTGACCACCGCCGCCCTCGCCGGCACGTTCCTGCCAGGCCTGGCCCGCGCCCAGAGTCGCAAGCCGATCGTCATCGGCCACCGCGGCTGCAGCGGCGAGCGCCCTGAGCACACCGCCCTGGCCTACGAGCGCGCCATCGAACAGGGCGCGGACTTCATCGAGCCGGATCTGGTTCCGACCAAGGACGGCCATCTGGTCGCCCGCCACGAGAACGAGATCGGCGGCACGACCGACGTCGCCGGCCGCCCCGAGTTCGCCGGCCGCAAGGCCACCAAGACGATCGACGGCGAGCAGGTCACCGGCTGGTTCACCGAAGACTTCACCCTCGCCGAACTGAAGACCCTGCGGGCTCGCGAACGCCTGCCGCAACTGCGTCCCGCCAGCGCGGCGTTTGACGGCCAGGCCCAGATCCTCACTTTTGAAGACGTGTGGGCGATCGCCCAGGCGGGCTCCAAGCGCACCGGCCGCACGATCGGCGTCTATCCCGAACTGAAGCACCCCACCTACTTCGCCGCGATCGGTCTGCCGACCGAGGATCGCCTGGTGGCCAAGCTCAAGGCCGCCGGCCTCAACACCGCGACCGCGCCGGTCTTCGTGCAGTGCTTCGAGGTCGGGCCGCTCAAGCGTCTGCGCGCCAAGACCGCCGCGCGGCTGGTGCTGCTGGTCGACGCCGAAGGCGGGCCGGCGGATCAGCCGAGCGTCAAGTACGCCGACCTGATCACCGCGCAGGGGCTGAAGGACGTCGCCGTCTATGCCGACGGCCTGGGCCCGAACTGGAAGCTCGTGGTCCCCAATGACGGCCAAGCGCTATTGCCGCCCACGGATCTGATCCGAAACGCCCACGCAGCGGGCCTGGCCGTGCATCCCTGGACGGTGCGGGCCGAGAATGCGTTCCTGCCGGGATCACTGCGCCGAGGCGACGCCGCCCAGCCGACCTTCCTGGCCCAGCATGGCGACGTGGAGGCGGTGCTCAAGGCGCTTTATGCGGCGGGAGTCGATGGCGTGTTCAGCGACTTCCCGGCGGCGGCGGTCGCGGCGCGTAGCTGACGCAAGACGGAGCGTCGCGGGCTCTTGCCTAAGCGCGGCGCGCCGGTGCAGCGTGCGCCCCTTCGAAGTCGCCTACGAGAAACGCCATGAAGATCCGTCACGCCGCCTCCGCCGCTGCGCTCGCTGTCGCTCTGGCGGTTCTTGGCGCCCCGGCCCTGGCCTCGCCCGGCTCCGAGGCCCTGGACCGCGTCGCCGTCGACTTCGTGCGCCTGACGCTGGAGGCGGGCGAGCGGGAGCCCGGCTATGTCGACGCCTATTACGGCCCCAAGGACTGGCAGGACGCCGCAAAGGCCGCGCCGCGCCCGGTGTCGGTGCTGCGCAAGGAAGCCGACCGCCTGCAGGGGCTGTTGGCCAAGGTCGCCGACAAGGATCTCACGGCCGACCAGCGCCGTCGCAAGCTGTTCCTACGCGGCCAGTTGAAGGCGGCCCAGACGCGTCTGGCGATGATCGCCGGCGACACGTTCAGTTTCGAGGACGAGGCCGAGGGCCTGTTCGGCGTGCGCCCGGTGCTGAAGCCCCTGAAGAGCTACGACCCGGTCCTGGCGCGCCTGGAAAAGATCGTGCCCGGAAAGGGCGATCTGGCGGCGCGCGTCGATGCGTTCCAGAACCGCTATGTCATCCCCACCGACAAGGTCGGCGCGGTGATGGAGGCGGGCATCGCCGCCTGCAAAGCCAAGACCGAGCAGCATCTGAAGCTGCCGGCGGGCGAGCGCTTCGACCTGGAGTTCGTCACCAAGAAGCCCTGGAGCGGCTACAACTGGTACAAGGGCGACGCCCACAGCCTGATCCAGATCAACACAGACCTGCCAATCTATATCAGCCGCGCCTTGGACCTGGGCTGTCACGAGGGCTATCCCGGCCACCACGTCCTGAACGCCCTGCTCGAGCAGAAGCTGACCAAGGAAAAGGGCTGGGTCGAGTTCAGCGTCTATCCGCTTTTCTCGCCGCAGTCGTTCATCGCCGAAGGCTCGGCCAATTTCGGCATCGAACTGGCCTTCCCCGGCAAGGCCAAGACCGCCTTCGAGCGCGACAGGCTCTACCCGCTGGCGGGCCTGGATCCGAACACGGCCGAGGCCTTTGACGAACTGCAGCAGGCCAAGGCCGCCCTCGCCAGCAGCGGCAACACGGTCGCGGCCCTCTACCTGTCGGGCAAGATGACCAAGGAACAGGCGGTCCAGGCGCTGATGAAATACAGCCTGTACTCGCGGGGCGCCGCCGAGAAGCGGGTGTCGTTCATCGAGACCTACCGCTCCTACGTCATCAACTACAACATCGGCCAGGACATGGTGCGCGACCACGTCCTGCGCGCCGGCAAGACCGAAGACGCCCGCTGGAAGGCGATGGAGCGCCTGCTCAGCGAGCCGACGACGCCGGCGGATCTGAAGCGCTAGCCTTCCACGTCTAAGCCGCCTCGACCCCAAACTGGAGACGCGCCAGACGCGCATAGAGGCCGCCCCTGGCGAACAACTCCGCGTGCGCGCCCTGCTCGACGACGCGGCCCTCTTCCATGACCACGATGCGGTCGGCCTTGAGCACCGTGGCCAGGCGGTGGGCGATGACCAGGGTGGTGCGGCCTTCCATGGCCGTGGCCAGGGCCTGCTGCACCAGTTGTTCGCTCTCGGCGTCGAGGGCGCTGGTGGCTTCGTCCAGCAGCAGGATCGGCGCCTCGCGGACCAGGGCGCGGGCGATGGCCAAACGTTGCCGCTGGCCGCCCGACAGGGTCTTGGCGCGCTCGCCGACGGGCGTATCGAAGCCCTCGGGCAGGGCCGACAGGAAGCCGGTGGCCTGGGCCGCGTCGGCGGCCGCGCGGACCTCCCCGTCGGTGGCGTCGGCGCGGCCGAAGCGGATATTGTCCATCGCCGAGCCCGAGAACAGCGGCGAGTCCTGGGCCACCAGGGCCATGCGGGCGCGCACCTCGGCGGGTTCGGCGTAGCGCAGATCCACGCCGTCCAGCAGGATGCAACCGCTCTGCGGGTCGTAGAAGCGCAGCAGCAGCCGCAGGACGGTGCTCTTGCCCGCCCCTGACGGGCCGACCAGGGCGACGGTCTCGCCGGGCTTAACGCGAAGATCAAAGCCGTTCAGCGCCGGAAGATCAGGGCGACCCGGATAGGCGAAGACCACATTCTCGAAAGCGATCTCGCCCTGGCCCGGAACCGGCAGCGTCTTGGGCTTCGGCGGGGCGGCGATGTCGGGCTTGGCGTTGAGCAGTTCGGAGATGCGGTCCATGGCGCCCGAGGCCTTCTGGACGTCGCCCCAGACCTCGCCCAACGCGCCGATCGAGCCGGCGGCCATTACCGCCAGCATGGCGAACTGGGCCAGGGTGCCGCCGGTCATCTCGCCGGCCAGCACCAGACGGGCGCCGGTCCACAACAGCAGGGTGATCCCACCGAACGCCAGGGTGATGACCATGGCGGTCATGGTGGCGCGGGTGGTGATCCGGCGGACCGACGCCCTGTAGGCGTCTTCGACCGCCGCGCCGAACCGCGTCGACGAGGCCGACTCGCGCCCGAAGGCCTGCACGGTCTCCAGCGCGTCCAGGCTCTCGCCCGCATAGCCGACGGCGTCGGCGAACTTGTCCTGGGCGGTGACGGTCAGCTTGCGCACCCGGCGTCCGACCAGGAACATCGGGGCCAGGATCACCGGCACCATCAGCACGATGAAGCCGGCCAGCTTGGGCGAGACCACCGCCATGGCGGTCAGTCCACCGATCAGGTTGAGGATGTTGCGCAGGGCGATCGAGATCGACGCCCCCACCAGTTGCTCCACCAGCGCCACGTCCGTGGTCAGGCGCGACAGGACCTCGCCCGTGCGCGTCTTCAGGAAATAGGGCTGATCCAGGCTCAGCGTATGGCCATAGAGCTTGCGGCGAAGATCGGCCACCACGCGCTCGCCCAGCCGGGTGATGAAGAAGAACCGCAGCGCCGTCGCCAGGGCCAGCACCAGGGCGACCGCGCCCAGACCGACAAAGGCGCTGTTGATCGCCGCGCCCTGCCCCTTCGAGAATCCGTGGTCGATGACGTTCTTGAAGGCGTAGGTCAGGCCCAGCGTGGCGGCCGTCGAGAACAGCAGGAAGAAGCCGGCGGCCAGCCCGTCGCCCTTGTGGGCGATGACGAACGGCAGCAGATGCGCCAGCGGACGGATGTCCTTGCGACGCGGCCGGCGGGCCTTGGCCTCGGCCATGCCCTGGACCAGCTCGGCCCCCGCGCCGGGGCGACCTTCGACCTTCTGGTCGCCGCTGTTCGCGTCAGTCATCAACAGTCCCTTGCCAAAATCGCGCGGGTTCTTTATAGCCGCGCGTCTTCGAGGGCCACCCCGCGCGTGCGCGGTTTGGCGCTTACCCCATTCTCACTCGCCGGCTTAGTCGGTCTGGATCGCCGCCATGAAACAAGACATTCACCCCGACTACCACTTCATCACCGTCACCCTGACCGACGGTTCGAGCTACAAGACCCGCTCGACCTACGGCAAGGAAGGCGCGAATCTGGCGCTCGACATCGATCCGCGCACCCATCCGGCGTGGACCGGCGGGAACGCCCAACTGATGGACCGTGGCGGCCGCGTCTCGCGCTTCAACGCCAAGTTCGCCGGTTTCACCGGCAAGAAGGCCTAAGCACCCTTCTCGCCGTAAGGGCGACGAGAGGCCGGTTCCGCGTTCGCGGGCCGGCCTTTTTCGTGCCTGGAGGTCGGGCAACGCTCCCTCCCTCACGCCGCCTATCGGCGCCGCGCCACCTCCCCCGCAAGCGGGGCAGGAGGTTTGCGGCTGTCTTCCTCCTGCCCCGTGAAACGGGGGAGGTGGCGCGATGCGGATACGCATCGTGACGGAGGGGGCGTCGCCTATTCCTCTTCCGGCTCGTAAAGATCGTCCCCGCGATCGCGCATCAGATCGGTCGCGACAAAGTCCATCGCATCCTCGGCGTCCTTGAAGCTGAGCTCCGACACCGTCTGGTTGCGGATCGAGATTCCCGCCTTGTGCGTGCTCTCCGGATCACCGGTGACCAGCGGATGCCACAGCGGCAGGTCCTTGCCCTCGTGAAGCCGGCGATAGGCGCAGGAGCGCGGCATCCACTCCAGGTCCTCGATATTGTACGGCGTCAGCTTGATGCAGTCGGGCACCGTCTTCTTGCGGTTCGGATAGTCCTTGCAGCGGCAGAGCCGCTCGTCGAACAGCTGGCAGTGCACCCGCGTGGGGATGATTTCGCCGGTATCTTCGTCTTCGAAGCGAACCAAGCAGCAAAGGCCGCAGCCGTCGCATAGGCTCTCCCACTCGGGGACGGTCATTTCGGCGAGCGTCTTCGTCTGCCAGAAAGGTTTGCGTGGCGTCATGACGCCGTCCTAAACCCGATTTACCCGGCGACCAACTAGAGCCTGACCGACACCGTGAACGACTGGACGCTGCCGCCCTACAAGTTCGACGACGGGAAGAGCCCCGGAGAGCCGCCGAAGCCTGGTCAGGCCTCGACGGGCGATGGCGCTTCGCAAGATCCCTGGACGCCGCCGGACCACGATCCGTTCCGCCTGTCCGACGCCGCCGCGCCGCCTCCCCCGCCGGAACCGCCGCCCGAGGAGCCCTTCCGCGCGGATCTCAAGCACGCTGCGGCCAAGAAGACGTCCCGGAAATGGGGATGGATCTGGGGAACGCTGCTGGTCGGCTTCCTGCTGGCCGTTCTGACCGCCGGGGGCGGCGCGGCCTACGTCTGGTTCAAGTATCTGCAGGACACCCCGCCCCTGCCCTCGCGCGAGGCCCTGTTCGCGGTCAACCGCGCGCCCGGCATCCGCTTCGAGGACCGCAGCGGTCAGGTGATCGCCACGCGCGGTCCGCGCTATGGCCAGCGCATCACCCTGGGCTCGGTGCCCAACTATGTGCCGATGGCGTTCCTGGCGGCGGAGGACCGGCGGTTCTATGAGCATGGCGCCATCGACGTGCAGGGCATCGCCCGGGCGGCCTGGATCAACTACCGCGCCGGCAAGACCCGACAAGGCGCCTCCACCCTGACCCAGCAGCTGGCCAAGGGGCTGTTCCTGACCCCCGACCGGGTGGTGAAGCGCAAGCTTCAGGAGATGCTGCTGGCCTACAAGCTGGAGCAGATCCTCACCAAGGACGAGATCCTCGAGCTCTATCTCAACCGGATCTATTTCGGCGCGGGTACCTATGGCGTCGACGGCGCTTCGCAGACCTATTTCGGCAAGCCCGCCAGCCAGCTCACCCTGTCGGAAGCCGCGCTGCTGGCCAGCCTGCCCAAGGCGCCGTCGCGCCTGGCCCTGACCCGCGACATGGAGCGCGCCCTGGCCCGCTCGCGCCTGATCCTAGCGAACATGCGCAAGGAAGGCTGGATCACCGCCGAGCAGCAAAGCCAGGCCCTCGACGACACGCCCCGCCTGTCGCCGATGGCGCTGCAGGACGAGGGCGACTACGGCTGGGTGCTCGACTACGCCACCGCCGAGGCGGTCAGGATCGCCGGCCAGAACGCGCCTGACCTAGTCGTGCGGCTGACGATCGACCCGGTGCTGCAGAGCGAAGGCGCCGAGGTCGTGCGCCAAACGATGGCCACCGAGACCACGCGCTCGGGCGCCAGTCAGGCGGCGCTGTTGTCGCTGTCGGCCGACGGCGCCATCCGCGCCATGGTCGGGGGGACGGACTATTCGGAAAGCCCGTTCAACCGCGCCGTCCAGGCCAAGCGTCAGCCGGGTTCGACCTTCAAGCCGTTCGTCTACGCCGCCGCCGTCGAGAAAGGCGTGCTGCCCACCGACATCCGGGTGGACGAGCCGGTCAAGTTCGGAACCTGGTCGCCGGAGAACTACAGCGGCGGCTATCGCGGTCCCATGACCGTCGAACAGGCGCTGGTCACCTCGATCAACACCGTCGCCGTCAAGCTGGGCCAGGAGGCCGGCGGCGCGGCGATCGGCGATCTTGTCCGCCGCTTCGGGATCACCAGCCTGCCGCCGACGCCCGACCTGTCGGTGGCGCTGGGCTCCTACGAGGTGAACCTGCTGCAGCTGACCTCGGGCTTCCAGGTGTTTCAGCAGGGCGGGATCCGGATCGAGCCCTATGTGATCGAGTCGATCAGCACCCAGGGCGGGCAGCAGATCTTCCAGCACCAGCCGCCGCAGGCCGAGCGTCGGGTGTATGACGTGGCGCACGCCAGCATCATGGTGAAGATGATGAAGAAGGTCGTCACCCAGGGCACCGCCCAGCGCGCCGCCTTCGGGCGGCCCGTCGCGGGCAAGACCGGCACCAGCCAGAACTGGCGCGACGCCTGGTTTGTCGGCTTCACGCCCGACTACGTCACCGGCGTCTGGGTCGGCAACGACGACGAAAAGCCGATGAACAAGGTGGTCGGCGGCGACATTCCCGCCAGCATCTGGCGTCGCTTCATGATGACCGCGCATCAGACCCTGGCCGTGCGCGACTTCGAGTGGTTGCTGCCCGACCCGGCGCCCCAGAGCGAACCGGACCCGCGCAACGGCTTCTACGAGACCCTGTCGGCCGAGTTCTCCCGCGCCGCCTCGGAGCTGGAAGCGCCCCCGCCCGTCGCGCCGGCTCCAACCCCGCCGACTCAGGACAATCTACCCTACTAGCTGACCGGGCTCAGCGCCCGGTCGACCGCCGCCATCGCGTGCAGAGTCGTGGTGTCGAACACCGGAACCGGGCTGTCGGCCTGCGAGACCAGCAGCATGATCTCGGTGCAGCCCAGGATGATCGCCTGCGCGCCCCGCTGCGCCAGCCGCGCGATCACCGCCCGGTAGGCCTCGCGCGAGGCGTCCAGCACGCGACCGGCCACCAGCTCCTCGTAGATGATCCGATGCACGACGGCGCGGTCGTCGGCGTCAGGCGTCAGCACGGTCAGGCCGTGCTTCTTCTCCAGCCGCCCGCGATAGAAGTCGTGCTCCATGGTGAAGGCGGTGCCCAGCAGCCCGACGGTCGAAAGTCCCGCCGCGCGGATAGCCTCGCCGGTCGGGTCGGCGATGTGCAGCAGCGGGATAGGCACCGCCGCCTCGATCGCGTCGGCCTCGCGATGCATGGTGTTGGTGCAGAGCACCAGGAAATCCGCGCCGCCCGCCTCCAGCGCCCGCGCCGCGTCGGCCAGGCGTCGCGACAGTTCAGGCCAGCGCCCCGCGTGCTGCAGCGCCTCGATCTCGGCGAAGTCGAACGACCACATCAGGGTCCGCGCCGAGGCCACGCCGCCCAGACGATCGCGCACCGCCTCGTTGATCAGCCGATAGTACTGGGCCGAGCTTTCCCAACTCATCCCGCCGATCAGTCCGATCAGGGCCTGTTCGCTCATCGCGCGCTCCGCGTTACTCACGCAAAGCGCTCTAGCAGCCTCGGGCGCGCTAAAGAACCTCTCGCCGCGACAGATGGAGGATCGCCGCGATCAAGGCGATCAGCCCAAGGCCGCCCCCGAGCGCCAGCGCCGTCTCGATCCGCCAGGCGTCGCGCGCCAACATGTTGACGGGCATCTGCCAGGGGAAGAACACGCCCTGCTTGGCCGAGGTCGCGACCACCGAGAAGAAGGTCCCGCCGATGCCCAGCGCCAGCGCCGGCACGAAGCTGGCGAACCTCAGCGCCATCCACAGCTGGATGGCGATCATCAGCAAGGCTGCGGCGACGATCTTGCCATTGAGCAAGAGCGCCTTGGAAGCATCGACCGCGCCCGTCGGAGCCACGGCGGGCTTCAGGGCCGTGGCGGCGGAGATCGCGGCCCAGGTGATCAGCTGGTTCAGCAGGGTCATGACCGCGACCAGGACCACCACGCAGATCGCCTTGGCCGCGTAGAGCTTCCATCGCGCCACGGGCAGGGCGCGCAGGTGGTCCCAGGCGCGTGGAGCGTGCTCCATCTGAGCGACCAGGGCCGTCAGGGCCGTAACGCTCATCGGCAGCATGAAGAAGGCCCATATCCCCGCCGACATCTGGAGCCACTTCTCCCAGGGCATGGGATGCTGGGCGCGCAGCAGACTGAAGAAGGCGATGAGACCGATCAAGGCGGGGGCGGCGACGGCCAGCAGGGCGGCCAGGGAGCGGTTCAGTTTGCGCAGTTCGACGGACAGGACGGCGATCATCAGGCGGCCTCGGCGAGGGACGAACGGAAACCGGCGACGCGACGATAGATGTCCTCCAGGGACCTTTCGCGGGGGCCGATGGCGAAGACCGACGCGCCGCTCTCGACCAGTTGGCGCGTGATGGCGGCGGCGGCCTGGTCGGGGTCCTCTCCGGGCCGGAGCGCGACGGTCAGGCCCGCCTCGGCGGCGACGGGCGAGCGTCCATGCGCCAGCAGCAGGCTCAAAGCCCGCGTGTCGTCGCCGGTCCGCACGATCAGTTCAGGGGCGAGGTCGGCCTTCAGTCGCGCCAGTTCGCCCTCCAGCACCAGGCGGCCGTCGTTGACGACGCCCACATGCGTGGCGGTCTGCTCGATCTCGCCCAACAGGTGGCTGGACAGCAGCACGGTCGCGCCGGTCCGCTCGGACAGGCTTCTCAGGAACCGGCGCATGTCGGCGATGCCGTCAGGGTCCAGGCCGTTGGTCGGCTCGTCCAGCACCAGGATCGGCGGCGCGCCCAGCATGGCCCGCGCCAGACCCAGGCGCTGGCGCATGCCCAGCGAGTAGCCGCCCACCTTGCGGTCGGCGTCGGCGCTCATCTCCACGACCTCCAGCACGCGGTCGATCTCGGCTTTGCGCAGGCCAAGGAGCGTGGCGGTGAGGCCCAGGTTCTCGCGGCCCGTCAGATTGCCATAGAAGCCATGCGCCTCCAGCAGCGCACCGACCTGCCGAGCCGCGCCGATGCGGTCGCGGGCGACGTCGATCCCGTTGACCCTCACCGCCCCTGCGTTGGGCCGGATCAGGCCCAGGATCATTTTCAGGGTCGTGGTCTTGCCCGCGCCGTTGCGGCCCAGGAAACCGTAAACCGCCCGCTCGGGCACGGTCATCGACAGGTCTTCGACCGCGAGGCGCGCGCCGAAACGACGGGATAGGCCTCGGGTCTCGATAGCGGCGGACATTGGCGGCGCTCACGAAATTTAAGTTAGAGATAAAGTTGCGGAGTCGCGATCTTTAAGTCAAGATTAAAGACAAGACAGGTTCCCAACCCGCCATAGATCATGACCCAGACCGAAATCCTCGCCTTCCGCAGCCGCTGCCGTCAGTTCCGCTGGCTGGCGATGTTCATGGTGATCAGCGTCGGGCTGCTGATGGCGGCCATGGCTTGGATCTTCCCTCCCCTCTATGCGCTGGTGCATCGCGAGCCCCTGCGTAGCGACCAGATGCTGGGGGCGACGATCTGGAACCTGCCGATCGCCTGTTACCTGTTCGCGGTCTGGACGATCGGTCAGACGCTCGGAGAGCTAGCGAACGGTCGGCTCATACAGGCCGCCCTGCCGCCCGCTTTGCGACGCGTCGGGATCGCGCTCGGCGTCGGGGGCCTCATCAGTGTGTTCGGAGTCACCAACCTGATGCGGCTAGTCGGCCACGCCAAGGGCGGCTATCTGCACTTCGACGTCGCCGGCATGACCCTGGGCATGATCGGCGGCGCGCTGTTCCTGCTGGGGCGCGTGATGGACCAGGCCCTGGCGGCCCAGGCTGAACTCGACGAGATGATCTGATGCCCGTCCGCGTCACGCTCGACGCCCTGATCGTCGCCAAGGGCCTGAAGGCCCGCGACCTGGCGGCGCAGGTCGGGCTCAGCGAAACCCAGCTGTCGCTGTTCCGCTCGGGCAAGGTGAAGGGCATCCGCTTCCGCACCCTGGCCCGCCTCTGCGCGGCCCTGGACTGCAAGCCCGGCGATCTTCTGGACTACGACTTCGACGCCGACGACCTGAACGCCCCTGACGACGCCGACTAGTCGCGCAGCGGCCGCAGGCGGTTGACGTGGCCCATCTTGCGGCCCGGGCGCGCCTCGCCCTTGCCGTAGAGATGCACGCGGGTCTCGGGTTCGGCGGCCAGCTTCTTCCAGGCGTCGACATCGGCGCCCAGGAGGTTGGTCATCTCGACATGGTGATGCGGCGCCGTGGGGCCCAAGGGCCAGCCGGCGACAGCGCGGATGTGTTGCTCGAACTGGTCGACCTCGCAGCCGTCCTGGGTCCAGTGGCCGGTGTTGTGGACGCGAGGCGCGAACTCGTTGACCAGCAGCTTGCCGCCCGAAAGCTCGAACAGCTCGACGCCGATGACGCCCACATAGTCCAGCGCGGTCAGGATCTTGGCCACGATCGACTCGGCCTGGTCGCGCGTGGCCGGCGTGATCTTGGCCGGCGCGACCGTGCGGCGCAGGACTCCGCCTTCGTGGTGGTTCTCGCTGACCGGATAGCAGGCGATTTCGCCGTCGCGGCCGCGCGCGGCGATGACCGACAGCTCACGGCCAAAATCGGCCGGCGCCTCCAGGATCGCCGGCTGGCGGCCGATCTTGTCGAAGGCGGCCTCGGCGTCACCGGCCTTCTGGATCCAGGCTTGGCCCTTGCCGTCGTAACCCTCGCGGCGGGTCTTCAAGAGGGACGGCGCGCCGATGCGGGCGACGGCCTCGGCAAGGCTCTCGCTGTCGTGGACAGCGGCGAAGGCCACGGTCGGCACGCCGATCTCGGCCATGAAGGTCTTTTCCGCGACCCGATCCTGGGCGGCGGCCAGGGCCTTGGCGCCCGGCGAGACCATGGCGCCCAGCGCGGTCAGCTCCGACACGGTGTCGGCGGGCACGTTCTCGAATTCGTAGGTGACGACGTCGCAGGCTTCAGCCAGGCGCTTGAGCGCCCAGCGGTCGTCATAGGCCGCCACGATCTGGCGCGCGGCGACACGGCCGGCGGGCGAGCCTTCCTCGGGGTCCTGGATCACGACGTCGAAGCCAAGGCGCGCGGCGGCCAGGGCCAGCATGCGCCCCAGCTGTCCCCCGCCGAGGACGCCGATGGTGGAACCGGGAACCAGGGGGAACGAAGCCATCTTGATCAGTCCTCGACGCTCTCGGCGACGCTGTCGGTCTGGGCGGCGCGGAAGGCCGCCAGGCGCTCGCCCAAGGCCGCATCGGAGAGCGCCAGGATCTGGGCCGCGAGCAGCCCGGCGTTCTTGGCGCCCGCATCGCCGATGGCCAGGGTGGCGACAGGCACGCCGCCCGGCATCTGCACGATCGACAGCAGGCTATCGAGCCCGCTCAGCGCCTTGGACTGCACCGGCACGCCCAGCACGGGCAGGTTAGTCATGGAGGCCGCCATGCCCGGCAGGTGCGCCGCGCCGCCAGCGCCGGCGATGATCACCTTGTAGCCCGCCTGCTCCGCGCCCGTGGCGAAATCGAACAGGCGCTGGGGCGTGCGGTGGGCCGAGACCACCTTGGCCTCCCAGGCCACGCCCAAGCTGTCCAGCGCGTCGGCCGCGCCCTTCATGGTCGGCCAGTCCGAGCGGCTGCCCATGATGATCGCGACAGGCGGCGTGGTCGAAGGCATCGGCGTCGTCCCTTGAACTCGGCGGCGGCGGATGAAAGCCGCCCCGTAGGCGGGCCGCCCTCCGCGCGCAAGCCCAAAACGACACCGACGCGTTCAACTTGGCGCCTGAGGAGGGTTTCACAGCACGATGAGACGACATGTCCCTGCGACTCTTCGGCGCCCCGATTGCGCCGAACGCCGTTCCCGTTAACCATAGGCGAGCTGTGCCATTCGATTCCCCGTAAGGTCATGAAGATTTCCGGCGCCCGGACCGAACCCTTCGCCGCCATCCGCAAGCGCGCGCTGGCGCGCGCCGGCGCGCAGGTGACGGCCCGCGAAGTGTCCGCCCCCGACAGTGCGGCCTTTCTGGGTCTGACCGAGGCCGACCTGACGCCAAAGGTGGTCGAGGCGCTTCAGACCCTGATGAGCGAGATCGAAGATCTTCGGAACGAGGTCTCGGTGCTCAAGCTGCGTCTGAACGAGGCCCAGGGTCTGGCCGACATGGACGTTCTGACGCCGGTCCTGAACCGGCGCGCCTTTCTGCGCGAGATGAAGCGGGTGGCCGCTTTCGCCCAGCGCTACGGATCGCCGGCCAGCGTGGTGTTCTTCGACCTGGACGGCTTCAAGAGCGTGAACGACCGCTTTGGCCACGCCGCCGGCGACGAGGCCCTGAAGGCGGTCGCCAAGCGCCTGCTGGCCAATGTCCGCGAGAGCGACATCGTTGGCCGCATGGGCGGCGACGAATTCGCGGTGCTGCTCGCCCAGGCTGACAAGGAAACCGCCCTGGCCAAGGCGCAAAGCCTCGCTGAGGCCGTTCGCGCCGAGCCGGTGGAGTTCGGTGAATGGTCCGCCCCGCTGCACATCTCGTTTGGCGTGCGTGAAATCGAGCCCGGCGCCGATCCGGAAGAGGCGCTGGCCGAAGCGGATGCGGCGATGTTCCTGCGGAAACGCAAGAGCGCCTGATCGCGGCGACGCCACCCTCGGCGCCCAAGCCTTGGCCATGACAACCGCCAGGCGTGCGACCTTATCGCACGGGGACTCGCCTGACGTCGGCACGCTAGTTAGCTTTACGGTTTGTTAAGCATGCGCGCGAGATTTGAGGGTCATGCAACGTATACTGGTCGCCGAAGACGATCCGGTTCTGTCGATGATCTATGAGATCACTCTGACGGAAGCTGGATTTGACGTCCTGCTCTGCAGCGACGGCCAGGAGGCGTTCGAGGCGCTAAAGACCTTCAGCCCTGACCTTGTGATCACCGACCACACCATGCCGCGGATGAGCGGCGGCGATCTTGTCAGAGCGGTGCGCCACGCCTTGCCGGGCGCCGCCACCCTGATGGCCTCGGCGGTTGATCCGCGCTTGCTGAAAGACGACCAGCACGCCGACGCGCGCCTGGAAAAGCCCGTGACGCCGGGACGCCTTCTGCAAACCGTCCGCGAACTCGAAGCCGCGCCCCCGCGCGCCTGACAGAACTTTAAGCTGACCCGACATGCCCCGCCCGCCTAGGGTGAGGTCGCGCTTCGGGGGCTTTGATGGTCGTAAATCGTGTTCTGGCCGCGTCAGCCGTTCTGACGATAGGGGCCCTGGCCGCCCTGCCGGTCGGCGCGGCGCCCCTGCAGCGGAACCTCGACGTCTATCGCGTCTCGCCGGTGGTCGAGAACGGCAAGGTTCAGGCGCTGACCGTCGAGGTCAGGCTCAGGGCCGACGCCGACGGCGAGACGCGCATGCAGTTGCCGGCCGAATGGGGCGGAGGCGAACGCCTGTGGCGGTTCCTGAAGGATCCGGTCGTGACCGGCGGTCAGCTTTCTCAGCCCGACGAGAAGACGTGGGCCATCACCTCGAAGCCCCGCGCGGCCCTGACGCTCCGGTATCGGGTCGTCAGCGCCTATGACGGCCCGCCGCCGCCGGACAGCCCCAACTTCGGCCAGCCTATCATCGGCCCGGAAGGGTTCTACGTGATCGGCCACACGATCTTCGCAACGCCCGAGGGCCGGGACCTGGACCTGGCGCGTTTTGAATGGAATCCCGCCGGCGCGTCGCTCCGGCTGGCCACGGACCTGACGCCGCTCCAGAAGTCGCCGGCTTCGATCTCGCAGTTGGGTCCCAGCGTGCTGATGGCCTATCCGGACACGGTGGAAGCGCGAAGAGACGTCGGGGGCGCGCCGCTGACCGTGGCCGTGCGTGGGACCTTCAGTTTCAACGCCGAGGCCTTGGCCGACATGACCGCCCGCTCGATCGGGGCCGCCCGGGCCTTCTGGGGGGACGATCGGACGCCGTTCCTGATCACCCTGGCCGGTCAGCCCGGGCCGCAGGGCTGGACCTCGTATCGCGGAACCGGGCTGGACGACGCCTTCGCCGTCATCTCCACCCAGAACACCAAGCTCGAGGACTATCGCCTCTTCCTGACGCACGAGTATCTGCACAGCTGGATCGCCGAACGCCTCGGCGGGGCCATCGACGGCCCGGATGAGCCGGCCGGCTATTGGTTCAGCGAGGGCTTTACCGACTACTACGCCCGCCGCTTGGCGCTGCGGGCCGGGCTCGTGGACCTGGAGACCTTCGCCGCCGCATGGAACGAGGCCCTCGACGCCTATGCGACCTCACCGGCGATCGGCGCGAACAACGCGCAGATCGTCGCCGGCTTCTGGAGCGACAGGGCGGTGCAAAAGCTGCCCTACCAACGCGGCGCGCAACTGGCGGTGCTGCTGGAGAACAGGCTGAAGACCAAGGGCGGACTGGACCGGGTGATGCTGGCCCTGCGGGATCAGGCCGCGCAGCGTCGCGGCGCAAGCCCCCGGACGCCCGCAGCCCAGGCCTTCGCTGCGGTCGCCAGAAGCATGACCGGGGTCGATCTCGCCCCCGAGATTGACCGCTATGTAAGCCGGGGCGAGCGCATCCTGCTGCCAGCCGACGCTTTTGGGGGATGCCTGACCGTTGAGACGCTGACGCGGCCCGCCTATTGGCTCGGCCTCGATCTCGCCGAGACCGGCAAGACCCGAGCCCTCGCCGGCGTCGATCCGACCGGTCCCGCCTACGCCGCAGGCCTACGCGAGGGCATGAAGTATCTGGGTCGGCAGGGCGGCAAGCCCGGCGACAGCACGGTCGAGATTGGATTGGCGGTCGAGGAGAACGGCAAGCCGCGCGTGATCCGGTTTCTGCCGAAGGGCCCCGGAGAAGTCACCGTGCAACGGCTCAAGGTCCCCACGGCGCTGACGCCAGACACCCGCGCCGCCTGCGTAAAGGCCGTGGCCGGCTAGCTAGGCGATGATATCCGGGGTCAGCAGGTCTTCGAGCCGGCCGATCTCGTCCTTGAGGACCAGCTTCTTTCGCTTCAGGCGCGCGATCTGCAGCATGTCGGGCTGGAAGCGCTCCTCCAGCGCCCGGATCGAGTCATCGAGGTCCTTATGCTCCTCGCGCAGCTCGGCGAGGCGACGTTCGATCGCGATGTCGGTATCTTCCGACGGATCATCGTCGTTCATGGACGTCATCTCGGTGGGGCCCCTCTGAGGGTCATAGATAGCAAAGGCTGACGAGCGGTAAAGGCGCTCACCGTTGCGACATCTCCAGCGCCGCCGCCAGCTGTTCCAGCGCCGCCCGGCGCGGGGGATCGCCGGACGCCTCGGCAGCCGCGCTGAGGCCGTCGACCAGGCTTGACGGGGCGGACGGCGGCCCAGCCAGAGCCTCCAGGCTTTCCATCAGGACACGCTCACCTTGCAGCTCAACCGCCTTTACGGCGTCGCGAAAGGCCTCCTTGGCGACGTCATCGACAGGCGGTCTCGGCGGCTTCAAGGCGCGTCGGACCCCGCGCAAGGGCGCGCCCACCTCGCTGTCCCAGCGGCGCATCAGCCCGGCGGCGGCCTTGAGGTCGGCCTGGCGCCCCTGCTCGGCCATCCAGGCGGCCCAGAGCAGATAGGGCACATTCTGGCCATGACCGTCCTGCAGGTTCAGGCACGCCTCTGCGACAGGTTGACGCGCATAGGCTCGCAGCGCCCAATCCCAAAGTCCGAGTGTCGCGCCCATCGCGTTAACCCTCCGCCTTTCCGGTGATCGTCTCCAAGTCCTCGCCCCAGCGCTTCACCGGGCGCCAGGACAGGTCGAAGAGATCGAGCACGCGGCCCACCGACTGATCGACCATTTCCGCGATCGAGGCGGGCTTGGCGTAGAACGCCGGCAGCGGCGGGGCGATCACGGCGCCCATCTCGGCCAGGCTGGTCATGGTGCGCAGGTGGCCCAGATGGAACGGCGTCTCGCGCACCATCAGCACCAGGGTCCGGCGCTCCTTCAGCACGACATCGGCCGCGCGGGTCATAAGCGAAGACGTAACGCCGGTGGCGATTTCGCTCATCGTCCGGACCGAACAGGGCGCGATCAGCATGCCCAGCGTGCGAAACGAGCCCGAGGCGATCGACGCCCCGACGTCGGCGGCGCGGTGGACGACGTCGGCCTTGGCGTTGACGTCGGAGACCGACAGACCCGTCTCCTGGGCGAGGGTCAGGGCGGCGGACTTCGACATCACCAGGTGACTCTCGACGCCCAGATCCCGGCAGGCGTCGAGCGCGCGCAGGCCATAGGCGACGCCGGAAGCGCCCGTTATGCCGATCACGAGGCGGGAGCGATCAGCGTTTTTCGAACCGTCCGACATGGTGAATTTTTGTCCGTCATGGGAGCAAGCCGCGCCACGTCAAGCGGGGCCGATTGCAATCATATGTGATCTGACAGCGCCGCGCAGCGGGTGTTCACTTTGGTTTCCAACAGCAAGGAGCCGAGAGCCATGGCCATCGAATCCCGTATCCGCGAGCTTGGGTCCCGTCACGAGAACCTTGACCGCAAGATCCAGGAGGAGACCAATCGACCCGGTAGCGACGGAACGGCGCTCAGGGAGCTTAAGCGGCAGAAACTTCGACTGAAGGAAGAGATCGAGGGCCTCAGGGCCCGAATGCACTAGCTGCTAAAGGCAGCCGAATAACGAGAGGCCCCGCTCCGGCAAGGAACGGGGCCTCTGCTTTTTCTGCGAGGCGCGGAGGCTTAGTCCTCGTCTTCCTCGTCGACATAACCGGTGGACTTGCCGAACACGTCCTCGGCCTTCAGGTCGCCACGCGGGGCGCGGAAGTCTTCTTCCTCTTCCTCGACCTCGGGCTCGAACTGGCCGGCTTCCGAAGCCGGGCGCAGGGTCGGATCTTCCGGCACGATGCCGCGCTTGGCGTCGTCCTTGGCCTTCTTCTCGGCGGCCTTCTTGACCAGAGCGTCCAGCTCCAGCTGGCCGACCAGACCCAGGGTCACCGGATCGACCGGCTTGATGTTGGCCGCATTCCAGTGCGTGCGCGCGCGGACCTGCTCGATCGTGGCCTTGGTGGTGCCGAGGATCTTGGAGATCTGGGCGTCGGTCACTTCGGGGTGGTGGCGCAGGAACCAGGCGATGGCGTCCGGACGGTCCTGACGGCGCGACACCGGCGTATAGCGCGGAGCCTTCTTGGCCGGCTTCAGCAGCTCGGCGTGACGGCTGACCTGGGCCTTCATGCGGTAGTCCGGATTGGCCTGAGCCTTGTCCAGCTCCTCGCGGGTCAGCTGGCCGTTGCCGATCGGATCGGCGCCCCGGATGTCGCGCGCCACTTCACCGTCGGCGATGCCGCGCACTTCCAGCGGGTGCAGGCCGCAGAAATCAGCGATCTGCTCGAAGCTGAGCGAAGTGTTGTCCACCAACCAGACGGCGGTCGCCTTGGGCATCAGGATGTCGGACATGCGGTCCTCCAGAAATGACGGCGCCCGGCCTTTCGGCCGGGCGGGATGTGGATGAACGCTATAATCCGGTTCTCGCGAAAAGGGAACCGGGCTCAAGCAGAGACCCCTCCGCCAGCGCTCGAAAGCGGTCACCCTTTACTTCAAACCGTAAGCACCACCTTGCCCACATGCTCGCCGGCCTCAAGGTGAGCATGCGCCTTGGCCGCCTCGGCGAGTGGGAAGGTCGCGTCGACGATCGGCTTCAGCTTGCCGGCCGCCACCCAGGGCCAGGCCACCCGCTCGACCTCGGCGGCTAGGCGCGCCTTCTCGTCGGCCGAGCGGGGGCGCAGGGTCGAGCCGGTGATCACCGCCCGCTTCTGCATGATCTTCATCACCGGGACCTCCAGCGTCGAACCGCCCAGGCTGGCGATGTAGACGATGCGGCCGCCGGTGTTCAGGGCGTCGAGATTCTTGTCGAAATAGCTGGCGCCGACCATGTCGAGCACGACATCCGCGCCGCCGGCGGCCTTGACGATCTCGGCGAAGTCCTCGGCCTTGGTGTCGACGGCGATGTCGGCGCCCAGCTCAAGCGCCTTGGCCTTCTTGTCCGCGCCGCGTCCGGTGGCGATGACCTTGGCCCCGGCGGCCTTGGCCATGGCGATCGCCGTTGTTCCGATTCCGGACGTTCCACCGTGAACCAGCAGCGTCTCGCCAGCCTTCAGCGCGCCATGCTCGAACACGTTGGCGAAGACGGTGAACACGGTCTCGGGCAGGGCCGCCGCGTGGATCAGATCGAGATCGCCGGGGATCGGCAGGGCGTGGCGCGCGTCCACCACGGCGTACTCGGCGTAGCCGCCCCCGCCCAGCAGGGCGCAGACCTTGTCGCCGGCCTTCCAGCGGCCCGCGCCCACCACGACCTCGCCGGCCACCTCCAGCCCCAGGGTCGCGGGCGCGCCCGGCGGCGGCGGGTAGAAGCCCATGCGCTGCAGCAGGTCGGGACGGTTGACGCCGGCCGCCGCTACCTTGATCAGGATCTCGCCCGGTCCCGGCGCGGGACGCAGGGCCTCGGCGGCGTGCAGCGCTTGCGCCGGCCCCTTGCCGCCTTCGATCGCGATCGCGGTCATCATCTCAGCCATGCCGGGCTCCTTCGTGGTGCTTGCCTTGCGGCTTAGGTAGGCGTCAGATGTCTGACGGAAAAGGGAGAAAAGCCGATGTTCGAGGAGCCTGCGGAACCCCGCGCCTTCAGCGGACGCGCCTTGAACGAGACGACCCACGAGGACCTGGAGGTCTACGGCGTCTCGGAACTGGAGGAGCGCATCGCCGCGCTACAGGCCGAGATCGAGCGCACAAAGGCCCAGCTGGCCAAGAAAAAGGCCGGACGGGATGCGGCCAATGCGCTGTTTGGTCGCCTCGACTAACGGTTCCTTTAAGGTTTCGGTGAGGTTACTGGCGGCTTAAGGCGGTGTTCCGCCTTCAGAGGTTTTAGGTCGGTTCGAAAGGGGCGGGTCGCGAAACGGGACGGTTGGCTCTGGCACGGGCGTTGCAGTTCGGTCGTCAGGCGAGACGTTCTCGCGGCCTTTCGAAGGGGCATTGAGTAGCTATGACCGAAGTGAACGCGTTTGCGGACACGCCTTGGCGCGCTGGAGTGATCCAGGATTTCGCGCGATCGGAACTGTTCGACCGGACGTTCGAGGAAGGCATGCAGCTGGTCGAGGAGACCGCCGCCTATCTCGACGGGGCCGGGCGCCATGACAGCAAGATCCTGTCCCGTAACGCCGCCCTCGGCTACGCCGCCGAAAGCATGCGCCTGACCACGCGCCTGATGCAGGTGGCGTCTTGGCTCCTGGTGCAGCGCGCCGTCCGCGAAGGCGAGATGCCGCCCGAGGCCGCCTGCGCCGAAGCCTATCGCTTGGGCGAGGAAGCCCCCGGCGATGCGCCGGCCGTCGAGGAACTGCCCTTCGGCCTGATGAACCTGCTGCAGCGCTCAGAGCGCCTCTATGAGCGCGTCCGTCATCTGGACCGCCGCATGTACGTGGAAGCCCCCAACGAGGAAGCCCCGCGCCCCGTGCAGGCCCATCTTGATCGCCTGACTGCCGCGTTCGGGGGCTAAGCCCCCCTCGCCCTACTTGCCGTACCGCATCCGGGCCAGCGCGGAGACCATCTCGCTGGCCAGGTCCATCGGCTTGAGGCCCGCCTTCCATTTCTCGAAGGCCATCACGTTGTCGATCCGGGCGTCCAGATGCGACAGCGCCGAGACGCGGCCCGACGCCATGTCGACCGCCAGGGTCGAGACCAGGATTCCCGACAGGATCGCCCGCTTGGAATAGTGGTTCTCATCGGTGGCCGTGTCGCCGGCCCAGCGCCAGATCGCATCGGCCGACTCCCAGGTGAGCCTTAAGGTCAGCGCCAGATTGGTCGGAAACGCCAGGAAGGTCGCCAGCGGCCGCAAAACGTCGGCGTTTTCCTGCGCCGCGTCGAGTCGGGCGACCACGCCCTCGCGGATTCGCTGGCGGATCTTGAGGGCGGCGACATCGAAGGCCTGCAGACGCGCCAGCGCCGCCGCGTCATGGCGTCGCGACAGCAGCGCGGCGAGGTCTCGCGGCCCTTCCGGAAGCAGCAGCTGGCCCTCGGCGTCCGAAAGCCCGGCCGCCGCCAGCGCGCGGCTGACGAGTCCGCTGTTCCAGCCGGTTTTGGGCGCGAGACGCAGGGCCTCGTCCAGAACGCGCTGTTCGGCCTGATCGGCCCAGTTCAGGCCAGCTTGGTCGGAAGCTTGGCCGGATGTGTCGACGGTTTCGCTCATGAATCCGAGTCTACACTGTGGTTTAAGCCGCGTCGCGCATGGACAGCCGCCGTTGGCTCTGCTATCAGCCCCGCCTCATCGCCTGGAAGCACCCCTTCCGGGGCACTGGTTTTATTCGCCCGCCCGGCCCCTCAAGAGGGACTTGGGAATTTTGGTCGGGCTGTCGAATGGAGAGATACCCCTGGTCCAGATTTTCGTCCGCGACAACAACGTCGATCAGGCGCTGAAGGCCCTGAAGAAGAAGATGCAACGCGAAGGCTCGTTCCGCGAAATGAAGCGGCACGTGCACTATGAAAAGCCGTCGGAAAAGCGCGCGCGCCAAAAGGCCGAAGCCGTCCGTCGCGCCCGCAAGCTGGCCCGCAAGCGCGCTCAGCGCGAAGGCCTGCTGCCGATGCCGAAGAAGCCGAGCCGGTAAGGCCCGCTTCTCTTCACATCGCTGAAGATTTCGAAGGCCGCGCGGTGATCCGCGCGGCCTTTGTCGTTTCAGCTTCGGGGTCGTTTCAGCTTCGTGGGGAGAGCTTAACCCGCCTGCTTGCGCGCGATCCGGCCGATCAGGGTCTTCAGATCGATCTTCCCGGTCGCCAGCGCGCCGACGTGGAACGCCCGGGTCGAAAACGCCACCAGGGCCACCGTCGTCACCGCCATCAGAATCGTCGTCCCCACCACCTGCATGAGCGGCGGATCACTGGCGATGCGCACGGGCATCAGGAACGGCGTGAAGGGCGGGATCCACGACAGTGTCGAGAGAATCGGCGAGTCGGGCGAGCGGATCGCCTGGCTCATGAAGATGATCGGGATCGACATCACCAGGATGATCGGCCCCAGCAGGGTCTGGGCGTCGCGCTGGGTCTCGCAGAAGGCCCCGACGCCCGCGAACAGGGCCGCGTACATCAGATAGCCCACCACCAGATAGGCGCCGAAGTAGAACACCAGGCCCTTGCCCAGCAGCACGGCGGCGAGATCGCCGGCCAGGCCCGGCGCGAAATGGATCAAGGCCGCCCATCCCGCCATGGCCCAGACGCCCATCACCGTCAGGGTCAGGCCCGCGACGCCGAGGATCTTGCCGCCCATGATCTCCGGGACCGAAGCGGACGACAGCAGCACCTCGAGGATCTTGCTCGACTTCTCCTCGATCACGCTGTTGAGCAGGATGCTGGCGCCGGTCATCACCATCGACCACAGCAGGAAGCCCGCCGCGAGCCCCACGTAGGTCGGCAGGCGATCGCGCAGCGCCACCTTGGCGCCGGAGGCGGCCTTGGGCGACAGGCTGTTGAAGGCCGGCTTCAGAGCGTCGGCCTTGTTCAGGGTTTCCTGCGAGACCCCCGCCCGGGCCAAGGCCCGCTCGCGCATGATCTCGGTGACCGTCTGGCGCAGATCGCTTTCCAGCACCGGCGCGGCGAGGTTGCGGCTCCAGAGATCGAGGGTCACGTCAGTATCGCGCCCGCTGACGATCAGCACCGAGTCGAGGCGCTTCTCACCGACCTCCCGGCGCGCGATGGCCCCGGCTTCCGCCGGCGTCCTGGCCGCCTGCGCCTCTCGCGGCGGCGGCAGGACGACAGCGTCGACCTTGGGCGGCTTGAACCGCGCGGCGGCCGTGGGGTTGAAGCGCGCCAGGGCTTCGCGTCCGGCGGCGTCGCCGCCCTGGAGCTGCGCCTTGCGGACGGCCTCCTGCGCCGCAGGGCCCGCCGATGACAGCGCCGCGGCGCGCAGAGCTCTCGCGGTCGCGCGATCCTGGTCCTCGGCCATGGCCTTGGCGATGGCGGGCGCGAAGCCCTGACCGGTCAGATCGATGATCGCCAGGCGCTCGGGCTTGGCCGATTTCATCATCATCAGCGGCGCCGAACTACTGATCCCCATCACCAGCGGCAGGGCGATGATCGACAGCCAGAAACCCACCGTGCGGACATAGGCCAGGTACTCCCGGCGGGCGATCTTCAGCAGACGGCTCATGCCTGGCCTCCGGTCAGAACGATGAAGGCGTCATGCAGGCTGGGCTCCTTGAGCTCGAACCGTCGCAGCGACAGATCCCGCGCGAACGCCGCCTTCAGGGCGTCCTGGCCGGTTCCGACCTCGGGCAAGCGCGCCACATGACGCCACCCGCCCTCGGGCAGGGGTTCGGACGTAATCTCGCCGAGACCCGGCAGGGCGGCGACCTCCTCGGCCACGAGATCGCCTTCCAGCACCAAGGCGCGGGGCGCGGCGCAACGCGCGGTGGCGACGTCGCCGTCGAACACCTTGCGCCCCCGGGCCATCAAGACGACCTTGTCGCAGAGCCGCTCGGCGTGCTGCATCACGTGGGTGGAGAACAGCACGGTGGCCCCGCGCGCCGCGATTTCGCGGATCATCGCCTCTAGCGCCTGCTGATTGACCGGGTCCAGACCCGAGAACGGCTCGTCCAGCACGACCAGTTCGGGCTCGTGCGCCAGGGCGGACAAAAGCTGGACCTTCTGGGCCATGCCCTTGGAAAGATCCTTGATCGGCCGCTTCATCGCAAAGCCCAGACCCTGGGCTTCCAGCAGAGCCATGGCCCGCTTGCGCCCCTCCGCCTCCGGCACGCCCTTCAGACCGGCGAAGAAGGCGATGGCGTCGATGGGCGTCATGCGCTTGTAGAGGCCGCGCTCCTCGGGGAGGAAGCCAATCCGTTCGCGCACTTTGGTCGCATCGTCCGCGCCGAGCACCGATATGCGTCCGGCGGTCGGCGGCAGCAGGCCCAGGATCATGCGAAGCGTGGAGGTCTTCCCCGCGCCGTTGGGACCCAGGAAGCCCGTAATCCGCCCGGCGGGAACCTCGAAGCTGACGTCGCGCACGGCGTGGAAGTCGTCATAGGTCTTGCTGACCCCTTCCAGGGTGACGGCGTTGACCATGAGACGGCTCTCCGAATCGATCCTGCGCTCTGGTTGTATCAGCCCTTTTGGCGAGCGTCGGCCACGAAGGCCACCGCGCGCACGATGTGGTCGGCGAAGCGGCGGCCGATCAGCAAGGTGTGGGTCGCGGCCTCGACATGGTCGACATAGCCGTGCTCGGAGCGGCGGGCCGGGGCGGCCTGCATTTCCTTACGCAGTTCGCGTCCTGCCACGGGGCCAGCCGTCACCACCGCCAGCGGCCACTTGGGATCGAACGGCGGCTCGGCGGCGGCCTGAGCCGAAGCCTCGGCCCAAAGCCCCACCTCTTCCGCCGAGGTGCGGTTGTGCTGGCCGTTGGCGAACGCCCAGCCCTTTTCGGCCTTGGCGGCGGGCGGCAGATCGATCTTGTCGCCGAGGCGCGTGTGGACCAGTGGCTTGTACAGCCCCAGCGAGGCGCCGACGGCCGCCCACTTCGACACGCGAGCGAAAGTCTTGATGAAGCCCTGCATCGAGGGGTTCAGAGCGGCCTCTGGCGTCGCCGCGTCGACGAGGACCAGGCCGGCGACCTTGTCGGGATTGCGGCCCGAGTACGCCCGCAGGCGCAGTCCCGCCATCGAATGGCCGACCAGAATATAGGGGCCCGGCTCGCCGGACGCGGCGACCAGCTTCTCGAAATCCGAAACGATCGCGAGGCCGTCGCGCGGGCTCGGGCCCTTCGGTGAAAAGCCCATGCCCGCCCGATCATAGGCGCAAGAGCGCCAACCCGCCTCGGTCAGCGCCGCCTGGGTGGCGCCCCAGTCGGCGGCGAAACCGAAGGCGCCCGCTTCCAGCCAGACCACGGGACGATCGCTGCTTGGCCCCTCGCAGACCAGACGCAGTGTCCGCCCGGGCTCGATCTCGACCATCTGGCCGCGCAGCTTCGGGGCGCCGGTCGCGCTCATCAGGCCGCCCGCGGCGATGTAGAACACAAGGACAAGAGCAAGGACCGCCGCGCCCCGACCGAAAAGCTGGATCATGGCGTCCAATGTAGTGCCGGTTCGCGAACGGTCGAGACCGGCGATATCAGTTTCGACCTTAAATCGCCGCGTCGGTCGAACTTGAGCCCGTCGAAGCGGCCGGCGCCGGAACGGTGGCCACGGGAAGCGTGGCCCGGACACGCCCGTTCTTCAAACGCGCCAGTTGGACCTCGCCCTTGCCCGTCTTCGCCACGCCGGGGGGCCAACGCGACACCGTCGCCTTGTGGACCTTTCGCGACACACGGCCGGCCGCGCGCAGCGGCAGGTCATCGGCCTCGGCGAAAGAACGCCCCATGAAGAAGCTGGGATTGAGCGGCTTGTCGCCCTTGCGGATCTCGAAATGGAGATGCGAGCCCGAAGAGCGGCCCGAATTACCGACGAAGGCCACGGTCTGCCCCCGGCGCAGATAGGCGCCGCGCTTCACGCCCTGCGCAGGCCGTGACAGGTGCGCGTACATCGTCGAGAAACCGCCCTTGTGGACGACGAGGACGTAGCGACCGTAGGTGGCGCTGACGCCGGTCGCCTTGACCACGCCGTCGGCCGCGACCTTCACAGACGCGCCGGCGGGCGCGGCGATATCGACGCCCTGGTGCAGCCGGCCGCTTTCCTCCCACGGAAGCTGCCGCAGGCCGAACGGCGAGTTGATCACCCGGCCGGGAAGCGGAGCATCAAAGACAAAGGCTGGCGGCGGCGCCTGGATCTCGGGTTCCGGCTCGGGTGCGGGCTGCACCGCCGCCGGCGCGGTCTGGCTGAGCGGCGCGCCCGCCACCCACTCCCCCATGGCGACGGCGCCGTTCACCGCGCCGACCATCGCCGCGACGCCCAGCATCGAGAAAAGCCCCACGCGCAAGTGCTGAGGTGAGAGAGCCAAGCTCCTGGAGACCAAAACCGCTTCCTCTTCGACGTTCGGTCAGTCGAGAGGACCGCGTCTGGGCGATCTTGCTCTCATGCTTGACCTTTCGGGATGGTGAATCGGCGGCGTGTATGAATGTCGCATGGGGCGAAAACGGGGCGCAGCTTAACCATTTGCCAACCCTGACGCCGACACCACGCTCAACAACTTCAACTATACACGGAACATTACATCAATTTTATAATATTAATCCGCCGTAACTCTCTTAATTACACGTCATGACTGAGACGTAACGGGACTTCGCGAACCCTCGCAGGTATTCAATATTCATCGGCGCACGGAAAAGCGCCCAACCAGAGGGATACTTCAAATGCGCAAGTTCATCATGAGCCTGACCACCGTCGCCACCCTGAGCCTGGCCGCCGTGCCGGTCCTGGGACTGACCCAAGCCGCCAACGCCGCCGAGCGCGACCCGAGCGTGACCATCGTGGTGTCCGACCTGAACCTGTCGCACCCGGCGCAGGCCTCAGTGTTCAAGGCGCGTGTCGACCAGGCCGGCACGGCGCTCTGCCGCGCCAAGCTCCGCAACAATGACCTCGATATGTCGTTCGGCCAGTGCAAGATGGAAGTCCATCGCGAAGCCCAGCGCCAACTCACGACGCCCCAACGCCAAGCCCTGGCTCAGGCCAAGCGGGCCGCAGCGGTTGAACTGGCGGCTCAGTGATCGCCACGACCGAACCCACATCCTCCCCACACAACCCCGCGACAGAGGCCTCAGGTAACCCTGGGGCCTTTGTTCTACGCACGAAAAAGGCCCCGGCGGATCGCGCCGGGGCCTTCGTCGTTCCGATGACCTGCGATCAGAGCCCCTTGAGGATCCCCTCGACCATCTTCTTGGCGTCGCCGAACAGCATCATGGTGTTGTCGCGGAAGAACAGCTCGTTCTCGACGCCGGCGTAGCCCGAGGCCATCCCGCGTTTCACGAACAGCACCGTGCGCGCCTTTTCCACGTCCAGGATCGGCATGCCGAAGATGGCGCTGGTCGGGTCGGTCTTGGCCGCCGGGTTGGTGACGTCGTTAGCGCCGATCACGAAGGCGACGTCCGCCGTCGAGAACTCGCTGTTGATGTCCTCCAGCTCGAAGACCTCGTCATAGGGCACGTTGGCTTCGGCCAGCAGCACGTTCATATGGCCGGGCATCCGGCCAGCGACGGGGTGGATGGCGTACTTCACCTCGACGCCCTCCTCCTTCAGCTTGTCGGCCATTTCGCGCAGGGCGTGCTGGGCCTGGGACACGGCCATGCCGTAGCCCGGGACAATGATCACCTTGCTGGCGTTCTTCATGATGAAGGCCGCGTCGTCGGCCGAGCCCTGCTTGACGGGACGGGTCTCGACCTTGCCGCCAGGGCCTGCCGCCGCGGCGTCAGCGCCGAAGCCGCCCAGGATCACCGAGACGAACGAGCGGTTCATGCCCTTGCACATGATGTAGGACAGGATCGCGCCCGACGAGCCGACGAGCGCGCCGGTGATGATCAGGGTGGTGTTCTCGAGCGTGAAGCCCAGCGCCGCCGCCGCCCAGCCGGAATAGCTGTTCAGCATCGACACCACGACCGGCATGTCCGCCCCGCCGATCGGGATGATCAGGGTGACGCCGATCAGCAGGCTCAGGGCGAAGATGCCCCAGAAGGCCCAGATCGCCGAACCGCCGCTGGCGACCAGCACCACGATCAGGGCCACAATGGCGGCCGCGATGAGGATGTTGAGCAGGTGACGGGCCGGCAGCAGGATCGGCGCGCCGCCCATGTTGCCGTTCAGCTTGGCGAAGGCGATGACCGAACCGGTGAAGGTGATGGCGCCGATGGCCAGGCCCAGCGACAGCTCGATCAGGCTGTTGAGGTGGATGGCCCCGTCTTCGCCTACGATTCCGTAGGCGCCGGGCGTGTAGATGGCGGCCACGGCCACCAGACAGGCGGCCATGCCGACCAGGCTGTGGAAGGCGGCGACCAGCTGCGGCATCGAGGTCATGGCGACCTTGCGGGCGATGACCGCCCCGACCGCGCCCCCGATGGCGACGCCGCCGAGGATCAGGCCCAGGGTCACCGCGTCCAGAGCGCCTTGGCTCCAGAGCGTGGCTAGGGTGGTGCCGACGGCGATGGCCATGCCGATCATGCCGTTGCGGTTGCCCGCTTGGCTGGTCACGGGGCTGGACAGGCCGCGAAGGGCCAGAATGAAGAGCACCCCGGAAACGAGGTACAGGATGGCGGCGAGATTGGCGTTCATTGGACTGGTTCCCCCTGCTCTCGCCCGCTCACTTCTTCTCTTTCTTCTTGTACATCGCCAGCATCCGCTGGGTGACCAAGAAGCCGCCGAAGATGTTGACCGCCGCGAAGGCCGCGGCGATCGCGCCGGCCCCCTTGGAGATCCAGGTCGAGCCGGCGACAGCGCCGCCGGCCAGGTCGGAATTGGCGCCGTGGGCCGCTGCGGCCAGCAGGGCGCCGACGATGATCACCGACGAGATGGCGTTGGTGACGGCCATCAGCGGCGTGTGCAGCGCGGGCGTCACGCTCCAGACGACGTAGTAGCCGACAAAGATGGCGAGCACGAAGATCGCCAGACGGAACACGGTGGGGTCGACGGCTTCCATGGGAGCCTCCCTTTCGATTCTGGAGTTAGGCGGTCTTCAGGTTCGGGTGGACGATCGCCCCGTCACGGGTGACGACGGCGGCCTGCAGGATCTCGTCCTCGAAGCTGGGGGCGAAGGCGCCCTCCTTGGTCGTGAACAGCGAGGAGAGGGCCAGCAGATTGCGGGCGTAGAGGGCGCTGGCGTCGGCGGCGATGCGTCCCGGCAGGTTGGCGTGACCCAGGATCTTGGCGCCGTTGGCGGTGACGACCGTCTCGTTGAGCTTGGCGCCCTCGACATTGCCGCCCTGCTCGATCGCCAGGTCGACCAGGATCGAGCCCGGCTTCATCGAGGCGACCTGCGCGGCGCTGACCAGCTTGGGCGCGGGACGGCCCGGGATCAGCGCCGTCGTGATGACGATGTCCTGCTTGGCGATGTGGCTGGAGACCAGCTCGGCCTGCTTGGCCTGGTACTCCTTGGACATCTCCTTGGCGTAGCCGCCGGCGGTTTGGGCGTTCTTGAACTCCTCGTCCTCGACGGCGAGGAACTTGGCGCCCAGCGACTCGACCTGCTCCTTGGTGGCCGGACGCACGTCGGTGGCGGTCACCACCGCGCCCAGGCGGCGAGCCGTGGCGATCGCCTGCAGGCCGGCGACGCCGACGCCCATGATGAACACCTTGGCCGCGGCGACGGTGCCGGCGGCGGTCATCATCATGGGCAAGGCCTTGCCATAGGCTTCGGCGCCCTCGATCACGGCGCGGTAGCCGGCGAGGTTGGCCTGCGAGGACAGCATGTCCATCACCTGCGCACGCGTGATGCGCGGGATGAATTCCATGGCGATCGCCGTCGCGCCCGCCTTGGCCAGCGCGTCGAGCGTTTCCTTGTCCTGATACGGATTCAGCGCCGCAGCGACGATCGCGCCCTTTTTCAGCGCCGCGATCTCGGACGACTCGGGCGCACGCACCTTGAACAGGATGTCGGCGTCCTTGAGGGCGTCCTTGGCCGTCTTGGCGATCTTGGCGCCAGCGGCCTCGTAGTCGGCGTCCGGATAGGACGCGGCCGTCCCGGCCCCGGCCTCGATCACCACCGAGAAGCCGGCGGAGCCGAGCTTCTTGACGGTTTCGGGCGTGGCCGCGACCCGCGTTTCGTTGGCGCGGGTTTCTTTCGTGACGGCGATGACGGCCATCGGCATTCCCCTCCCCAGAGCGGTGTTACCTCACCAGCATGAGGGGCTCTGTAGGGGATAGTCTTGCCTCTTGTCGAGGCATGACGTGGAGGTCAGGGAAAAATTCTACCGATGGCCACCGGTGTCAATGGCCCGAGCCGGGCTTTTCCTTCAGCAGCAGCACACCGCCCACCAGGAGAACGACGGACGCGATAGCGCTACCAATGAAGCCGGCCGGCGTGCAGAACAGCAGGGTGATGAAAAGCAGCAGAACCGCGACGGCCAGCGAGCCCCACTTCGTCATCTTGCCGAACGCCGCGTAGGTGGCGGCTTGTTCGTGGATATCCATTTCACCGCGGTGATAGTCGCCGGCCATGTGTCGTCCTCAGGAGAAAAGAAGAAACCGAGTTCGCCCGATACAACGCGGGCGACGAAGGCTCAAGCGCGCGCATCGCCCCAGCGCTCGGCCACGAAGCGCGCACGGACCGCCGCGACCGCTTCATCGACCGTAATATCCGAAATGCGGCCCTGCCCGCCATCCAGGCGCGACAGCCAGCGCGAATAGGCCGGCACGGGCGCCGTGCCCATCAATCCGACGCAGGGCGTGCCGACGGCGGCGGCGACATTCAGCGCGCCCGAGTCGTTGCCGAGGAACCCCGCCGATAGCGAGATCAACGCCGCCGACTGGTCGAGCGGCAGGTCACAAGCCACGACATTGCCCGGCAGGTCGCCGATCGCGGCCCCGGCGATCCCGGCCTCGTGCGGACCGCCAACCCAGAACACCGTACCGAACAGGTCCGCGAGTCTTCCGGCGGTCTCGGCAAAGCGCTCAGCCGGCCAGGTCCGCGCGGGTTCGCTGGCGCCGATCCCCAGGCACAACCAGGGACCGGGGCGGTCGGCGTAGCGGCTCCGCACCGCCGCCACCGCCTCGGGATCCAGCCGGAGCGCGGGCTCGCGACTGGCGACGACAAGGCCGTGCGCCCGCTCGAAGGCGTCCAGCTTCTCGATCCTGTGGGCCGGCCGCATCGTCTTGGGCAGGAAGGGTCCGGTCGTCAGGAAACGCACCTGACCATGGCCCAAGCCAAAGCCTCGTCGCTCCGGAACGCCCGCCAGGGCTGCGGCGATGGCGGGGCGGTCGATCTTTTCGAGAATCCACACCGCACGCGGCGCCTCCGCCCGACAGATCCGGTAGAAGTCCAGAGTCTCGCGCACGCCCTTCAGGCGATCCTTGTAGTGGGGGGCGTAGACCACCCGGGCCACCGACGGCTCGACCTTGAGAACCTCGGAGGCCCGGCTCGACGGCCGCGCGACCAGCACCACCCGGCCTTCGGGCGTGGTCGCCGCGATCGCCCGGATCGTCGGCAGGTGCCACATCAGGTCGCCGATGCCGCGATCCGGCGCATAGACGAGAACTGGGCCTGGGGACTTCTCTGCGGGCAAGACGGTCGTCTCTCAGCGAGGGGGTCCCGCCGATTAGCGAGCGCCGCGGAGGTTGTCACCTAGGGCGGCCGGTCAGGGCCAGTTGGACAGCAGTCCGCGCAGCCCCGCGACGCAGGCCAGGGGCTGATCGACCATCACGTGGTGATCGGCGTCGGGAATGGCGAGCTTGAGGACGCTGGAGGGCATCCGTCCGACCATGTAGTTCAGCGTCTCATCGGTCATCAGGTTCGAGCGCTCACCCCACGCCAGCGCGGTCGGGCAGGCGATCTGCGGCAGCAAATCCCCCAGATCCGGCATCTTGAAGTTTCGCCAGAGGTCGGGATCGAACTTCCAGGTCCAGCCGTCGGCGGTTTGCTTCAGCGAGCGCCGGGCGATGAAGTCGGCGATGTAAAGGTTGTTGCACGGCTGGGGCGGCGCCAGCCGGAAGCGGGTCAGCGCCTCTTCCAGCGTCGCGTAGACCGGCGCGCCCTTGCCCGAGCGCGGCGGCGGTCCTTTCCAACGCTTCTCGGGCGGCTGAATGGTGGTGTCGAGCAGGATCACCCCGCGCAGCCGGTCCGCATGGCGCGCTGCGCAGTAGAGCGTCGGGAAACCGCCGAACGAATGGCCCACCACGATCGGCTTGACGCCACCCGCCTCCAGTCCGGCCGCCTCCACCGCCGCGAAGATCTCGGCAGCGAAGAGTTCGGCGCTGTAGGCCTCCCGCCAGTCGCTGCCGCCCATGCCCGACCACGAGATCGCCGCCACGCGCCAGTCCTTGGCGAAGAAGGGCGCGATGAAGCTCCACCAGTCGGCGTGCGCGCCATTGCCGTGCAAGAGCAGCAGGCCCGGCTTGCCGACCTCGCCCCAGGTCAGAAGCTCGATATTCGCGCCCTCAACCGGGATCATCGTGCGCTCGGGCGCTTGGGCGATCGCAGCGTCGAACCATGACGGAGCAGGAGGCGGCGCGCCCATGAATGGCGCGAGCAGAGAGGCCGGCGCGGATTGGTCGTCGGCCATCGGTCAAGCCTCTTCCTTGTAAGCCAGTTCGCCGGGGCGCGGCTTGCGCGGGCTCAGCGCCTTGAAGACGCCGGTGCCGGTGATCAGCGTCCGATCGCCAGCCCAGATGCGGCCCCGCACTGTGAAGAGCAGGTCCTCCTCACCGATCAACTCGCCCTCGCCTTCCACCCAGTCGCCCAGCTTGGCGCCCGACAGGAAGTCGCACATCAGGCGTACGGTGACCCAGCTGTAGGATTTCTGCAGCGAGATGATCCGCCCCCACGCCATGTCGGCGAAGCTCATCAGCATTCCGCCGTGACAGTTGCCCAGGCCGTTGGTGTGGTGCTCCTCGACCCGGAACGCCAGACGCGCCTGACCGGGGCCCTCGCGGTGCTCGAACAGCGGGCCGATCTGGCGGCCAAAGCCACGCGACCAATTGAGTTGGGAGAAGCCGTCCGGGATGGCGGCTGTCTGGGCGTCGGTCAGATCGTCGGACATGCCGTCAGGCTAACAAGCGTTTGAAAAAAGGAAAGCCTTCCGTAAGGACGACGCCCTGGCCGGCGTCTAACCTCTCGAAACAGGGGGATGGCTTGAGCCGAGACCACGACAACTTCGCCGACTGGCTGGCGCCGCATCTGCCGATGCTGCACCGGACGGCGCGGGCGTTTGCGGAAGCTCCGGATCAGCACGACCTGCTCCAGGAACTGACCCTGGCGCTGTGGAGGGCCCGCCCCAGCTTCCGTTCGGAGAGCGCGACCGGGACCTTCGCCCACCGCGTGGCTCACAACGCCGCGCTGACCTGGAAGCGAGGCGAGGTGCGTCGACGGCTGCGCGGGGTGGCGGTCGAGACCGAACTGCTGGTCCGCGACACCGGCGAGGATCCGCAGGGTCCGCTCCTGGAGCGGCTTTATGCGGCGATCCGCACCCTGCCGCCGGTCGAGCGGTCGCTGGTCCTGCTGTCGCTGGACGGCGTGCCCTATGCCGAGATCGCCCGGCTGCACGGACTTTCGGAGAGCAATGTCGGCGCGCGGCTCACCCGCCTGCGCCAAAGGCTCTCCACCCTGGTGAAGGAGGACGCCGATGGACTTTGAGCGCCTCGAACAGGTCTGGCGGTCGGAGGCCAACCGCCCGTCCGAAGAGCAGCAGGCCCGGCTGATGGAGGAACTGATGACAATGTTGAACGCCCGCCGCAGGACGGAATTCCTGCTGGCCGCCATCCCCTTCGGCGCGATGAGCGTGTTCACGGTCGTGGCTGGGGTGGCCGCCTATCGGGGCGACGCCTTCGCGCATGACTGGCCGGGACTGGCGATGCTGGGCGTCTGCTGGGTGGTGCTGATCGGCGTGTTCTGGAACGGCTTCCGAGCCCGCCGCCGCCCCACGGGCCAGCCGATGCGCGACACCCTCGAAAGCCTCCTGGCCCAAAACCAGGCGGCCCGGCGAAACTACATGACCTTCTGCGCCCTGACGCCGGTGTTCCTGTTCCCGCTGTGGATGGCTGTCGACCACCTCAAGGACGACGGTCGCATGAGCGCCGCCGCCGGATTCCAGGCCATGGCCCTTTGCGTCTTCGCCCTGGCGGCCAGCTATGGCTGGAACACCCTGCGCTTCTATTGGGTGATGAAGCCCGAGCAGCGTCGGCTGGAGCATCTCCTGGCGGAGTACGAGTAGCCCTCGCCGCCGTTCTACACGGGGACGGCTGCGCCTAGAGCCCCACCGCCGCCAGCGCCTGGGCCTGGCGTGCGGCCACGGCCTCTTCGGAGAAGCCCTCCAGCGAGGCCTCGAACAACTGCTTCCAGTTGTGGCTGGCGTCCAGGTGCAGGAAGGCCGCGCCCAGGCCGATCGCCGCGCGGTCCATGAACACGAACTCGCGCGGGATCGTCACGCCGCCGACGGCCTTGAGGGCCTGGCGCACCTTGAACGCCTCGCGGCGACCGTATTCGCCGGGCGGGACGTCGTCGGCGACCGTACGCACACGGTCGTCCAGCAGCGGGCCGTAGATGAACCGCGCCCAGACGTTCAGCGCGTCGACCAAGGGGTCGCTGAGCCCCTGGAAGCCCCAGCTGCGATAGGCCTCAACCTGCTCGGCGCGATCATCGTTGGCGAGCGCGCGATACAGCCGGACGACGCCCGCCACGAATTTCGGGGGAAAGACGCGGATACAGCCGAAGTCGAGAAGGTTCAGGTGCGCTGCGCCCTCGCCCGCGAAGGTGTAGTTCCCTAGATGCGGATCGCCGTGGATGATCCCCAGATGGGTCATCGGGCTCCACCAAGCCTCGAACAACAGGGCCGCGATGCGATCGCGCACCGCCTGCGGCGCCGACTTGAAGGTCAGCAGCCCCTGGCCGTCCAGCCAGGTCATCGACAGCAACCGGCCGGTCGAGAGCTCGGGCACGGGCGACGGCGTCCGGATCTCTGCGCGATCGGCGAAGAAGTTGGCGTACACAGCCATCAGCTTGGCCTCGCGGGCGTAGTCCAACTCCTCGCGCAGGCGGTCGCCGATCTCGACAATCGCCTCCGACGGGTCAAGCGCGCCGTCCATGCGCTTGATCAGGGCGATCAGGGCGCGCAGCTGTCCCAGATCGCTTTCGACAGCGCTCTGCATGTCCGGATACTGCAGCTTCACCGCCAGAGCGCGACCGTCGTGCATGGTGGCGCGGTGAACCTGACCCAGCGAGGCGGCGGCGGCGGCCTCGTGCTCGAAGCTGGCGAACCGGCTCTGCCAGTCGGCGCCCAGCTCGGCGGCCATGCGCCGACGCACGAACGGCCAGCCCATGGCCGGCGCGTTGGTCTGCAGTTCCGCCAACTCCTTGGCGAACTCGGGGGGCAAAAGGTCGGGAACAGTGGCGAACATCTGGGCCGCCTTCATGAGCGGTCCCTTCAGCCCGCCGAGCGCCGCCTTCAGCGCCTTGGCGTTACGCGCGTCGGCCTCGTCGCCGCCGAACATCCGGTTGGCGCCGTACGAGACGGCCGCGCCCGACAGTCCCGCCCCGACCTTGGCGAAGCGTGAGAGGCGGCCGGAGAGGCGGTCGCGTTCGGGATCGTTGCGGTCAGTCACAGCTCACCCTGTCCAAAACTCGTGTCATCCGGGAAAGCCCGGAGGGCTTCTCCGGGACCCAGAGGCCAAGCGCACTGCGGTTCCCCCTGGGTCCCGGCGCTCCGCTTCGCTGCGGCCGGGATGACACAAGGGATTTAGGAATCAACCAAGGCTTCAAACTCATCGACCAGCCGCTCCAGCTGGGCGCAGCCGGCGGCCCAGAACGCCTTTTCGCGCGGGTTGAGCCCAAACGGGGCCAGGGCCTCGACATAGGTCTTGGTCCCCCCAGCGGCGAGCAACTGCTCATAGAGCGGCGCGAAGCGCTCGGGGTCTTCGCGACGCTTTTCCATCAGGCCGCGCACCAGGAGATCCCCGAAGGCGTAGGCATAGACATAGAACGGCGCATGGCAGAAGTGGCTGACATAGGCCCAGTAATGCTCATAGCCCGCGTTCAGCTTCACGGCCGGCCCCAGGCTCTCGCCCATCACCTCAAGCCACAGCGGGCCGATCTGGTCGGGCGACAACTCGCCGTCCTGACGGGCCTCGTGGAAGCGGCGCTCGAAGCGGTGGAAGGCGATCTGGCGCACGACAGTGTTGAGGCCGTCCTCGATCTTGCCCGCCAAGAGGCCCTTGCGGTCCTCGGGCGTGGCTTCGGCCAGCAGCCGGTCGAACACCAGGCCTTCGCCGAAGATCGAGGCCGTCTCGGCCAGGGTCAGCGGTGTGTCGGCCAGCAGCGTGCCCAGCGGCTGGCACAGGGTCTGGTGAACGGCGTGACCCAGCTCGTGGGCCAGGGTCAGGACATCCCGGCGCTCGCCCATGTAGTTCATGAACACGAACGGATGGCGGTCGGCCGTCACGGGATGGGCGAAGGCGCCCGACTGCTTGCCCGGCCGCGGCTTGGCGTCGATCCACGGCTTGTCGAAGAAGACCCGGGCGGCGTCGGCGAACTTGGGCGCCAAGTCCTGGAAGCTCTCCAGCACCATGCCCTTGGCTTCGTCCCAGGCGTAGGCGCGGGGCGCGGCGGCGGTGAGCGGCGCGTTGCGGTCCCAGTAGTCCAGCGCCTCGACGCCCATGACCTTGGCCTTCAGCGCGTAGTAGCGATGCGACAGGCGCGGATAGGCCTCGACCACCGCCTGCTCAAGGGCGTCGACCGCGTCGGCGTCGACCTCATTGGCCAGGTGGCGCGACTGGGCGGGCGTTTCATAGCGCCGCCAGCGGTCCTCGACCTGCTTTTCGAAGGCCAGGGTGTTCAGCACCAACGCCTGGGTCGAGGCGCGCTCTTCCAAGGCGCGGGCCAGGCCATCGGCCGCAGCCTTGCGGCGGTCGACGCTGGGGTCCGACAGGCGATTGAGGGCTTCGGCGAGGGTCAGGGTCTCGTCGCCGACCTTGGCGGTCAGCTTGGCCAGGGTTTCGTCGTAGAGCCGCACCCAGTTGGCGACGGCCGGGGCCTTGTCGACGATGAACCGCTCCAGCTCCGGCGACAGCTCATGCGGCCGCGACAGGCGCACGCGGCGCAGCCACGGCGTCCAGCGCGCGGCCTCGGGATGGGCCTCCAGCGCCTTGGCGATCTCGCTGTCTTCCAGCTGGTTCAGCTCGAGCGTGAAGAACAGGCTTTCGGCGGCGATCTGCGACGAGCGGGCCCGCAAGTCGGCCTCGAACTTGGCCCAGGCCGGATCGTCGCGCGCGACCGACGCGGCCAGGCCCGCATAGGCGCCCACGCCCCACAGGCCGTTGGTCGCCTGCTCGTAGAGGGTGATGCCGCGATCCAGCAGCACGCCCAGCCGCTGGGGCTCCTTGCGGGCTTCCAGGAACATGCCTTCCAGCGAGGCCAGCTCGTCATTGGCGGCCTTGGCGGCGGCCAGGTCGGTCTCGATGCGGGGATCGTCTCGGCCGACATAGAGGTCGGCCAAGTTCCATTCGGGCGGAGTGTCAGGCTTGAAGGGCGCGTTCATGGGTCAGCAGATAGGGCTGCGGCCCCCACCGGCGCAATGCTCGAGCCCCCTAGTCGCGCGCTTTCCGGGTTCGCGGCTCGACGAAAAAGGCCACCAGACAGGTCACCAGATAGGTGGCGACCGCCGCACCGCCCAAGCTGACCGGGTCGCCCGCGAGGGGCTTGAGCAGTGGAACGACCTGCAAGACCAGCAGAAAGCCCAGAAAGCCGACAGCCCCGGCCCAGCCGTGTCCTTGCTGACCGCGCCGCCAAGCCCAGGCGGCCCCGGCCATGGCCAGTAGGCCCATCTCCACGGCCTGTTCGAGCACGGCGTGGTTCCATAGGCCCAGGCCGACCTTGGGTCCGCTCCAGATCAGCGGCAGGTCCGGGCGATGGACCAGAAAATCCAGCAGCCAATGCGACAGAACGGCCAGACCGATGAACAGGCCCGCCCGCCGGGGTAATTTCAAGAGCAGAACCAGCGCGGTCGCCACGGCGACGGACCAAAGCGCCGCCGCCGGCAGACTATGCGTGTAGGGCATGTGCGAAAGGATCAGGGCGCTGCCCGGCAGGCTGTGATCGACGGACGCCTTCTCGACGCCGGCGATGAGCAGGCCGCCCCAGGCGATATCCATGGCCTGACAGGCCAGCACATAGCTCCAGAGCGGCGCGCGCGGCTCGATCGCCTTGGCGGCCAACGCTCCTGCATAGTGCCCAACGAACATGACGCCCCCCCCCGGGTCTCGGCCTCGCACGCCGCGCGAGGCCCTGATCCACGATCCGTCAGCAAGGGCGTGGAAGTCCAGCGCGATGATCGACGTCGCGGCGCGAGATCAGGTCGAGCTTTCCGGCGCCTTCGCGGCCGGCCACACCCTTCGATGCCGGAAGTCACTGTTAACTATAATGTTTAAGGTTCGCGACACCTCTCTGAAAGCCGGTGTTTACCCGCGAGCTGTATCACTCTGAGCCAACAAGAGCCCTGCTCCATGTGGGCACGGCCGGTTCTGGTGGATGTTTCAATGACCAAAACGGTCCTAGTCGTCGATGACGACCCGACACAACGTCGGTTGATTCAAGCGGTGCTCGAGCGCGACGGGTTCGCGGTCTCGCACGCTGAAGGCGGTGACGCGGCGATCGCGCACCTGACGTCCGGCGCGCCGGCCGATGTGATCCTGCTCGACCTCGTCATGCCCGGCCTGAACGGCCAGGAGACGCTGAAGGAGCTTCGGGCGCGCGGCTTCCAGCAACCCGTGATCGTGCTGACCGCCAGCGGCGGCGTCGACACCGTGGTCAAGGCGATGCAGGCCGGCGCCTGCGACTTCTTCATCAAGCCCGCCTCCCCCGAACGGATCACCGTGTCGATCCGCAACGCCCTGTCGATGGGCGACCTGAAGGGCGAGGTCGAACGGCTGACCAAGCGCGCCGGCGGCAAGACCACCTTCGCGGACCTGATCGGCGCCTCGCCGGTCATGACCATGGTCAAGCGCATGGGCGAACGGGCCGCCAAAAGCGGCATTCCCGTGCTGATCACCGGCGAAAGCGGCGTCGGCAAGGAGCTGATCGCCCGGGCCGTGCATGGCTCGTCGGATCGCGCCGGCAAGCCGTTCGTGGCCGTGAACTGCGGCGCCATCCCCGAAAATCTCGTGGAGTCGATCCTGTTCGGCCACGAGAAGGGCAGCTTCACCGGCGCCACCGACAAGCATCTGGGCAAGTTCAAGGAGGCCGACGGCGGCACCCTGTTCCTCGACGAGGTGGGCGAACTGCCGCTGGACATGCAGGTCAAGCTGCTGCGCGCCCTGCAGGAAGGCGAGATCGACCCGATCGGCTCCAAGCGCTCGCTCAAGGTCGACGTCCGCATCGTGTCAGCCACCAACCGCGACCTGCAACAGGCAGTCTCGGCCGGCCGCTTCCGCGAGGACCTCTACTACCGTCTGAACGTCTTCCCCATCGAGGCCCCGTCCCTGCGGGAGCGTCGCGAGGATATCCCCGCGCTCGTCGAGGCGTTTATCCGTCGGTTCAATGTCGAGGAAGGCAAGCGCGTCATCGGCGCTTCGCCCGAGGCGATGCGGCTGCTGACCAGCTTCGACTGGCCCGGCAACGTCCGCCAGTTGGAGAACACGGTCTATCGCGCCATCGTTCTGGCCGACGCCCCGTATCTGCAGCCGTTCGACTTCCCGGCGATCTCAGGTCTGGCCGCGCCGATCGAAGCGGTCTCGATCCCGCCCGCACCGCCGCCCGCCGCGCTGCTGCAGGCGACCCACGCGGCCATGGCCGCGGCCGTCGGGACCGAAGCGCCCGTGCGCATTCTCGACGATCGCGGCCATCTGCGGACGCTGGAGGAGATCGAGCGCGACCTGATCCAGCACGCCATCGATGTCTATGCCGGCCACATGAGCGAAGTCGCCCGGCGCCTCGGCATCGGACGCTCGACCCTCTATCGCAAGGTTCGCGAGCAGGGGATCGAGGTCGACATGAAGGAAGCGGGCTGATGAGCCCGCTGATCCTGCGCCCGCTGTCGCGCGAACAGCGCCTGAAGGCCCTGCTCAAGCCGGCCCGCGCGACGGTGAAGCCTAGAGCGTGAGGCTGACGGCGGCCTTCCAAGGCCGAATGGCGATCAGTCTTCCTCGCCGTCCGGTTCAGGTTCCGGTCGTCCGCGACGCTGGAAACCCTTGCCGCGCTTCATCGGCTTCTTCTCGCCCTTGGCCTTGCGGGCGATCTCTTTCAGCTTGATGGCCTGGTTGCCCGACAGGGCCTGGCCGCGCGCGCCCTTCTCAGGATCGGCGAAGGCCCGGCCGTAGGTCTCGACCCGCTGGGCGACGCTGGTCAGGAACTCCCCTTCCCACTCGGAGAGTTCGACGCCCGACTTCTCGGCCGCGCGACGCGCCCGTTTGAGCGCGTTCAGCGCGGCCCGCTTGGCCTGTTCTTTCGGATCGGGCGGCTTGGCGCGCATCGGCAGGGAGTATCCCCGACCGTGCGCGCCGACGCACCCCTAAAAACCTAGATCTCGCCGATCGCCGACAGATAGAGATCCAGGATGGCGTCTTCTTCCTGGCGCTTGGCGCGGTCCTGCTTGCGGATGCGGACAACCTTCTTCAGCACCTTCACGTCGAAGCCGTTGCCCTTGGCCTCGGCGTAGACTTCCTTGATCTGCTCCATGATCTCGGCCTTCTCGACCTCCAGGCGCTCGACGCGCTCGATGATCGACTTCAGCTGGCCCTGGGCCGTCGAGTTCAGGACGTCGGTGTGGGGAATGGCGTCGTCGGCCATGGGCGGTCTCGCGGAAAAGGCTGGAAATGGGAGGCGCGGAACCTAGTTCGAAGCCGCGCCGCTGGGAAGCGCGATTCAACGGCCGTCCACACGTCCTCTCGCGATCTCGGCCAGGGCGGCCAGGTCGAGTCCCCTGCCATCCCCATCCAGCAACATCTCCAGACTGGCCTCGGCCAGATCGGCCTGCGGCATCGAAAGGCCCTTGGCCTCAGCGGCGTCGAGCACGAGGCGCACATCCTTCAGGCCCAGCTCGGCCGCGAAGCCGGGCGGGCTGTAGCGTCGCTCGGCAATCATGCCGCCATAGATCTTGTAGATCGGGGCGGCGAACAGGGTGCTGCTCAACATGTCCAGCAGCTCAGGGGCCGGAACGCCGTAGGCTTCGCCCAGGGCGACGGCCTCGCCCATCGACTCGATGGCCGAGACGATCATGAAGTTGCCGGCCAGTTTCAGGGCGTTGGCGCGGACGGGATCCTCGCCGAGCGGCCAGACCTTGGCGGCCAGTTGCTCCAACACCGGCATGGCGGTTGCGACGGCGTCCGGCGCGCCAGCCGCCAGCACGTTCAGCGCGCCAGCCTGGGCGACGGGCGGGCGGCCGAACACCGGAGAGGCGACATAGCCGAGGCCGAGCTCGGCATGCAGGGCGGCGAGTTCGCCGGCTAGGGCGGTCGAGATCGTGGCGAGGTTGACGTGGACCACGCCCTTGCGCGCCCGCGCCAGGACGCCGCTATCGACCAAAACCTCCTTCACCGCCTGGTCTTGGGCCAGCATGGAAAGCACGACATCGGCCCGGAACGCTTCGTCGGCGTCGGCGGCCGGGATAGCGCCCTCAGCGACCAGCGCATCGACGATGGCGGGCGACCGGTTCCACACCGTCACCTTCATCCCCTTGGCCAGCAGATTGCGGACTATGGCCGCGCCCATGGCGCCAAGGCCGATCATCGAGATGTTCATGGAGAGGCTCCGGATCCGTACGCGCCCCAGATAGGCGTCACCGCCCGATCACGCCATGGGGAGGCGCGCCGTTGTCAGATCAAGCCGTGCGCCTCGACGGCGCCGCGCAGGGCTCCGGGGTCGGTGAAGTGATGCGTGTGGAAGCCCAAGGCGTCCGCAGCGGCGATATTGGCGGCGCTGTCGTCGATGAACAGGAGATCGTGGGCGGACAGCCCCGTGCGCTCCAGGACGATCTCGTAGATGCGCGGCTGGGGCTTGATCACCCCCTCGTCGCCCGAGACCACCGCGTCGCGGAAATGGCCGAAATGCGCGGGCGAGATCGCCTGGACGACCGGCCACTTCGACTGCGGCATGTTGGTCAGGGCGAACTGGGGAACCTGGCGCGCCGCCAACGCGTCGATGACCTGGGCGGTCTCGGGGATCGGCCCCGACAGCATCTCGTCGAAGCGATCGTCCCAGGCCCGGATTTCGGCCGCATGTTCGGGAAAGCGCGCGATCAGCGACGCGGCGTTGTCGGCGAACGACACGCCGCGATCATGCGCGACATGCCAATCCAGGGTGCAGACATGCGAAAGGAACCGGTCGAGATCGGCCGGTTCCTTGAAGATCTTCGCATACAGTGCGCGGGGGTCCCAGCGCACGATGACATTGCCGACATCCCAGAGAACGGCTCTGGGACGCGAGCCCGTCATCAGCCTTGCTTGGCCTTGAAGCGCGGGTCGGTCTTGTTGATGATGTAGATGACGCCCTTGCGGCGGACCATCTTGCAGTCGCGGTGGCGACCCTTGAGCGACTTCAGCGAGCTGCGAACCTTCATGACCGTCTCTGTCTGTACTCAGCGGAGAGGTTCGGGCGCGCACAAGACGACGGCCGGAACGTCCGGGTGTTTCGGAGGCGGTGCGTATAGTCAGGACGGGGGCCTGAGTCAATGCGCTCCTGGGCCTTTCGCGCCACGCGGCGGGAACTTCACCCGTCTGGCGCGCTTGTGATTGAAGCTTTCCCTCGAACCCCGGTAGCTTCCTTCGCATGGCCATGGATCGTCGCGTCTTTCTCGTTCTCTTGCTCGCCGGCTGCGCGGACACGTCTCCGCAGGGGCCGCTGACCGCTATCAGCCCGCCGCCTTCGCCCGCGCCGAAGCCGCAGACGCCCGTCGCTCCGGCGCCCACGCCGCAGACGCCTGTTCCCGCCGGCGAGCTGGCTTTCGACACCTGGATGCAGGATTTCCGCGGCCGCGCCCTCGCCGCCGGGCTGTCGCCGGCGCTGCTGGACCGCGAACTGAGCGGGGTGATTCCGGATCCGAAGGTGATCAGCCTCGACAGCCGCCAGCCGGAGTTCTCCAAGCCCGTCGGCGACTATATCCGGGGCGTCATCAGCGACGACCGGGTCGCGATCGGCCGTAACAAGCGCGAGCAGTTGCCGTTCCTGCCGCCGATCGAGGCGCAATATGGCGTGCCGCGCGACATCCTCCTGGCCGTCTGGGCCATGGAGTCGGCCTTCGGGCAGCTACAGGGCAATTTCGACGTGGTGCGCTCGATGGTCAGCCTGGCGGCCGACGGCCGCCGCCGCGCCTGGGCCGAGGGCGAACTGATCGCCGCCCTGAAGATCATCGACTCGGGCGAGGTGACGCGCGCCCAACTGAAGGGGTCATGGGCCGGAGCCATGGGCCAGACCCAGTTCATTCCGTCCAGCTATCGCGCCACCGCCGTCGACTTCGACGGCGACGGGCGCCGGGACATCTGGGGATCGGACGCCGACGCCCTGGCGTCCGCCGCCAACCTGCTCGCCCACGGCGGATGGAAGCGCAATGTGGGCTGGGCCAAGGAAGTGATCCTGCCCCCCGGCTTCGACTATTCGGTCACCGAAGGCCCCAGGGAAATTCCGGCCTGGTGGGAGGCGCGGGGCGTTCGACGCGCCGACGGCCTGCCCTGGACCGCTCAGGACGCCGCTTCGCCGGCCATGCTGATCCTGCCGGCCGGCGCGGCGGGCCCCGCCTTCCTGGCGCTGCCGAACCACTTCGCGATCCGGACCTACAACAACTCGACGTCCTACGCCCTGGGCATCGGCCTGCTGGCCGATCGGTTCGCGGGCGGCGGGCCGCTGGTCACGCCGTGGCCGGTCGAGACGCCGCTGTCGATGTCGGACCGCATGGCGGCCCAGATCGCGCTCGCGCGGGTCGGCTTCAATCCCGGCCCCGCCGACGGCGTCATCGGCGCCGGCACGCGCCGCGCCCTGCGCGCCTGGCAACAGAGCCAGCAACTCCCCGCCGACGGCTACCTGTCGAACGACATGGTCGCGCGCCTGAAGGCCCAGGCCGGCATCACGCCCTAGAACGTGAGGCGGCTCACCGCCCGGTAGCGATTTCCATCCAGATCGAGCGGCTCTCGCCGGGCTGGAGCGCGGCCATGCCGGTCTCCCCCGCGCCGAAAGGATTGGGGCGGCTGGCGCAGGGTTCGACGCAGTAGTGATCTTCGCCTGGCGGGACATAGACGTGCAGCCAGGCGCACTCCGTTGAAGCGCTGACCACTGTGTCGGGCTGGCCCGGCGCGCTGAGCACCGCGCGCTGAGTCCAGCCGGTGTAGCAATGATCGATCAGGTCATGGCCCGCCACCGGTGCGCCCGCCGCCCAGTCCGGGCCCCACGATCCGGCGTGGTGGACCGTGGGCAGCACATCGGCGTCGATCAGCCAGACCCCGTCATGGGCCGCCGTCAGGCGTTCGCCGGGCCGCGTGGGAAAATAGGGGTGGAAACCCAGACCCGCCGGCATCACCGCTTCCCCCGCGTTGGTCACGCTCAGCGTAACCCGGAAGCCCCCCTCGCGAAGCTCGAACCGCTGCTCGGCGCGATAGGCCCAGGGCCAGTCGCCGGGCGCGTGATCAAGGGTCAGCACCGCTTCACAGCCCTTCGCCCTTTCCAACGACCAAGGCCGCCGCCAGCCCTGGCCATGCAACGCGTGGGGATGATCGCCGAGATTGGGCGGCAGCACGACCTCCCGCCCCTGAAACTGGAAGCGGCCGTTGGGGATGCGATTGCAGAACGGGACCAGCGGAAAGCTCGCCGTCAGCAGGGCGTCGCTCGATCCGGCCGCCATGGGCCGCAGCACATCCCGCCCGGCGACGGTGAAGGCGGCCACCGCGCCGCCGACCTCGGGGGCGAACATCAGGCGGGAATCTCCCGTCTCGATCGCGACCATGACCTCTGCTCCTTGGAACCGACGGCCGCATCGGTAGGTCCATTCGCCCTCATCGCCAAGCCTGATGGTAGCGGTCTCAGGGCCTTGCGCGCCTGGACGGCGCGGGCTCAACTGTGTGCATGGTCGAAACCCTCACCGCCAAGGAAGCGCGGCGCATCGCACTGGCGGCGCAGGGATTTGGCCGGCCGCGCCCCGACACCCCCGGCCGCAGGCGCCTGCTGTCCACCATCGAAGCGCTCGGCGTGGTGCAGATCGACTCGGTCAACGTGGTCTCGCGCTCGCACTACCTGCCGTTCTTCTCCCGGCTGGGCCCTTATGATCGCGGTCTGCTCGAAGACCTCGCCTGGGGCCGCAAGCCCGCCCTGGCCGAATACTGGGCGCATGAGGCGTCGTTGACGCCCCTCGCCACGCACCCGCTCCTGCGCTGGCGCATGCAGGACGCTAAAGACGGGGTTGGGGTCTGGAAGAACGTCGCCAAGTTCCTGCGCAGCCATGCCGACTTCATCGATCAGGCCCTCGAGGCCGTCGACCAGCGCGGACCGCTGGCCGCGTCCGAACTGGATCTCGGCGCAAAGGGCGCGGGCGGCTGGTGGGGCTGGAGCGAGGGCAAGCGGGCGATGGAGTGCCTGTTCTGGACGGGGCGGCTGACCACCGCCACCCGCCGCAACAGCTTCGAGCGGGTCTATGGCCTGCCCGAGCGTGTCCTCCCCAAGGCGATACACGAAGCCCCGACGCCGTCCCGCGACGAAGCCTGTCGCGCCCTCCTGATGATTTCCGCCAAGGCCATGGGCGTGGCGACCGAGCGCGACCTGCGGGACTACTTCCGACTCGGCCTCGCCGATGCGCGCCAAGGCGTGGCCGCCCTGGTCGATCAAGGCCTGCTGACCCCGGTCGCGGTCGAGGGCTGGGATCAGCCCGCCTATCTCTGGCCGCAGGCGCGGCGTCCTCGGGCGATCAAGGCCACCGCGTTGTTGTCGCCGTTCGACAACCTGATCTGGTTTCGCGAGCGGACCGAGCGGCTGTTCGGCGTCCGGGTCCGCCTCGAGATCTATACGCCAGCCCACAAGCGCACGCACGGCTACTACGTGCTGCCCTTCTTGCAGAACGAGGCGATCACCGCCCGGGTTGACCTGAAGGCCGATCGGAAGGCCGGCGTCTTGCAGGTTCTCGCCGCACACGCCGAGCCGGCCGCCGACCGCGAAACCCCTCGCCGCCTGGCCGAGGAGCTCGCCCTGATGGCGGGATGGCTGGGACTGTCGCGCATTGAAGTGAAACCTGTCGGCGACTTCGCCCCCGTCCTGGGTTCGGCGATTGACGAACAGGCTGAACTTGGCTCGACCCGAGTGTAAACCATTGTAAAAATGCCGCCGGAGGTCGAGCGAGCGATGGCGGAGCAAGGTAGAGAGGACTGGCTGGACGCCTGCTTGTCGCCCCACCGACGGCCGGACGACCGCGGCGCGTCTCGCTCCCCCGCGGGGCGCGCCACCTCCCAGCTTAAGTGAGCATATGAAAGTCGCCCTGCTCGACGACGACCAGAGTCACAACGCCCTCGTTGCTTCGGTTCTGGATCCGGCCGGCTTTACGTGCACCAGCTTCACCACGCCGTCTCGCTTGCTGGCCGAACTGCGCAAGCAGACCTTCGATCTCATCATCTTGGACTGGAACATGCCTGAACTGTCGGGCGTGGAGACGCTGAAGCTGCTGCGCGAGGATCCTCTCACCGCGCCGCCCGTCCTGCTGCTGACCAGCCGTTCGGTGGAAGCCGATCTCGTCGAGGGCCTGAACGCCGGCGCCGACGACTATATCGTCAAGCCCCTCCAACCCCAGGTTCTGCTGGCTCGCGTGAACGCGGTGGTGCGGCGCATTCATCGCTCGCCCAGCCAGCCGCAACCCGAACAGTACGGCCAGTATCGACTGGATCCCGGCGCACAGACCGCCAGCTGGGATGGCCGCGTCGAGACCCTGACCCCGAAGGAGTTCCAGCTGGCGTCGCTTCTGTTCAGCAATCTCTCGCGCCCCCTGTCCCGCGAGTACCTGCTGCGACGCATCTGGGGTCAACGGCCCGACCTGGAAACGCGGACGCTCGACGCGCACGTCTCCCGCCTGCGTTCCAAGCTGCATCTTCGCCCGAACAATGGATTCCGGCTGAGCACCGTCTATGGCTTCGGCTATCGCCTGGAAGCGTGTGACCCCGACATTACGGGCGAGGGAGATTGAACATGTCCAAGGCGACGACAGCGAGCCTCGCCGCGCTCACGCTTTTGACGGCGGCGGCCGCGCGCGCGGAAACAGCGCCCGTCGATCCTCCGGTCGCCTATATGGTCAAGCCCGGAGACACGCTGATCGCCCTGGGACGAGCCTATCTGAATCGTCCGAGCGACTATCGTCGGGTTCAGAAAGCCAATGGCGTGACCGAGCCGCGTCGACTGCGTCCGGGCTCGCGCCTTTCGATCGATCCGAACCTGCTGAAGTCGACGCCGATCGCCGCAACGCTGTCAGCGCTCACGGGTCCCGTTCAGATCGAGACCAACGGCCAGCGGACCCCCGGACGCGTAGGCATGCCGCTGTCGGAGGGCCAGTGGATCATCACCGGTCCTGGCGCCTTCGCGACCTTCGAGCTCGAGGACGCCTCGCGCGTCACCCTGCCCTCGAACACGCGCGTGCGGATCGCCAAGTTGCGCCAGACCTTGCTCAACAACGCTCCCCAGCGCGTCTTCCAGCTCGACCAGGGCAAAGGCACGATTTCCGCCACGCCGACGCCCACGCCCGGGGCGCGCTTCGAGGTGCGCACGCCGGTTTCGGTGTCGGCGGTGCGCGGCACCGAATTCCGCGTCGCCGCAGCGGCCGACCGGGCTCAGACCGAGGTCCTGAAAGGCGCCGTCGGGGTCGGCGTGGGCGAGACTGCGTCGGACGCCCCGCCCGTCGCGGCCGGCTTTGGCGTCAGCGCCTCGGCGACCGGCGTCAGCGCCCCCGTCGCGCTGTTGCCGGCGCCCAAGCTGGGCGCAGGCGGCCAGACCCAGAATGACGCGCTGGTTCGTTTCACACTGGAGCCTGTCAACGGCGCGGCGTCTTATCGCCTGCTGCTGGCGCGGGACGCGGGCTTCATCGACGTCTTCGCCGAGGCCACGACCCAGGCGACGTCCCAGGAGAAGCCGAACGCGGACTTCGGCCAGATCGCGAACGGCGTCTACTTCGTTCGGCTCACAGCCATCGACTCGGGCGGGCTGGAGGGGTTCCCGGCCGACTACAGCTTCGACCGCGACCTCGACACCCTGGACGCCGCGTCGCCCAGCGACACCCGCCAGGGCAAGCACCGCAGCTTTCTGTTCCGCTGGAGTTCGGCCGGCGACGGCGTGCGGAACTATCGGTTCCAGATGTTCGCCGAAGCCGACCCGAAGACGCCGATCGTCGACCAGCCCGGCCTTACCGAACCGCGACTGACGCTCACCGACCTCGCTCCCGGAGCCTATAGCTGGCGGGTCACCGCCCTGCGCTTCAAGGACGGCGTGATGACGGAGAAGCAAGGCCCGCCGCAGCAGTTGCAGATCGGAAAGTGACAGCGCCCTCGCCCCGGCCGCCCCGGCTGCAAGGCCGTCGAGCCTCGTGGTTCTGGCTGGCCGTCATCGCAAGCCTGGTTCTGGCCGTCGTCGCAGCCCGCGAGCCCAGCCGGCTGGACAGTCTTCTTTACGATGTCCTGACCCGCGCCAACGCACGCCCCGCAGACGACCAGATTCTCGTCGTCGATATCGATGAGGCCAGCCTCGCCCGGCTGGGCGCCTGGCCCTGGGCCCGCGACTTGCACGCCCGGATGATCGACCAGCTGGATCGAGCCGGCGCAGGGACGATCGTCTATGACGTGTTGTTCAGCCAACCCTCGCCGGACCCGGCTCAGGATCTTGCCCTCGGCGAGGCCATCAAGCGATCCGGACGCGTCTATCTGCCGGAGTTTCTGACCGACAGCGGCCAGAACGCGCCGCCGCGTATCGTGAGCTCGATCCCGGAGATCGCCCAAGGCGCGGCCGGTGTCGGCCTGGCGCACGTGCGCTTCGACAATGATGGCGTCGTTCGACGCATGGCGCCGTTCGAGGCCGACGGTCCGAACCTGCGTCCTGATCTGATGACCGTGGTCCATCGCGCCACTCGACCCGCGGGCTCACCCGATGTTACCCGGGGCGACGCCCAGACCTTGCTGATCCCGTTCGCTGGACCGCCGTCCATCTACCGGCACGCCAGCTTCGTCAGCGTGCTGGATGGCGAGGTGCCCCGGGAACTGATCGCCGGACGTACGGTGTTCGTCGGCGTCACCGCGCCGGGCCTTGGCCCGGCCTTTCCGACGCCTGTGACGCCCGACGCCGCCAGCATGACCGGCGTTCAGCTGCAGGCCAGCATCCTGGACGCTTTGCGGCGGGGACAGATGATCAAGCCGGCGGAGTCGGCGAGCCGCGTGGCGTTCAGTCTCACCGTGCTGTGGCTGCTGCTGATCGGGTTCATCGCCCTGCCGCCCCGCGCGAATCTCTTGCTGACGATGGGCCTGTGCCTTGTGGCGCTGGGCTACTCGGCCGCCCTGCTCTGGCTGGCCCATGTCTGGCTGTCGCCAATCGCCCCGGTGATTGGCCTGATACTGGTGGCGCTGGTCTGGGGCTGGGGGCAGTTGAGCCGGGTCAGCGATCTGATGGGGCGGGAACTGGCGCGCGTGCGGTCGATCGTGCGGGCGCGCAGCACGAAGCCGGCGGCCTTCCAGGGCGACGTCATCTCGCGCCAGGCGTCCAGCCTCGGCGAGGCGATCACGCACATGGACGATCTGCGCCGCTTTTCCGCCGACGCCCTCTTCAGCCTGCCCGACGCCACCCTGGTGGCGGACGCCCATGGCCGGGTGATCGCCGCAAACGCCGCCGCCCAAGCTCTGTTCGCCCCCCATCAGCCCGCCTTGAACGGCGCCTCCGTGGCGGACCTGATCAACCTGCTGGATCCCCTTGGCCGACGCTTCGAACTCGACTGGCCGCACGCCACCGACCAACAGGACCCCGTCGACCTGCATCTGCCGGACGGACGAACCCTGCAGCTCCAGACCGTGTTCCGGCGTGATGACCAGGGCGCGCCGGCCGGGTGGATCGTGCGGTTGGCCGACATCTCGATCCTGACCGCCGCGATGCGCCAGCGAGAGCAGGCGCTGCAGCTACTCACGCACGACATGCGCTCGCCCCAGACCTCGATCCTGGCCCTGCTGGCGACGACCCCGGATCTGCCGACCGAGACCGCCGAGCGGATCGCGGCCTACGCCCGACGCACCCTCGCCCTGGCCGATGGCTTCGTGCAACTGGCCCGCGCCGAGGTCACGCCGGTTTCGCTGGAGCCGCTCGATCTGGCCGACGTCGCGGTCGAGGCGATCGACGAAGTGTGGCCTCAATCGGTGCAGCGGAAGATCCGCATCGAGCAGGTCGGCGGCGACACCCCGTTGATGGTGCTGGGCGATCGCGGCGTGCTGGCCCGCGCCTTGGTCAACCTGTTGGGCAACGCCGTGAAATACAGCCCGCCCGGCTCGACCATCACCGTCACCCTTTCAGAGCAGGCTTCGCCCAGCGGCCCGATGGTGAGCGCCGCCATCGCCGATCAGGGTCCGGGCTTCTCACGGGAGGAGGCGGCCTCAGCCTTTCGGGCCTTCCAACGGTTCGAGCGGCCTGGCCAAACCCTGGCGGGCGGCGGTGTCGGACTTGGACTGGCCTTCGTTCAGGCGGCCATATCGCGTCATGGCGGAGAGGTGTCGTGCCGCAGCGAATCTGGCGTCGGCGCCGAGTTCACCGTGCGACTGCCGCGATACGGCGTCGGCTAGACCTAGCGCGCCTTGGAGTCGCTGACCGCATCGACCAAACGGTCGGCGACCTGCGTCGGCGTCTCGCGCTTGGCGCGGATCGAGGACCAAGCCAAAGTCCGACCATCGCGCGCGTCGATCACAGCCAAGGTGACAACACGCCCTTCTCCTCGCGCTTCCCAGAACCGCCACCATGGCGCTTCATCGGGCGCGCTGCGCCAGGCGTTTGGATCCAACGGACCCACGGCGCTCGACACCCCCACCGTCGCAAGCGGCTGGGCGACGCCGACCTGAACCAGATACGACGGCTTTTCGACGCTCGCCGTAGCGCCGAGCCGGCTCAAGACCCGGCTCTCGACCGCGCGGGCGTAGGTCCCGGCCTCGCCATCGGCCTGACCTGGATATGCGGCGACCGCCGTCCCCTTCATCGACGCGATATCACCCTGACCGATCGCGCGGGGCGAAGCGCAGGCGCCGAGCACAAGGCCGCACACCGCCAGGGCGAAAACCGGGTGACGCATGATCTCAATCCCCTCAAGCCGGACGAAACGACCCTAGCGCGGGCGCCCCCAAAGGTCATCCACGCGCCTGCCCGGGGCGACACACCAAAGCGACGGAGCCGGAAATTGACCCTTCCGTAAGTTTGCATCGTTATTCCGCCCCAAAAAATGGATACTGCTTCGCCGCGAGGGGTTACGGGCTTCGGATTTGGGAGATCTTTTGAGCGATACGCACTCGGACAAGGTCGCACTGCTGCGCCTGTACGAGGAGAAACGCGCCAATCTAGTGCGCGTCTTTGCGGCGCGCCTGAACTCACGAGCCGAGGCCGAGGATCTGGTACAGGATCTCTTCATCCGCATCAGCGGCCTGGAGATCCTGGAGCCGATCGATAACCCCTCCGCGCTGCTCCATCGCATCGGTTCGAACCTGATGCTCGATCGCCTGCGCAGCCAGAAGCGCTCCGGCGCGCGCGACACAGACTGGCGGGACGTCAACACGACGGTGCTGGCCGGGCAGGAGGTCGCCGATCAGCCCCCGGCGGACGACGTCGTCAACAGCCGCCAGCGCCTGCAGGCTCTGGTCAAGGCGGTCGAGGATCTGCCCGAGAAGACCCAGCAGGCCTTCCGGCTGCACAAGCTGGAGGGCCTTAGCCACGCCGAGACTGCACGGCGAATGAACATCAGCGTCAGCACTGTCGAAAAGCACATCAGCTCGGCCCTGAAGACCCTGACGAGGCGACTGCGTTGATTTATGCAATGCTAGATGGGGGACGGAAACGGTCGGCGCCGTCGACCCTCTTGGGGATGATGGATCCTTGCGGGAGCCACGCCGGATGAGCCGGTCTGCGCAATATCTTCAAGAGGCGGCCGACTGGCTGACCCGGTTGCAGCGGTCGGACGTTGGCGAGGCGGACTGGCTTGCGTTTGACGCCTGGCTGGAAGAGCCCGGCGCGCGCGAGGCCTATGACGCCGTCCAGGCCGTCGACGAGGAGATCTTCGAACGCGGAGCCGTCCTGCGGGGCGCCTTGACGGAACCTCGGCGCGTCGTTGGCAAGCGGCCCTTCTCGGTCGACTGGCGCTGGCTGAGCGGCCTGGGCGCGACGGCGGCTGCGGCCGCCATCGCCTTGACGCTCGCGCCATGGGGAGAACTTCTGCCCCAGCCAGACACGCTCTATTCGACCGCCAAGGGCGAAAGCCGGGCCATCCAGCTGGCGGATGGCAGCCGCATCGACCTGAACACCGACTCGAATCTGTCGGTTCGGCTGGAAGACGACGCTCGACGCGTCACCATTCACGATGGCCAGGCGCTGTTCGACGTCGCGCATGATGAGCGCCGCCCTTTCGTGATCACCGTCGGCGATGAGACCGTCCGCGTGCTCGGCACGAAATTCGACGTGCGCCGCCGGGACGGGCGGCTGGCCGTCACCGTTCTGCGCGGGTCAGTCGAGGTGTCGACCGAGGGCGAGGGCAAGGCCGTCAGGCTGCGCCCCGGCCAGATGCTCGAACATGTCGACGGCGCCGGCGCCCCTGTGGTTCGCGTCGTGTCGACAGAGGATCAGGTCAGCTGGCGCTCCGGCCGCCTGGTTTACCGAGACCAGACCCTGGGGCGGATCGTCAGCGATCTGAACCACTACTTCGAGCGACCACTACGGCTCGAAAGCGCGAGCACAGCTAATCTGCGCTTCTCCGGCGTATTGATCGTGGATGGTCAGGATGCGATGGTTCGCCGCCTCACCAGCCTGATGCCGATTTCGGCGACGCCGACCGATGACTCCATTCTCCTGCGCGAAAGACCGTCTACGGCGAAGTAGCGCCCTTCGGCTGGTTCGATCCTGAAACGAGCCCGCCTCCTCGCCGCCGCAGGCCTCTTTACCCTCGGCGTCCAAGGCCCCGCCTGGGCTGCGGAAGCGCGCGCGCGCCTGGATATCAAGAAGTCCACCGTCGCCGAGACCCTGATTGAACTGGGCCTTCGCCTGGGCGTCACAATGGGCGGTGTCGAGGCCTGCAAGGGCCCTGGCGTCCCCCTGGTCGGAACCTTGAGCCTGCGCGAGGCGCTGGACCGGGCCATCGCCGGAAAGGCGTGCGCGTACAGTTTCGTGGACGCGAGGACGATCCGGTTTTCACCGCTTCGCCCCGGCTCGCCGCCTCCCGCGACCGTAACGGCGCCGCCCCAGGCGGTGATCGAACCCATCGCCCCGCTCGCCCCGCTGACCATCAGCGCGGGCAAGCGGCCAGCGCGCTTGGGCAGCCTGCCGGGCGGAGTCAGCGTGATCAACGCGCCGCAGCTCCGGGACACCGGCGCGAACGACACCAGTTCGGTCGCGCGGCAGACGGCGGGCTTCATCACCACCAACCTGGGAGCCGCGCGAAACAAGATCCTGCTGCGGGGTCTTTCGGACGGCACCTTCACGGGACGCACGCAGTCGACCGTCGGGACCTATCTCGACGACCTGCCCATCAACTACAACGCCCCGGACCCCGATCTGCGGCTGATTGACGTGGATCGCGTCGAGATCCTGCGCGGCCCCCAGGGAGCGCTGTATGGCGCGGGCTCTTTGAGCGGCATCTATCGGATCGTGACCCGCCCACCGGAACTAGGGGTCGCCTCGACGTCGGTGGGCGTCACGACCGCCAGCACCGAATCCGGCTCCCCCAGCTATCGCCTGGAGAGCGTGATCAATGTCCCCACCGGCGAAAACGCCGCAGTCCGGGCCGTCGCCTATCATGACGTAGACGGCGGCTATCTGGACGACGTCAATCTGCGCCTTTCCAATGTCGATCGGACCACCCGAAGGGGCGGGCGAGCAGCCTGGCGGGTCGACCTTGGCGACTGGCGGATCAAGCTGGGCGCCGCCCGACAGAGCGTGTCGTCCAAGGACACTCAGTACGTCACTCTCGCGCCCGGCGGCCCCCGACGCGCCAACCAGGTGCGCGAAACCCACCGCAACCAACTGGGCCAAGCTTCCCTGAACATCAGCGGCTCCGGCGACTGGGGCCAAATCGAGTCCGTTACGGGCTATGTGCGCCACAACTACGCCAGCCGTTATGACGCCACCCTGTCGCTCAGCCAGTTCTCCGAAGAGGGGCTTGAGCTCGGCGTCTACGACGAGTCGACGCGGCTGCGGATGGCGGTGCAAGACCTGCTCTATACGGGGCCAACGCTGGGTCGCCTGCGCTGGATACTCGGCGCCTTCGCCGCGCGGAGCCTGGAGAACGGCGCGGCGGACCTTCGGGCCCGCGCCGGCGGCATGACCCGGGGGGTCTACAACGAACAGCGGAAAGATCGCCTCAACGAGTATGCGCTGTATGGCGAAGCCACCTACGACCTGGGCGGGGGCTGGAAGGCCGCGATTGGCGGACGGGCCTTCAAGACGACCGTCCAGACACGCTCTCGCGTCGTGGCCCCGCCGCCTGGTCAGTCACGAGATCTGGATCGCGAAGCTTCGTTCGACGGCTTCTCGCCCAAGCTCTCCCTGCAACGAGACCTGGCGGGCGGCGGTCTGATCTACCTCCTGAGCTCAGAGGGCTATCGCGCGGGCGGCTTCAACTCGGGCGGATTGCTGACGCCGGGTGAGACGCGTCGAGTTTTCCGGCCCGACCATCTGCGCAACTACGAGGTTGGCCTGTCGCTGAACCCCTGGCGTGGCCGCATGAATCTCCGAACCGCGCTGTTCATGGTCGATTGGCGCAACATCCAGACTGACCAATATTTCGGATCCGGGCTGTCCTATACGGCCAATGTCGGCGACGGGCGCAATCGCGGTCTTGAGATCGAGGCCTCCTGGCGCGCCACCCCGCGCCTCGTGGTCAGCGGCAACGCGCTGTTCAATCGTCCCGAACTGACAAGGATCGAACCCGGCTTCGGCATCGCCGGCGGCGCCAGTCTGCCGGGCGTTCCCGATGTGTCGTTCGGCGGCTTGGCCAGCTACCAGCGGCCTCTGACGCCCCGCACCTCGTTGTTGCTGACCGCCGAGGCGGGCTATATCGGCCAGTCTCGACTGACCTTCGACCCGCGATATTCCCCCTCGATGGGGGGGTACTACACCGGCAAACTGTCGGCTCAACTGCTCGGCGAAGGATGGCGCGCGGCGCTCTTCGTCAGCAATCCGTGGAACAGCTCAAGCGACACATTCGCCTATGGCAACCCGTTCAGCTTTGGCCAGGTCCGCCAAGTGACGCCGCAGCGCCCCCGCACCTGGAGCCTGTCTCTTGCCGCGAGCTTCTAGCGGAGGCGGCGACAGGGGCCGCTGGCGATTTTCTTGCTCCGCCGACGGAGGGCGCTTCAGGTCGGCGGCGTCATTACGTCGAGACCTATGCGGGGGCGTGGTCGCTCTGTCGGGATTTGGTGATGACCAGGCTTTCAGCGCTCATCTGCGCGCACAACGAGGAGCAGCGCCTTCACGCCTGCCTCTCGGCGCTTTCCTTCTGCGACGAAATCGTCGTCGTCGCTGACCGTTGCACCGACGGCACCGAAGCCGTCGCACGTCAGTATGGCGCAAAGGTCGTCTCCGGCATCTTCCCGGTCGAGGGCCCCCGCAAGCACGCCGGTCTGGCGCACTGCACGGGCGATTGGATCCTGGAACTCGACGCCGACGAAGGCGTCAGTCCCGCCTTCGCCCGAGAAGTTCGTGAAACCATCGCGCGCCCCAACGCCGCCGACTGGTACCAGGTCCCGATCGACAACTATGTCGGCGATCAACTGGTCCGGCACGGCTGGGGGGGCTCGTTTGGCACCTCCTCGGCGGCGCGCCTGTTCCGGCGCGGCGTCAAGTCGTGGAAAAGCGAACGCGTCCATCCGGGCGCGCGGCTCGACGGCGCCTTCGGCGGTCGGCTGAACGAACCGCTACGGCACATGGTCGATGAAGACATCGCCGACATGTTCGCCCGCCTGTCGCGCTACACGGCGCTCCGGGCGCAGGATCTGGCGGACGCCGGGGCGATCAAGAGCATACCCAACGACGCCTTCCGCGGGGTGCGGCGCTTCTTCAAGTGCTACGTGTCGCGTAAAGGCTATCGCGAAGGCGATCTCGGGTTCCTGATCTCACTGATGGCTGGACTTTATCCGATCCTCTCGAACCTGCGGGCGCGCGAGATCCTGCGCCAACGGAGGCGGGGAACCACCGCCGTAGCGCCGGCGCCTTCGGCGGTCTCTGTCCCGTTGCAGCGCGCCGAGGCGGCCGCGCGGTAGCCGTCAATGCCCGCGCGCCTGCCGCTCGCCTTTCGCCTGATCCTTGGCCCGGAGCTGGACCTTTGGTCCAAAGCGGGTCACGCGCCGATCATCTGGTGGCGCGACGATGACGCCCGAGCGCCAACGGGGGCGCTGGAGCGGTTGCTGGATCTCTCGCGCCGTCACAACGCGCCGCTGACCCTCGCGGCGATCGCCGGTCCCGAGCTGGCGCAGCTGGTGCGGCGCGTCAGCGAAGACCCCCCTGTCGAAATCGCCGTTCATGGCTTCACGCATGTCAACCGCCAGCCCGAGGGCGCGGGCTTTGGCGAGATCATCGACAGCGATACGGTCGAGGAAGTCCGTGAACGGCTCGACGCCACCGTCACGGCCTTTCATGAGGCCGGCGCCATGCCGACCCTGTTCGTTCCGCCGTGGAACAATCTGTCCCGCCAATTGCTCGGGGCGCTGCCGGGCTCGGCCCTGAGCGCGATCTCGGCCTTTGATGAGGCCATGAAAGAGACCGACACGGTTCCGCGCGTTGACGCGCACCTGGACGTCTTGCGCTGGAAGGGCGGCGCCCGGTTTCGCGGGCGGTGGAAATTCCTGATGCGAATGCGCCGATTGCTGGAACACAGACGCACGACCGGAGCGTGGGACGAGCCGATCGGCCTGCTGACCCACCACCTCGACCATGATCACCAGACCTGGCGTTTTCTGGAGACGTTCTTGATGGTCTTCCCGATCGTCCCCCGTCGCGCCGTGCTCGACGAACGAGGCGAGGCCCGATTCGCGCTCAGCGCGTAAAGCTTAGGCCGCTTCGGGGCGGTCGCGCAGGCACTCGCCGATCGCTCGGGCGCAGCCGGGAAGCCCCAGGGCGCCGACAAAAGACATCGCTACGGCGCAGACCAGCATGATCGGTTGAAAAATGCGCATCGGATAGGTCTCCACGCAGCGTGTCATCTGCTGACAATCTGTCACGGTTGTAAGACGGAACCTTGACGGTTGTTCCGCGCTCGAATGAAAAAATTCAGTCGGCGGCTTTCTTGTCCGTTCAAGCCACCAGGCCGTAAGCCGTTCGCGCGGCCTCGATCCGAGCAAGCTTGCCTTGCAGCGGCGCCCAGTCGTCGGACTCCGCAATCGGCGACCACAGGGCTTCAACCTCGTCGACGAGCAGCTCCTCCGGCTCTTGGCGCTGGAAAACCGGGTCCATCAATCGTTCCGGACGTTCGGGCGCAGCCTCCTCCAGCCTGCGCCGGAAATCGCGGAAGGCCTCGCTGTCGTAAAGCGCGGCCCGCGGCCCTCGCAACGCGCGCTCGGCCGACGCCTCGCCGCAGAACCAGTCGAAGAAGAACGGTTCCCAGCGGAGGTCATCGCCGCCGGCGGCCAAGGCGCGGAACGCGGCGTTGACCAGGTCCAGGTCGCGGTCAGCGCCCTGGCTCTTGAGGCCCAGCCTTTGCAGCATCGCGCCGCGCAAGGCCGTGCGATAGGCGTCTGAAAAGCTGTTCAAGGGGTCCAGCAGCGAGACCTGTTCGGTCACCAGGCTCAGGCATCCGGCCAGTTGCTGCAGGTTCCAGAACACCGCCTCCGGCTGTCGACCGAAGCTATAGAGACCGGCATGGTCGAAATAGGCCGCGACGAAATTGGGATCGTTGCGCGGCAGGAATCGCCAGGGCCCGTAGTCGAAGCTTTCGCCCGTGACGACCATGTTGTCGGTGTTGAGCACACCGTGCACGAAGCCCGCCGCCATCCAACGCGACAGCAGATACGCGCTGGCCTGGACCGTGGCGTGCATCAGCGCCGCCGGTCGATCGGGCTGATCGGCCAGCTGAGGGTAGTAGGTCTCCACCACATGGTCGACCAGCCGGATCATCAGGTCCCGCCGGTCGAAATAGGCCAGGCGTTGGAAGGTCCCAAAGCGGATATGGCTGTGCGACAGCCGGGTGAGCACCGCCGAGCGTGTGGGGCTGGGCTCGTCACCCCGGATCAAGGCTTCGCCCGTCTCGACCAGCGAGAAGGCGCGCGAGGTGGGAACGCCCAAGGCCTCCAGGTAGCTCGCCGCCAGAATCTCGCGGACACCGCCCTTGAGCGTCAGCCGCCCGTCGCCGGCCCGTGACCAGGGCGTCTGACCCGATCCCTTGGTCGCCAGGTCCAGCAGCCGATCGGTTCCCGCCTCGCGCAGCTGAGCGAACAGGAAGCCTCGGCCGTCTCCCAGCTCGGGATTGTACACCCGGAACTGGTGGCCGTGATACCGCATGGCCAGGGGCGTGGACTGGTTGTCCGGCAGCGGCTCGAAGCGGCCAAAATGTCTCAGCCAGGCTTCGTCATCGAGGCCGTCCAGCCCCACGACGTGCGCCGCGCGGTCGTTTCGGAAGCGCAGGATGAGCTCTGGAAAGTCCGCTGGGGCGACCGGGTCGGCGAACGCCTCGCCCAGGGACTGGAATCGGGGATCGGGGCGGTAGGCGGCCAACGCGGTCATAGGGGGCCAGATGAGACCGGAGCCCAGTCCGCGCAACCCCCTTTCGAATTTCGATGACGCCCAAGGAACGCTGTCGCTTCCCAGCAACAGAGCGTCTCGGAACCCTACATTACAAGGGATTTCACTTGCCGAGACACCGTACGGCGCCTAACCCTACGCTTATCCATTCGAACAATCGTTCGGCGGAACAACGAAAAACAAGCCGGAGGCGGGCAAGCGCTTTCGGCCAATGAACCGAGGTAGGAAATGCGCTTTTCCCAGGTGCTTTGCGGCACTGCGTCCGCTGTTGTCCTCGCCGGTCTTGGCGCCACGAGCGCCGCGCAGGCTCAAACGAGTGACGCCCAGACTGTCGACAGCATCATCGTCACCGCCCAGAAGCGGGAACAGAACCTGCAGGACGTTCCGGTGGTGGTCACCGCCGTCGGCGCCAAGCTGCTGCAAGACACCGGCGTCAAGGACATCAAGGATCTGACGATCCTGACCCCCGGCCTGACCGTGACTTCGACCTCGTCGGAAGCCTCGACCACCGCCCGCGTTCGCGGCGTCGGCACCGTCGGCGACAACCCCGGCCTGGAAAGCTCGGTCGGCGTGGTGATCGACGGCGTCTATCGCCCCCGCAACGGAGTCGGCTTCGGTGACCTGGGCGAAATGGAGCGCATCGAAGTGCTGAAGGGGCCGCAGGGAACCCTTTTCGGCAAGAACACCTCGGCCGGCGTCATCAACGTCGTCACCAAGGAGCCGGAGTTCGGCTTCGGCGCCAACGCCGAAGTCACGCTGGGCAACTACGACGCCAAGGGCGTCTCCGCCTCGGTCACCGGCCCCTTGATGGGCGACAAGATGGCCGGCCGCCTGTACTTCGCCGCGCGGGAGCGCGACGGCTACAACGACGTGGTGGTGGGCAAGGGTCCGTCCAGCCGCAAGCAGGACGCCGACCAGAACTTCTACACCGTCCGCGGCCAACTGCTGTTCGTGCCCGACGACAACGCCACCTTCCGCTTCATCGCCGACTACAGCCGTCGCGACGAGAACTGCTGCGGCGCCGTCCAGATCCGCACCGGTCCGACGGCCGGCCTCCTCGCGCTGGTCTCGGGTGAAGCCACGCCGGTGGCGACGACCGCCGATCCCTACAAGCGCGTCGCCTATTCGAACCGCGGCGCGCCCGCCAAGATCGAAGACAAGGGCGTCTCGCTGCAGGGCGACATCGACCTGCCGATCGGCACCCTGACCAGCATCTCGGCGATCCGCCAGTGGCGCACCGACAACGGCCAGGACTCCGATTTCACGACCGCCGACATCACCTACCGCAACAAGGACGGCACGAACTACTCGCAGTTCACGACCTACAGCCAGGAACTGCGTCTGGCGGGCAAGTCGGACAAGTTCGACTGGATGGTCGGTGCGTTCCTGGCCGACGAACGCCTCGAGAACCGCGCCAACTTCCTCTTCGGCAACCAGTACGAACAGTATCTGGGGCGCCTGCTGTCGGGCTCGGTCGCGCCGGGCGGGGTTCCGAACTTTATTGCGCTGCTCCTGAACCGCGCGCCGAACACCTCGTTCACGCCCGGACAGGGCCTCTATGACCGTTATGATCAACGGGCCAAGACGGTGGCTCTGTTCACCAACGACACCTGGCACGTGACCGACGCGTTCGAAATCACCGCCGGCCTCCGCTACACCGTTGAGAAGAAGGACCTGGCGACCTTCCAAACCAACAGCGACGGCGGTGTCGGCTGCGGCACGGCGCTCTCGCCTGCGGGTCAGGCGCGTATCGCCGGGATCGTGGGCGCTGCGGCGACCCCGACCATCGTCGGCAATCTCTGCCTCCCCTGGGCCAATCCGCTGTTCAACGGCCGCGGCACCAATCAGGAGCGCACGGACAAGGAGTGGAGCGGCACGATCAAGGCCTCGTACCGCTTCTCGCCCGAGGTCTTCACCTACGCCTCGTTCGCGCGCGGCTATAAGGGCGGCGGCTTCAACCTGGACCGCACCCAGTCGTCTAACGGCCTGCCCTCGGGCGGTCCGGGCGTGGTGCCGATCTACGACACCTCGTTCCCGGCCGAGTTCGTGGATAGCTACGAACTGGGCATGAAGAACACCCTGTTCAACCGCACCGTCCTGTTGAACCTCAGCCTCTTCCAGCAGAAGTTCACCGACTTCCAGCTGAACACCTTCCTGGGTACGTCGTTCGTGGTGCGCTCCATCCCCGAAGTGACGTCGAAGGGTATCGACGCCGACTTCATGTGGTTCACGCCGGTGCGCGGCCTGGTCATCCAGAGCGGCTTCACCTACGCCGACACCAAGTACGGCAAGCAGCCGATCCCGAACGACCCGGGCAACGCCCTGGCGCTTCTGCCCGGCAGCAACCTGTCTCTGGCGCCGAAGTATTCGGGCTCGGGCTCGCTCACCTACGAAACCTCGGTCGGTGACAACCTGAAGGCGCGCTTCAATATCGGCGCGAAGTACTCCTCGAAGTACAATACGGGCTCCGACCTGTTCCCGCCGAAGGTCCAGAAGGGCTACACGGTCGTGAACGGTCGCGTCGGCCTTGGCTCCGAGGACGAGCGCTGGACTGTGGAACTCTGGGGCCAGAACCTCTTCAACGAGAAGTACATGCAGGTGGCGTTCAATGGCCCGCTGCAAGGCTCCTCGGGTCTGAGCGCCACGCAGAAGACCTACAATGCGGCTCTGGATACGATCACGTACAACGCGTTCCTCGGCGCGCCGCGCACCTACGGCGTCACCCTGCGCTCGAAGTTCTAGGTCTACCGGGAGGGGGACCGGCGGCGCCCAGCGCGCCGCCGGCTTTCGGAAGAGGAAGGGCGATCCGCCTGGCGGGTCGCCCTTTTTCCTTGGGCGGAGGGGTTCCGGTTCGGCGCGTATCACCGCAGCATGGCCCGAGAGATTCGCTTTCGGGCGCGGAGACACGCCGATGAAGACCGTTCGCTTCCTCGGATTCTGGATCTGCCTGGCGCTGGGGCTCATCCTCGGCGCGCTGAGCCAGCGCCCGCCTGCGCCGGCGCCCGTCAGCGCGCCCGCCACCGCCTTCTCCGCCGATCGCGCCATGGCCGACATCGCGGCGATCGCGCAAAGGCCGCACCCCACCGGCTCCGCCGAGATCGTCAGGGTTCGAGACTATCTGCTGGGGCGGATCAACGAGCTGCGCCTGGAGGTTTCGGTCCGCCCCGGGGAGGGGTTCTGGCCTTATGGACGGGACGGCCGGGCCCTCGGCGTGGCGGCGGTGCAGAACCTGGTCGGCGTGTTGCCGGGCCGCGATCGCACCCTGCCGGCGATCCTGGTCATGAGCCATTATGACTCGGTGCATAATTCGCCCGGCGCCGCCGACGACGCCTCGGGAACCGCCGCGGCTCTGGAGATCGCTCGCGCCCTGAAGGCCAGCGGCCCGCACGCCCGGGACGTGATCTTCCTGTTCACGGACGCCGAGGAAGCGGGCCTGCTGGGCGCGGACGCCTTCTTCTCCCGCGACCCCAGTCTGTCGCGCGTAGGCCTCGTGGTGAACATGGAGGCGCGCGGCGACGCCGGTCGCGCGGCGATGTTCCAGACCGGGCCGGGCAACGGTGCGCTGGTCGGCCTCTTCGCCCGTGAGGCCAAGGGGGCGTCCGGCAACTCGATGGCGTCCACGGTCTACGAGAAGATGCCCAACGACACCGACTTCACCCATGCGGTGAACAAGGGCCTGCCGGGCCTGAACCTGGCCTTCATCGACAATCAGCTCGCCTATCACACGCCGCTGGCTCGACCCGACCATCTGCAACGCGGGAGCCTGCAGCACATGGGCGATCAGGTGCTGCCCACGGTGCTGGCCCTGGCCAACGCGCCGACCCTGCCGGCCAAGACCGAGAACGCCATCTATTCCGACGTCCTGGGCCTGTTCATGATCCGCTACCCGCCAGTGGTGGGGTGGGCGCTGCTGGTGATCGCAGCCGCCCTGGTCGGCTTCTCGGCCTGGCGCGCCCTGGCGGGACGCGGGGCGACCGGTTGGGAAATCGCCCGCGGCGCGGCGGGCCTGCTGCTGACCGCCGCCAGCGCGGGCCTCGTGCTGCATCTGGTCGGACGTCTCCTGATGATCGACGGCGCGCAGCGCTATTACGGCCTGCTGACTCGCTTCGACTTCTTGCTGTGGGGCGCGGGGCTGCTGGCGGCCGCGACCGGACTGGGCGTCGCCACCGCCCAAGCCAGAGGCGCTCGGCGAATCATCCCGGCCGTCGTCGCGCTGATCCTGGGCGGCGCCTGCAGTCTGATCGGCGGCTTCGACCCCGTGGGGCTCGGCCTTGGGCTGGCGGCCAGCGTGCTGGCGGCCCTTGCGCTCGGGTTCCGCACCGAGGTGCTGGGCGCGTGGATCGGAGGGATGGTCGTGGTGCTGCTGCTGGCGGTCGCCGCGCAGGTCCTGGCCCCCGGCGCGACGGTGATGCTGACCTGGCCGCTGCTGGTGGCCGCCCTCGGCGCGGCGCTGGTGATCGGCGTCGGCGGTACGCGAGACAAGCGGGTCGCCATGGCGCTGACTGCCGTGGTCGGCCTCCTGGCGATCCTGTCGACCGCCCAGTTGGCCGCCTGGGGCGCCTGGACCTTCGCGGGCGTGGGCCTGATGGAGCCGGCCGTGCTGGCCGTGTTCGCCATGCTGGCCGCCCCGGCGCTTTCACCATTGGCCCACGATTTCGCCGCCACCCGCTGGGCCTGGCGCGCCGCCGGGGTGATGGCGCTGGTCGGCGCGGCCCTGATCGCCAACGCCGCGCGTCTGGGGGGTGAACCTGACCGCCCAGCCATCACCCAGGCCCTGCACGTCGCCGACCTCTCGAGCGGCAAGGCCTGGCGGGTCGCGGACCTGAAGCGGCTCGATGGCTGGACCCGCGCCACCCTGCCCGACGACGGCGGATCCGAGCCGCGCCAGCAGGCCCTGGCGCCGTTCTGGCGTGAACCGGTCTGGATGTCGGAGACCCGGGTGGTCCCCGTCGCCAGCCCGCAGCTGACCGTCACCCGCGCCGAGGATCGCCTTCTGATCCGCCTGATCCCTGCGCCCGGCGCCGAGCAGGTGACGATCCGCCTTCGCCCCAGCGCTCCGCTCAGCCAGCCGCGCCTGAACGGTCGGCCGATCACTTTGGCGGCCAAGCCCGGACAGTGGTCGAGCCTGACCTATCACGCGCCCGATCCGAACGGGATCACCCTGAGCTTCACCATCGCCGGCTCCGGCCAGGTCGAGGTCGCCGCGCTGGAGCATCACGACGGCTGGCCCGCCCTGGCCAAGGCTCCGCCGCCCAAGCCCGCCGACCTGATGGCCTTTGGCATGTCGGACAAGACCGCCGTGCTCGTGCGCGCCGGCCTGTCCTGGTGAGCCGCTAGACCGTGAAGACCCCCTCCCCCGGCGTCTTGGCGTAGAGCGCCTCGACGCGATCGCCGCGACGTTCCAGCACGCAGCGCTGGTTGACGTAGCCCTTGTCGGTGATCTCGCCCGCGTCGATCGACGGTGGCTCGGTTAGCAGGGTGAAGCGGGCCACGCGGCGCGAGGAGCCGCCGGCGCCGGCGTTGAACGCCGCCAGTCGGTCCTTGATGATCGCGACCAGCTTTTCGAGCGGCGTTCCCGGCCCAGGATCGGCGACCAGGGCCGCCAGCCCGGCCGGCGAGGGCCACAGCATCGCGCCGATGAACGCCTTGTCCTGGCCGGTGATCACCGCGTCGTGGATATAGGGGCTGCAGGCGGCCACTAGGTCGGGCCGCAGCACGCCGACGCTGACCCAGGTGCCGCTGTCGAGCTTGAAATCCTCGGTCACCCGGCCGTCGAAGACGAGCCCCTTGGCCGGATCGTCCGGGTCGACGAACCGCGCCGCATCGCCCAGCTTGTAGAAGCCCTCCTCGTCGAAGGCCGCCGCCGTGCGTTCGGGGTCCTTGTGATAGCCCGCCGCCACCGTCGGGCCCTTCACCCGCACCTCGTACTTGCTGCCGCTGGGCGCCAGCTTCAGCTGGATGCCCGGCAGCGGCAGTCCCACCAGCCCGACCCGCTCGGTGATCCAATGGGTGACGGTAATGCCCTGCGTTTCGGTCGCGCCGTACATGGTGGTCAGCGGGATGCGATGCCCGGTCTCGGCGACGGCCAGGGCCTGGATGCGCTCGTAGACGTCGTTGCTCAGCGTCGCGCCGCCATAGCCCATGTAGCGCAGGTTCTTGAAGAACGAGCGCCGTAGCACGGGGTCGTTCTCCATCGCCTCGGCCAGCATCGAGAACGCGATCGGGGCCGAGCCGAAGACGATGGGCGAGACCTCGTAGAGGTTCTTGATCGTCGTCTCGAACATGCCCGGCAGCGGCTTGCCCTCGTCGATGTGCAGCGTGCCGCCGCCCCAGATCACGGCGTTGAAGCCGATATTGCCCGCCGAGATATGGCTCCAGGGCATCCATTCCAGGCTTTGGGGAACGTCGTCGGTCGGCGTGTCCGTGCGCAGGCCCTCTTGGCCGGCGATTACCCCGGCCATCATGCCGTGGGTCTGGGGCACGGCCTTGGGCAGGCCCGTCGACCCGGACGTGAAGAGATACTTGGCCACCGTCTCGGGGCCGACGGTCTCGCGGGCCGCAGCCACCGCCGCCGTTGGGACAGTCCCGGCGACCTCGGAAAAGGCGATCGCCCCATCGCCCACGCCGTCGGCGGTGATCACCGCAAGGCTGGGATCCAGCGCTTTCAGCGTCGCCAACGCCCCGGCGAACATCGCGCCGCTCTGGGCGAAGACGACGCGGGGCGCGACCTTCTCGAAGCAGTGCTTGAGCTTGGCGTGGTCAGTCGAGATCAGGCTGTAGGCCGGACTGATCGGCGCAGCCGGCACGCCGGCGGTATAGGCGCCCAGGGTCATCAGGGCGTGCTCGATCGAATTGCCCGACAGGATCATGACGCTGTCGTGAGGTCCAAGCTTCTGATCGATCAGCCATTGGGCGATCCCTTCGACCGCCCGCAGCGCCTCGCCGTAGGTCACGCCGCGCCAGGGGCCGTGGCCTGGCTCGCGCTGTTTCAGGTAGGGCCGATCGGGATGCTCGGCGGCCTTTGCGGCAATCAGGTGAGCGATCGAGCGCGGCCCCTCGCCGGGCGCATGGTTGGAGGTGATGACGATCGAGCCGTCCGGTCGGCGCTCGACCGACACCTCGGGGCCTTTCATGGCCAACGGCTTGAACGGAGCTGTGGAGACGTCGCGTGGAGGCGACGCGCCATCGGGCGGCGTCATGGTCTCACTCCCTAAGTTATCGTTGTTCTGTTGGGAGGGACGTTAACTGAACCCCGCCGCGCGGCAAGGTTGATGTTGAGAAACCGCCCTTCAGGCGCGCGGTCGTCGTCGCGCTGCGCGGGCTGCGGCCTCGGCGGCGGTGACCTGGGCGGCGAAGCTCGCGAGGTCGACCCCGAAGCGTTCGCCGCAGCCGCAGTCGATGACGGGCAGCATCCGCACCGCCGCGATGCGGGCCGGCGCTTGACCACCGCAGTGCGGGCAGGTGAAGCCCAGTTCAACGCCACCCACGTCCAGACCAGCCATCTCGGTCGCTCGCGTTTTCGGTCCCGACTCAGAGGAGACCACGAGGACGATGACAGTCGCCACCACGGCTGCGCCATGCGGCGCTTTGTCCGAGGGGGCGCGGAAGGCGCCCCAACACATGACCGGCCGCCACAGACAACGGATTTCAAGGCCGCCCGCCCCGCTAGCGCTCCGGCCAAGGCCGCCGAGAGGGGGCGGATACCCTTTGGGGGCGGAGAAGAGATCAGATAGTTCGTGAAATTGTTTCCCTCGCGCTCTAGGACCTCCAGCTTATGGAGACGTCCAAACTCTATCAGGTGACTTGATGCACGACCGCGCCGGCCTTCGCGCTCTGCCCGGAGATCTTGTCGATCTCGACGCCCTGATGGCGGCCTATTTCGAGATCGTGCCGGACGTCTCAAACCCCGCTCAGAAGGTCGTGTTCGGCACCTCGGGCCACCGGGGCTCCAGCCTGGACGGCGGGTTCAACGAGGCCCACATCCTGGCGATCACCCAAGCCGTGGTCGAGCACCGCGCCGCCCAGGGCGTCACGGGCCCGCTGTTCGTCGGGCGCGACACCCATGGCCTGTCCGAACCGGCCTGGCGGTCGGTGCTGGAAGTGCTGGCCGGCAACGGGGTCGAGACTCTGGTCGACTCGCGCGACGGCTTCACCCCGACCCCGGCCGTCTCACGCGCCATCCTGACCCACAACCGCCACGGCGGCGCACAGGCTGACGGCCTACTGCTGACCCCCTCGCACAATCCGCCGCGGGATGGCGGCATCAAGTACAACCCGCCCTCGGGCGGTCCGGCGGACTCAGCCGCCACCTCCGCCATCGCCGCCCGCGCCAACGAACTCCTGGTCCAAGGCCTGGCCGGCGTAAAACGCGTCCCGTTCGAGACGGCCCGCAAGGCCGTGGGCGGCTACGACTTCCTGGGCCGATATGTCGACGACCTACCCGCGGTGATCGATATGGCCGCTATCCGTGCGGCCAAGGTGCGCATTGGCGCAGACCCGCTGGGCGGCGCGGCCGTCGCCTACTGGGGCGCGATCGCCGAGCGCCACGGCCTGGACCTGACCGTGGTCAATCAGGCCGTCGATCCGCGCTGGGCGTTCATGCCGCTCGACACCGACGGCAAGATCCGGATGGACTGCTCGTCCGCCTCGGCCATGGCCAATCTGATCGGGATCATGAAGGGCGGCGCGGCCCATGAGTTCGCCCCCTATGACGTCGCGACCGGCAACGACGCCGACGCCGACCGCCACGGCATCGTCACCCCCGACGGCGGGCTGATGAACCCCAACCACTATCTGGCCGCCGCGATCTCGTACCTGTTCAGCCATCGCCCGGCCTGGAGCGCGGATACGGCGGTCGGCAAGACGCTGGTCTCGTCCTCGATGATCGACCGCGTGGTGGCGGGGCTGGGCCGTCGGCTGCTCGAAGTACCGGTCGGCTTCAAGTACTTTGTGCCCGGCCTCCTGGACGGCTCGGTCGGTTTCGGCGGCGAGGAGTCGGCGGGCGCGGCCTTCCTGCGTCACGACGGCGGCGTCTGGACGACCGACAAGGACGGCATACAGCTGGCCTTGCTGGCGGCCGAAATCCAGGCGGTGACGGGCCAGAGCGCCAGCCAGCTCTATGCCGGCCTGACCAAGACGTACGGCGCGCCGGCCTACGCCCGCGTCGACGCCCCGGCCAGCCGCGAGGACAAGGCGCGGCTTTCCAAGCTGAGCCCTAGCGATGTCTCAGCCAAGACCCTCGCTGGCGAGGCGATCACCGACATCCTCACGGCCGCCCCCGGCAACGGCGAGGCGATCGGCGGCCTGAAGGTCTGCACGCAGAACGCCTGGTTCGCTGCGCGGCCTTCGGGCACCGAGGACGTCTACAAGGTCTATGCGGAGTCGTTCCTGGGCCCGGATCACCTGAAGCAGGTCCAGGCCGAGGCGCGGGAAGTGGTGGCGGGGGCGCTGAAAGGCTGAAGGCGCTCAACCACCGCGTCATCCCGGATAGCGCTGCGGCCGGGATGACACGGTGATGGAGCTTGAGGCGACCACCACCCTAGCCCTTCGCCGCGTCAGCGCTTATACCGCCCCGCATGTTTGAAGGCCTCTCCCCCCTCGCCCGTGACGCCCGCTCCTGGCCCTTCGAGCAGGCGCGCGCCACGATCGCCCGCGTCCTGCGCGTGCGCCTCCCCGACCGCGCCGACCAGGAAGCCGCCAAGGCCCTGATCGACGCCGGCAAGACCGACGAGGCGGTGAAAACCTATCCGGCGCTGGCCAAGGCCGTGATCTTCGAAACGGGCTACGGGCCGTCGGGCCTGCCGCACCTGGGCACCTTTGGCGAGGTGGCGCGCACGACCATGGTGCGTCAGGCCTTCCGCGCGCTGGTCGACGACCACATCCCCACGCGCCTGATCGCCTTCAGCGACGACATGGATGGCCTGCGCAAGGTTCCCGACAACATCGAGAACAAGCAGCCGCTGATCGAGGATCTGGGCAAGCCGCTGACTGTCGTCCGTGACCCCTTCGGCACCCACGACAGCTTCGGCGCGCACAACAACGCCCGCCTGCGCGCGTTTCTGGACGGCTTCGGCTTCGAGTACGAATTCGTCTCCTCGACCGAGTGCTACAAGGGCGGCCTGTTCGACGCGACCCTGCTGACGGCGCTCGAGCGCTTCGACGCGATCCAGAAGGTGATGCTGCCGACGCTGGGCGAAGAGCGCCGCGCGACCTACTCGCCGTTCCTGCCGATCAGCCCGTCGACGGGCAAGGTGCTGCAGGTCCCGACCCTGGAGCGCAATGTCGAGAAGGGCACGATCGTCTTCGAGGACGAGGACGGCTCGAAGGTCGAGGTCCCGGTCACCGGCGGCCACGTGAAGATGCAGTGGAAGCCTGACTGGGCCATGCGCTGGACCGCGCTTGGCGTCGACTATGAGATGTCGGGCAAGGACCTGATCGACTCGGTCAAGGCCTCGGGCGCGATCTGTAGGGCGCTGGGCGGGGTTCCGCCGGAAGGCTTCAACTACGAGCTCTTCCTGGACGAGAACAACCAGAAGATCTCCAAGTCCAAGGGCAACGGCCTCTCCATGGAGGACTGGCTGCGGTACGGCGCGCCCGAGAGCCTGTCGTACTACATGTTCCAGAGCCCCAAGTCGGCCAAGAAGCTCTATTTCGACGTCATCCCGAAGGCGACCGACGAGTACCTGCAGCAACTGGATGCGTTCGGCCGCCAGGAGCCGGCCAAACAGCTGGACAACCCGGTCTGGCACATCCACGCAGGGACGCCGCCCGAACAGGGCTCGCCGGTGTCGTTCAGCCTGATGCTGAACCTCGTCTCGGCCGCCGACGCCTCGACCAAGGAAATCCTCTGGGGCTTCCTGTCGCGCTACATCCCGGGCGCCTCGCCGGAGACCCAGCCGCTGCTGGACCGCCTGGCGGGCTACGCGATCAACTACTACGAGGACTTCGTGAAGCCCTCGAAGGTGTTCCGCGCGCCGACCGACCAGGAGCGCGCCGCCATGCTGGACCTGCTGGCCAAGCTGAAGGCCATGCCGGCCGGCACCCAGGACGCCGAGCTGATCCAGAACGAGGTGTTCGAGGTCGGCAAGACCCATGGCTTCGACCCGCTGCGCGCCTGGTTCCAGGCCCTCTACGAGGTGCTGCTGGGCCAGAGCCAGGGCCCGCGCTTCGGTTCCTTCGCGGCGATCTTCGGGATCGACCGCACGGTGGCGCTGATCGAAGAGAAGCTGGGCTAGCGCCTCTCCCCTTACGGGAGAGGCGGCAAGATGCAGGTCGCGCCGGGTGAATCCCCGCGACCTGCGACACCATGTCCGCGAGGATGAACGCCGCCTGAAGCCGGGATTAAGGGTATGCCCATGTTTCGGAGTCTAGGCTGAAACCATCAGAACCAAGATTAGTCCTCAAGGTTTCGTCCCATGGCTTCCTTCACGCTCCGCCCCACCGACCGCCAGGAATTCGACTCCCTGCTCGGCGGGATCGTGCAACAGTTCCCCGACGCCCACGTCGAGGCCGCACACAACGACACCTGGAATTCCTATCGGGTGGACGTGTCGTGCGCCGATCCGGCCGCCGGCCCGCTGATCGCCTGGCTGCTCGACAGCCACGCCGACTGCCCGCGCACCTGATCCTGCCGGATAAGATCCTTGGCCTGGGTCGGCCTACTGGCTGACCCAGACGATCCGGGCGATCCAGGCGACCTCGTCGCGCGACATCAGGCGCTCCGCGCCCGCGCGGTCCAACGCCAGGAGTTCGATGCTCCGCGCCGTGACCCGGCCCAGCTCCCGCACCAAGACCTCGCCGCCATGGGTGCGCGCCACCACGCGATCGCCCTTGCGCGGCTCCAGGGTCGGCGAAACCAGCAGTCGGTCGCCGTCGCGATAGACCGGCGCGAGGTCGTCGCCGGTCACCTCCAGCGCGAACAGGCCGTCCTCTAACTCAGGCGCGGGCGCTTCGTCCCATCCGCCGCCGACCGGCAGGCCTGCTGCGTCGAAGAAGCCGTCCTTGCCGGCCTGGGCCAGGTCGATCAGCGGCGCGCCCCGCCGGCCGGCCGTGCGGACCGGCGACCGCTCGGTCAGGGCGGCGAACTCCGAGAAATTGACCCCGGTGGCCTCCAGGAGCTTGGACAGGCTTTCGGTCGAGGGCCAGCGGGCGTGGCCGGCCTCGGCGGATCCGCGCTTGGAGCGGTTGAAGCTGGTGGGATCAAGACCCGCCATCCTGGCCATGGCCGAGGGGGTCATGTCGAAGCGTTCGGCCAGGGCGTCGATCGCGCGCCAGATTTCGCCGTGAGACAGGGTCGCCATCGGCTCCTCCTCCAATCGGCCTTCTCGGGGAAGCTAAGCCCCCCACGCTAGGAATGCAAACCTATCGCCTACGTCTAGATTGACGTTTACGTAAGCGTTGACGACGTCACGGGATCGGGTTTAGGGTGATCAACGATAACAAAGCGGCCCGGCCGCGGTAGCCAGGCCCTCTTCCTTGGGAGGTTTCCATCCATGGCCGACCTGCGACGCCCCGAGCGGACTTTCACGATCCGCCAGCTGTGCAACGAATTTAAAGCCACGCCCCGCGCCTTGCGCTTCTACGAGGACAAGGGGCTGTTGAACCCCGCTCGTGAAGGCCTGAACCGCGTCTACTCTCACAAGGACCGCGTCCGTCTGCAGCTGATCCTGCGCGGCAAGCGGGTGGGCCTGTCCCTGACCGAGATCCGCGAACTGCTCGACCTCTATGACGAGAACGACGAGGGCGCGGCGCAGATGGCCCGCTCGCTGAAGAAGTTCCGCGAACGCGCCACGGCGCTGGAGCAACAGCGCGACGATATCGACAACGCCCTGATCGAGCTGCGCGAGGCCTGCAATCGCCTCGAGCGCCGCCTCACCGAAATCCGCCCCGACCTGCTGCCCCGCGCGGCCGACTACGAGCAGGTGCTGCGCGCCCGCCTCGACGGCCACGCCGACGCGATGCTGGGCAAGTAGGGCCCTCACGCGCCGCCGACGCCGTCGACAAGACGCGCAAGGCGGCCGCCCGTCTTTCCTCCTCCCGATCCTAGCCAGGACCGTTCCATGACCTATCAGCCGCCCGTTCGCGATCACGCCTTCATTCTGCGCGACGTGCTCAATATCGACCAGCACGGCGACCTGCCGGGCTTCTCCGATGCGCCGTTCGAGGTGGTCGAGCAGATCCTCGAGGCCGCCGCCCAGTTCACGGGCGGGGTGCTGGCGCCGCTGAATACGGTCGGCGACAAGACGGGCTGCAAGCTGGATCCGGTCACCAACACCGTCACCACCCCGCCGGGCTTCAAGGACGCCTACAAGCAGCTGTGCGAGGGCGGCTGGACCGCGATCGGTTCGGACCCGGCCTATGGCGGCCAAGGCCTGCCGCACGTCGTGAACCTGGCGTTCAGCGAGATGTCGAGCTCGGCCAACATGGCCTTCTCAATGTATCCGGGCCTGGCCCACGGCGCCTATTCGGCCATCCACACGGGCGGCTCTGACGCGCAGAAGCAGACCTACCTGCCCAAGATGGTGTCCGGCGAATGGACCGGCACCATGAACCTGACCGAGCCGCACTGCGGCACGGACCTTGGCCTGCTGCGCACCAAGGCGGTCCCTCAGGCCGACGGCAGCTACAAGATCACCGGCCAGAAGATCTGGATCTCGGCCGGCGAGCACGACATGGCCGACAACATCGTCCACCTCGTTCTGGCCCGCATCGAGGGCGCGCCGGCCGGGGTGAAGGGCATCAGCCTGTTCATCGTGCCGAAGTTCATCCCCAACGCCGACGGTTCGGTGGGGCCGCGCAACGAAGGCGCCAAGTGCGTGGGCCTCGAAGAAAAGATGGGCATCCACGGCAACGCCACCTGCGTGATGCAGTATGACGAGGCGACCGGCTACCTGATCGGTGAGGAGAATTCCGGCCTCAAGATCATGTTCGTCATGATGAACGAGGCCCGCCTGGGCGTAGGCATGCAGGGCGTGGCCCAGGGCGAAGCCGCCTACCAGGCCGCCGTCGCCTTCGCCAAGGACCGCCTGCAAGGCCGCTCGCTGACCGGCCCGAAGAACGCCGAAGGCCCGGCCGACCCGATCATCGTCCATCCGGACGTGCGTCGCATGCTGCTCGAGAGCAAGGCCCTGATCGAAGGCGGCCGCGCCTTCCTGTTCTGGACCGCCCTGCACGGCGACCTCTCGCACGTCCACCCCGACGCGGCGGTGCGCGAGAAGTCGTCCGACTATATGGGCCTGATGACGCCGGTGCTGAAAGGCTACCTGACCGACAAGGGCTTCCAGGTCTGCTCGAACGCCGTTCAGGTGCATGGCGGCAGCGGCTTCACCGAACACTTCCCGGTCAGCCAATTCATGCGCGACTGCCGCATCGCCCTGATCTACGAGGGCACCAACGGCGTGCAGGCCCTGGACCTGGTCGGCCGCAAGCTGGCGGCCAAGGGCGGCCGCGCGGTCATGACCTTCTTCCAGGAAATCGACCAGTTCATCGGCGAGAACGACACCGACGAGGCGCTGAAGCCGTTCATCGAAGCGCTGGGCGGGGTGAAGGCCCAGCTGCAGGACGGCACCATGTGGCTGATGCAGAACGGCCTGCAGAACCCTGACAACGCCGGCGCGGCCTCGACCGACTACATGCACCTCTTCGGCCTGACGGGCCTAGCCTACATGTGGGCGCTGATGGCCAAGGCCGCCAACGCCAAGATCGCGGCCGGTTCGTCCGACCCGTTCTATTCGACCAAGCTGACGACCGGTCGCTATTTCATCGAACGCATCTTGCCTGACGCAGCGTCGCATCTGGCCAAGCTGAAGACCGGTTCGGCGACCCTGATGGCGCTGCCTGCGGAGGCTTTCTGATCATGAGCGTGCTCAACGTGGAAAAACCGGCCTTCATGGCCGAGGAAGACATCGCGATCTTCGAGGACGCGGTCGGCAAGTTCTTCGACGAGCACGCGCCTGAAGAGACCGTCGCCAAGTGGCGCAAGAACCATTGCGTCGACCGCGACATGTGGACCAAGGCGGGGGAGGCCGGCTTGCTCGGCCTCTCCACGCCCGAGCAGTACGGCGGCGCCGGCGGCGACTACCGGCACGAGGTTGTGCTGATGGAACAGCTGGGCCTCAAGGGCGTCGACGGGTTCGGCATCAGCCTGCATAACGCGATCATCATGCCCTACGTCGTCCACTACGGGACGGAAGAGCAGAAGCGGCGCTGGCTTCCCAAAATGGCCACCGGCGAACTGGTCGGCGCGATCGCCATGACCGAGCCGGGCGCCGGGTCCGATCTCCAGGGGGTGAAGACCACTGCCAAGAAGGTGGGCAACCACTACGTCATCAACGGCTCCAAGACCTTCATCACCAACGGCCAGACTGCCAACTTCATCATCGTGGTCGCCAAGACCGACCCCACAGCGGGCGCGCGTGGCACGTCCCTGCTGATCGTCGAGACCGACGAGGTCGAGGGTTTCGAGCGCGGGCGCAACCTCGACAAGCTCGGCCAGGAAGCCCAGGACACCTCGGAACTGTTCTTCAATGACGTGAAGATCCCGACCGAGAACCTGCTGGGAACCGACGAAGGCCAGGGCTTCTTCCAGCTGATGGGCCAGTTGCCGCAGGAGCGGCTGAACATCGCCGTGCAGGGCATGGCCACGATCGAGCGGGCGCTGGAGCTGACCATCGCCTACGTCAAGGACCGCAAGGCCTTCGGCAAGGCGATCATCGATTTCCAGAACACCCAGTTCGTCCTGGCCGAGTGCAAGACCGAGGCGACCGTGGCCCGCGTCTTCGTCAACCACTGCATCGAGCAGCACCTGGCCGGCAAGCTGGACGCGGCCACCGCGTCGATGGCCAAGTACTGGGTCTCGGATCTGGAGAACAAGATCGTCGATCGCTGCTTGCAGCTGTTTGGCGGCTACGGCTTCATGAACGAGTACCCGATCGCGCGCATGTACAAGGACAGCCGCATCCAGCGCATCTACGGCGGCACCAACGAGATCATGAAACTCCTGATCGCGAGGACGCTATGATCGTAACGCTGCTGGCCGGCCTGCTGGCCGGCGCCGCCGGGGCCGAACCGCCCGCCGCCAACGACGCCCGCTCGGCCGTCGTCTGCGTCCGCGCGGTGCAGGGTCCGCGCCCGCTGACCTTCTCGGGCGAACTGGTCGGCAAGCGGCCCCAGCCCGGCGCGTTCAAGCTGCCGCTGCAGCCGCCCGGCAAGGACGTCTGCAACGTCCTGCTGCGCTCCAAGATCGCCGAATGGCGGCTGGAAGTGACCACCTCGGGCTTTACGCCCTGCACCCTGCCGCCGCCCGAGTTCGGGTCGCGCCTCTATTACCGGGCCAAGGCCTCGGCCAGCGGCCTGAAGTGCGAGCCGATCGGCAAGTACCCGATCGGCAACTGGAAACCCTAAGGACGTCCGGTCTTCCGGTCGCCTGACAAAGACACGAACAACGCTTCGCAGGAAGGAGCCATTCCATGGCTGACGCTTACATTTTCGACGCCGTGCGCACGCCGCGCGGCAAGGGCAAGAAGGACGGCTCGCTGCACGAGACCACCGCCCTGTCGCTGGCCACCCAGGTGCTGGAAGCCCTGCGCGACCGTAACGGCCTGGACACCAGCAAGGTCGACGACGTCGTCCTGGGCTGCGTCTCGCCGGTCGGCGAGCAAGGCAGCGACATCGCCCGCACCGCCGTCCTGACCGCCGACTACGCCGAGAGCGTCGCCGGCGTGCAGATCAATCGCTTCTGCGCCTCGGGCCTGGAAGCCGTAAACATGGCCGCGGCCAAGGTCGCCTCGGGCGAAGCGGGCCTCGCCATCGGCGGCGGCGTTGAGAGCATGAGCCGCGTGCCGATGGGCAGCGACGGCGGCGCCTGGCCGACCGACCCCTCTTCGGCCTTCAAGACCTATTTCGCCCCGCAGGGCGTGTCGGCCGACCTGATCGCCACCCTGTACGGTTTCTCCCGCGACGACGTCGACGCCTACGCCGTCGAGAGCCAGAAGCGCGCGGCGGCCGCCTGGGCCGACGGTCGCTTCAAGAAGTCGGTGATCCCGGTGAAGGACCAGCTGGGCCTGACCCTGCTGGACCATGACGAGACCGTGCGCGGCTCCACCACCATGCAGACCCTGGCCTCGCTGAATCCGTCGTTCACGGGCATGGGCGAGATGGCCTTCGACGCCGTCGTCACCCAGCGCTATCCGCAGGTCGAGCGCGTCAACCACGTGCACCACGCCGGCAACAGCTCGGGCATCGTCGACGGCGCCGCCGGCGTGCTGATCGGCACCAAGGAAATGGGCGAGGCCCTCGGCCTGAAGGCCCGCGCCAAGATCAAGGGCGCGGCCTCGATCGGCAGCGAACCCTCGATCATGCTCACCGGTCCGGCCCTGGTCAGCGAAAAGCTGCTCAAGAAGCTGGGCATGGAGGTCAAGGACATCGACCTCTACGAACTGAACGAAGCCTTCGCCTCGGTCGTGCTGCGCATGATGCAGGCGCTGGATATCCCGCACGACAAGATGAACGTCAACGGCGGTGCCATCGCCATGGGCCACCCGCTCGGCGCCACCGGCGCGATGATCCTGGGCACCGTCCTCGACGAGCTGGAACGCTCGGACAAGGAAACCGCCCTGATCACCCTGTGCGTCGGCGCCGGCATGGGCACCGCCACGGTCATCGAACGCGTCTAACCTTCTCGATCAGGAACTAGTCACATGGAAAACTTCAAGATCGAGGTCGATTCCGACGGCGTGGCCCTCGTCACCTTCGACGTGCCCGGCCGTTCGATGAACACCCTGACCGCTTCGGTCATCAAGGAAATCGGCGAGATCGTCGAGCGCATCAAGTCCGACGCCGAGATCAAGGGCGTCGTGATCACCTCGGGCAAGACGACGGGCTTCTGCGCCGGCGCGGACCTGGGCGAACTGGGCGGCAACGGCGGTCTGGGCGGCGGCGCTGGCGGTGAGGCCGGCCTGAAGGCCGCCTATGACGCCGGCTTCGCGCTCAACAAGGCCTTCCGCGCCCTGGAAACCTGCGGCAAGCCGGTCGCCGCCGCGATCAACGGCCTGGCCATGGGCGGCGGTCTCGAGATCGCCCTGGCCTGCCACTATCGCGTGGTCGCCGACAACCCGAAGATCCAGCTCGCTTTGCCGGAAGCCAAGGTCGGCCTGCTGCCGGGCGCCGGCGGCACCCAGCGCCTGCCGCGCCTGATGGGCGTGATGGCCGCTGCGCCGTACCTGCTGGAAGGCAAGTCGATGAAGCCGGCCGAGGCGCTTGCCAACAAGGTCGTGCACGAAGTCGTGCCGGCCGACCAGGTCGTCGAAGCCGCCAAGACCTGGGTCAAGACCAAGGGCGACCCCGTCGCGCCGTGGGACAAGAAGGACTTCAAGCTGCCCGGCGGCGGCCCCTACACCCCGACCGGCGGCCAGGTGTTCATCATGGGCAACGCCATGCTGCGCAAGCAGACCTATGGCAACTACCCGGCCCAGCTGAACATCCTGAAGGCCGTCTATGAAGGCACGCAGGTTCCGTTCGACGCGGCCATCCGCATCGAGACCCGCTACTTCCTGAAGACGATGATGTCGCCCCAGGCCAAGGGCATGATCCGCACGCTGTTCCTGTCCCTGCAGGAGCTGGGCAAGGGTTCGGGCCGTCCGGCCAATGTCCCGCCGTCGGAAGCCAAGAAGGTCGCCGTGCTGGGCGCGGGCATGATGGGCGCGGGCATCGCCTATGTCCAAGCCATGGCCGGCATCGAGACCGTCCTGATCGACCAGAGCCAGGAAGCCGCCGAGAAGGGCAAGGCCTATGCCGAGAACCTGCTGAAAAAGGCGGTGTCGCGCGGCAAGATGACTCAGGACAAGGCCGACGCCGTCCTGGCCCTGATCACCCCGACCACCGACTACGCGCACGTCAAGGGCAGCGACCTCGTCATCGAGGCGGTGTTCGAGAACCGCGAGATCAAGGCCGACGTGACCCAGAAGGCCGAGGCCCAGCTGGCCGAGGACGCCATCTTCGGTTCGAACACCTCGACCCTGCCGATCACCGGCCTGTCGAAGGCCAGCGTGCGTCCGAAGAACTTCATCGGGATCCACTTCTTCTCGCCGGTCGACAAGATGGGCCTCGTCGAGATCATCATGGGCGAGGAGACCAGCCAGGAAGCCCTGGCCAAGTCGATCGACTACGTCCTGAAGATCAAGAAGACCCCGATCGTCGTGAACGACAGCCGCGGCTTCTACACGTCGCGCTGCTTCGGCACCTTCGTGCAGGAAGGCCTGGAGATGCTGGCTGACGGCATCGCGCCGGCCATCATCGACAATGTCGGCCGCGCCACGGGCATGCCGCGCGGTCCGCTGGAAATGAACGACGACGTCGCTCTGGACCTTGGCTACAAGGTCACCCAGCAGACCAAGAAGGATCTTGGCGACAAGTTCGAGGACCGTCCGTTCGCCCCGATCATCGAAAAGATGGTGGTCGAGCTGCAGCGCTTCGGCCGCAAGAACGGCAAGGGCTTCTACGACTATCCGGAAAACGGCCCCAAGACTCTGTGGAAGGGCCTGTCGGACCTGGCCCCGGTGACGATCGCCGAAGCCGACCAGACGCTGATCCAGGAGATCCGCACCCGCCTGCTGTACCGCCAGGCCGTTGAGGCCGCGCGTTGCTTCGAGGAAGGTGTGATCACCGATCCGCGCGAAGCCGATGTCGGCGCGATCCTGGGCTGGGGCTTCGCGCCCTGGACCGGCGGTCCGATCAGCCTGATCGACGCCGTCGGCGCCAAGGCCTTCGTCGAAACCTGCGACGGCCTCGCCCAGAAGTACGGCAAGCGGTTCGCGCCGCCGGCCCTGCTGCGCGAGATGGCCGAGAAGGGCGAGACCTTCTACGGCCGCTTCGGCGCCAAGGCCAAGGCCGCGGCGTAAGCCAAGCCTGAACGCCAACGACGGAAGGCCCGGTGGCGACACCGGGCCTTTTCGTCTCTTCAGTGTGGGGCGTTCATCGCGTCGAGAAACCGCTCCAGGGTGATGTTGCGGCCGCACAGCACGACCGCGACGCTGCCGCCGGCGAACTGGTCCGCGCAGGCCTCCAGCCCGGCCAGGGCCAGGCCGGCCGCCCCCTCCACCATCCAATGCTCGTGTTCAGCCAGCCGGCGCATGGCGGCGGCGATCCTGGCCTCCTCCACCTCCACGCACAGCGGCGCGAGATCGGACGCCAGATCGATGGTCATCGCGCCGGGCTCAACGCCGCCTGCGGTGGCGTCGGACAGGGTGGGCGACTCCTCGACGCTGACGGCCCGACCGTGCTCGATCGCCCGCAACAGGCTGGGCGCGTTGACCGGCCAGGCGCCGACCAGCCGGGTCTCGGGCCGCATATCCTTCAAGGCCGCCCCGACCCCCGCGAGAAGACCGCCGCCGCCTACGGACACGACCACTGCGTCGAGACGTGCGGCCTGATGGGCCAGCTCCACCCCTAGCGAGCCCTGACCCGCGATCACCTCGAGATCGTTGTAGGGCGAAACATAGGGTCGGCCCTCGTGCGTGGCCGCCGCTCTGGCCGCCTGCTCGGCGACCAGCGGCTCGCCGGCGTGCAGGATGACCTCAGCGCCTTGATCGACCATGGCGTCGAGCTTGGCGCGTGAGGCGAGCCTGGGCGCATGCACCGTCACCGGAATCCGCATCTCCCGACCCGCGGTCGCCACGGCCAGGCCGTGATTACCGGTCGACGCCGCGATCACGCCCCGCGCTCGACTCTCGGGGGGCAGGCGTGACAGCTTGTTGAACGCGCCCCGGAACTTGAACGAACCCGTCGGCAGCAGGTGCTCGCACTTGAGGTAAACCTCGCAGCCATAGACGCGCGACAGGGCGCGGCTGTGCACGAGAGGACTCGGCGGCGTTCGGGCGCGCAGCCGGCGTTCGGCCTCGCGCGCGTCGGCCGCCACCCTGGCCAGCCGAGACGGATCGCCGGTCTTGGCCAACATCGGGCGGGGTTGTGTCACGGTTGATCCCATCTTCGCGCCGGCGCGCCCCGTTGCGCCCCCGACCTCGCCATGCTATTTCTAAATTAGACAAAACGTCAAATCTTCAGCGAGCGCCATGCAAGACCTTCCCGACCATCAGGCCTGGACGCCCTCGCTGGAGCCTCACTTCGCGGTGGCGCAGGGCATCGCGGCGCTGTTCGCCCCCTTCGTCGAAGTGGTCGTGCACGATCTGGCCAGCGAGTCGGTGGCTCACATCGCCAATCCCATGTCTCGTCGCGCGCCCGGAGACCCTTCTCAACTGGACGACGTGCGGTTCAGCGCCGATCAGCACCTGATCGGACCCTATGAGAAGACCAATTGGGATGGTCGACGCATGAAGTCGATCTCGATCGTTCTGCGAGAAGGCGACGCGGCGATCGGCTTGCTGTGCATCAACATCGATGTCTCCGCCTTCGACCAGGTCCGACGCGCCCTGGACGGCTTCCTCGGATCGCCGCCGCGAGACGAGAACGTGCGCGCGCTGTTCGTCCATGACTGGCACGAACGGATCAACGGATTCGTGACCCAATGGTGCGCCGACCGGAAGCTGCGCATCTCGGATATCGACCGTCGCGACCGACGCGAGCTTATCGAGGGCCTTCAGGCCATGGGCGCCTTCGAGGCCCGCCGCGCTCCCGCCTATGTCGCGCGGATTCTCGGAGTCAGCCGCGCCACGATCTATAACGAGCTCAGCGCCCTCCGACAGGACTCCGCTCCAGCGTGAAGTGGTTCGGCAAGGACGCCATCCTGTCGGCCATCGACCCCGATCAGGCGATCGCGGCCATCGGCCGGGCGTTCCAGGATCATTCCAGCGGCAAGGTCCAGGCGATCGCCACCGGCCATCTGCGATTCGACCAGCCGCCCGGCGATGTCCATGTCAAAGGCGCGCATATCGACGGCAGACCCCTGTTCGCGGTCAAGGTCGCCAGCAGCTTCTACGAGAATCCTCACCGGAACCTGCCGTCGAGCACCGGCCTGATGGTGGTCTTCGACGGCCATACCGGCGTTCCCCTCGGGGTCCTGTCCGATGAAGGCGCGCTGACGGATCTCAGGACCGCCATCGCCGGCGCCATCGCCGCCAAGCTGATCGCGCCGCGCCATCCCCGCCGTCTCGGCGTCGTCGGCGCCGGAACCCAGGCCGCCTTGCAGGCGCGCTGGATCGCCCGCGCGCTTGGCGTCGAAGCGGTCGCGATCTGGGCCCGCGACGCGCAGAAAGCCGCCGCCCTGGCCCAAACGCTGTCGACGGAAGGCGTCGCGGCCATGGCCGTCGATGACTTGGCGATCCTGTGCCGGGACGCCGACCTGATCGTCACCACGACGCCGGCGCGATCCCCGCTTCTGGGGCTGGAGGTCCTGAGGCCGGGGCTTCGGATCATCGCCGTCGGCGCGGACTCCGCCGGCAAACGCGAGCTCGCGCCGGAACTCGTCGGCGCGGTCGATCTCGTTCTGGTGGACTCTCGGGCGCAATGCGCCGCCTGCGGCGACTGCGCCCATGTGACGCCGGCGCCCCGGATGGTCGAGATCGGCGAGGTGTTGGGCGCGGGCGCACCGCCCGCGCTCCCGCCCGAGGCGACGGCGATCGCCGACCTGACAGGCCTGGGCGCTCAAGACGCCGCCATCGCGGAACTCGCCTGGCGCGAACTCACCAGATCATAAGGAAAAACATCGTGGGGGAGACCATCATGCACAAAACCCTTTCCGGCTGGGGAAGCCTGACCTGCGCCGTCGCGCTGGGCGCGGTCCTGGCGGTGACGCCATTGGCCTCTCGTGCGCAGGAAAAGGCCTCGGCCTTCGAGCCCTCGCCCGAACAGGCCGCCCTGCTGCAGAGGGCGCGGGCGCTCGGCGTCACCGACAGCACGTCCCGCCCCGCGCCCGGAGGGGGCATGATCCTGGGCGGCAAGCTGGAGGGCCGCCAGTTCGCCGTGGCCATCCCGGCCGGTTGGAAGGGCGACGCCCTGGTCTTCGCGCACGGCTACACCCTCCCCGGAACGCCGGTGGACGTGGCCGAAGACCCGCTGTCCGCCGGCGCCGGCGGCAGCGGGATCATGCGCTTCGCCTATCAGGACGGCCTGGCCGCAGGCCTCAGCGCCTATGACAAGGCCGGCATGGGCGTGAAGACCGGCGCGACGAACACGTTGCGGCTGCGAAACTTCCTGGCGTCCCTGGGGGCGAAGAAGATCTATGTCAGCGGATCCTCCATGGGCGGCAATATTGTCATGGCGCTGATCGAGCAGCAGCCGCGCGCCTTCGCCGGGGCCCTGGCCCAATGCGGCGTCACCGACGGCTGGGAGCGGGAGATCGGCCAGCTGACCGATCTGCGTCTGGCCTACAACCAGCTGACCGCGGGCACGCCCTACGCCCTGCCCGGCGTGCAGGATGCCACGCGTTCGGCCTTGCCGATCGTCGCCGCGCCGGGTCAGGATCAGGACGCTTTCATGCGCACGCAGGTCATGACGCTGGTGGCGCCCGTCGTCGCCCTGTTCATGGCGGCGGAAAAGGCGCCGGACGGCCCAGAAGCGCGGATCATTCGCCAGATCGCCTCGATCGGCGGCTTCGAACCGGACAAGGCCGCCTTCTTCTATCCGCTCGTGACGCTGGGGTTCGGCGCCGACGACATGCGCGCGACCTTTGGCGGCCAGATCTATGGCAATCGGGACAAGGTCTATCGCAGCAACGAAATGACCCCCGCCGAACTCGAGGCGTTCAATCGCAAGGTCCAGCGCTTCGGCGCCGATCCCGAAGCGGTCGCGGAGGCCCGCCGCTGGCGCCAGGCGACCGGCCGGTTCCAGACGCCGCTGGTGACCATCCACAATCGCATCGACTCGCTTGTGCCCTACGCCCAGGCCGAGGGCCTGAGCCGCATCGTCGCGGCGGCGGGCAACACCGCCAAGCTGCTGCAGATGGCGGTCCCGGCCGTCCAGTCGCCGCTGCCCTTGGGCGGGAAGGGCTATGACCATTGCGGGTTTACCGCCGATCAGATCCAGACCGGATGGCGGGCTCTGCGCCAATGGACCGAGACCGGCGAGCGACCCCGCCTCGCCGACTATTGAGACAAGCCTGATGCGCCGCGCCCCCTCGCCGGGGCGCGGCCTACCGGTCGAACTTGGTGGACAGGATGATTGACGAGGTCGTGCGCTCGACGCCGGGCAAATGGCCGATGCTGTCGATCACCTCGTCCATCCGGGCGACCGAGGCCGTGGCGGCCACCGCGATCATGTCGAAGTCGCCGCTGACCGAATGCAGAACCCGCACCTCGGGAATGGCGCGCAGGGCCGCCTCCACCGCACGGCTCTCCTTCGGCGCGACCTTGATCATGACCTGGGCGCGCACAGCGCCGTGCGCATGGTCCGCAGCCAGCCGGACCCCGTAGCCCACGATGACCCCGTCACGTTCCAGGCGTTCGATCCGACTTTGCACCGTCGTGCGCGATCGTCCCACCCGGCGCGCCAGGTCCGCTGTCGAGGCCCGTCCGTTCTCGCGCAGGGCGTCGAGCAGTTTCTGGTCGACCAGATCGATCGTCATTGTGCGAAGTCACCCCTGCGTTTCGCCGAAAATTTCACATCATTTCGACGGCCTCGCCACTATAATTCGTCAGCCTCGCCCGCATCATGGCCCTCGTCCTTCAAGGGAGAGCCGGGCGCATGAAAAAGGTCGTGGTTGTCGGGGGCGGCAAGATCGGGTCGATGATCGCCGAGATGCTGGCGGGGTGCGGCGACTACGCCGTGACGGTCGCCGACGCCTGCGCCCAGACGCTGGAACGCCTGGAAACCACCGCGCCGGTGAACAAGGCCCAGGTCGACATCACCGACGAAGCCGCATTGGATCGCCTGCTGGCCGGCAAGTTCGCGGTGCTGAGCGCCGCGCCCTTCCACCTGACCGTGGCCATCGCCCGCGCGGCCAAGACCGCCGGCGCCCACTACCTTGACCTGACCGAGGACGTGGCGAGCACGCGCGCGGTCAAGGCGATGGCGCTGACCGCCGGCAGCGCCTTCGTCCCGCAGTGCGGCCTGGCGCCGGGCTTCATCGGCATCGCGGCCTACGATCTGGCCCAGCGCTTCGATGAACTGCATGACGTGCGCATGGGCGTGGGCGCCTTGCCGAAGTTTCCGTCGAACGCGCTGAACTATAATCTGACCTGGTCGACCGACGGTCTGATCAACGAATACTGCGAGCCTTGCGAAGCCATCGTCGGCGGGGTGCGCCGTGAGACCCAGCCGCTGGAAGACCGGGAGGAATTCGCCCTGGACGGCGTGCTGTACGAGGCCTTCAACACCTCCGGCGGGCTGGGCACGCTGTGCGAGACCCTCGACGGCAAGGTCCGCAACCTCTCTTACCGGACGATCCGCTACCCCGGTCACGCGGCCCTGATGAAGGCGCTGCTGCACGATCTTCGCCTTCGCGAACGGCGCTCGGTCCTGAAGGACATCCTGGAGAACGCCCTGCCCGCCACCTTGCAGGACGTGGTCATCGTGTTCGTCAGCGTCAGCGGCCTGCGCGGCGGGCGGCTGATGCAGGAGACCTACGCCCAGAAGATCTACGGCGCCGAGATCGGCGGCCGGCCGCGTAGCGCGATCCAACTCACCACGGCGGCCGGCATCTGCACGGTTCTGGACCTGCTGGCCGAGGGCAAGCTGCCCACCGCCGGCTTCGTGCGCCAGGAGGACGTGGCGCTGGCCGATGTTCTGGCCAACCGTTTCGGGCGGCTCTACGCCCCCTCGTCGGCCGTCGACCTCGCCGCCTGACGTGCTGGCCGCTCGCCACCTGACCGCGCTCGAAGCGCTGGTCGGTCCCGCCGGGCTTGTGTCGGCGGCGGCCGATCGCGCCGGCTATGAGACGCCCGCGCGCTACGCCCAGGGCCGGGCGGCGGCCGTCGTCAGACCGGCGACCACCGCAGAGGTGTCGGCCGTGGTCGCCTACTGCGCGCGTGAGGGCCTGGCCTTCGTGCCGCAGGGCGCCAATACCGGCCTCGTCGAAGGCTCCACGCCGGACGCCAGCGGCGACCAGCTGGTGCTGTCTCTGGATCGCTTGACCGCGCCGTTGGAGATCGACCCGGACGACCGCACGGTGACGGTGGGAGCCGGCGTGCGCCTGTCGACCCTGAACGCGGCGCTGGAGCCCCACGGCCTTTTCCTGCCCATCGACCTGGGGGCCGATCCCAGCCTGGGCGGCATGGCCGCCACCAACACCGGCGGCGCCCGGTTCCTGCGCTATGGCGACATGCGCCGTCACGTGCTGGGGCTGGAGGTGGTGCTGCCGAACGCCCAGGGCACGGTGCTGACCTTGTCGCACGGCCTGCGCAAGGACAACGCCGCGCTCGCGCTGCGGCAGCTGTTCGTCGGCGGCTGCGGCGCGTTCGGCGTCATCACCCGGGTCACCGTCGAGGTGCACCACCGGCCCCGCCAGACCGCTGCGGCCCTGCTGATTCCGCGGGACCTGGATGCGGTGCTGCCGCTGTTGTGCGCCTTCGAGGCCGAGGCCGGCGCCATGCTGACCGCGTTCGAGGGCATGTCGCGGGCGGCGATGGAGCGGGCCATCGCCCACGTGCCGTCCCTGGCCAATCCGTTCTCGGGCGGCGTTCCCGACTATGCGGTGCTGGTGGAGCTGACCCGGTCCTGGTCGCCCCGCGACGGCGAGGCCAGCCTGGACGATACGTTGCAGCAGATCGCCGGCCAGTTGCTGGACCGCGACGACGCGCCGCTGGCCGACGCCCTGTTTGGCCCGACGACCAGGATGTGGACCCTGCGCCATGCGCTGTCGGAAGGTCTGCGGGCCAGCGGCCCGGTGCTGGGCTTCGACCTCAGTTTCCGCCGCCGCGATCTGGCGCGCTTCCGGACCGAGGCCCTCGCGATGCTGGCCGCCGATTTCCCCGATTACGTCCTTTGCGACTTTGGCCACATCGCCGACGGCGGAATCCACTTCAACCTCGTGGGTCCCGCCGATCCCGAGCGGCGTGCGGCCCTGCGCGAGGCGGTCCTTGGTCTCGCCATGGGGGGGTTCTCCGCCAGCTTCAGCGGCGAGCATGGCCTTGGACGCGCCGTTCAGGACGCTTATGAGCGCTTCACACCGCGCGTCGCGCGGGACTATGCCGCCTCCGTCGCCGCCGTGTTCGGGCGCGGGTCGGCCAGTGTCCGACTGACGCCCGATCCTTCTCGCCTTTCGCCTAGCCAGGACTGCCGATGACCACCCTGCCCACCGCCATCGCCGACGCCCGCGCCCTGCTGACGCGTCTGGGCGTCGCTCCCTCCGTCCTGGACGGCGGCGTGCTGGCCGCTCGCTCGCCGGTGACCGGCGAGGTGCTGGCGCGTCTGGGCGAACACAGCTCCGAGGAGGCGGCGCAGGTGATCGAGACGGCCCACCAGGCCTTCCTCGCGTGGCGAAAGGTCCCCGCCCCGCGCCGGGGCGAGCTGGTCCGCCTGCTGGGCGAAGAACTGCGCGCGGCCAAGGACGACCTGGCCGCCCTTGTCACCCTGGAGGCCGGCAAGGTCGCGTCAGAGGGCCTGGGCGAGGTGCAGGAAATGATCGACATCTGCGACTACGCTACGGGCCTGTCGCGCCAGCTGTTCGGCTTGACCCTGGCCACCGAGCGCCCGTCGCACCGGATGATGGAGACCTGGCACCCGCTGGGCGTTGTCGGCGTGATCAGCGCCTTCAATTTCCCGGTCGCGGTGTGGTCGTGGAACGCGGCCCTGGCCTTCGTCTGCGGCGACGCCGTGGTCTGGAAACCTTCGGAAAAGACCCCGCTGACGGCCCTGGCCGTCCAGGCCCTTTTCGAGAAGGCCCGCGCCAAGTTCGGTCCGGACGCCCCCGACGGGCTGTCTTCTCTGCTGATCGGCGGCCGCGCCGTGGGTGAGGCCCTGGTCGATCACCCCAAGGTTCCGCTGGTCTCGGCCACGGGCTCGACCGCCATGGGGCGGCAGGTCGGTCCGCGTCTGGCTGCCCGCTTCGCCCGAGCCCTGTTGGAGCTGGGCGGCAACAACGCCGCCATCGTCGCGCCGTCGGCGGACCTGGACCTGACGCTTCGCGGCGTGGCGTTTGCGGCCATGGGCACCGCCGGCCAGCGCTGCACCACGCTGCGTCGACTGTTCGTGCATGACAGCGTCTATGACGCCTTCGTTTCCCGCCTGAAGGCCGCCTACGCCAGCGTGCCCGTCGGCGACCCGCGCGCTGGCGGCGTGTTGGTCGGGCCTTTGGTCGACAAGGCCGCGTTCGACGCCATGCAAGGCGCGCTCGAGCAGGCCCGCGCGGCGGGCGGAACGGTCACCGGCGGCGCCCGCGTCGACATTGCCGGACCGGACGCCTTCTACGCCGCGCCGGCCCTGGTCGAGATCGATCACCAGGCCGAGGTCGTCCGGCGCGAGACGTTCGCGCCGATTCTCTATGTCATGCGCTACAGCGAACTGGACGAAGCCATCGCCGCCCAGAACGACGTGGCCCAGGGCCTGTCGTCGTCGATCTTCACGCTGAACGTCCGCGAGGCCGAGCGGTTCGTGTCGAGCGAAGGCAGCGACTGCGGCATCGCAAACGTCAATATCGGTCCCTCGGGCGCCGAGATCGGCGGCGCGTTCGGCGGCGAGAAGGAAACCGGCGGCGGGCGCGAGGCCGGCTCCGACAGCTGGAAGGCCTACATGCGCCGCGCCACCAACACCATCAACTATGGGACCACCCTGCCGCTGGCGCAGGGCGTCACCTTCGACGTCTGAGGCCCGCCGACATGTCGCACCTTTCCAGCCTCGTCGCCTCGGTCCTGGGCCAGACGGCGGCCGCCACCATCCTGGACGTCCTGGAGATCGCGCCCGTCCTGACCTCGGAGACCGACGGACCGGTCTCGCGCGGGGTCTTCGCCATGGCCCTGAACGCGGCGCTGTTCCATGACGTGATGAACCGCGTGCCGCTAGGCGCGGCCTATGTGACCGAGCGACGGGCGGCGGGCCATCGGATCCTGTTCGACCACGGCGCCCTGCGCACCATCGACTTCGGCGACGGCCCGACGGGCGCCCTGCCCGGCGGACACCTGGCCTTCGCCCGCCTCCTGACGCCGCTGGGCTACGCCGTGGCCGACGTCTATCCGCTGGATCGACTGAAGATGACCGGCCGCGCCTACGCCCATCTCGACCTGCCCGAAGCGATCCCGCAGTTCTTCGTCAGCGAGCTGCATGTCCAACGCTTCTCGCCGGCCTTCCAGGTCATCGCCCACGCCGTGTTCGACGCATCGACCGATCCGCTCGGCCCGGCGGCCAAGGCGGCCCTGGAGGCTTTCTCGGCCACGGGCGCGTGCGATCTGGATCGGGCGCGCGCCGCTCTTCCCGAAGTGATCGCCGCCTTCGCCCGCACCCACGGTCCGCTGCGGCTGGAGCACTACGAGGCGCTGAAGGCGGAATCGGCCGAGGCCGCCTGGATCGCCACCGAGGGCCAGGCCTTCAATCACGCCACCGATCGCGTCCCCGACGTCCAGGCGGTGTCGGACGCCCAGAAGGCCTTGGGCCGGCCGATCAAGGACGCCGTCGAGATTTCCGGTTCGGGCCGCGTGCGCCAGACCGCCTTCAAGGCTCAGCCGGTCACGCGCGTCTTCGTCACAGATGCGGGCGAAGAAAGCCGGGTCGTGCCGGGCTCGTTCCACGAGTTCATCAGCCGCGATCGGTTTGTCGACGAACACGGCGTCGAGCGGCTGGACCTGCGCTTCGACAGCGGCAACGCCCAGGGCATCTTCAAGATGACGGAAGCGGCCTAACCGTCCGACCGCCAGCCGGCCCGCCGTACGACCTTGCCCGGCCGCGCAGTAGTCGGCGCGCCCTTGTCGAAGACGATCGCGCCGTTGACCCAGACCGTGCTGACCCCCGTCGCCAGGGCGTTGGGATGATCCACATCTGCGTGGTCGGTGATCGTCGAAGGATCGAACAGTACGAGATCGGCGTGAAAGCCCGGCGCGATGGTTCCGCGTCCGGCGATGCCGAGCTGGGCGGCCGTCTGGGCGGACATCTTGTGGACCGCCTGCTCCAGGGTCAGCAGACGCTGCTCCCGCACATACAGCCGCAGGACCTTGGCGAAGGCCCCGAACCCGCGCGGATGCAGGCCGTGGGTCATGCCGTCCGAACAGATCACGGAATGCTTCCAAGCGACGAACGCGGCGATGTCGGCCTCGGACATGGCGGAGCCGATCACGGCGTCGGCGCGCTCGAGGTCCAGATGCGCGGCCATATAGGCCTCCGACTGGCGAGTCAGGGTCAGATAGGTTTCGACCGGATCGGCCCCGCGCTCGGCTGCGATCTGGGCGATGGTCTTGCCCACCAGGGAAGGATCCGGCGCGAACACCGCGATACGCAGGCCGTCCGGCGTGGTCAGCTTGGTCAGGGCGAACCGCGCGGCGGCCCGGTCTTCGAAGTTCCGCTCCGGCAACAGGACCGACAGATTGCTCTGCCAATAGCTGTAGGGATAGACATCGGCGGTGATGTTGACGCCCTGAGCGCGCGCGGCGTCCAGCTTGGCGAGGATCTTGGGCGCTTCGCCCCAGCGGTCGACGATGCCGATCTTCAGGTGGGAGATCTGAACCGGCGCCTTGGTTTCACGACCAATCGCGATGATCTCGTCGATCGCCGCATCCAGCTTCACGTCCTCGCTGCGCAGGTGGCTGATGTAGCGCCCGCCGCTGGCGGCTGCGGTCCTGGCCAGGGCCACCACCTCTTCAGGCGGGCCGTAGATTCCCGGATCGTATTCCAGGCCGGTGGACAGCCCCAGCGAGCCGGCGCGCATGTCCTGGGTCAGGTCGGCGTTCATGGCCGCCATCTCTGCCGAGGTGGCCGCGCGCTTGTAGTCCTGGCCCATGGCGCGGGCCCGAAGGCTGCCGTGGCCGGTGTAGGAGGCGACATTGACGGCCAGGGGCGCGGTCGCCAGCTGGTCGAAATAGGCCTTCAGCGGCAGGGCCGAAAAGCCGTCCTGTCCCACCACGATGGTGGTCACGCCCTGGGCGGTCAGCATCGCCATTTCCGGCGTCGCCTCGGCCTGCCGGTCATGGTGGCTGTGCGCGTCGATGAAACCTGGCGCCAAGGTCAGCCCCTTGGCGTCGACGACCGCCTCGCCCGGCTTGGGCTTGAGCTTGCCGACCGCGACGATGCGGTCGTTGTCGATCCGGACACTGACGGCGCGCGCCGGCGCGCCCGTCCCGTCCACCACCTTGGCGCGGACGATCAGCGTCGAGGCCAGGGCGCTCGTCCCCAACAGCCACACCAGGCCCAGGGTCGAACCGAAAAGGGACAGTCTCATGCGCCCACCCGTTGTTGCACCCGTCGGACTCTAGCGCGCGCCCGCGAGGGTTTCCGTCGTTTCGAGGGCTCCGGACGCGAGGAGCCTTCCCGCAGGCCGGCGCGGGCGCTTACCTTTATCGCTCCGATCGCGCTAAGCGTAGGCTGGCGCGTCACTAGGAAAGCTCATGAGCGACCAGCGTAAGGATCTCGACCGGATCGACATCAAGATCCTCGCCCTGCTGCAGCGCCAGGGTCGCGTCACCAAGGCCGCAATGGGCGAGTTAGTCGGGCTGTCGGCGTCGCGCTGCTGGGAGCGGATGAAGCGCCTGGAGAAGTCCAGGATCATCCGCGGCTATCACGCCGAGGTCGATCTGGGTCGCCTCGCCAAGCTCTCGACCTTCATCGTGCAGGTCAAGCTGACCGAGTACTCCTACGCCAAGGCCAGGACGTTCGAGGCCGGGATCGTCGGTCTGCCCAACGTCATCGGCTGTCAGGCGGTGCTGGGCGACGTCGATTATCTGGTCACGATCGCCGCCTTCAGCATCGAGCACTACCAGGCGATCATGGAGAGCATGCTCGACACGCTCAACGTCTCGTTCGACTACGTGACCCTGCCGGTCACCAAGACGCTCAAGGGCGACAGCGACCGCGATCTGCCGGCGCTTCTGGCCACGAGCCAGGACCTGGAGGCCTGAGGGCCTATCCCCACAGATCGGGACCGTTCGGCCTCAGCCAGCCGTCCTGGTAGCCAAAGCCGCCCTCGACATCGCGCACCAGCTGCATCGGGCAATCCAGGTCGATGATCTCGCAGCCCTGGGCCAGCAGCAGCGCTGGCGCGATCCCCAACGACGTGCCCTCCATGCAGCCGACCATCAGCCGCAATCCCCGCCATCGCGCCGCCTCGGCCAAGGCCAGCGCCTCGGTCAGCCCGCCGGCCTTGTCGAGCTTGATGTTGCAGAATGCGTAGCGGCCCACGACTCGGTCCAGATCCGCGCGGTCGTCGAACGACTCGTCCGCGCACAGCGGCACGGCGCCGCGATAGTCGCAGAGTTCGTCGTCGCACCCGACCGGCAGCGGCTGCTCCAGCAACTCCACCCCCAGCGCCGCCATGCGCGGCGCGCGATCGTTCAGCTGCGCCAGGGTCCAGCCCTGGTTGGCGTCGGCAATCAGGCGCGCACGGGGCGCAGCGGCGCGGATCGCCTCCAGTCGAGACATGTCGTCGCGATCGCCTAACTTGACCTTCAAGGCCCCGTAGCGTTCGGCCCACCGACCGGCCTTGGTTCCCATGGCCTCCGGCGTGTCCATGCCCAGGGTGACGAAGGTCTCGATCACGCGCAGCGGCGCCAGACCCGCGCGGACCGCTGCCGACACGCCCGACCGCTTGGCTTCCAGATCCCAAAGGGCGCAGTCGACGGCGTTCCGCGCGCCGCCAGGCGGCAGCAGGGCCGCAAGACCCGCGCGGTCCAGCACCGCGCCCCGATCCAGGCGCTCACGAAAACCGCGGAGCTGGTCCAGCATGCGGTCCGGCGTGTCGCCGCGATAGTCGACGCCCGCCGCCTCGCCGCGCCCGACCGCGCCGTCCGCCTCGATCTCGACCTCGACGACCACGGCCTCGGTATAGGCCTTGCGGGCGATGACGAAGGGTTCGATGAGCTCATGAACCCGCGACCGCGCGGTCAGCCGCATCAGGCCGCGCCCCTCCGCGCCGCCTGCGGCGCCAGGACGTCGACAATCGCCGCCACGCCGGTGCGCACGGGATCGCAGCACGGGATCCCCAGCGCGGCGGCGACATCGCGCAGATAGTCGGCGGCGGCCTCGGGCGACAGACGCGAGGTGTTGACGCAGACGCCCACGACCCGCGCCGCCGGATTGGTCAGTCGGGCGTGACGCAGGTTGAGATCGATCGCCTCGGCCAGGCTGGGGGTCGGAAACGACTCCAGCCCGTCGATCGCCGCGCGGGTGGCGTCGTGGCAGACGATCAGGGCGTCCGGCTGGCTGCCGTGCAGCAGGCCCAGTGACACCCCCGCATAGGCGGGATGGAAGAGCGAGCCCTGGCCTTCGATGATGTCCCAGTGATCCTCCGGAGCCGCCGGACTGAGGACCTCGGCCGCGCCGGCCACGAAGTCGGAGACGATGGCGTCGATCGGCGCGCCCGAGCCGGCGATGAAGATCCCGGTCTGGCCGGTGGCGCGGAAGTCGGCGCTGACGCCCCGCGCCTTCAGTTCCCGGGTGACGGCCAGCGCGGCGTACATCTTGCCGACCGCGCAGTCGGTGCCGACCGTCAGAAGGCGCTGGCCCTCGCGCTTGGCGCCCTCGCCCACCACGATGAAGCGCGCATCAGGCTCGCGCGCTTCGAACAGCCGCCGCCCCAGACGCTCGGCGGCCTCGCGCACGCGGGGCAGGCTGGCCAGGCGCGTATGAAGTCCCGAAACCAGGTCCAGGCCGGCTTCCAGCGCCTCGATCAGGACGGCTTCCCAGTGCAGCGGAATGAAGCCGCCCGCATTGGCCACGCCGATCAGCAGCGAGCGCGCGCCGGCGGCCTTGGCCGCACCGGGCGTCATGTCGGCCAGGCCCAGGTCGACCTCGCAGCCCTCGAGTCGAAGCTGGCCGACGCAGGCGTCGGGCCGCCAATAGGCGACGCCCAAAGCAGTCTTGGCGCTGACGCGGTCAACGTCGGCGAGGAACATCAGGCACGGATAGGGAAAATCCACGGCAGGCTCTCGTATGGGCGCGCTGGTCGGCGCGGCGAATCTTCAGGCCGCGAACGACCGGCTGGCGGAAGGGCGGGCGGAGGGCAGCATGCGCGAGGCCACGGAGGCGCTGACGCCGCTGAGTCCCTCGATTCGGGCGATCAGCGCGTCCAGCCGCTCGGCGTGCGAGGCCTCGACCACCGCGACCAGATCGTAGTCCCCCGAAATCTGATGCAGGGCGGTCACCCCGTCGATCTCGGAGAGCGCAAGCTCGGTTCGCGCCATGTCGCGCCGCGCCACCCGCAGCATGACATGGGCGCGCGGCCACGCCTCGCCACGCCCAGCGTCGGCCTCGACGCCCAGAAATCCGGGCCCAGTATGGATCCGCTGGAGGCTCACCCTGTCTCTCCGCTCAAGCTCACACGGCAGATTAAGCCGTCTTGCTCTCCGGAAATCGTCGACTTGCCCGGGCGACGCGAGAGAAACGCCCGTCAGAAGCGCTTAACGCAGGACTTTCGTCGCCAGCAGGATCGAAGACGTCGTTCGCTCGATGCCCTCGATCTCTCCGATCCGGTCGATCAGCGTGTTCAGGTCGCCGACGGTCTCAGCCTCGACCACGGCGATCAGGTCGTACTCGCCGCTGATCGCGTGAAGCGCCGAGAGTTCGGCGATGGCCGCCAGCGACTCCTCGATGGTCTTGGCGTGCTTGAGCTGGGTCTTGATCATCACCTGGGCGCGGATCAGCCGTCGGTCGTAGGACTCGCCAAGCCGCACGGTGTAGCCGCCGATGACCCCGAGCTCCTCCAGCCGGCTCAGGCGGGCATAGACATTGGCGCGCGACAGGCCGAGGTCACCCGCCAGCTTGGTCACGGGCTGGCGCGAGTCTTCGCGCAGCATCGCCAGCAGACGGCGATCCAGATCGCTCAGCGCTCGGTCATCTGATTTCGTCACGCCTTCTGTCCCCCTGCTCGGCGCTTCGGATCAACGCGGTGAAGGCTCGTCGGCGTAGATCGCCGTGCGCGGCGTCGGCGCCGACGAGGAAATCGCGCCGCGATACATGCCCAGATCGTTCATGCCGAACGCCGCGCGTCCTTCACCATCGATCGCGATCAAGCCGCCGTCGCCGCCAATCTTGGTGATCGCCGCCATCGTGCCGTCCGCAGCCTGTTGAACGGTCTCGCCCTTCCAGGCCAGGCGGTCGCAAACCTGGCGCGCAGCGCTCTCCCGGATGAAGTATTCGCCCGAGCCGGTGGCCGACACGGCGCAGACCCCGTCGCGCGCGTAGGTTCCCGCGCCGATGATCGGGCTGTCGCCGATCCGAGCCCAGCGCTTGCCAGTCATGCCGCCGGTCGAGGTGGCGGCGGCGACATGGCCCTTCTGATCGAGCGCCACCGCCCCGACCGTTCCGAAGAGGTGGGTGGGATCCAGCATGGCGTGGTGATCCTTGCGCCAGGCCAGCAACTGTTTCCAGCGTTCCTCGGTGTAGAAATACCCGGGCGGCGCCTGTTCCAGACCCATCTCTTTGGAAAACTGGTCCGCGCCTTCGCGCGCGAGCAGGACGTGAGGCGACTTCTCCATGACCGCGCGGGCCAGGCTGATCGGATTGCGCGTGCGCGTGACGCCGGCGACGGCGCCGGCCTTCAGGGTCGCGCCGTCCATGATCGCCGCATCCAGCTCGTTACGCCCCTCCGCCGTAAAGACCGCGCCCTTGCCGGCGTTGAACAGGGGGTTGTCCTCCAGAACCCGAACGGCGGCCTCGACAGCGTCCAGACTGGAGCCGCCCGCCTTCAGGATCCGCGCGCCCGCATCGAGCGCCGCGTCCAGACCCGCGCGGAACGCCTTGTCCTTTTCGGGCGTCAGCTCCCCGCGTTCGAGGACCCCGGCGCCGCCATGCACGGCGAGCGACCATTTGGCCTCGCCTGCCGCCGCGGCCAGGGTCGGTGTCGAGACGGCCAGGCCGCAGAGCGCGAGGCAGGTCAGGCGGAGAAGGGTTGGGAGCGTCATCATCATCTTCGTCTGGTGAGCGACCGGGCTATCGATCACTGCGGATCAGGGTTCCCTTGTCCACCCGCGCGGTGATCGTGAAGTCGGGCTTGGTGACCTGGAAGGTCTTGAAATCGAGCGTGCTGTCCGGTCCCAGGCCGACGATCGGGAATGCCCCATAGCTCAAGGGCTGGCCGGCGATGATGGTCGCGGGCTTCTTCAGCGGCCGCACCAGCCAAGCATGACCAGGGCCGTAGTAGCGGCCGATCCCCTGCCCATCGATCAACATGGCGCCGGCCTCGTCCACGCCCAGACCGGTGATGGCCGTGTCGTTCTCTTCCTGGATCAGCCGTCCGACGAAGGTGACAAGCCGCCCCTGACGGTCGCGCTTGTCGAAGTGGGTGTCGGTGATGACCTTGGACAGGTAGGGCAGGTGCAGGAAATCGCGCACCAGCGTGACGCTGGGGCCAGTCGGATTCTTCAAGGCGTCCGGCGAGGTCAGGCTGATCGAGTCCAGACACCCATAGACATAGCCGCCCAGCACCGCCAACCCCGCGCTGGTGCCGCCGATCGGCTTGCCGGCCTTGACGTGGGCGTCCAGAGCCCTGTTCAGGGCCGTGCCCTTCCAGGCGCGGACATAGTTGCTCTGGTCGCCGCCCCCAAAGAAGATCCCGTCGGCCCGAGCAATGATCGCCAGCAGCTTCGGATCCTCGCCGGCGTCCTCGTCGTGGATCACCAGGGTCTCGACCGACACCACGCCGCCCACGTCGTTGTAGATCTCGTCCTGCAGTTCGCGGCCGCCTCGCGCACGCAGCACGACGATGTGGCCGCCGCCGGACTGCTTGACGAAGATCCTGAAGGCGTCAATCGGCCAGTCCCCGCCCCCGAACAGGCCCAGCAGCGGCCCGGTCTTGCCCGGCGTTGGGGCGTTCACGTCGCCGATGCGGTAGTACTCATAGCCCGGTCCGACGGCGTCCGGCCCCGCAGGCGTGGCCGCGCCCGCACTGGCGACGCCCAACAGCAACGCCGCTATCGCCACCGCCGCCGCAAATCGAACCATCTGGCGTCCTCCGTTCAGACCAGCCTAGCCGCGCTCCGTGTTTCACGGTGCGAACCATCACGTTTCGACGCCCGGAAAAGTCAAATTGCTCAGTCCGACGGCGCGACGACCAAATTGCTGCACGTCAAACGCAATCTGTCCAATATTTTTGACAAAATGTATTTTCCGACTTTCAATCTGAGAACGTCGCAACCCCAAATAGGCCCAATCTCGGAACAGCGCCGAGGTTTTGGCTTCAGGCAAGGTCTGTCGGCGCAACAAAAAAGGGGGATATCGATGAAGACGCATCTTCTTCGCGCCAGCGCCTTGGCTGGGATGGCCGGGCTCATGATCGTCGGCCAGGCCGGGGCTCAGACTACGGCGACCGCGAACGATGACACGGTCGAGGCGCTGGTGATCACCGGCTCGCGCATCCCCCGCATCGCGACGGAAGGCCCCGCGCCGGTGACCGTGATCACCAGCGACAACATCAAGGCCGCAGGCTTCAACAGCGTTCCGGACGTCATGCGCGCCCTGACCCAGAACGGCGGCGAGACCCAGACCCAACAATCGTCCAGCGGCATGGACTGGACGCCGGGGGCCCAGCAGGTGGACCTGCGCGGCCTGGGACCCAATCACACCCTGGTGCTGGTCAATGGCCGCCGCATCGCGGACTTTCCGCTGCCCTATAACGGCAAGAGCGCCTTCACCGACACCTCGTCGATCCCGCTGGGCATGATCGACCGGATCGAGGTCCTCAGCGGCAGCGCCTCGGCCGTCTACGGCTCCGACGCCATCTCGGGCGTGGTCAACTTCAACCTCAAGAAGAAGGTCGACGGGACGACGGTCGACGTCACCCTCGGCGGTTACGAGCGAGGCGGCGGCGCCAGCCAACGCGTGAATGTTTCCAGCGGTTATTCAAAGGGCGACTTCGACCTGGTGATCGGCGGCGAGTTCGTCAACCAGCGTCCGATCTGGGCCTATGACCGCGACATCCAGGACAGCACCAAGGACAGCCCGAGCCGGCGCACGGCGATCGCGCGGCGCGACTTCCTGCGCATGGACCCCTCAGAAGACGTCTATCTCGATCCAGGCGCCAACACCTGCAAGGCCCTATCGAAGCTGAACGGCGGATCGGTCGAATACGCCAGCCGCCCCGGTTGGGGCGCCTATGACCCCGACCTCGACGACTACAGCCCTGGCTACTACTGCGGCAGCTTCAGCTCGATCGGCTACGGCACGATCGTCAGCGAGCGCAAGAGCGCCAACGTCGTGGCCTCGCTGAACTACGCGCCGCGCGACACCCTGGCCTTCTTCGCCGACATCTCGGCGGGCTACAGCCGCACCCGGCAGTTCCAGGACGTCCTGAACTGGGAGTACCAGGACGCCAACGGCAGCGAGGACGGCATCTTCTACAACCAGTTCAGCGGCGGGCTCGACCTTTGGCACCGCAACTTCACGCCCGAGGAGATGGGCGGACTGAACAAGGGCTTCATCAAGAACGTCTCCCGCACCTTCAGCATCACGCCGGGCGTCAAAGGCGCCCTGGGCGGCGGCTGGGACTACGAGGCCTTCTATAATTTCAGCCAGTACAAGTCCTCGATCAGCTGGCCCAAGGTGGTCACCTCAAAGGCCACCGCCTTCTTCCTGGGTCCGCAACAAGGCGTCGACGCCGATAGCGGCTACGCGATCTTCAACGCCAATCCGACACGCCTCTATACGCCGCTGACCCCGTCCGAATTCGAGTCGATCACGGCGCGCACCACCTATCGGCCCATCGCGCGCCAGCAGGGCGTGTCGTTCCAGGTCAACAAGGCCGATCTCTTCCGCCTGCCGGCCGGCCCTGTCGGCTTCGCCGCGGTCGCCGAGTACGGCCACCAGTCCTACCGGCTGGGTCTCGATCCGCTGGCGACCGTCAACTACTACTACGGCCTGCGCGACGCCGACGGTTCAGGCTCGCGCGATCGCTGGGGCGTGGGCTACGAGTTCCGGGTTCCGCTGCTGCGGAGCCTCGAGCTGTCCACCGCCGGTCGCTACGACGGCTACAAGTACGGCGGCAACACGATCGACAAGTTCACCTACAACGGCGGCCTGGAGTGGCGGCCGCTGAAGACCGTGTTGCTGCGCGCCGCTTACGGCACCGGCTTCCGCGCGCCGGACCTGCACTATGTCTTCGCCAAGGAGGGTATCAGCCACCCGTCCGGCACCGACTACTACCGTTGCCGGATCGAGGAGCCGGGCGAGGACATCGGCGACTGCAGCTATGCCGATGAGGGACTGGTCAAGGTTCGCCTCGGCAACGCCAAGCTGAAGCCCGAAACGTCGAAGTCGCTCAACTACGGGGCCGTCTGGTCACCCGTTCGCAACTTCGACATCTCGGTCGACTACTTCCGGGTCGAGCTGGACAACGCGGTGCTCGACATGAGCCTGGACAGCGTTCTGCGACAGGAGGCCGACTGCCGGATCGGCAAGACCTCGGCCGGCACGCCCGTCAGCGCCACCTCGCCGACCTGCGTCGACGCCCTGGCGCGCGTGAAGCGCAACCCGCTGACCGCCACGATCAATCCGGGCGCGATCAGCACCGTGACCATCAATCCGATCAACGTCGCCACCGAGCGGACGACCGGCGTTGACGTCGCGGCCCACTATCGCTGGCCGACCAGCAGCTTCGGCACGTTCAATTTCAGCCTGGCGCACACCTGGGTGCACAACCATACCAGCCGCCAGTATCCGGGCGATCCCATCAAGAACCAGCTGGCCTTCGACAGCGGTTACGTCATCCCGCGCACCAAGAGCAGCGCGGCGATCAACTGGACCCTCGACGACCTGAGCATCGGTCTGCACGGTCAACGCCTGGACCGCATCGCCAACTACAACGAGGACGGCTGGACCAAGGCGACCTACATGGTCAACGCCACGGTGCAGTACGAGATCAACGACCGCACGCGTCTCAGCCTGGCCATCGACAATCTGTTGGACAAGGACCCGCCGCGCGACCCGACCTATTCGGGATATCCTTACTACGACACCTCGTGGTTCTCCGCGACGGGACGCAGCTACTACCTGCAGCTGACCCACAAGTTCGGCGGCGCCGGCGGCCTTTGAGACCACAACCCGCGTGACCTCATGCCGAGGCGGTCGCGACGCGACCGCCTCGGCGACCCCCGCCAGGAGATCTCGCATGACGTCCAAGCTGGCATTGGCCGCGTGCCTGGCGCTGGCGACCGCTTCGGCGGCGCTGGCCGCCCCCAAGGCGCCCCCTCCGACCCCGCCGATTCCGATCGCGCGGGCTGTGGACTATCCGGGCGTGATCGACCTCAAGGTCGACGTCAGCGACACGACGCGCAAGGTCTTCCGGGTCACAGAGACCCTTCCCGTCTCGCCCGGCCCGCTGGTGCTGTCGCTTCCCAAGTGGATCCCGGGAGAGCACTCGCCCAGCGCCCAGATCGTGCTGATGAGCGGCTTCACCGTCACGACCGACGACGGCCGGCGGCTGGCGTGGCGGCGCGATCCGGTCGAGATGACCGCTTTCCACATTGATGTCCCGGCCGGCGTCCAGTCCCTCACCGTTCGTCTGGAGCAGCCCACCGCACAGCCCGGCGGACCGGTTCGGATCGCCGTCACCCCAAACCTCGTGCTGCTGAAATGGACCGCCGTCGCGCTGTATCCCGCCGGCTACGAGGTCAGTCGGATCAAGGTCCGACCAACGCTGACCATCCCGACCGGTTGGACCCTCGCCACCGCACTAGACGGGCCCGAGACCGATGGGGCGACGACGCGTTTCGCGCCCACCAGTTTCGAGACCTTGATGGATTCACCGGTCTACGCCGGGCGTCACAAGGCCGCCTTCGATCTCGATCCTGGCGCAAGCCGGCCCGTCCGCCTGACCGTGTTCGCGGACTCGCCCAAGGACCTGAAGGCCACGCCCGCGCAGATCGACATCCATCGTCGGCTCGTCCAGCAGACGGACAAGCTGTTCGGCGGCGCGCGGAATTTCGACCACTACGACTTCCTGCTCAGCCTGAACCCCGCCGTCGGCTACCTGGGCGCCGAGCACCAGAGATCCAGCGAGAACGGGTACAGCTCGGCCGGCTATTTCACCGCCTGGGACACCGCCTTCACCGGGCGAGACATCCTGGCCCACGAATATGTCCATGCCTGGAACGGCAAGCACCGCCGCCCGGCGGATCTATGGACGCCTGACTACACCACGCCGATGCGCAACAGCCTGTTGTGGGTCTATGAGGGGCTGACCGAGTACTACGGCGATACGCTGGCGACGCGTTCGGGCCTGTATTCTTCCGAGCAGATGCGCCAGCGGCTCGCCCTGATCGCGGCCAACGCCGAAGCCACGCCGGGGCGCGGCTGGCGCAGCCTGCGCGACACGACAAACGCCTACATCATGAATTCGGCCGGCGGCACGGGCTCCACCAGCTGGCTGCGATCGCTCGACTACTACGAGGAAGGCCAGCTGCTCTGGCTGGACGTCGATACGCTGATCCGCGAACGCACCCACGGCGCCAAGTCGCTGGACGACTTCGCCCGGGCGTTCTTCGGGGTGGACGACGGCGACATGACGGTCTCGACCTACGAGGTCGAGGACGTCTTCAGCGCGCTGAACGCGGTCACGCCCTACGACTGGGCCGCGTTCATCAACGCCCGCCTGGACAGCCATGATCGCGCCCCGCTGGATGGCCTGACGCGCGCCGGCTGGCGCCTGGTCTTCGAAGCCCAGCCTTCGGCCTATGTCACAGCCTATGAGAAAGACGCCGAGACCAGCCTGCTGACCTTCTCGCTGGGCGCTGAGATCGGCTGGGACGGCGCGGTCAAGGAGGCTCTCTGGGACGGCCCGCTGTTCCGCGCGGGCGTGATCGCCGGGAGCCGCATCGTCAAGGTCAACGGCAAGCCCTACGCCCCCGACACCTTGAAGGCCGCGATCGCCGCAGCCGCCAGGCCGGGCGCGTCAGCCATTGTTCTGGGGGTCAGGGCTGATGATCGGGACCGCGTGGTCAGGGTCGCCTATCACGGCGGCCCCCGTTACCCGCACTTGCGCCGCCTGCCCCAGACGCCCGATCGCCTCGGGCAGATTCTCTCCCCGCGCTAGCGCCCGAGGTCAGGGCCTCTTCGACCATCACGGGCAGGGTCGACGGTCGTGATTGACAATAATTCTATTTTAGATGAAATCTAAAAAACAAGAAAAGCCAGCCGGGGCCGCGTGCGATCCCGTCGCGGCTGAAGCGCCGGTGTCGGCGGCGTCGAAAGGCGCGGGCGCCGCCCGGCGCCGTCGAGGGGGAGACCAACAGGTGAAACGACGTCTTTTAGGGATGACCATGGCGCTGGCCGTCATCAGCCCGTCGATCGCTGGGGCCGATCCCAGCGATGGCCGCGTGTCGTCCTTCTATACGTGGGCGAAACCTCTCCCCGCCCGCGCCGGCGCGCTGTTGCGCGCCGAGCCGCTAGAGCCCGCGCTGATCTTGCCAGGCGCGGGCTCTGGCCAGCGTATTCTCTACAGCTCGACCGACGGCTTGGACGGCAAGACCGCGCTGGCGGTATCGGGCGCCCTGTTCCTGCCGGAAGGCCAACCACCCGAAGGCGGCTGGCCGGTCGTCGCCTGGGCGCACGGCACCGTCGGCGTCGCCGATATCTGCGCGCCGTCCTGGGCGGGACGGTCCTGGCGCGACGTCAGCTATCTCTCTGCCTGGCTGCGACAGGGCTTCGCGGTGGTCGCCACTGACTATCAGGGCCTGGGCACGCCAGGAGCCCACCCCTACCTCGCCACGCGCCCCGAGGCCTATTCGGTGCTGGACGCGGCTCGGGCCGTCGTTCGGGAACGTCGCGAGCTGGCCAACAAGATCGTCCTGGTAGGCCAGTCGCAGGGCGGCGGCGCAGTGATCGCCGCAGCGGGCCTGGCGCCAGAGTATGCGCCGGATCTCAACGTGGTCGCGACAGTGGCCACAGGCGCGGCCGCAGTCTATCCACGCGCGACCCAACCTTCTGGCGGGAGCTCCGCCGAGGTGGACGCCACCTCCGCCTATGCTCTCTACCTCGCGTTGTCGTTCATGGCCGCCGACCGCTCGGCTAAGGCCGACCAGCTGCTCAGCTCCAAGGCGATGCCGCTGCTGGCCCTGGCCAACAGCCGCTGCATGGACGCGCTAAGCGGCGATGTGCTGAGCGCCGGGCTCAACTGGGGAAATGTCCTGGCCCCCACAGCCCTTGGGATGCTCGCCCAGCGAATGGAACTCGTCGCCTTCCCCCGTTACGCCATTCCCACCCCGATCTTCATGGGTACGGGCGAGCGCGATATCGATGTCGAGCCCGCTCGCCAGGGCGAGCTCGCGGCGCAGCTCTGCAACGCCGGCTCGCGTGTCGAGCACCATGTGTACAAGGGACTCGATCACAGCGGCGCCGTGAACGCCTCGCTCGCCCATTCCATTCCCTTCGTGCGACGGATGATCGCGGGCGGCGCGCCTGCCGCCGCCTGTGGGCAGGACAGCTGAGCGTGGACGCGCTGAGCGGCTTTCTCGGCCTTGGCCTGTTGGCTCTGGCTGGCCCGGCTGGTCAGCCCGCCGACGAAGCGCGCTGCGCGGCGCTGACCCAGGCGCCGATCGTGAACGGACGGATCACCTCGGCGCGTCCGGTGACGCCGGAAGACGGCTTCGAGACCGGTCTGGCTTTCCCATCAAAGCTGCCCCTGCCGCGCCGGCTGTGCCGGGTGGCGATGACCTTGTCACCAGTCACCGGGTCGACCATCCGCGCCGAGCTTTGGCTGCCCATGGACAGCGGCTGGAACGGCAAACTGCTGGCGGCCGGCAACGGCGGCTTTGGCGGCAGCCTGTCCGACCCGATGCTGACCATGCGGGCCGCCGTCGCCCGTGGCTACGCTGCGGTCGGCAACGACATGGGCCACGATGCGGCTGATCCGACATGGTTTGCGCGCGACACGGCGGTGACGGACTTCGCCTGGCGCGCCGACCACGCCTCGACCGCCGCGGCCAAGACGATCCTGGCGACCTACTATGGAGCGGCGGCGAGGCTGACCTACTTCCACGGCTGCTCCAGCGGCGGACGTGAGGCCCTGGCGGCGGCCACGCGCTTTCCCGCCGACTATGACGGCGTCATCGCCGGCGCGCCGCCGGCCGACTATAGCGGCCTGCTGCTCGCGGCGGCCTGGACGCAGCAACAGTTGGCGCGCCCGGGCGCGATGCTCGACGAGGCCGACCTGCAGCTACTCGGTAAAGCCAGGCTGGCGGCTTGCGACGCCAAGGACGGCCAGTCAGACGGGATCATCGCCGATCCACGCCGCTGCCGCTTCGAGCCGCGCGCCCTGGCGTGTCGACCGGGACAGTCCAGCGGATGCCTGACGCCGGCCAAGCTGAAGGCGGCGCGCGCGATCTATCGGGGACCACCGGGCCTGGCTGGAACGCCGACGGGCGCCGAGGCGACGCCGGACGGCTGGGCCGCCTGGATCGTGGGGCCCAACGCCCGCCATCGCTACTTCCTGCAGGGCACCATCGGCGGGATGATGCTGCGCGACCCGGCATGGCGCATCGCCGATTTCGATCTGGTTCGCGATGCGCCGAAGGTGCGCGCGACCTTCCGCGCGAACGGCGTGGACGCGCCGCCAGCCGACCTCTCGGCGTTCCGCCGACGGGGCGGACGCCTGATCCTCTATCACGGCTGGGCCGACGCGGGCGTCAATCCGCTGGGCAGCATTCGTTGGCGCGACGCGGTCGCGCAACGCATGGGACGCCGCGCGGCTGACGAGACGCTGGCGCTGTTCATGGTCCCCGGTCTTGGCCACTGCGCCGGCGGCGTCGGACCTCACCATCTCGACATGCTGGGCGCGCTCGAACTCTGGCGTGAAGCCGGACAGGCGCCGTCCGAGGTGCTCGGAACCCGATTTAGCGGCTCGCCACTGGCGGCGGCGATGGAACTGCCCGCCGGGCGCAAGATCTCCGCGCGGCCGGTCTGTCGCTACCCCGCCGTCGCCCGCTGGGACGGTCGCGGCGATCCCGACCAGGCCGAGCACTACCGATGCCGCCGCTGAGCGCGGCCGCGCGTCAGTGATCAATAAAAACAACAGCATAATACGAAATGGGGAGGATAAAATGCGTCGAAACACCCTGATGGGCCTACTGCTGGCCAGCGCTTGTCTGACAGACGCTGCGGCGGCATGGGCGCAGGAGCAGTCAACCGTTCAGGTCGGCGACGCCGGCGCGCAGGTTCAGGTCGACGAGATCGTGGTGACCGCCAGCCGGCGGGCCGAACGACTTGTGGACGTCGCGGGTCAGGTCGGCGCTGTCGACGGCGGCACGCTGGAAAAGCTCAAGGCCCGCAACCTTGCTGACTTCGCCGCCTTCACCCCGGGTGTCAGCTTTCAGAGCACGTCGCCCGGCACCAACCGGGTCGTCATTCGCGGCGTCACCACCGGAGGCTCTCAGCAGAGCAGCGCTATCGGGCTCTATGTCGACGACGTGCCGATCGGCTCCAGCACGCAGTTTGGCCAAGGCGCGCAGGCGCTCAATATCGGACTCTTCGACCTCGACCGCATCGAGGTGCTCAATGGGCCGCAGGGTACGCTCTACGGAGCCAACGCGCTGGGCGGCACGCTCAAATACATCACCGCCACGCCCGACGCCGGCGCGCCCAGCGGACGGATCGAGGCGGAAGGCGGCCATACCGAGCATGGTGCGGGCAGCTGGGCCGGACGCGCGATGGCCAATCTTCCGCTCGGCGATGACTTCGCGTTGCGCGCCGTCGGCGTCTACGAGGACAACGGCGGCTTCATCGATGACCCGACGCACGGCCGCGACAATCTGGGCCGCTCGAAGGTACTGGGGGGTCGCCTTTCTATAGGTGGCGCGCTGACGCCGCGTCTTCGCCTCCGGCTCAACGCCTTTGGACAGCGCGTCAAGACAGACGGCGCAGCGGTCGAGTTCCAGAATCCGTCGACCGGCCGTCCGACGGGCGGCGCCTACAACCAATCCAACGCCACGCCCGAAAGCGGCCGCGCGTCGCTGGCGCTGGTCTCCGGCGTGGGCGACCTCGACCTCGGCAAGGCCAAGTTGACCACGGTCACCGCCTGGCAGGATAACCGGCTCAAGGCGATATCTGATGAGAGCATCACCTATGGCGCGATCGTCACCGCCCTGTTCGGCCCGGTGGCCGGCAGCAATCCGTTTCGCCTGACCACCGACGTTCGCACGCGGCGCTTCACCCAGGAGCTGCGCCTGGCCTCCATCGACAACAAGCGTCTCGAATGGGTGGTCGGAGGGTTCTATTCCCGCGAGAAGACCCGCCAACAGGTCGGCCTCACCAACGCCGCGAGCAGCGACGGCTATCTGTTCGGCGTTCCGATCGGCAGCTTCGATATTCCCAGCGTCCAACGCGAACTCGCCCTGTTCGGCGACGCCACGGTCTATTTCTCGCGCACGGTCGACGCGACGATTGGCGTGCGCCAGAGCTGGAACAAGCTCGATTACGTCCAGCGCGCCTGGGGGCTGGGCAACAATCCCACCAACCCGTTCGGGGTGATCACCAGCCAGGCGAGCTCGGACGAGAGCACGACCACGTGGCTCTTCAACCTGCGCTACCGCCCGACCTCGGCGACGACGGTCTATACGCGCGCGGCCAGCGGCTATCGACCGGGCGGACCCAATATCGTCTTCGGTTCGGGGTCTGGGAACGCCAGCTTCGGGTCCGACCAGCTCTGGAACTACGAGGTCGGGGTCAAGCAGAGCTTCGGCGACGGCCGCGGGCTGATCTCCGTGACGGGCTATCAGATCGACTGGAGCAAGATCCAGCTCGTGGTCAACGTCAACGGCGTGAACCAGTATGTGAACGGCGGCGACGCGCGCGTTCGCGGCTCAGAGTTCGCTCTGTCATGGCGCAGCCGGGCGGGAGTCGGCATGACCCTGTCGGGGGCCTATACCGACGCCAAGCTGACCACGGTCGCTCCGGCCCTGGGGGTTGGGTATGTCGGCGCACGTCTGCCGCTCTCACCGCGCCTGAGTCTTGCGGCCTTGATCGACTACCGCGCTAAGCTGAGCGGTGGAGCGACGGCGGATTTCACGCTCGCGCTTCGACACGTGGGGAACCGGCAGGCCGGCTATGTCGGCAGCCCCTCGATCCCGCTCTATCGCCTCAAGGCCTACCAGACGGTCGACGCCAGCGTCGACGTCACCCTGGTCAGCGGGTGGCGCTTCAGTCCGTACATCCGCAACCTGTTCGATGTGCGCGGCGACGTCTCGGCGGCGACGTTCGCCAACGCCTATGTGCCCTCCGCGCCCGTCCCGGTCACACTCTCCCAGCCTCGCACGCTCGGGCTCACGATCGGGCGAAGCTTCTAAGGCGGCGACCGCACGCTCGCCCGGCCTCCTGTCCGGCGCGCGTGCGGTCGCTCCATCGCTCTAAAATCCAGCGTCGGCGCCGGGTGCGCGAACTCCGTCCAGGGTCTAGGCGGAGCGTTTGGCCTTGCGTGGGGGATCTGTCGCCACGGACCGGGTGGCGGTCGTCCACTCCGTCAAACCGTCGACGGGCGTCGGGCGCCCGATCGCATAGCCTTGCAGCTCCGCGCAGTCTTCTCCGCGCAGGAACAGGATCTGCTCCTCGGTCTCGACGCCCTCGGCCACGACGGGGATCTCGAGGCTGCGCCCCAAGCCGAGGACAGCGCGGACGATGACCGTGGCGCGGTCGTGCCGGTGGATGTTCTCGACGAAGCTCTTGTCGATCTTGATCTTGTCGAACGGGAACGATTGCAGCGTCGACAACGAGGAGAAGCCGGTGCCAAAGTCGTCCATGGCGATCCGCACGCCCAGGGCCTTGAGGCGTCGAAGGTTGTCGAGCGCCCGCTGATAGTCCTTGAAGAGCGCGCTTTCGGTGATCTCCAGCTCCAGGCGGGACGGTGAAAGGCCCGTGGTGATCAGCACCTCGTGCACCAGGCTGGGCAGCGCAGGATTGTGCAACTGCAGCGGCGACAGGTTGACGGCGATCCGGAGCGGCTTTTCCCAGGCGGCGGCGTCCGCGCAGGCCTGGCGGAGAACCCAGTCGCCGAGCGCCCCGATCAGGCCGTTCTCCTCGGCCACGGGAATGAACTCAAGCGGCGGGATCATGCCCCGGGTCGGATGCTTCCAGCGGACGAGGGCCTCGAAGCCGCACACGTCACCGTCCGCAGCGCGGGCCAGCGGCTGGTAGTGAACCAGCAGTTCGTTGTCAGCGATGCCTTGGCGCAGGTCGCGCGCCAGATTGCGCCGCTCGCGAATGGTGTCGTCCATCTCCCGCTTGAAGAAGCGATAGGCGCCCCGGCCGCTTTCCTTGGCCCGGTACAGGGCCATGTCGGCATTGGCCATCAGGGCTTCGACGGTCCGGCCATCGTCCGGGTAGAGGCTGACGCCCAGGCTTGAGCCCAGGGCCAGCTCCTGGCCCTCGTGCGCCACGGGCGCGCCGAGCGTTTCGATCAGACGTCCGGCCAGTTCGGCCGCCGCGGCGGGCTGATCGCCCCCGGCCACCTGGACGACGATGAACTCGTCACCGCCAAGGCGCGCTGCGAAGGACGGCGCCTGGACCGTCGACTGCAAGCGCCGGGCGGTTTCGACCAAGAGGGCGTCACCGGCCAGATGGCCATGCTGGTCGTTGGCTTCCTTGAAGTGGTCCAGGTCGATGCAGATGACCGCCAGACTTTCACCCGAGGCCTCGACGCGGTCGATGGCCGCGGCCAAGCGCATCTGCAGTGAGTTGCGGTTGAGAAGCCCGGTCAGGCCATCGTGCTCGGCAAGGTAGCGAATCTTTTCCTCGGCCGCGCGCCGTTCCCGCAGATCCCGGACGGCCAGAACGGTCAGTCCCGAGGTTTCAACCCGGGCGCCGTCGTCCATCAGACGCGAAAACACCTCGACCGGGATCTCGCGCCCGCCGGCGACGGGCTGCAGGAAGCCCTCGCGGCGAACATCCTCGCGGTTTGGCGACGCTTCGTCGAACGTCAGGATCTCGCCGAACAGTGGGCGACCGACAAGGTCCGAGAGCGAAGCGCCGGCCAGCTCGCAGAAGGCGGCGTTGGCGTCGTTGATCCGGCCCGACTGCACGACCACCAGACCTTCATAGGCGGCGTTGGCCAGGCGGCGAATGCGCTCGAGCGCCGAGCGCGAGGTTTGGGATTCGATCGCCACGGCGCCCAGTCCGCCCAGGATGATCATGCTGGTGATCGAACCGACAGCCAGGGTGAGGATGCCGCCGGACAGCAGTTGCTCGGGCACCGAGACCGCCATGTCGGGCACGATGGTGATCGCGGACATGCCCGTGAAATGCAGAGAAACGATGCCCAGGCACAGCAGGCCGCCGCCGATCGCTTGGCGCCGGATCGTGCGCGCGGAGCCGGCCAAGATCAGGGCGGCTGTCGCACCGGCCACGCCCAGCAAGGTCGAGAGGCCGACGGTCGCGTGCTCCCAGACCAGCTGGCCCTGCGTGACGAAGGCCGACATGCCCGTATAGTGCATCGAGGCGACGCCGAGCCCGATCAGAACCCCGCCGGCGAGGTCGTTGGTCGTCGTGCGCTGCGCCGAGGCCACCGCAAATCCGCCCGCCATGAACAGGGCGGCGATCATCAGCGACAGCAGGGTTCCCGTGGGGCTGTAGCCGGTCTTGAGGCCGGGCGTGAACGCCACCATGGCGATGAAGTGGGTAGCCCAGACGCTCGACCCGGCGACGAGGCCTGTCAGCAGCAGCCAGGCGGACCGCACGACGCCCCGCGCGCCGCGCATCCGCGAATAGAGCCGGAAGGTCGTAAAGCAACCTGCAAGGCAGACAGCGCCGGCGACGAGCACGAGGCGCAAGTCGTGCTGCGTTGTCAGGCAGGTCAGAAACTTCAGCACGCAACACCCCCCCAAAGGGTCACTAGAAATCAGTGTTACCGCACAAGTTACGAATAAACCCTTTCTGGAGTTAAGGTTGACGCAGGCCTATGGCATGGGCCCCGCCGCCTGAGCCCGATGCCATCGCCAGGCGCTGGAAACGATCGCGTCCAGATCCCGGACCGGCGTCCAATCCAGCAAGGCTTGCGCCTTGGCGTTGTCGCCAACCAGCACCGGCGCATCACCGGCGCGGCGCGGCGCGATCTGCACGTTCAAGGGCTCGCCGCTCGCGCGCCCCACCGCATCGACCAGTTCACGAACCGTGGTTCCTGTCCCCGTACCCAGGTTGAACGCTTCCGACGACCCGCCCGCAAGCAATCGCCGCAAGGCCGCCACATGGGCGTCGGCGAGATCCAGAACATGCACGTAGTCGCGGACCGCCGTGCCGTCGCGGGTGTCATAGTCGTCGCCAAAGATCGTGAAATGGGGCCTCTGGCCCAGGGCGACCTGGATGGCGAGCGGTAGGGCGTGGGTTTCCGGCTCGTGCCACTCACCGATACGGCCCTCCGGATCGGCGCCCGCCGCGTTGAAATACCGCAGGACCGCGCTGCGGAAGCCGACATAGCGATCGTAATCGGCCAGCGCCTGCTCGACCATCAGCTTGCTGCGGCCATAAGGGTTGAGCGGCGCCTGGGGATGGTCCTCGTTCATCGGCAGACGGACCGGGTCGCCGAAGGTCGCGCAGGTCGACGAAAACACCAGCGCTTTCACGCCGGCCCGTCGCGCCGCCTCGATCAGGGTGATGGCTCCCCCGACATTCGTGTCGAAGAAGGCGCCCGGCGACTTTACCGATTCCCCCACCTCGATACGCGCCGCGAAGTGCAGGACCGCCACCGGCGCATGGGCCGCGAACACCGCGTCCAACCGCCTCGCATCGCGAATGTCGCCGAGCTCCAGCGGCCCCCACCGGACGTGCTCGCGGTGACCGTTCGAAAGATCGTCGAACACGACCGGACGAAAGCCGGCCTCGGCGAGCGCCAGACAGCAGTGCGAGCCGACATAGCCCGCGCCGCCGGTCACCAGAACGGTTTGCATGCAAAATCCCTACCAGAAGCCGTCCATGGCTACCGGGTTTCGCGGGAGGGCGAAAGAACGCGGCCCGCCCCGCCGACATACCGGTCCATCAATCGGGCGATTGCAGGGACGGGTCGACCGAGCGTTTGGCCAGTTGGTGCTCGCGCCACGAGATGAACAGGGTGGACACGACCACGATCGCGGCGCCGATGATCGTGGCGGGGCGGGGTACCTCGTGGAAGAGCAAGAGGCCTGCGGCGACCGCGAACACCAGCCGGGTGTAGTCGATCGGCGCCATAACGGCGGCCTCGCCCGCCTGCATCCCCTTGATATAGGCGCCCTGCGTGAACGTGCCGATGACGCCCATCGTGGCCAGCAGTCCCAGGTCGGGCCAGGTCGGCCAGCGCCAGACAAACAGCGCCGGCGGGATTGCGAAGACCAGACCCAGCACCGCCGCATAGACCAGGAGCACGAACGGGCTGTGGTCGCGGGTCATCACCTTCATGCCGGTGATCGTCAGGGCGAACAGAAACGCCGACGCCAAAGCGCAGACCTGCGGCCAGCCGATCCAGGCCTGCACGCCGCCCGCCCCGGGTCGCAGCATGATCAGCACGCCGACAAAGCCCACCATCGCCGCACTGATCCGCAACGGTCCGATCGGTTCGCGAAGCACCAGGCCCGCCAGCGGAACCAGCCACAGCGTCCGCGTGAACGACAGCGCGTTGGCGTCGGCCAGGGGCAGCTTCTGATAGGCGTAAAAGCCCATGATCAGGGCTAGCACGCCGGCGCTGGAACGGAAGATCAGGATGCCGGGACGCGTGGTGCGGAACGCCCCGCGCCAGTCGCGAGCGATCAGCGGCAACAGCACCAGGACGCCGGCCAGCTGCCGGTAGAAGGTTTGGAGGGCCGCCGGATAGCCGGGCCCGAGGAACTTGATCAGGGTCGTCATCGCCGTGAAGCCGACCGCAGAGGCCAGCATCCACAGCGCGCCGCGCAGGTTCGGGGTGAGCGTCACCCCGCCCCGCCGGCAGCCAGAAGCTGGGCGCGCATCTGCTCGGCCTGCTCAGGCGTAATCCCCATGGCCGCCAGGATCGGCGAGGGCGTATTGACGTCCCAGGCGCTGCGCGGGCCCACGGTGATGCCGCCGTCGACAACGATGTGCGTGCCGGTCACGAACCGCGAGTCGTCGCTCGCAAGATAGAGGGCGGCCGCCGCGATGTCCTCGGGCAGGCCCGACTTGGGGATCGGCTGGATCTTCGGACCGATCGAGGCGATCTGCGCGGCCATCTGGTCGGCCACTTCGCGCGGCAGGCCCATCGAGGCGCCGAAGATCGAGGTGGCGATCAGGCCTGGGCAGATGGCGTTGACGCGGATCTTCTGCGGGGAGAGTTCGGCTGCGGCGCAGCGGCTCATGTGGATCACGGCCGCCTTCGCCGATGAATAGGCCAGCGGGCCGAAACCTGCCTGCAGACCCGCGATCGAGGCGGTGTTGATGATCGAGCCGCCGCCGCGCTTCAGCATCAGCGGCAGGGCGTGCTTCATGCCCATGGCCGGACCGCGGACCAAGAGCGCGAAGGTCTTGTCCCAGGCCTCGGCCGTCAGCTCGGGGACGCCCGCAGGGGTGCCGCCGTGGCCGGCGTTGTTGAACAGGATGTCGAGGCCGCCGAAGCTGTCTTCGGCCAGGGCCATGGTCTTGGCCAGATCGTCATCCGAGGTGACGTCGCAGCGCGAGAAGCGGACCTTGTCGGGGAAGCGCTGCTCCAGCATGCGCCCCTTCTCGTCCTGCAGGTCGGCGGCGACGACGCAAGCGCCCTCGGCGACGAAGAGCTCGACTGCGCCAAGCCCGATACCCGAGCAGCCCCCGGTGATCACGGCGACCTTGCCGTCCAGACGTCCGACCATCGATTTCTTCCTCCGCGTTCCCCGACCTCTCCTGGGTCAGTGATCAATGATCATATTCGCGGAGCGGGTAGGGATTGGCTAGAGGCCTTCCGCGACGCGGCGCGGTTTTCGGGGCTGGAATCCGTCGGGTCGGCTAAGGTGCGACCTCGTTGCGGCCGCGGATCTGCTCCCAGCGCGCCTTGTCCGTCGCCTGCGAGCCGCGCTGCGACAGCGCCCGAGCCACATCGCCGACGGCCGGGCCGATCAGCGACCAGGGCTCGACGCAGTAGCGGAAGAACAGCCGCTTGGGATCGGCCGTCAGGCGGAACAGCCATTCCAGCCCCAGCGGGCCCATCCAGCGCGGCGCGGCCTTCTGGACGCCGGCCTCGTAGTCGAAGGCCCCGCCGACGGTGAAGGTCGCCGCCGGGCCGTAGGCCTTGTGGTTCTCCAGCGTCCAGATTTCCTGGCGCGGCATGCCCATGCCGACCAGCACGATGTCCGGCGCGTAGTCGCGGATTCGGGCGAGCACGGCCTCGTTCTCGGCCGACCCCGAGGCGGCGTCGAAATAGCCGTGATGCGTCTCGATGCGCGCGTTCGGCCAGTCCTGGCGGATGCGCTCGACAGCCTTTTCGCCGACGCCGGGCGCGCCGCCGACGAAGAAGACCTTCCAGCCCTTCCGGCTGGCCAGGGCCCAGAAGGCGTCGCGCCAGTCCAGATAGGTGCAGCGGTGAAAGCGCCGGCTGGCGCGGCCCACCAGACGCGCCCAGAAAATCAGCGGGGTGGAGTCGACCTCGATCAGGTCGGCGGCCTTGTAGAACTCGCCGATCCGCGGGTCCTGGCCGAGCAGGTAGAGGCTGTGCAGGTTGTGGTTGGCGACGATGGCGCTCTGGCCCGCCTCCAGCTTGCCGGTGACGAAGTGGAAGACCTCCTCCGGGCGCACCAGGTCCACAGTCCCGCCGAGCACCCGCACGCGCTCTTCGGGACGGCGAGCCAGCCGGTAGGGACGGCGCGGCGCGGCCGGGGCGGCCTCGTTGAAGCCGCTCTGCTCCTGGGGAACAAACATCTCCGCAGAGTCTCCTCGTCTTGGAGACATTCTGCGGAGAGAGCCTGTTTCCTTCGCTAAGAAGGATGCTTAGCGCGTTTTAACCACGCCGTGGCGCCGCCCTTATTCGACGATGATGACCACCTTGCCCATCGCCTTGCGGCTGGACAGGTGCGCGATCGCCTCGCCGGCCCGGGCCAGCGGGAAGCGTTCGGAGACGTACGGCCGGATCTTGCCGGCGGCGTAGAGGTCCATCAGCTCCTTCAGGTTCTGGGCGTGGCCCTTGGGGTCGCGCGCCACCGCCGCGCCCCAGAACACGCCGACGATGTCGCACGACTTCAGCAGCGTCAGGTTCAGCGGGATCTTCGGGATGCCCGACGGGAAGCCGATGACCAGGAAGCGGCCGTTCCAGCCGGCCGCGCGGATCGTGGCCTCCGAATAGTCGCCGCCGACCGCGTCATAGGCCACGTCCCAGCCGTCCGAACCGCAGGCGCCCTTGATCAGGTTGGCCAGCTCCTTCTGGCCGTCCTTGTCGAACGGACCGCGCGGATAGACGACGCCGCTGTCGGCGCCGTGCTTGATGGCCAGGTCGACCTTCTCCTGACTCGAGGCCGCGGCGATCACCTTGGCGCCCATCGCCTTGCCCAGCTCGACGGCGGCCAAACCGACGCCCCCGGCCGCGCCCAGCACCAGCAGGGTCTCGCCGGCCTTCAGTACGCCGCGATCCTTCAGCGCGTAGTACGAGGTGCCGTAGGTCAGGACGAAGGCGGCGGCCTCGTCGAAGGGCATGTTGTCGGGAATGGGCGTGCAGCGGCCCTCTTCCAGGGCCAGCTTCTCGGCGTAGCCGCCCCAGCCGGTCGAGGCCAGCACGCGGTCGCCGACCTTGAAGCGGGTCACGCCCTCGCCGACCGCCGAGATCACGCCCGACACCTCGCCGCCCGGCGCGAACGGACGCGTCGGCTTGAACTGGTACTTGTCCTCGATGATCAGGACGTCGGGATAGTTCACCCCGCAGGCCTTCACGTCGATCAGCACCTGGCCCGCGCCGGCGACGGGATCGGGCAGCTCCTCTAGCACCAGGGTCTCGGGACCGCCGACTTCCTTGCTGAGCACTGCCTTCATGATCGCCTCTCCCCAAATCTTTTCGCTAAAAGGACGTTCTTCGCTAAGAGGCCGGACGCTAGCGCGGGACGTCGAGCCAAGGAAGCAGAATGTCAAACAAACGTTTTAGTCTCGCCCTGCACGGCGGCGCCGGAGCCAAGCGCGGCCACGACTACGGCGTCGAGATCGCCCACATGCGTGGCCTCGTCGAAGCCGCCCGCGACCGCCTGGCCGCCGGGGCCAGCGCGCTGGACGTGGCGGTCGAGACCGTGATCGGTCTCGAGGCCAGCGGGCTCTACATCGCCGGCAAGGGCGCCTCGCCCAACGCCGATGGCGAATACGAACTCGACGCCAGCCTGATGGATGGCCCCACCCTGCGCGCCGGTTCGGTCGCCGCCTTGCAGGGCTTCAAGAGCCCGATCCTGGCCGCCCGGGCGGTGATGGAGCGCACCCCCCACGTCATGCTGGCCGGCCAGGGCGCCATCGACTTCGCCCGCGAGCAGGGGCTGGAGGCGGTCGAGGACCCTGACGCCTGGTTCACCCGCGCGGGGGCCTTCGAGGATAACCACCCGCCCGACGCCCTGCCCACCGGCACCGTCGGCTGCGTGGTTCGCGACGCCGAGGGGCGCCTCGCCGCCGCCACCTCCACCGCCGGGGTGTTTGGCAAGCGGCCCGGCCGGGTGGGCGACAGCCCGATCATCGGCGCCGGGGCCTGGGCCGACGGCCACGCCGCGGTCTCCTGCACCGGCCAGGGCGAGTACTTCATCCGCGCCGCCGTCGCCGCCCAGATCGCCCACCGCGTCCGCTTCGGCGGACAGGCGCTGGACATCGCCGCCAAGGCCGCCATCGACAGCGTCGCCGAGCTCGGCGGTCATGGCGGACTGATTGCGGTGGATCGGGACGGAAACATCGCCATGCCCTTCGTCTCCAGCGGCCTCAAACGCGCCGCCCTGTCGCCGGACGGGACCATCGTCAGCGCGGCGTTTTAGAGAAATCCTCCCCCCAGCGGGGGAGGATTTTGGGGCGCGCGTCCGCCGCTTCACGCGGCGCGACCGCTGAAGGTGCTGGGGAGGCGACGGAGCGGCCGGGCGAACCCGGAGTACCGTGAGTGTGTTTTGTGTTTCGGCTCGCGCTTCCGCTCCGCCAGGTTGTTCTTGCCCGTGAGGATGGGGGGCGTGAGCGTCTTTCAGCTCGGG